>Ga0116151_10003522_pt1 | contig 13980 bp, 11 predicted proteins | sample AD_UKC117_MetaG_FD_89893 | JGI IMG/M metagenome (GOLD analysis project Ga0116151, IMG submission 89893) | Active sludge microbial communities of municipal wastewater-treating anaerobic digesters from Hong Kong - AD_UKC117_MetaG | ecosystem: Engineered > Bioreactor > Anaerobic > Digestate...
ACCCACGGTTGCGCAAGATGGTCGAGCACATGAGCGACCGTCAGATCGAGAAGCTCCCTCGAGGTGGCCATGACTATCGCAAGGTCTACGCCGCCTTCGACGCGGCAACCAAGCACGTGGGGCAGCCGACCGTGATCTTGGCGCACACCGTCAAGGGCTGGAGCATCGAGGCGCTTGAAGGTCGCAATGCCACCCACCAGATGAAAAAGCTCAATCTCGAGTCACTGCTCAAGTTCCGCGACCGGTTGCGCTTGCCGATGAGTGACCGCGACATCGAAGACCGCTTCCACTCCGACAAGACCGCGCCGTTCTTCCATCCGGGCGAAGACTCCGACGCCATCCAGTACATGCTCGAACGCCGCCGGGCTCTGGGTGGCCCCTTGCCCAAGCGCGAGGTCAAGGGCCGCCAACTCAAGGTGCCCGGCGATGAGATCTACGCCGACCTCAGGACCGGCTCCGGACAGACGAAGGTGGCCAGCACCATGGCTTTGGTGCGGCAACTGCGCGACTGGATGAAGGATGAGGAGATCGGCAAGCGGATCGTGCCGATTGCGCCTGATGAATATCGCACTTTCGGGATGGACTCGATGTTCCCGAGCGCCAAGATCTACAACCCAGGCGGTCAACAGTACGAGTCGGTCGATCGGCGCTTGCTGCTCAAGTGGCGTGAGGCGGTGGATGGCCAGATGTTGCATGAGGGCATCTCCGAAGCCGGCGCTCTTTGCTCGGCCACGGCAGCCGGATCGTCGTACGCCACGCACGGTGAGCCGATGATCCCGTTCTTCATCTTCTACTCGATGTTTGGTTTTCAGCGCATCGGGGACTTCATCTGGGCGATGACCGACCAGATGGCGCGGGGCTTCCTGATCGGGGCCACCGCTGGTCGCACGACCCTGACCGGTGAGGGATTGCAGCACGCCGATGGCCACTCGCCACTGTTGGCTGCCTCCAACCCGGGGATCATCCACTATGACCCAGCCTTTGCCTACGAAGTGGCGCACATCATGCAGTCCGGCTTGCAGCGGATGTATTCCTCGACGCCTGACCATCCGCAAGGCGAGAATGTCGTCTTCTATGTCACGGTCTACAACGAGCCAGTGCATCAGCCCGCCGAGCCAGCAGACCTCGATATTGCGGCCTTGCTGCAAGGTCTCTATCTCCACAAGTCCAGTGGGCCAGGCGACGGACGTCCACGAGTACAACTGATGTCTTCAGGTGTGGCGATGCCCTGGATCGATCAGGCTCAGCAGATGCTGGCTGAAGAGTGGGGTGTCGCGGCTGACTTGTGGTCGGTCACCTCTTGGAATGAGTTGGCCCGAGAGGCAATCGAGTGCGAGAGGAGCTGGCTCAACAACCCGAGTGATCCTCGGCCAACCCCATTCGTCACCAGACAACTCGCCTCCGCAACCGGTCCGGTCGTGGCCGTGACCGACTTCCAACGGGCCGTGCCACTCCAGATCGCCAAGTGGGTGCCAACTGACTTCCATGTCCTGGGCACCGATGGTTATGGCTTCGCTGACACCAGGGCAGCAGCACGACGCTACTTCCAAGTCGATGCCGAGAGCGTGGTCGTGGCGGCCCTTCAGGCATTGGCGGCTCGTGGTGAAGTGCAACCAGAAGTTGTCACGCAGGCCTTTGCGAAATATCGCATTGATGACCCGACAGCGGTACAGGGTGTGCTCCAGGAAGGGGCCGATGCATGAGCCGGGGCATGATCGCTGGCGCGGCACTCGGCCTGCGCAGAGCGATAATTCCAATGGTGATTGCGGCGGTCTGCTTCCTGGCCTCGTTTTGGGCGATTGACGACATGGTGGGTCTGATTCGCGGCATCGGCTGGATCTGTGTGGCGCTTTCATTGCTGTTGGTCGGCATAAATGCCTGGCATGCCAGATCAGGTCAGGCCGAGTTGAGTTTCAAACACCAGGGACACGACGATGGGGCTCCCGGCAGGCGCCGGGATGCATAATGTGTTGTCCCTCACACTCCATCTTGAGGCAGGTGCTTGATGATCGTTCCATTTTCGGCCATGGACTTCTTGGCTCGTGCGCTGGCGGTGTACGCCGATCGCACGGGTGTGGTTGATGAGCCTGACCAACCTGCACCATCGTTGGGCTCCTTGGCCTACGAGCGCGTAGGTGAGTTGGCGAGGGCTCAGGCAGCGAAGCTGGATCAACTCGGCATCGGTGTGGGTGACCGCGTCGCCTATGTATCCCAAAACTCTGGCCGGTTGCTCACTGCCTTCTTTGGCGTGTGTGGGTCTGGTCGAGTGATCGTGCCGATCAACTTCCGGCTTTCAGCCGAAGAAGTGCGCTATATCGTCGAGCACAGTGGTGCACGAGTGCTCTATGTCGACCCGGAGTTGAAGGATCACTTGATCGATGTCAAGTGTGAGCACAAGTTCATCATCGGCGAGGATGACTCGCAGATGTATCTCGAAGGCGTGGAGCCCAAGGCTTGGGAGACCGACGAGAACGCCACCGCAGCGATCAACTACACATCGGGCACAACGGCTCGGCCAAAGGGGGTGCAGATCACCCATCGCAATATTTGGACCAATGCGATCACCATGGCCCTTCACTTGGGCTGCACCGACCGTGATGTCTATCTGCACACGCTGCCGATGTTTCACTGCAACGGATGGGGGATGCCCTTTGCGATGGCTGGCCTCGGAGTCAAGCAAGTCGTACTCCGCAAAGTTGATGGCCACGAGATCTTGCGCCGCATCGACGAGCATGGGGTGACCTTGTTGTGCGGGGCTCCCGCCGTTGTTGCCGCCATCCTTGACGCCGCCAAGGCTTGGGAGGGTGAAGTGCCCGGGCGCAATCGAGTACGGATGGTTGTTGCTGGGGCACCGCCACCCAGCAAGACGATTGCCCGGATCGAGACCGAGCTTGGTTGGGAGTTCATCCAGATCTACGGCTTGACCGAGACTTCGCCTTTGCTCACGGTCAACCGCTCGCGTGCTGAGTGGGATGACCTTGCTCCCGAGGAACGGGCCACGAAGTTGATGCGGGCTGGGCAACCCTCGATCGGCACCACGGTGAAGATCTCCGAGTCCGGTGAGGTGTTGGCCAGGTCGAATGTCTGCCTTGAGGGCTACTGGAATCAGCCCGAGGAGACCGCAATCGCTTTGGGTGATGGCTGGTTCCACACCGGAGACGGTGGCGTGATCGGTGATGACGGCTATCTGACGATCTCTGATCGCAAGAAAGACGTGATCATCACAGGTGGTGAGAATGTCTCCTCAGTCGAGGTTGAAGACGTGATCTTCTCCCACCCAGACGTCGAAGAAGTGGCGGTGATCGGCGTACCCGATGCCAAGTGGGGCGAGACGATCAAAGCCTTGGTGGTCAAGGCTCCCGGATCCACGCTCACCGAAGCCGAACTCATCGCCCACTGCAAGGCGAAGGTCGCCGGCTACAAGGCGCCAACTTCGGTGGAGTTTCGTGATGCCCTGGCTCGTACGGCGACCGGCAAGTTGCAGAAGTTCAAGTTGCGCGCGCCCTACTGGGAAGGTCAAGAGCGTCAGGTCAACTGACCCGTACGACGCGACTTGAGGCTACGCTCACAGACATGGCAACCGTTGGCGAAATCATCGCTTTGCTCGACGAGTGGTATCCACCCGATTTCGCTGACGACTGGGATCGGGTGGGCTTGGTGCTGGGGGATCCCTCAGCAGAGGTCAATCGACTGCTCCTTGCTGTTGACCCGGTGCAGGCCGTCGCAGATGAGGCGGTCGAGATCGGGGCCGACATGATCATCTGCCACCATCCGCTCTTCCTGCGCGGTGTGCACTCGATGGCGGCAACGAGCGCTAAAGGGAGACTGGCCCACTTGCTGGTCTCATCAGGGATTGCCTTGTTCACTGCCCACACAAATGCCGATGCGCCCGAAGCTGGTGTTTCTGACGCCATCGCTCGTGCTCTTGGTTTGCAGCAGATTAGGCCATTGCAGGCAGACACCCGCTCGCCCATGGACAAGATCGTTGTGTTTGTGCCTGAAGGTGCTGCCGATTCGATGCGGAATGCGCTAGCCGATGCCGGTGCGGGAGCCATTGGCGCCTACGACTCGTGCTCATTTGAAAGTGAGGGGATCGGCAGATTTCGTCCGCTTCCGGGGGCCAACCCTGCCGTCGGAAGGGTTGGCGAGCCGACTGATGTAGCCGAGGTGCGGGTAGAGGTGGTGAGTCCGCGAGCTATTCGAGAGCGAGTATTGGTCGCGATGCGGGCAGCGCATCCCTATGAGGAGCCAGCCTTCGACGTCTTTGAGTTGGCGAGCCTAGCCGAACCACACCGCGGATCGGGTCGACTCGGAGACTTGCCTGAGCGTCTGACTTTGAGTGACTTCGCCAGGCGAGTTAGCGAGATTTTGCCCCAAACTGCCCATGGGGTGCGGGTTGCGGGTGACCCGAACCAGTCCATCGGCAAGGTGGCTTTGTGTGGTGGTGCGGGTGACTTCTTGTTGGATCATGCTCGTCGGGCGGGTGCCGATGTGTATCTCACCTCGGATTTGCGCCATCATCCGGCTTCGGAGTTCTTGGAGGAAGGCGGGGTGGCCTTGATTGACATCGCCCACTATGCCGCCGAGTCGTTGTGGCTGCCCGTGCTCCAAGAACGATTGCGTGTCCGGCTGCCCGATAGGGTGGAGGTCAATGTGAGTCAGGTCAACACCGACCCATGGACCCTGCGAGCCTAGGAGCTTCCACTGAAAGCCGATCCCTTCGTCCAGCTGCGATTGCTCGACCTGCAGGCGCTGGACACATCTGGTGACAATCTGCGAAATACCTTGGCCCGCCTCCCCGAGGCGCAGGTCGTCTCCGACCTCCTGCAGCAGCACCAAGCGCTGCAAGGTGAAGTGCGCGACCTTCGGGTGCAGGTCACAGACGTCACTGACGAGCAATCGCGAGCCGATGCCGACGTCGAACAGGTCAAGGCCCGACAACAACGAGATCAATCGATGGTTGATTCCGGTGCGATCTCCGACCCCAAGGCACTGGAGCGGATGCTTGGTGAGCTTGAGTCCTTGTCGAAACGGATCAGCGACCTCGAAGACGTAGAGCTCGAAGTGATGGAGCGACTGGAGCAGTTGCAAGGCCAGTTGGACGAGGGTGAGTCACGGCTCGTCGTACTCGAGGAGCAGATCGACCAAGCCAAGTCGGCCTTGGCCACGCAACAAACCGAGTTGAAGACGAAGCTTGCCCAGGTGCTGGAAGAGCGCGCCCAACTCGCCAGTGCGATCCCGGCAGACCTGATGGCCCTATATGAACGCATCCGGGAGCACAAGGGCGGCGTGGCTGCTGCGGCGTTGCGGCGCAAGGAATGCCTGGGCTGTGGCCTGGCGCTCAACACCTCGGACCTGGCGATGATTGCCAGTGCACCGGCAGATGACGTATTGCGATGTGAGGAGTGCACTCGCATCTTGGTGCGCACCTCCGAGTCAGGCCTGTGAGCACGAAGCTGATCTTGGTCCGTCACGGTGTCAGCGCGGACACAACTGCTAAACGGTTTTCCGGTGGACTCGATGGCGCCAACCCTCCCTTGGCGAGGGCAGGTGAGGCGCAGATAAACGCGGCCATCAATTACATCGGTGAAGTTGATGCCATCGTGTCGTCTCCAGTACGACGGGCCCGCCAGTCTGCTGATCTGCTGGCCAGCAGGGTCGGGCTACCCGTATTCGAGGAGCCAGGGCTGGCCGAGATGTGCTTCGGGGCCTGGGAAGGTCGCGAAATGGTTGAGGTGATGAAGACCGATCCTGAAGGCTTCATGGGCTTCTTCTCCTCGGTTGACCAAGCCGCCGGTGCAACCGGTGAGTCGCTGATCGAAGTCCAGGCCAGGGTCCGCCAAGCCTGCGCAGCCGTCGTCTCGGCCCATGAAGGCAAGCGGGTTGCGGTGTTCAGCCATGTGACGCCGATCAAGGTAATCGTGGCCGATGCCCTAGGTGCTCCCTTACTGTCGGTCTATCGTTCGCACCTGGACCCTGGGGGAGTCAGCCTGGTTGAGTTCGGCAAGCGCGGGCAACGAGTGCTTGGTTTCAATCTGAGGTCCGTCTCATAACAGGAGTGGCTAGACTCGTCGTGGATGAGTTGGCCGGGCGGCCGCGTTGACCTTCGGGTCACCGAGGAAGGTCCGGGCTCCGAAGGACGAGGTGGTGGGTAACGCCCACCCGGGGTGACCCGCGGGAAAGTGCCACAGAAAACAGACCGCCCGTGCAAGCGGGTAAGGGTGAAACGGTGGTGTAAGAGACCACCAGCGTTGATGGTGACATCGACGGCTCGGTAAACCCCACCTGGAGCAAGACCAGACAGCGTGCGTTTGAGGGCGGTCCGTCCGAGCATGCGGGTAGGTCGCTTGAGGGCGTCGGCAACGGCGCCCCTAGATGGATGGTCGCCAACCAATGGCCCGTGAGGGCCCTGGAAACAGAACCCGGCCTACAGGCCAACTCATCCGCCGCCGCCCCGATGACCCCCACATCGGCAGTTGGAAGACCCCTTTATTGTGAAATTGACTCGCCCAGCTTGCCCTTGAAGCAGCACGCAGAGACCACTGAAGGATGGGCCCACTATGGGAAAGAGCGCCGCCGAAATGCGCGCCGTGATCATCATGCCCACCTACAACGAAGCCGAGTCGATTGGTCCGATGATCGAGTCGATTCTGGCGCTGGATCCGATTGATGGCGTAAACCTTGATCTGCTGGTGGTCGACGACAACAGTCCAGACGGTACCGGCGACATCGTGGCCAAATTTGCCGAGGCCAACCCACGGGTCCGTCTGCTTTCCCGACTGAACAAGGACGGCTTGGGGGCGGCATATCGCGAAGGCTTCAGGGCGGCGAGTCGTAGTGGCTATGACGTGATCGTCCAGATGGATGCCGATGGATCACATCCGGTCTCGGAGTTGCGATCCCTGATTGCTCAGCTTCGGTCTGGAGATGCTGACCTTGTGATCGGATCACGCTATGTGCCTGGGGGGTCAACTCCGGGCTGGTCGCTTAGACGACAGGCCTTGTCAAGCACGGCGAATATCTATGCCCGTCGAGTGTTGGGCTTGAAGACGCGTGATGCCACGGCTGGTTTCAGGGCCTGGACCACAGCCGCGGTGGACACGGCAGGACTCTTAGAAGCAGAGACCACAGGCTACGGTTTCCAGGTTGAAAATACTTGGCGGGCTGAGCGCCGCGGGCTTCGCGTCGCCGAGCATCCGATTGCCTTCGTCGACCGCGTCCATGGGGCATCGAAGATGAGCATGGCAACCGCATTCGAAGCGATCGTGTCAATCGCCCGTTGGCGGGCCGCAGAGATAAGTGTTGGCCTCCTGGTGGCAATCATCACTGCTTTGTCGGTCTTGGCGCGAGTGCCCTTTTTGACTAGACCCCTATCGCCTGATGAGGGTGGATTCTTGATGGTGGCAACCCAGTGGTCACCTGGCACGTCGCTTTATGGCAACTATTGGGTAGATCGCCCCCCGCTCTTGATCGGCATCTTTGGTCTTGCAGCTTGGCTTGGTGGTAACGCAGTCGCGCTGCGGTTGCTTGGTGTGGTGTGGGTTGCCGCGACGGTGTTATTGGCCGCTCAGTTGGGCCGATTGGTGGCTCCAAACACGCGATTCTCCCCGGTGCTGGCCAGTGCTACGGCGGCGGTCTTTATGGTCAGCCCGTTGTTTGGTGCCACGATGGTTGACGGAGAGTTGTTTGCCGCACCCTTTGTGATGGGTGGTCTGGTTTGCTTGCTCAGTGCTTGGCGAGCCGGCAGGCCAGACAAGGACAGTTTCACATCCAGGGAAGCCAGTTGGTGGGCACTTGCTGGAGCAAGTGGTGTTGCGGCGGGTGCGGTAAAGCAAAACATGCTGGATGTGCTCGTGCTCATTGTGGTTTCAGCCGCGGTGCTCGTGGTGCGTGGTGAGCGAGTTCGCGCGTTCAAGGCCTTGGTGATGGCAGGCCTTGGAGGGGCCTTGATCGGGGTGGCCTTGCTCACTTGGGCTTGGGCTCGTGGCACAAGTCTTACCGGCCTCTGGCATGCTGTGGTTACCTTCCGTTTCGCCGCCTCAGAGGTGATCTCACAGTCGGCCTCATCGGCAACGGCCAGGCGTGGATTGGGCTTGGCAGGGGCATTCATTGCCAGTGGCGCCCTGCTGGTTTTGGTCAAGATGGCGGCTACTTCAGTGGCGCGATCTCGCCGAGGCGCGCCACCCAAGGCCATGACAACAGGCGAGTCGACCCGATCCATGATCCCGTTGGGAGTGCTCCTGAGCACGCTGTTGGCCTGGGAGGCTTGGGGCGTGGTGGCTGGAGGGAGCTATTGGCTGCACTATCTCATCGGGATCATCCCAGGACTCGTCCTCGCGGTGGCCTGGATCCTGAAGACACGAGCCGTAGTGCCAAAGGGGGTAGTCGCGGCTCTTGGCTACTCAGCAGCAGCCTCATTGGTCTCAATGATCGTGATGCTTAGCCTTCCGGGATCAGGGGCGAGTTCGTTGACGGTTTCGCAATACCTAGACGCTCACGCTCGACCAGGGGACACCGCCGTTACAGCCTTTGGAGATCCAGCGATCTTGCAGGAGGCAAGGCTGTCGAGTCCATACCAGTATTTGTGGAGCCTGCCTGTGCGAGTACGGGACCCGCAGTTGACGCAACTGGTCTCGATCATGCATAGCCCGGCCGCACCGACATGGGTACTGGTCGACAGCGATGCAGAGGGAATGGACACCTGGGGGGTGGATGCCACTGAGGCAAATCGGGTGCTGTCCAGGCGCTATCGCGATGTAGCCTCCATTGGCGAATGGCGGATCTACCACGTCAACGATGCCTCTAATGTGTCACCGGGGCGGATCTCAAGGGCTTAGCTCAGGGTCAAGATCTCCGCGCCCGATTCTGTGACTAGCAGGGTGTGTTCGAACTGGGCGCTGAACATGCGATCCTTCGTTACTACGGTCCAGCCGTCTTCCCACATGTCCCACTCGTGCGTGCCGAGGTTGAGCATGGGCTCGATCGTGAAAGTCATCCCCGACTGGATGGTGTCGTTGTAGTTCGGGTCGTCGTAGTGGGGGATGATCAAGCCACTGTGGAAGGAAGTGCCGATGCCGTGTCCGGTGAACTCCCGCACCACCCCATATCCGAAGCGCTTGGCATAAGACTCGATCACGCGGCCGATCACATTGATCTGTCGGCCTGGGCGCACTGCTTTGATGCCTCGATTCAGTGCCTCCTTGGTGCGCTCCACGAGCTGGCGCACCTCAGTGGAGACGCCAGGAGTCATGAAAGTGGCATTGGTGTCACCATGCACCCCGTGGATAAAGGCGGTGATGTCGATATTGACGATGTCACCATCTTCGACCACGCGACTGTCGGGGATGCCATGGCAGATCACCTCGTTGGCACTTGAACACAACGACTTGGGAAAGCCTTTGTAGCCCAGCGTTGAAGGATAGGCGCCGTGATCGCACAAGAACTCATGGCCAATCCGATCGAGTTCGTCGTGGGTGACCCCCGGCACGATGGCTTCGCCGACCAGGTCGCGGGCCTGAGCAGCTAGGCGCCCGGCGATGCGCATCTTCTCAATGGTCTCGGCGTCCTTGACCTCGGGGCCGGTGTACGGAGCGGGGTTGGGGCGGTCGACGTACTCCGGGCGGGCGATGGAGGCAGGTACCTGGCGGCGTGGGGAAATCGTTCCGGCAATCACGGGATTCACCTGAACGAGTGTAGTTTCACCCCATGAACGAGTTTTGGTACTGCCTCAAGCATGGTCAAGTTGAAGGCGCCGAAGGCTGCAAGAATGCCGACCGTCTCGGGCCCTATCCCACCCATGCGGATGCTGCTCGGGCACTGGAGAAGGTCAAAGAGCGCAACCAGCAGTGGGATGAGGATCCCAACTGGAATGACCAGACGGATGAAGAGGGCTCCGACTGAACATGGCTAACCGGGGCCGATCAGAAGGTGTGCTCGGGCCCAGGGAAAGTGCCTGCCCGCACATCGTCGGCGTACTCTTTGGCGGCGGCTAAGAGTGTGCCCCGAAGGTCGGCGTACTGCTTTACGAATCTGGCCATCTTGCCGCCGCGAAGGCCAAAGGCGTCTTGCCAGACCAAGACCTGCCCGTCGCATTGATTGCCCGCCCCGATGCCGATAGTCGGGATGCCGCACTCGGCCGTGACCTGCCCCGCGACATCGCCGGGCACCATCTCCATGACCACAGCAAAGGCACCTGCCTCGGCGAGAGCACGGGCATCGGCGAGGATCCGGGCCGCGGTCTCACCGCGGCCTTGCACTCGATAACCGCCCAGAGCATGCTCACTTTGTGGGGTAAATCCAATGTGTCCGATCACCGGGATCCCGCCCCTGGTGAGCTTCTCGATCTGGGGCACCATCTCCACGCCGCCTTCCAACTTCACGCAATGCGCCCCGCCCTCCTTCATGAAGCGGGCCGCGGTGTCATAGGCCTGCTCGGCGCTGCGTTGATAAGAACCGAAGGGTAGATCGCCTACCACCATGGCCCGTTTGACGCTGCGCGAGACCGCTCTGGTCAGCGGCAACATCTCATCGACCGTCACCGGGATGGAGGTCGCGTTGGCATAAACATTGTTGGAGGCGCTGTCTCCGACCAGTAGCAACTCGATCCCGGCCTCATCGAAGATCTCGGCTGAGTACATGTCATAAGCGGTCAGCATGGTGAAGCGCTCGCCGCGTGACTTCATCTCCTGAAGGTGGTGGGTGCGCACTTTGCGGATCGCAGGATTGCTTGAGGATCCGCTGCCGTAGGGGGCGGGCTCTTCACTCATCTGATCGCATCCTTCACATTAGGTCTGGAGTCACCTAACCAGACAACCTCACTGTAAGTCTGCGAGACTACTGCTGTGGACTTCAACTCCGCCTATGCGCACGGTTTTGCTCGCGTGGCTGCCTGCACCACCCAGGTGCGGGTTGCCGATCCAAACGCCAATCTCCATGGGATCGTCGAGGCGATCAAGCAGGCAGATGCACAGGCAGTAGCGGTCGCGGTCTTTCCGGAGCTTTGTCTGAGTGGTTATGCAATCGACGACCTGCTGCTCCAAGATGCCCTGCTTGGCGCCACCAAGTTGGCGCTTAGCGAGTTGGCCGCAGCTACCGCGGGCCTCCTGCCAGTTGTTGCTGTCGGGGCACCATTGGCTGTGGGCAACCGGGTCTACAACTGTGCCGTGGTCATCCACGACGGGGTGATCTTGGGGGTGGTACCTAAGTCTTATCTCCCCAGTCACAGGGAGTTCTATGAGCGTCGCCACTTCGGGCCAGGTGACGACCAGCATGGTGATTATGTCGAATTGGGCGACCAGCAGGTGCCATTCGGGACCGATCTATTGTTCGCGGCTGCCGATCTTGCGGACTTGGTGATACATGTCGAGATCTGCGAAGACATGTGGGTGCCAGTGCCGCCCAGTGCACGTGCAGCCCTTGCTGGAGCAACCGTGCTGGCCAACTTGTCCAGTTCGCCGATCACGATCGGCCGTGCCGAAGATCGGCGACTTCTGGTGCGCTCGGCGAGTGCGCGTTGTTCGGCCGCCTATGTCTACGCCGCAGCAGGCCTTGGCGAGTCAACTACCGACTTGGCTTGGGATGGCCAGACGATGATCTATGAGTGCGGCGATCTGCTCGGAGAGAGCGACCGCTTCCCTGACGGTCCTCGTCGTACGACGGTCGACGTCGACCTCGGCAGGATCCGCCAGGAGCGCCTCAGGCAGGGCACCTTCGACGACAATCGTCGTACTCTCGCCGACTGGTCGGCCCCGGACTTTCGCAAGATCACCTTCGAACTGCGCCCTCCAGCGGGTCCGATTGGGCTAATCCGCAAGGTCGACCGATTCCCGTTCGTACCTGACGACGAAACCAGGCTGGCCCAAGACTGTTTCGAGGCTTACAACATCCAGGTGAGCGGGCTGGAGCAGCGACTCAAGGCCATTGGCGACCCGAAGGTCGTGATCGGGGTCTCTGGCGGTCTCGACTCCACCCATGCGCTCATGGTGGCGGCGAAGGCGATGGATCGCCTTGATCGACCACGTTCAGAGATCCTCGCCTTCACGATGCCGGGCTTTGCGACGGGAAATACCACTCGCCACAATGCCGAGCGACTTTCCCGGGCGCTTGGCGTCACTTTTGCCGAGTTGGACATAAAGCCAGCCGCAAGTCAGATGTTGAGTGATATCGGGCATCCTGCGGTAGACGGCACCGAGATCTACGACGTTGTCTTTGAGAATGTGCAGGCGGGCTTGCGCACCGACTATCTCTTTCGTTTGGCCAATCAACGCGGCGGCATCGTGCTCGGCACGGGTGATCTTTCAGAGTTGGCGCTGGGCTGGTGCACCTACGGCGTAGGCGACCAGATGTCGCACTACAACGTCAATGGCGGGGTGCCCAAGACCCTGATCCAGCACTTGATCCGGTGGGTGAGCACGACTGGTCAACTCGGCGCCGACCCGGAGTTGACCGGCGTACTCTCTGAAATCCTTGACCAAGAGATCACGCCCGAACTGGTGCCGACCAGGCCAGGGGAGAAGCCCCAACGCACCGAAGACAACGTGGGGCCATATTCGCTTGCTGACTTTGCGCTCTTCCACGTGCTTCGCTATGGCGCCCGGCCCAGCAAGATCGCGTTTTTGGCCCAACATGCGTGGGCTGACCAAGCCACGGGTGATTGGCCGCCGCACTATCCGCAAGCTTGGCGGGTTTCTTATGACCTGGCCACGATCGACAAATGGCTCCGTGTCTTCGTGCAGCGATTCTTTGCCAATCAGTTCAAGAGATCGGCCTTGCCCAATGGGCCCAAGGTGAGTGCCGGTGGCACGATGTCGCCGCGAGGTGACTGGCGGATGCCTAGTGATGCATCGGCCGAGGCTTGGTTGGCTGATCTAGATCGGATTCCCAAAACTAGTTGATATAGTCTACTATTTCCGAGCTGGCTTCGACCAGCCTCCTTGCCTTCCAAACACAGGACCAAATTTTGAGAACCCCAGAAGCGACCGAAGAACACCCCGGCCAAGAGCCCGATTATCACCAGGGTGAGTACACCCATGCACAGATCATGCGCATCTTGGCCGGGCTGATGATGGGCATGTTCTTGGGCTCCCTGGACCAAACGATCGTGTCGACATCGATTCGCACCATCGCCGACGATCTTCACGGGCTGTCCGTGCAGGCATGGGTGACCACCGCCTACCTGATCACCTCTACGATCTCGACCCCGATCTACGGCAAACTCGGCGATATGTGGGGCCGCAAGAAGCTCTTCATGTTTGCGATCACGGTCTTCATCATCGGCTCCGCGCTGTGTGCCCTCGCCAACTCCATGCACACGCTGGCCGCCTTCAGGGCCGTCCAGGGCATCGGAGCTGGTGGCCTCTTCACTCTCTCGCTGGCCATCATCGGCGATATCGTGGCGCCACGCGAACGAGCCAAGTACAGCGGCTACATGATGGCAATGTTTGGCTCGTCCAGCGTGCTAGGCCCAGTGATCGGCGGTGTCCTGGCGGGCACCACCACGATCTTGGGGATCGCCGGTTGGCGTTGGGTCTTCTTGGTCAATGTGCCTTTGGGCATCATCGCCTTGTACGTCGTGTGGCGCACCTTGCACCTGCAGAGCACCCGCCACCATGCCCGAGTCGACTGGATGGGCGCAACGGCCCTGATCGTCGCGCTCGTGCCCTTGTTGACAGTCTTGGAGCAGGGCCGTGAATGGGGCTGGGGCTCCACCTTGTCGCTCTTGTGCTTTGCCACCGCGGTGATGGGGGCGATCGCCTTCGTGATCATTGAGTCCAAGATGCAGGCCGATGCGCTGATCCCGTTGTCGATCTTCAAGATCCGCGCAGCGAGCGTGACGATCCTGGCCAGCGTGATCGTCGGGATGGCCATGTTCGGCGGCATGATGGTGTTGCCGCTCTACATGCAGATCGTGCACGATGCGACCCCAATGGAGTCCGGCTTCATGATGTTGCCGATGGTGCTCGGGTTGATGGTTGCCTCAAC
>Ga0116151_10003523_pt1 | contig 13978 bp, 17 predicted proteins | sample AD_UKC117_MetaG_FD_89893 | JGI IMG/M metagenome (GOLD analysis project Ga0116151, IMG submission 89893) | Active sludge microbial communities of municipal wastewater-treating anaerobic digesters from Hong Kong - AD_UKC117_MetaG | ecosystem: Engineered > Bioreactor > Anaerobic > Digestate...
CGGGTCCGTCGCCGAACTCGTCGGCAAGCTCAAGAACGAAGCGGGAGTGATCTGATGGCGACGCTGCTACTCGCGGAAGTCCACGGCGGCAAGCTCAACGACGCCACGGCCAAGGCCATGACCGCCGCCGCCGCTCTCGGTGCGCCGGTCCACATTTTGGTCGCGGGTCAGGGCGCGGATGCGGCCGCAGCCGACGCCGCCAAGCTGGCCGGCGTCGAGAAGGTCCTGCTGGCCGATGACGCCGCCTACGGCCATCAGATGGCCGAGCCGACCGCAGCCCTCATTGTCGGACTGGCGTCGGGCTATGACGCCATCGTCGCGCCCGCGACCGTTTCCGCCAAGAACATCATGCCGCGCGTCGCCGCGCTGCTCGACGTCATGCAGGTCTCGGAAATCACGGCCGTAGTCGCGCCGGACACCTACGAGCGTCCGATTTACGCGGGCAACGCCATCCAGACGGTGCAGTCGAAAGACGCAAAGAAAGTGATCACCGTTCGTACGGCGTCGTTCAAGGCGACCGACGAAGGCGGTTCCGCCGCTGTCGAGAAGATCGCGACAGCTGCCGACCCGGGTGTTTCGAGCTTTGTGTCCGAAGCTCTTGCCAAGTCGGATCGCCCCGAACTCGCTTCCGCCAAGATCATCGTGTCGGGCGGGCGCGCGATGCAGAGCGCGGAAAACTTCAAGAAGTACATTGAGCCGGTCGCCGACCGCCTCGGCGCGGCTGTCGGCGCGTCCCGCGCCGCAGTCGATGCGGGCTACGCGCCCAATGACTGGCAGGTCGGTCAGACCGGTAAGGTCGTGGCGCCCGATCTCTATGTCGCGGTTGGCATTTCCGGCGCCATCCAGCATCTGGCCGGCATGAAGGACTCCAAGGTCATCGTCGCGATCAACAAGGACGAAGAGGCGCCGATCTTCCAGGTCGCCGACTACGGCCTTGTGGCTGACCTCTTCCAGGCGATTCCGGAACTGGAGCAGGAACTTCAGAAGATCGGCCGGTAAAAGGTCGATCTGGACGATCCAGCGGCTTGGCTTATGATCGTCGCGCGTAGCTGAACTGGACGGGCAAATGGGCAGCGAAATAGCCAGGGTCGGAATTATCGGCGCCGGCCAGATGGGCAAGGGGATTGCGCAGGTTTGCGCGGCTTCTGGCTATACCGTCGCCTTGAACGACATTTCCGACCAGAGGCTGGCTGAAGCGGTCGCCGACATCGATTCAACGCTTCAGCGGCAGCAGGAGCGTGGGCAGATCGACTCGGCGGTCCGAGCTGCGACTGTTGGTCGCATCACGACGTCGAACAGCTACGACGCTTTTTCGGATTGCGACATCGTCATCGAGGCGGCTTCTGAGAACGAAGAGCTGAAGCGCAAGATCTTCAATCAACTCTGCCCCGTTCTCCGCAAGGACGCCATTATCGCGACGAACACGTCGTCGATTTCGATTACACGGCTGGCGGCGTCGACCGACCGGCCCGAGCTGTTCATCGGCATTCACTTCATGAATCCGGTGCCGCGCATGCAACTCGTGGAGCTGATCCGCGGGATTGTCACCGAGGACGACACGTTCGAGAAGTCGCGCAGCTTCATCGCCAACCTCGGCAAGACCATCACGGTTTCGGAAGACTTCCCGGCCTTCATCGTCAACCGCATCCTGTTGCCGATGATCAACGAGGCGATCTACACGCTCTACGAAGGCGTGGGCTCCGTCGATGCGATCGATACGGCCATGCGCCTGGGCGCAAACCATCCGATGGGCCCACTGCAACTGGCTGATTTCATAGGGCTCGACACTTGCCTCTCCGTCATGCAGGTGCTGCACGAGGGTCTGGCGGACTCGAAGTACCGGCCCTGCCCGCTGCTGGTCAAATATGTCGAAGCTGGCTGGCTCGGGCGCAAGACCCAACGCGGCTTCTACGATTACCGAAGCGGGACGCCTGTCCCCACCCGTTGATTTCGCCGGCCTTCACAATTCCGTCTTGACGCCTGTAGACTGTGTCTGCGGTGAGATTCGGCATGTGCCGAACGAGATGAGACGGGGTGCTCCGGTTGACGGTTCACTTCCAACCGACTGTCAGGCCGGAGGCATGCCCGGCGCTGGTGCTCAACGCGGACTACCGGCCGTTGAGCTATTACCCGCTTTCGCTCTGGTCCTGGCAAGATGCGATCAAGGCGGTCTTTCTCGATCGCGTGAACATCGTCTCGCACTACGACAAGACGGTCCGAAGTCCGAGCTTCGAGATGCGGCTGCCGTCCGTGGTTTCGCTGAAAACCTACATCAAGCCGGCGCGCCACCCCGCCTTCACCCGTTTCAATGTTTTCCTACGCGATCGTTTCACCTGCCAATATTGCGGCCATCATGAAGACCTGACGTTCGACCATGTCATTCCGCGATCAAAAGGGGGATTGACCACTTGGGAAAACGTCGTGGCCGCATGCTCGGCCTGCAATCTTCTCAAGAGCGATCGCCTGCCCAATGAGGCACGTATGTGGCCGGCCGTGGCGCCATTCCAGCCCGACATCGACGATCTCAGACGCGCGGGCCGCCGGTTTCCGCCCAACTATCTGCATGACAGCTGGATGGACTATCTCTACTGGGATTCCGTTCTGGAGCCGTGAACGCGCCTCCGATGGCCCCTATCTGTCGAAGACCGGTCGAACTCGACCACGATTCCCGACGCGCTTGCGGGCGGCGAAGCGAGACGCGCCACGAAGGCTGCGCGCTCGCCTGCTTCCACTTTTTGGCGAGGCGCCGGGGTGAGCCAGGTGTAGAGAACATCCCCCTGGTCTCCACGCACGCTGACCGATAGGGGGCGGGCGGTTTCTCCATGATCACTGGCGTTCACGATATCGCCGGTCACGATCAGGATTCGCCGCTCGCCATCAGCGACAATTCTCGCGGCGACATGGTCGAGCGCCAGGCCCGAAAGATTTACGGGCAGGCCAACCGCCTGGAATACGACCGCCGTTCGCGGCGCAAGTCGGACGATCGCCGATCGGGCGCCCACGGCGACCATCGTCGTGACAGCGAAAAAGCCGGCGAAAAGCGCGAGGTTGCGGGACGATCGGCCATGCGGGGCGTCGGATTGCAGATCGAAGGCGAGAGTCATGCCGTCTGGTCCGGTAGAGTGTGCGACGCGCGACCGAGCCTGCGGATCGGCTTCGGGTTTCATTGATCGCAGGCTTATAGTTAATTGGGGGTAAAGATCGGCGATTCGTCGCCGCGATAGCGCATGAACGGTTCTGCCGGAGCTTGGTCTTGGTACGCTTCGAAAACGTCGGCCTGCGCTACGGAATGGGGCCGGAAGTTCTCCAGGATCTGAGTTTCTCGATCGAGCCCGGCTCGTTTCAGTTCCTCACCGGTCCTTCTGGCGCGGGCAAGACGACGCTCATGCGCCTCCTGCTTCTTTCGCTCAGGCCGACGCGCGGTCTGATTTCCATTTTTGGGCAGGACGCCTCCACACTCGACAAGGACGCCATTACCTCGATCCGACGCCGTATCGGCGTCGTATTCCAGGACTTCCGGCTGCTCGATCATCTGACGACCTACGAAAACGTCGCGCTGCCGTTGCGCGTCCAGAACCGCGCCGAGGACGAATATCGCAACGAAGTGATCGAACTGCTCCGCTGGGTCGGCCTGGGCGACAGGATGCAGGTCTATCCTGAGGTTCTGTCGGGTGGAGAGAAGCAGCGCGCGGCGATTGCCCGCGCTCTCATCGTTCGACCGGAGCTTCTTTTGGCGGACGAACCGACAGGCAACGTCGACCCGACGATGGCGCGCCGAATCATTCGCCTGTTCGTCGAACTTCAGAGATCGGGAACTTCGGTGGTCGTCGCGACCCATGACCTCGGGCTAATGGATCAGTTCGACGGCGCGCGCCGGCTCGTGCTCGGCGACAGCCGTCTTCACATCTACGACTGAGGGGGCGCTCGATGTCCGCCGACCCTATCGACATTTCTCCGGCGGCGCCGCCGCTTCGCAGGGACCGTGTCGCGGAAGCGCCGCTGGTTCCCGCTTCGAGTATTGCCGGGCGCACGCTGATCATCGTCGTAGCCATCATGACGTTTCTGGCGTCGCTTGCCGCCGGCGGCGCGATGCTCGTCGCCCAGGCTAGCCAGGAATGGCGTTCGACCGTCTCACGTGAAGCGACCATTCAGCTCAAACCGGCGACAAACCGGGACATGGAAGACGATCTCGCCAGGATTGTCGAAGCAGCGAAGGCGACGCCGGGCGTTGCCGAGGTCCGGGCGATGACGAAGCGGGAATCAGAGCTGCTGCTTGAACCCTGGCTCGGCGAGGGCGTGAAGCTCGATGAAATCCCGGTCCCGCGCATGATCGTGCTGAAACTCGCGGCCGGCGCTCGAGTGGACTTCGATCAATTGCGCCGCCGCATCGCCGAAATTTCGCCCAACGCCAATCTCGACGATCACCGCATGTGGTCCGAGCGCCTGGCGGACATGGCCAATGCGCTCGTGGCGATCGCGATCGTTCTCCTCGTCCTGATCGTAACCGCAATGGGGCTGGCAATATCCTTCGCCACACATGGCGCGATGGCAGGCAATCGCGAAATCATAGAAGTCCTGCACTTCGTCGGCGCGAGCGATCAGTTCATCTCCAAGCAGTTTCAGCGTCGCTTCCTGTGGCTCGGCCTGCGGGGTGGATTGATCGGCGCCGGAATGGCGTCGCTCGTCTTTCTCGGCGCGGGTCTCTTGAGCCGTCGCCTGGCGGCGACGCCGAGCGGCGAGCAGCTCGAAGCCTTGTTCGGATCCTTTTCGATCGGCTGGCTCGGTTATTTCGCCATTGCGCTGATAGCGGTTCTCAGCGCTGCCTTGTCGGGGCAAACTTCGCGTATCATCGTCTTCCGCCGCCTCAGACGCCTGACCTGAGCGCGCGATCGTCAAGGAGCGACGGACCGCAATGTCCGATTCGAGAACCATCTCGCAACGAGCGCCGGATTCCGCACGACGCGCTTCGATCGTTGTTCGTTCGACGATCTTCAACATCCTGTTCTACGTGAATCTCATCTGCCTGATGGTTTGCGGGCTGCCTTCGGTGCTCATGGGGCGCGGCCCGGCGACGTTCATGGCGCGGGCCTGGGCGAAAACGTCGCTCTGGCTCCTCAAACACGTTTGCGGGACTACATTGGAATTCCGAGGTCTCGATCGAATGCCGCCAGGCGGCCTTGTCGTTGCGCCGAAACACCAGTCGATGCTTGAGACATTCGCGCTGACACTCGCGGTCGATAATTTTTCCTACGTCCACAAGCGCGAATTAACCTGGATACCCTTGTTCGGCTGGTATCTCTGGGCTGTCGACCAGATTTCGATCAACCGCACGTCCGGCTCGACCGCGCTCACGCAAGTAGCCAATGGCGTCGCGGCGTTTCTGAAGCTCGACCGACGCATCCTCATTTTCCCCGAGGGCACCCGCAGGCCCGTCGGCGCGCCGCCGAAATACAAGTACGGAGTGACGCATCTGTATTCAAGCTTGAACGCGAGAGTCGTGCCAGTCGCGCTCAACACCGGTCTGTTCTGGCCTCGCAGAAGTTTCCTCCGAAATCCCGGAGTGGCCGTCATCGAATTCCTGCCGGTCATCGAGCCCGGCCTTCCGCGGGAAGAATTCTCGCAACGCCTTGAGAGCGCGATCGAAAACGGAACACAGGCGCTCGTCGAAGAAGCCCTCAGCGTCGACCCGGCGCTCGGGGCGCTCGTTCGCGACAACGAGCGCGCCCCGAACGCCTCGCATTTGGCCTGAGCCATGACTGGCGCGCCGATGGCCCGCGACAGATCCAGCTACTTGCGAAAACTACTTTGGCTTGCAGCATTTTCCAGCGCATTTCTGATCTGCGGCTGGTCTGTCTACTGGCAGGTCGCGCGCAACCTCGCCGAGCGTGAACTCAGCAAAGAGATCGAACGGGAGGCGCGGTTCGGTCGTGTCTGGACTTGCAGCAAGCTGGAGTTCAGGGGCTATCCCTTGTCCATAACTGTCGATTGCGCCGGGCCGAACCTCCGCGTCGACGATGGTCTGATCTCCGCGAAGCGCGCACTCATAACTGCTCGCCTGTACGCGCCGACCCTTGTGGATATTGATGTTTCGGGCCCGGCCGAATTCCGCAGCGAGACGACGCAGGGCTCGTTCGACTGGAAGTCGTTGCAGGTCTCCACACGCGGATTGCCGCGTCGCCTCGACCGGCTCTCCGTGATCGGCCAGGATTTGACCGCGCGGCTTCCTGAATCCGCGCCTACGAAAATCGAGACCGTCCACCTGCATCTGCGACGCACGTCCCCGATCCAGATGGCGCCCTACAGCCTTGTCGTCGGTCTGGCGGGAATCGATTGGGAACCGTTGACGCAAGTCATCGGTCGGGGAAATCCCGCGTTATTCACAGCGCTGGGCGCCGTTACCCAGCTCGACGCCGCAAACGAAGGGACGTGGCAGGAGCGCGCCGAGCGCTGGAGCGGCGCCGGTGGCCGCGTTTCGATCACGGCGCTCAACCTGACGCGGGACGATTTTGTCCTTCATGCCGAAGGGGCGGCCGGGATCGACCGCCGACACCGGCCGGACGGCAAACTCGCCATGCGTGTACGAAATGCTGGTCCGGCGCTCATGGCTCTCGCCGAAAGCCTCGGAGCCTTCAGGCGAGGGACGCTCGCAGGTCAGCTCGCGCTCGGTCTGCTGAACAGGCCAGGCGAGCTGAAATTCGATGTGATCGCCGAAAATGGAACGCTTTCAGCCGGCCCGCTTCGCCGTGTGCTGACTCTTCCGCCTCTCTATTGAGGATCGGATTGGTGGCGTCCGAAATCGGGCGCGGCCGTCTCCTGCCCGCTTTCGATGATGCTGCGGCGGATGTTGCGGGTCCGTGTGAACAGGTTGAACAGGCCGTCGCCATCCCCCCACCGGATCATGCGCTGCAAAGCGCTCAGGTCCTCGGTGAACCGCCCAAGAATTTCCAGAACGGCTTCCTTGTTGTTCAGAAAGACGTCGCGCCACATGGTCGGATCGGAGGCCGCGATGCGCGTGAAGTCACGAAAACCGCCGGCGGAGAACTTGATCACCTCGGACTGTGTCACGAGTTCCAGATCGGCGGCTGTGCCGACGATATTGTAGGCGATCAAATGCGGCACATGGCTGGTGATCGCGAGAACCAGATCGTGATGCTCGCTGGTCATCACCTCGACATTGCTGCCCGCCGCCGTCCAGAAGTCGGACAGCTTCTTGATAGCGATCTCGTCGGCTCCCGGCGGCGGCGTCAGAATGCACCAGCGATTGAGAAACAGGGTCGCAAAACCCGCGTCTGGCCCGGAATGCTCGGTGCCGGCGACAGGATGCGCCGGAATGAGATGCGTTCCAGCCGGCATATGCGGAGTGAGCGAGGCCATGACGGCGCTTTTGACGGAGCCGACATCGCTCACAATAGCGCCAGCCGCCAGCGCTTGGCCAATCGAACGCGCGACATTTTCGTTCGCGCCGACAGGCACGCAGAGAATGACGAGATCGGAGCCTGCGACTGCGCCCGCCAAATCGCATGTCGCCTCATCGGCAAGTGTTAGTTCTGCGACACGCTCGCAGACCGCCTGCGAAATGTCGGCGGCGACCAGCGTGCGCGCGAGATTGTTTCGCCGCGCGACGCGCAGCAGAGAGGATCCGATCAGACCACAGCCGATGACCGTCAGTCGTTCGAACAGCGGCTCGGCCAGCTTGTGGCCCCAGGTGTCAGGCATGGTTGGATTTTTCAGAACTGGTTGATTGCCGAGCGACAAAGGGGGCCGCGTGGCTACCAACGAAGACCGGTTCCGCGCTCGATATGCCCGCCTCGGCAAGCGCACGACGCGCCGACATCAGCCCATCGGGGCCCGGAAAGGCCATGAGTAAGGACAAGCCGCGCTCATCGACGGCGTTGCCGACGAGCCGCCCACCCGCGTTTCGGGTCGAATCCGGAAGCGCGTCCCGCCATCTGTCCACGCGCACGGCGAATAGCTGAACGTCGATCGCGGCGGCCTCGGCGAGCGGTTTGGAAACGACAAAAATCGGTATGCCCGCCGGATGGTCCGGCCGCTCGACGAAAGGCAGTCGGGCGATGATTTTCGGCGCCTCTGGCTGGACGAGCCGGGACCACCATGGCCCGTCGCCCACTCCGCCAGCGACACGCAAGAGCCCAAGGTCGCCCACCGAGGCTTCGACGGCGTCGATGACCGCCTGTGGCCCGTGATGCGGAACGTAGGGCGCTGTGAAGCCGAAGTGGAATCTGGCGGAATCGCGCATGGCGGCATCGCCTGCGGAAACGTCGACATGCACAGAATAGTTGGATTGGACGTAGGTGAAGGTTCCAATGATGATCCGCCAGATGCTCTCGATCGTGTCGAGTGGCAGGAGTCCCGTGTGGCGTTGCACGAGGCGGCGCATCATCTCGGCCTCGCGGCCGGGACGAAAAGCCGATCCGCCACCCTGCCTTGACTTCGTGGCGATCAAGTTCTCGATTATCTCGCCACGTTCGATCAGGAGTCGATGAACGTTCTCATCGATCCGGTCGATGTTCTGTCGGAGCGCCGCAAGGTCCTGCAGAGCGCGATCTTCGGGTGTCGCCGTCATCGGATTGTCCACTGTCGGGCTTCTCTTACTTGACCCAAGCATCGTTGAACAGAAGTCCGCGCCTCCCTGTGCTTGACTTTCTGCACGGAAGAATGTTCTTCTTGCCGCACAGAACGTTCGACATATCGAACGAGCCCTACGGGTCAAGATCTTGGCGATCATAAGTGTTCAGGAAGCGGACAATCCGAGCAGTCGCATTGCGCGTTTTGGCCCGGAAAAGCCGCTGCAGATGGACGCTGGCCCATTGCTAGCGCCATTCTCCATCGCATATCAGACCTATGGCGAGTTGAACGCGGACCGGTCCAACGCAATCCTGGTTTGTCATGCCCTCACCGGCGATCAGCATGTCGCCAGCGCCCATCCCTTGACGCAGAAACCCGGTTGGTGGTCCGCCATGGTAGGGCCAGGTCGTCCGATCGATACGGATCGGTTCTTTGTAATCTGTTCCAACGTCATCGGCGGTTGCATGGGCTCGACGGGGCCCGCCTCCACCAATCCCGAGACAGGCAGCCCGTGGGGGCTTGATCTGCCGGTCGTCACCGTTCGCGACATGGTCCGGGCTCAGGCCATGTTGATCGACCACCTCGGGATCGAAACCCTCTTTTGCGTCGCCGGCGGATCAATGGGCGGAATGCAGGTGTTGCAATGGGTCGCGAGCTATCCGGACCGCGTCTTCTCCGCGCTTCCGATCGCCACTGCGCCGAAACACTCAGCGCAGAATATAGCGTTTCACGAAGTCGGCCGTCAGGCCGTCATGGCGGATCCCGACTGGCGCGGAGGCCGCTACGCGCAATTCGGCGTCCGTCCGACGAAGGGTTTGGCCGTCGCGCGCATGGCCGCGCATATCACCTATCTGTCCGAAGGAGCTCTGCAGCGGAAATTCGGCCGCAAGCTTCAGGATCGAGTCGCACCAACCTTTTCGTTCGACGCCGACTTTCAGATCGAGAATTATCTCAGATATCAGGGATCGAGCTTCGTCGATCGGTTCGACGCCAATTCCTATCTCTACGTCACTCGCGCCTGCGATTATTTCGACCTTGCGGCGGACTACGGTGGATCGCTGGCGCGCGCCTTTGTCGGCGCAGCCACCCGGTTTTGTGTCGTGTCTTTCACGTCGGATTGGCTCTATCCGACGTCGGATGCACGCTTGATCGTCCATGCGCTCAACGCCGCGACTCTCCCTGTCTCGTTCGTCGAAATCGAGACCGATAAGGGTCATGACGCCTTCCTTCTCGACGAGCCCGATTTCATTGCGACCACGCGCGGTTTTCTCGAATCCGCGGCGATCGCGCGGGGAATTGTTCAGCCTTCGAAGGCAGCAGCGGCCAAATGAGTGAAATCGCGTCTCAATCGACCGCGCGCGTAGACCTCCTGCTCGTCGCTGATATCGTCGATCGTGGGGCCCGTGTCCTGGACGTCGGATGCGGCGACGGAGCTCTTCTCCAGATTCTCACGCGGGATCGAAACGTCGATGGCCGCGGGATCGAGATTTCGCAAGCCGGCGTCAACGGATGCGTCGCCAAGGGTCTATCGGTCGTTCAAGGCGACGCCGACACCGACCTGGTCGACTATCCCGACGACGCCTTCGACTACGTGATTCTCTCCCAAACGCTGCAGGCGACACGGCGGCCTCGGCAGGTGCTCGAGCACATGCTGCGGATCGGACGTCGCGCCATCGTCTCGTTCCCGAACTTCGGGCACTGGCGCATTCGAACGGAATTGATGTTCAGGGGCCGTATGCCGCGGACGGAGGCGCTGAACTATTCCTGGTACGATACGCCCAACATCCATCTCTGCACGATCCACGATTTCGTGCACCTTGTGGATGATCTCGGCGCGTCGATCGACCGAGCCGTCGCGCTCGATCGCTATGGCGCGAAGATGCGCGTCAACGCGCCCTGGTGGCTCTGGAATATGTTCGGCGAGCAGGCGGTGTTCCTGCTCCACCGGAAGCGTGGCTGATCAGGCCTTGTCGGCCTTGGCCCGTTCGATCGCCTCGAGAATCAGCGCGCGCGCCGTCTCGGCGTCGCCCCAGCCAGCGAATTCGACCCACTTGCCGGGCTCGAGATCCTTGTAGTGGCTGAAGAAATGCTCGATCTGCTGCACGGTGATCGGCGGCATATCCGTGTAGTTCTGGATCTTGTCGTACCGCTTGGTCAGCTTGGATGAAGGCACCGCCACGATCTTCTCGTCGCCGCCAGCCTCGTCCCGCATCCGCAGAACGCCGATCGGGCGTACGGAAATCACCGCGCCAGCGATGATCGGCCGCGTATTGGCGACCAGCACGTCGCAGGGATCTCCATCTTCCGACAGGGTGTGCGGGATGAAACCGTAGTTTCCGGGATAGCGCATCGGCGTGTAGAGGAATCGATCGACCACCAGCGTTCCGGCCGCCTTGTCCATCTCGTACTTGATCGGCTCGCCGCCGATCGGCACCTCGATGACGACGTTGACATCATGTGGGGGGTTCGTCCCGATCGAGATGGCGTCGAGGCGCATCGGAGCTCCTGTCTGAGAAAGCGATATCGAACCGCGCTGTACGCGCCTTAGTTCGCCGCGAAGCCGAAAGCGACCCGCGCGCGCGTATCGTTATCGAATCGCTCCGTCGCGCGCCAGACTTCGACGCCGCCCATCTTCTCGTAAAATCGTAGGGCCCTTTCATTGTCCGCGAGCGCCCAGACGATAGTGGAAAAATAACCTTTTGATGCAAGGTCCGCGCGCCCGGCGGCAAACAGTCGCGTGCCGAACCCCAGTCCCTGAAATTCGGGCGCCAGATAGAGTTCGAAGATTTCTCCGGCATAGGGAATGGCCGAAACGCGGTTGCGTCCCAGGCTCGCGTACCCAACCAGTTTGCCGTCGAATTCGAGCACCAGAATGCGGGAGCCGCCGCGGACCGCAGACGTCCACCAAGCGGGGCCGCGTCGATTGATCATCGATTCCAGCGCCTTGCCGGGAATTATGCCGCTGTAAGCCTCTCGCCACGCGGCGTCATGCACTGCAGCGATCGCACGCGCATCGCCGGCGCGAGCAGGTCGGATCGAGTGGAGGAGCTTGACCATCGGCGAATGTTAGGCGCACCGGAGCGTCGTATGCAACAACGCTTTCGTGACCTTTGATTTGCCGTAACATTTGATTTGCCGACTTCAGTCTGCCACGAGACCGTCGCCATGTCGGCAATGGAGCGGGCGAAGGGATTCGAACCCTCGACCCCAACCTTGGCAAGGTTGTGCTCTACCCCTGAGCTACACCCGCATCCGTCGCCGACGTCGTCGGCGCGGGCTATATGCCGCAAAGCTTCGAATAATGCAACTGGCCTGTTCGGCAAGGTTGCGACTGGCTCGAACGCGGCCTATTTCCTTGACTTGGACGCAATGCAATCGCCCAGAGGAGATAGACCATGAACGCGGGATCGGCGGAAACGGTGGAAAGCGCCGGCGTGATCGAGACGTCGACGGCGACATTCCGCGCGGATGTCCTGACCGCTTCCATGAAGCAGGTGGTGCTCGTCGATTTCTGGGCGCCGTGGTGCGGACCCTGCAAGCAGCTGGCGCCGCTCCTCGAGCGAGCCGTCGGCTCGGCGGGAGACAAGGCGCGCCTGGTCAAGATGAATATCGACGACCACCCGCAGATCGCCCAACAGCTCGGCATTCAGTCGATTCCGGCAGTGATCGCCTTCCAACGAGGGCAGCCGGTCGACGGTTTCGTCGGCGCCCTGCCGGAGAGTCAGATTGTCGCCTTTCTCGAGCGTCTCGTGGGACCGTTGGGTCCGGGAGGAGAGGCGCTCGCGCTGGCGGAGAGCGCGCTCGAGGCAGGCGAGGTGGAACGCGCGCTCGAACTCGCGGAACAGGCTGTCGCCGGCGAACCGGAGAACCCAAAGGCGGTTGGTCTCTATCTCAGGACGCTCCTCGCGTTAGGAGAGACGGAGCGCGCTGCGGCGATGTTCGAGACGCTGCCCGACAACATTCGCACCGACGCCGCATTGCGGCAGGTCGCCACGGCCCTCGAAGTCGCATCGCAGTCGGAAGCCCTCGGCGACATCGACAGCCTGCGGCGCAAGGCGGCCGCAGCTCCGGACGATCTGCAGGCGCAATTCGACCTGGCGCTCGCCTACAACGGCGTTGGTGACAAGGATCAGGCCGCCAACATCCTCCTTGCCATCATCAAGCGCGATCGCGACTGGAACGAAGACGGCGCGCGCAAGCAATTGTTGCAGTTTTTCGAAGTCTGGGGCCCGATCGATTCCGCAACGAAGGCGGCGCGCCGCAAGCTCTCGGCAATGCTGTTTTCATGACTTCACGAGGCCGGCAGGCGTTAAGATGAACCGACCCTATCAGGACATTGCCGATCTACCGCAGGCGTTGCCGGTGTTTCCACTCGCCGGCTGCTTGCTTTTGCCTCGTGCGGAACTTCCACTCAATATTTTCGAACCACGCTATCTCGCAATGGTAGATGCGGCCCTGGCCTCTGACCGCCTGATCGGCATGATCCAGCCGCTGCCGAAGACAGCGACCGAGGCGAAGCCTTCGCTCTTTGGGATCGGTTGCGTGGGAAAGATCACGCGCTTCGCCGAAACTGGCGACGGCCGGTATTTCATTTCGCTCGAGGGCATCTGCCGTTTTCGCACACGCCTGGAACGCGAGGGGAACGGAGGATTTCGGATATTTGACGTCGAGTATCAAAATTTTGCCGAGGATCTCAAAAGCCTGTCGGAGTCTGACGCACCTGATCGGAGCGCCGTCGTGAGCGCTTTGCGCGCCTATGCCGAGCGGCACGCAATGAGAATCGACTGGGATTCCGTCGCGAAGGCCTCGGATGAGGAACTCGTCAATTCACTTGCGATCATGAGTCCTTTTGGCGTCAAGGAAAAGCAGGCGCTGCTGGAAGCGCGCGATCTGCGCGACCGCGCTGCGGTCCTCGTCGCAATCGCCGAAATGGAATTGGCCGGCGACGGCAGTCGAGCGCCTTTGCATTGACGGAGATTGCGATGATTGAACGCGAGCGCGACGCGCGGGATGAAAAGACGCGGATCGATCCACGCCTTCTGGAAATACTCGTATGCCCACTCACAAAGGGGACGCTCGAATATGATCCGGATCGAAACGAACTGATTTCGCGGGGCGCGAAGCTTGCCTACCCAATTCGGGATGGAATCCCGATCATGCTGCCTGAGGAGGCGAGAAATCTCTGACTGCTGAAAGACTCAGCACAACGCCTGATATTAGCGCACAATGCCACTTGCTTCTCCGTATTAGATGCCTTTTTGATCAAACCGCATTCAATCGTTTGATCGAAATCTGGGCACATGAAAAAGCTGACACTCCGCGCCGGCCTGGCGATCACGCTCTTCTCCTGGCCCGTTTGCGCGCAGGCCGCTGACGCTGGCACAATCAGCGC
>Ga0116151_10003527_pt1 | contig 13972 bp, 9 predicted proteins | sample AD_UKC117_MetaG_FD_89893 | JGI IMG/M metagenome (GOLD analysis project Ga0116151, IMG submission 89893) | Active sludge microbial communities of municipal wastewater-treating anaerobic digesters from Hong Kong - AD_UKC117_MetaG | ecosystem: Engineered > Bioreactor > Anaerobic > Digestate...
CCGGAAAACCGCACAAAGTTATCATCACCGCCGTCGCCAGAAAGCTGGTCACTATCGCGAACGCGCTATGCAAAAGCCGTCAGAAATGGGTCGCCACGGCTCTCTGACAGATACAGTTGCTAGATGTATACGGCAAATTTCCCGGGATCTTTCGTCGAGTGCCTTTCTCCGGAGTAGATGAATCCGACTTAGATTCCCCGTCCGCCGGCGCCTTCTGATGCTTTCCAGTCTCCGCCGCCATTGTCATTCCCCTCTTAACCTCGGCAACATAGTTAGCGTCATTTTCGAGGATGTGAAGGCAGCAAACACAGTCTGAACAGGAATTGTTGAGTTGGCGGCACTGTCATGCTGCCGACCCTCAGCAAGCCGTAGGATGCGCATTCATTGCGCATCGATGTGGCGGGGCGATGTGAAGGTGCGCACTGAATGCGCACCCTACGGCTATTGTTCGGGGACGAGGATCTCCCGCTTGCCCACATGGTTCGCGGGCGAGACCAGGCCCTCTTCCTCCATCTGCTCGACGAGCCGGGCGGCCTTGTTGTAGCCGATGCCGAGTTTCCTCTGGATGTAGGACGTGCTGACCTTGCGGTCGCGCAGCACGACCTGCACGGCCTGGTCGTAGAGGGCATCGTCGCCGTCGGTGTTGCCGCCAAGGCCAAGGACAAGGTCGATGTCGCTTTCCTTGTCCTCGTCCGGGCCCTCGACGACGCCGGACATGTATTCGGGCGGGCCGAAGGACTTGAGGTGGGTCACGATCTCCTCCACCTCCTCGTCCGAGACGAAGGGGCCGTGGATGCGGGTGATCTTTGACCCGCCGGCCATGTAAAGCATGTCGCCCATGCCCAGAAGCTGTTCGGCCCCCATTTCGCCAAGGATGGTGCGGCTGTCGATCTTCGACGTGACCTGGAAGGAGATGCGGGTGGGGAAGTTCGCCTTGATCGTGCCGGTGATGACATCGACCGAGGGGCGCTGCGTCGCCATGATCAGGTGGATGCCTGAGGCGCGGGCCATCTGGGCCAGGCGCTGGATGCAGGCCTCGATCTCTTTCCCGGCGACCATCATCAGGTCGGCCATCTCGTCCACGATGACGACGATGTAGGGGATCGGGACGGGGGCGAATTCCTCCGTCTCGAAGACGGGGTCGCCGGTTTCCTCGTCAAAACCGGTCTGGACGGTGCGCTTGAACATCTCGCCGTTGGCCAAGGCCTCGCGGACGCGGCCGTTGTAGCCGTCGATGTTCCTGACGCCCATCTTGGACATCTTGCGGTAACGCTCCTCCATCTCTCCGACGACCCATTTGAGGGCGACGACGGCCTTTTTCGGGTCGGTGACGACGGGGGAGAGAAGATGCGGGATGCCGTCATAGACGGAAAGCTCCAGCATCTTGGGGTCAATCATGATCAGGCGGCATTCCTCGGGCGTGAGCTTGTAGAGGAGCGAGAGGATCATGGTGTTGATGGCGACGGACTTGCCCGAACCGGTGGTGCCCGCGATCAGGAGGTGGGGCATCTTGGCAAGGTTCGCGACGACGGGATCGCCGGCGATGTCCTTGCCAAGGGCAAGCGGCAGGCGGTGGTTGCCGTCGCCGAAATCGCGGGCGGCGAGGATTTCGCGCAGGACGACCTTTTCGCGGTGGGCGTTGGGAAGCTCGATCCCGATGACGGAGCGGCCGGGAACGGTGGACACGCGGGCGGAGAGCGCCGACATCGACCGGGCGATGTCGTCGGCAAGGCCGATCACGCGGCTGGCCTTCAGGCCCGGCGCGGGTTCCAGTTCGTACATGGTGACGACCGGGCCGGGGCGGACCGAGACGATCTCCCCCTTGACGCCGTAGTCGTCTAGCACGCTTTCCAGCATGCGGGCGTTTTCCTCAAGCGCCTCGTCCGAAAGCTGGTGGCGCTGGATCGTGACGGGGTTGGTCAGGAGAGAGAGCGGCGGCAGTTCGTAGGCGTGGCCCTTCGGTTCGTCAAACCGCAGGCGCGGCTGCGCCTCGGCGATGGCCTGACGCGAGGGGGCGGGGGCCCTGATTGCGCCGTGCTGCACGACACGCCGGTGTTCGGCGCGCGGCAGCGCCGCGGTGTCGACCGGTTCGTCAAGATCGAGGTCGCCAAAGATGTTGTCGTCCTCGTCGGTTTCAATCAGCGTCTCCGCCTGTGCCAGCGCCGCGCGGGCGGTCAGCCGCGGTTCGTCGGGCAGGTCCGTGTCCAGGCCGAACGACTCGCCCCGCGAAAGGGTGGGTTCGGGGCGGTCGGCGGCAGCGGGCAGGGGGCGGACCCCGCCCTGTTCGGACCGCGCCTTGACCGCGTCGGCGATCCGTTCGCGGATGCGGTCCGCGCTTGGCGCCTCGCCGGTCCAGCCCATGCGCGGCAAGCCACGTTCCACCAGTTCGGGTTCAATCCGCATGTCCGCCTCGGACCCGCCGCGCAAGAGCGCGCCGACCTTGCCCAGAAGCCCCGCGCGCGGTGCGGCGGCAGGTTCCTGTTCGGTCACCGGACCCGCAAATCTCGGTTCCGCGCGCAGGACATTCGCGCGGCGCGAGAGGGCGGGGGCGGGCATTTCGGGTTCCGCCCAGTCGTCTTCCTCATCCTGGCGGGCGCGGCGGCGTTCGTTCAGCGCCTGCGCCCCCCTGAGCGAGGCGACGGCACCCCTGCCCAACATCCTCAGGATCCAGTCATAGCCGACGATAGTCCCGACCAGCAGGAACCGGGCGATCATCGCCAGTTCGCGTCGGTCGAAGCCCAGCACGAACGACAGCATGGCAAGCGATCCAAGCCCGATCAGCGCCGACACGATCTTGAGCGAGAGGCCCGCGTCAAGCGGCGCGATGCCAAGGACGGCACCCAGGACGGTGTCTCCGAACAGCCCGCCAAGGCCGAAGCTGTGCAGCCATCCCGCGCCGGGCGCATGGGTCGAGGCATAGACCGACAGCAGCGCGATGGCGATGGGGGCGAAGATCACGCGCGACAGGGCACGATCTTCGCCGGCATGGACGATCAGGCGGACACCCCAGACAGCGAAGACAAGCGCAAGACCCCAGGAGCCATAGCCCGAAATGACATAGAGCGGCGAAGCGATGGCAGCACCAAAACGGCCCAGAAGGTTCTGTGCGGGTTCGTCGGTGGCGGCAAGCCAGCTGGGATCGTCGGGGCTGTAGCTGCCGATGATCAGTGCGGTCGCAATGCCCATCGCCAGCAGGACGATGCCCACAAGCTCCTTCCCGCGCCGTTCGATCGCGGCCTGGGTGTGCTGGTCCAGAAGCGGATCGCGCTGCCGTGCCTGATAAGATGCCATCTTTACCCGTCCTCAACCGTAAAGGCAGTCGCGGAGGCTGATGAGCCCGCGCTGCATTTCTTCCCTAGGGGCCACCATCGCGACACGGATGTAGCCCTTGCCCGGATTGTCGCCCCCGACATCGCGCGCAAGATAGGCGCCGGGCAGCACCCGCACGCCGGTTTCACGCCAAAGCTTCAGCGCCGCCGCTTCCCCGTCCTCGACCGGGAGCCAGAGGAAGAAGCCGCCTTCGGGTGTCCGGTAGCCCTGAAGGCCCGAAAACACCTGATCGGCGATGCGGAATTTCTCGTGGTATAGCGCGCGGTTCTCATCCACATGCGCCTCGTCGGACCATACGCGTTCGGACACGCGCTGAATCGGCAGGGGCAGGGGGGCGCCGCCGTAGTTGCGAAGCTGCCGGAACCGCGCGATCGACTGCGGGCCGCCCGCGACAAAGCCGGACCGGAGGCCGGGCAGGTTCGACCGCTTGGACAACGAGTGGAAAACCGCGACACGTTCGGGGTCTGCGCCGGTTTCCGCCGCCACCTGCAGCGCGCCCGGGGGCGGGGCATCGCGCCAGATCTCGGAATAGCATTCGTCGGCGAGAAGCACGAACCCGTGACGTTCCGCCAGCGACAGAAGGTCCGCCAGATAGTCGCGCGACGCGATGGCGCCCTGCGGGTTGGCGGGGGAACAAAGGTAGGCGACCGCCACCCGGTCAAGCAGATCGGGCGCAAGGCCCGCATAGTCGGGCAGGAAGCCGGTCGCGGCAGTTGCCGGCACATAGACGGGTTCGGCACCCACGCTAAGCGCCGCCGCCGCATAGACCTGGTAGAAGGGGTTTGGCATCAGGACGACCGGCCGCTTGCCCCCCTTGGTTTCGGGACAAAGCGCCATGCAGGCGTCAAACAGCCCCTCGCGCGTTCCGTTCAGCGGCATGATCCTGTCGGGCCCGAGGGTGGCGCCGTAGCGCCGCGCGATCCAGCCCGAGATCGCCGCCAGAAGTTCGGGCGTGCCCTCGTTCGGCGGATAAAGCGCAAAGCCCGATAGGTTCGCGGCCAGAACCTCGCCGACGAATGCGGGCATCGGGTGGCGGGGTTCGCCGATGGTCATGGCAACGGGCTCGCCACCCGCCGGGTGGACGTCGAGAAGCTTCCGCAGGCGCGGAAACGCGTAATCAGGCAGGTTCGAGAACCGCTCCGGAAATGCCATTCATGCCTCAACTGCCGGGGTCATTTCGCCCCGTTTTGCCGGAAGTCTAGCCAAACGGGACCGCCCGGTCCAGAAAAACCAATGGATTCCGCCCGGTAGTTGCGGACGCCTGTGTCTTTTCGGCCCCGGGCGGAAATCAGGCCAGCGCGGCCTCTGCCGCCGCGCCAAGACGCAGCAGGCGTTCTTCGGCCATCGGGGCCGCCAGCAGCGTGATACCGCAAGACGGGATGCCGGTCGGAAGGGTCAGCCCGCAAAGCCCCATCAGGTTGCCGATCCGGGTGTTGCGCAGGGCAAGAAGGTTCTCGGTCGTGAAATAGTCCTCGTCCGCCAGAAGCCGCGCGACATCCGGCGGCAGGATCGGCGAGGTCGGCACAAGGACGGCATCGAAGCCCGCCGTTCGCGCATGCCAAAGGGCGCGCAGCTCACGCAGGCGCCGCCAGGCGGCGACGTATTCCGCCCCGGTAAAGCGGTTGCCAAGGCGGAAGCGTTCGCGGACCGGCGCATACATCTTTTCGGGCTCCGACTCGATCCGGTCGGCCCAGGTGCCGTAGGCTTCGGTCGTGAACAGGACGCCGGAAAGTCCCTGCGCCTCGGCAAGCTCGGGCGCGGTGCCGCGTTCGATGCGCGCTCCGGCGGCCTGCAACCGGGCGACGGCGTTTTCGAAGGCGGCCAGCGGCGCCTCGCGGCAGTCGGCCAGCGCAACGGTTTCCATCACCAGAAGGCGGGTACCCGCCAGGGTCGCCCCGCGCAGGTCGGGCACCGCCGATCCTTCCATCGCCGCCAGAAGCAGCGCGGCATCCTCGACATTGCGGGTCAGGGGGCCGACGGTGTCGAAGCTTTCGCACAGCGGCACGACCCCGGTCAGCGGCAGTCGGCCGCTGGTGGTCTTGAGGCCGACAAGATCGTTCCAGGCGGCGGGAATGCGGACCGACCCGCCGGTATCCGACCCGATCCCGGCCGCGGCAAGACCGAAGGCGACCGAGGCGGCGGCACCCGAAGACGACCCGCCCGGCGCCAGCGTGGAATCGTTGACGTTCGGCGGCGTGGCGGTCATCGGGTTTACCCCAAGGCCCGAAAAGGCAAGTTCGGTCATGTGGGTCTTGCCCAGGCAGACCAGGCCCTGCAGCGTCGCCTTGCGCAGCACCTCGGCATCCGCCGCGGGCACCCGGCCGGCCAGCAGATGCGACCCGGCCTCGGTCACGGTGCCGGCCGTATCGAAGAGATCCTTCCAGGACATCGGCACCCCGTCGAGTTGCGACAGCCTGTGGCCGGCGCGGGCCCTTGCGCTGGCCGCCTCGGCCTCGGCCAGGGCGCGTGCCTCGGTCGCGCGCGCATAGATCCTGTGGTCGGGATCTTCTGCGCGGATCGCGTCCAGGAAGCAGGCTGTCAGCTCAATCGGGTCGATCCTGCCCGCACCGATCGCACGCCCCAGATCCCCCGCCGTCATCTTTCGCCAGTCGTGCATCCTGTCCTCCATCGCCGTCGCGCCGAACGGTAGCGGCAAGGCGGCGCATGGACAATCCCGCCCCGCGCGGGATACTTGGCGCCATGAGGATCGATGCGGACGTGATCGTGGTGGGCGGCGGGCTGAATGGCCCGGCCTTGGCGCTGGCGCTGGCGCGCGCCGGCCTTTCGGTCATCATCGTCGACGCGCAGCCCGCCCGCGCGCGGGCGGACGCTACCTTTGACGGGCGCGCCTATGCGCTGGCGATCGCGTCCAAGCGCCTGCTGGCCGCGATCGGGGTCTGGGACAGGGTATCGGATCGCGTTCAGCCGATCCGGGAAATCAAGGCAAGCGATGGACGGGCGGGCGAAGGGGCCGCGCCGTTCTTCCTGCATTTCGACAGCGCCGAGATCGAGGAAGGCCCGATGGGCTTCATGCTGGAGGACCGGCACCTTTACGCCGCTTTCCTTGCGGCGCTGGGCGAAACCGCGGGCATCACCCATATCCCCGCGCAGACTGTCACCGCGCAGGAGGTGGATGCAGGCGGCGTCAGCGTCACGCTTTCCGGCGGGCGGCGCCTGCGGGCCCGGATGATCGCGGGCTGCGACGGACGGCAGTCGGGCACTGCCCGGCGCGCCGGGATCGCGCGGCAGGGATGGAGCTATGGGCAGACCGCCCTGGTCTGCGCGGTCGAACACGACCTGCCCCATCACGGCATCGCGCAACAGTACTTCATGCCCACCGGGCCGCTGGCAATCCTGCCCTTGCCCGGGAACCGATCCTCCATCGTCTGGAGCGAGACCGAGGGGAACGCAAGGACCATCGCCGCGCTTGACGACGAGGCCTTCATGGCTGTGCTGCGCCGTCGCTTCGGCGACTACCTGGGTGCCATCCGCCTTGCCGGCGCGCGCTTTACCTATCCGTTGAACCTGACCCTGGCGGACCGCTACGCCGCGCCGCGCGTCGCGCTGGTCGGGGATGCCGCACATGGCGTTCACCCGATCGCGGGTCAGGGCCTGAACCTGGGCTTCCGCGACGTGGCCGCGCTGGCCGAAGTGCTGGTCGGCGCGAAACGGCGCGGCGAGGATATCGGCGCCGAGGATGTGCTGGAACGCTACGAAAGCTGGCGGCGGTTCGATTCGACGTCGCTCGCACTTGGGATGGATACGGTCAACAAGCTGTTCTCAAACGACAACGCCCTCCTTCGCGCGGCGCGCGACCTTGGCATGGGTGCCGTCAACGCGGTGCCGGCGCTGCGCCGCGCCTTCATCCGCCAGGCCGCCGGTCTTGCCGGAGACCCCCCGAAGCTCTTGCAGGGTCTTCCGCTTTGAACCGGCGCCGGCGGACATAAGGGCAAGCGTCGCCTGTCAGTCCAGTTCGCGCGCCTCGTCCACCAGCATGATCGGGATGCCACCGCGGATCGGGAATGCAAGCCGCGCGGCGCGGGAAATCAGCTCCTGTGCCTCGGCGTCATAGCTGAGCGTGGTCTGGGTCAGCGGGCAGACCAGCGCCTCGAGCATGCGGCGGTCCATGCGGATTTCATCGGTCATTGCATGCGTTCCTCTCCGCCGCCCCGCAGGGCGTATTCCATCAATGTCACCAGCGTTTCGCGCCGGGTCTGCAATGTCGGCGCCTCCAGAAGCGCCTGCTTGTCCTCGGGCTCGAAGGGGCAAAGGATCGACAGCGCGTTGATCAGCATCTCGTCGTCGGCCTCCTTCAGGCTGCTCCAGTCGGTCGAAAGCCCTTCGGCGGAGAAGTAGCGCGACAGGAGCGCCAGAAAGGTCTCTCGGTCGAAGCCCGGATCCCCCTCGGCCGGGCCGCGGTCGCGGTCGAAGGGCGACCAGTCGACCTCGGCCCGGCGATAGGGCATGAAGCCGCCAAGCTCCGACACCAGGCGGAAACGCGACACGCCGGTCAGGGTGATCATGTAGCGCCCGTCCTCGGTTTCCTGAAAGGCGGTGACGCGTCCCGCGCATCCGATGGCCGAAAGCGCCTCGCCACCGCCCGGCAGGGGGCGCGGCTGGATCATCCCGATCAGCCGTTCGCGGGTCTTCAGCGCGTCTTCAAGCATCGCAAGATAGCGCGGTTCGAAGATGTGCAGGGGAAGCCGGGCGCGCGGCAGAAGAAGCGCGCCGGGCAGCGGAAAGATCGGGATCGTCCGAGGCAGGTCCGCAAGCGTGGGCATCGGTCCGCGGTTCCCTAGTGGCGGTTCAGGCGAAGATCAGCGACGACAGCTTGCGCCGCCCTTTCTGGACGATCGGATCGTTGGGCTTGAGCGCGTCGAAGATCTTGAACAGCTGCGCCTTTGCGGCCCCTTCGTTCCAGTCGCGGTCACGGCGGAAAAGCTCAAGCAGTTCCTCGACCGCACCTTCCACCTTGCCCGACGCATGCAAGGCAAGCGCAAGGTCGAAACGCGCCTGATGGTCGTCGGGATGCGCCAGAACCTGATTGAGAAGATCCGTCACCGGGCCGGCACTTGCGGCCTGCCGCGCAAGATCGATCTGCGCACGCACGGCCTCCACCTCCGGGGCGTGGGCGATCGCGGCGGGGGCAGAGGCCAGAAGTCCCTCGGCCTGTGCGGTGTTGCCCAGCGCAAGATGCGCCCGCACCAGCCCGCCATAGGCCGCCGCATTCTCCGGCTCTTCGCCAAGGATGGCGGCAAAGGTTTCGGCCGCGCCGACCGCGTCGCCCTCGGCCAGCATCGCCTCGGCGGCCTCTATCGCCTCGCCAAGGCCGCCGTCGCCGGCAAGGCCGGCAAGCTTGTCGACAAACGCCTTGATCTCGGACCCCTGGATCGCGCCCTGGAAGCCGTCAACCGGGCGGCCCTGCCAGAAGGCGTAGACGGTCGGGATCGACTGGACCCGCATCTGGCCGGCGATCATCTGGTTTTCATCGACATTGACCTTGACCATCCGGACCTTGCCGCGCGCGGCGGTGACCGCCGCTTCCAGCGCCGGGCCAAGCGTCTTGCAGGGGCCACACCAGGGCGCCCAGAAATCGACGATGACAGGCACATCCTTGCTGGCCTCGATCACGTCCTTCATGAAGTTGGCTTCGTTGGTGTCGCGGATCAGATCCGCCGGTGCCGCAGCCGGTGTCTGGCCGAATTCGAGCATGACTGCCCCCCGTGATTTGCGTGTCACCCCCTATATGAGCGCAAGGCGGCCAAAGGCCAAGGGGGTGCGTCAGCGAAGCCGTCGCAGGATATCAAGGCTCGCGTAGCCGTCGGGAACCATCCCGATGGACCGCTGGAAGGCCCGCACTGCGGCGATCGTGTTGGGTCCGATCTTGCCGTCCGCGCCGCCGGTGTCGAACCCGGCCCTGGTCAGCCGTTCCTGCAGTTCCACGCGTTCGGCGAAGACCAGCGCCCGGTCCTCGCGCGGCCAGCTTGCCTGGATCGGCGCGCCGCCCTTGATCCGGTCGGACAGGTGGCCAACGGCGATCACATAGGCATCGGCGGCGTTGTAGCGTTCGATGACGTGGAAGTTCCTGAAGATCATGAAAGCCGCGCCGCGCGCGCCCGCCGGCATCAGGACCGAGGCCGGGCCATGATCGCCGATCTTGCGCCCGGCGGTGTCGCGAACGCCAAGCGCGGCCCAGTCGGCGGCGGATTTCGTCACCTTTTCGCCGGTCAGGCCATAATCGAACCCCGCCGGCAGACGTACCTCGATGCCCCAGGGCTGCCCCTTCTTCCAGCCCGACCGCGCGAGATAGGCGGCGGTCGAGGCCAGCGCATCGGCGGGGTTGTCCGACCAGATGTCGCGCTTGCCATCACCGGTGAAATCGACCGCGAAGGAAAGGTAGGACGTGGGAATGAACTGGGTATGGCCCATCGCGCCCGCCCAGCTTCCGGTCATGTGGCGCACGTCCACATCGCCCGTTTGCAGGATCTTCAGCGCGGCGATCAGCTGCCCTTCGAAGAAGCGGCCGCGGCGCCCGTCGTAGGCAAGCGTCGCCAGCGCCTCGATCAGGGGGATGTCGCCGCGCACCTCGCCATAGGCGCTTTCCAGCCCCCAGACAGCCACCACGACCTCCTTTTCGACGCCATAGGCCTTTTCGATGCGGTCCAGAAGTTTCCGGTGCTTCTTCAGCGCCTTGATTCCGTTGGCGACACGGGTGTCGGATACCGCGCTGTCCAGGTAGTCCCAGATCGCCTTGGTGAATTCAGCCTGGTTGCGATCCTTCTGGATCACATAGGTGTTGTAGGTGATACCGCGAAACGCCCGGTCTAGGGTGGCATCGCTGATCCCCTGCGCCTGTGCGCGGGCACGGAAGCCGGAAATCCAGCGGTCGAACCCCAGGTTGGCCGAGGCCGGAACCAATTCTTCAGGACCGCCCAATATGCCCCCTTTCGCAGCCGCGCCGGCATCTGCGGCAACGGCGCTACTGCCGATCGCACAAAGGAATAGCGCCACGCCGAAGGCCGCAGATCTCATGAAACCGCTCGCTTGTTCGTTTTGCACAAGCGTAGCGTCATTCCTGTGACTGGGGAAGGGCCGGGATCGGCGGTGGCGGTCCCTTGCCGGTTCAGCGGCGGCGTCTTTCGACCTTCCGCTTCAGCTTGCCGGCCTTCGCCTTTGCTGCGCCAGGGCGGCGCATCACCCGCTTGCCACGCTTGGCTTGGGCGCCGCCGGGCCGGCCCTGCCCCTCGATCTCAAGGAGTTCCAGCATCAGCCCGCCGGTCACGGGCACCGCTTCGGCCAGGCGCACGGTGACGCGCTGACCGATGCCGATGACAAGGCCGCTGTCAGCGCCGGTGAGCGTTTGCGCATTGGCATCGTAGTGGAAGAATTCCCTTCCGATGGTGCGGATCGGGATAAGCCCGTCGGCCCCGGTTTCGTCCAGCCGCACGAAGCACCCGAAACGCGTGACACCGCTGATGCGCCCGGCGAATTCGTTGCCGACCCGGTCGGCCAGATAGGCGGCAAGGTAGCGGTCGGTCGTGTCGCGTTCGGCTGCCATCGAACGCCGCTCGGTCTCCGAGATATGGGTTGCCGTCTCTTCCAGCGTCTCGATGTCGGCGGGCGACAGGCCGTCCTTGCCCCAGCCGTGGCCAAGGATCAACGCGCGGTGCACGATCAGGTCGGAATAACGACGGATGGGCGAGGTGAAATGCGCGTAGGATTTCAGCGCCAGCCCGAAATGGCCGAAATTCTCGGGGTGGTAATAGGCCTGGGTCATCGACCGCAGCGTGGAGATGTTCAGAAGCTCGTCGAACTCAGTCCCCTCGGCCTGCGCCAGAAGCCGGTTAAGATGGCTGGTCTTCAGCACCTGCCCCTTGGCGAGCGTGAAACCCGACGCCTCTGCCACCTCGCGCAGGGCGTCCAGTTTCTCGGGGCTCGGTTCCTCGTGCACGCGGAACAGGAGCGGGCGGCGCAGTCGGATCAGTTCCTCGGCGGCGGCGACATTGGCGAGGATCATGAACTCCTCGATCAGCCGGTGCGCGTCGAAGCGGTCGCGGAAGGCCACCGACTTCACATGGCCGTCCTCGCCGATCTCGATCCGGCGTTCCGGCAGGTCGAGGTCAAGCGGCTGACGCATCGCGCGCGCGGTCTTTGTCGCCTCGTAGGCAGCGTAAAGGGGGGCGATCACTGGTTCCATCAGCGGCGCGCAGCGATCGTTCGGCTGGCCGTCCTGCGCCGCCTGGACCTCGGTGTAGTTCAGGCTGGCGACCGACCTGATCATCGCGCGCGTGAAGCGGTGGCTGACCTTGCGGCCCTTGGCGTCCAGTTTCATCCAGACCGCGAGGACCGGGCGCACGACACCCTCGTGCAGCGAACACAGGTCGCCCGACAGCCGTTCGGGCAGCATTGGCACGACGCGGTCGGGGAAATACGTGGAATTGCCACGCCGCCGCGCTTCCCTGTCCAGGGCGGACTGCGGGGTGACATAGTGGGCGACGTCGGCGATGGCGACCCAGACGATGTGGCCGCCTTCGTTCTTCGGATCATCGTCCGCATGGGCAAGACAGGCGTCGTCGTGATCGCGCGCATCGGCCGGATCAATCGTCACGAAGGGCAGATGACAAAGGTCTTCCCGGTCGCCCAGCGGCGCAGGCTTGGCGCCGTCAGCCTCGGCGATGGCGTCATCGGGGAAATCGTCGGGGATGCCGTGCTGGTGGATCGCGATCAGCGATACGGCCCGCGGCGCGGTCGGGTCGCCCAGCCGGTCCACGATCCGCGCGCGGGGCAGGCCCATGCGGACCTTGGGGCCCGATTGCTCTGCCTCGACCAGTTCGCCGTCCCGGGCATCAAGAGTGGCGCCGGCGGCGACCATCCATTCAAGGTCCGCGCCCTTGTCGATGGGCACGATGCGCCCGCCCTCGGCCCCCTTGCGAAAGATGCCGAGGATCCGGTGCGGATTGGTGCCGAGCTTGCGGATTAGCCGCGCCTCGTAGCCGTGATCCTCGCCCGCCACCTCGGTGATCTTCGCCAGGATCCGGTCGCCTTCGCCGACGGCGGCATCACCCTTCTTCGCGATGAAAAGGACGCGGGGGGCGGGATCTTCGCCCTGCCATTCGACGGGCCGGGCAAAGACATCGCCGTCGCGGTCGGGCGCAAGAACGGTCAGCATCGCGACGGGCGGCAGTTTGGTCGGGTCGCGGAAACTGCGGCGGCGGCGTTCGATTGCGCCGTCCTCCTCAAGTTCCTTGAGGATGCGCTTCAGTTCGATCCGCGCCGCGCCCTTGATGCCAAAGGCCTTGGCGATGTCGCGCTTGGCCGCCGCCCCGGGGTGATCGGCGATCCAGGCAAGAATTTCGGCTTTTGAGGGGATCGGGTTCATGTCCGCGCCCTAGCACGGCGCGTCCGCCACGTCATGCGGAAAGCGTCGAAGGTTCAGGCGAAGTAGTCGCGCAGGATGCGCGAATAGATCGCCTTGAGCTGCCCGATCTGTTCGACCGATACCCGTTCGTCAACCGCGTGCATCGTGCGGCCGACAAGGCCGAATTCGACCACTGGGCAATGATCCTTGACGAAGCGCGCGTCCGATGTCCCGCCCGAGGTGGACAGGACGGGCACGACCCCGGTTTCGGCGCTGACCGCCGCGGCGACAAGGCCGACGAATTCGCCGGGCGGCGTCAGGAAGCTGTCGCCCGAGACATCGACGGCAAGGGCAAAGGTCACGCCGGTTTCGGTCGTGACCCGGTCCGCCTCGGCCCGCAGCCTGCCGGTAATGTCGGCCGAAGTATGGGCGTCGTTGAAGCGGATGTTGATGCGCGCGACCGCGCGCGCGGGGATCACGTTGGTCGCCGGGTTGCCGGTATCGACCGAGGTGATGGCAAGGGTCGAGGCGTCGAAATGCTCCGTCCCCTCGTCCAGCGGCTCGCTCGCCAGTCGGTCCAGAAGCCGCACAAGCGCGTGAAGCGGGTTCTTCGCGCGGTGGGGGTAGGCGGAATGCCCCTGCACACCTTCTGCAGTGACGACGGCGTTCATGGATCCGCGGCGCCCGATCTTCATCATCTCGCCCATGCGGTCGGGGCAGGTGGGTTCGCCAACCAGGCAGGCCGTCATCGCCTCGCCGTTGCTGCGCATCCAGTCGAGAAGCGCGACTGTCCCGTCCCTGGCGGGGCCTTCCTCGTCGCCGGTGATGGTCAGGATGATGGCCCCGTCGGGCGGCGTGTCACGGACGAAGTCCACGGCGGCGGCGGCAAAGGCCGCCACGCCGGATTTCATGTCCGTGGCGCCGCGCCCCCAAAGAAAGCCCTCGGCGATCTCGGCGCCGAAAGGATCGCACGTCCAGGCGCCACGGTCCCCGACCGGGACGACATCGGTATGGCCGTTGAAGCCGAAGCTGCGGTTGGCGCCCTTTCTGCCCCAGCGGGCAAAAAGGTTCGGCGTGCCATTGCGGTCAACGCGCGTGCATTCGAAGCCGGCAGCACCCAGCAGGTCCGACAGAAGCGTCAGCGCACCGCCTTCCTCGGGTGTCACCGAGGGGCAGCGAACCAGGCGGGCGGTCAGGTCCACGGGATCGACGGGGCCATGTGTGGCGGCGGGCGATGCGGTCATGGCGCTCTCCTTCTTGTCGCGCTCAGGGTTATCCGGTTCC
>Ga0116151_10003532_pt1 | contig 13966 bp, 13 predicted proteins | sample AD_UKC117_MetaG_FD_89893 | JGI IMG/M metagenome (GOLD analysis project Ga0116151, IMG submission 89893) | Active sludge microbial communities of municipal wastewater-treating anaerobic digesters from Hong Kong - AD_UKC117_MetaG | ecosystem: Engineered > Bioreactor > Anaerobic > Digestate...
CCGTCGCACGAGGAACCCCCAAAGCCTCCATCACGCGATCTTCGTAGGTTTCGGCTGGTTCGATGCCGACAATCACCTTCAAGGTTTCTTGCCGGAACCGCTCGATGTCATCGATCTGGATGTGATGGTTTCGTGCGATATCCATCACCTCGCCTGCCCAATCAAATTCAACAACCGCCTTGCGAATATTATCGGGCAGTTCAGAGATATATTTCGTGATGTCACGTGGAGTGAGGTTCATAACTAAACTGATTATAGCAATTTTCATAAAGAAAAAACCACCATGTGGTTTTTAACTGTTATTTCCCTGTTGATTATTTCTTCTAGAGGCTTGTCTACGGACTCGCTGCTGCCTCCTTGTTCGTGATCTGGTAAGAGAAGAATCTTGCTGGGTAAAGCGTGAATCCATGTCTTGGTTGAACATATCTGAAACAGCTTGTTGTTGTCGTTCTTGAAGCTGTTCTTGCAAATGCTGAATCCTTTGTTGAAGGGTTGACCTCTGTACGTGTCTTATGTTGTTTTCTATATTTCTGATATCTTGTCTTCGATTTCTAATAGCCGTGGTTATTGCATTTGCAGCCCCAGTATTACCTTGGTTGATTAGACGTTGCCTGTTTTGTTCCATGGCTCTAATATCATCCTGTATGGTTTGAATATTAGCGTTGAGGGCGTTAGTAGTATTTTGAATATTATCTCGTTCGTCTTGAGCTTGTTGAGTGGTTCTCATTTGTAGTTCCGCCTGGAGTTCTTCGATTCGGCCCGGTAGATCGTTTACATTCACAAGATTTTCTACCTGGTTTACATAATCGTATTGGCGTTCAGCAGCGTTTGCATTATTCTGTGCCCTTCTGGTAGCTCTGTCACTAACATTTTGAGACCTTCTTGCAGTTAATGCATCACGGCTTTGTTGAACAGCGTTTTGCCAGTTAACGACTGACTGAGGTGTTTGACCTGTACTAATATCAGAGATTCTTGATCGAATCGAGTTTGCACCTCTTCTTACCGCGGTATCAGCTCTTCCATAACTGAGATTTCCTAACTGACCACCAAAATTGATACCCGTTTGACGAGAAAGGAATTGCCCCGCTCTTGTTTGTGCAAAGTTAAAGTTTGTTGCTTGGAGAGTTCTACCGATATTATTTAATCTCGAATCTCTAGGTGCCAACCGAGCAAGCCCTCCTGCTGCGGCAGCTCCACCAGTTGCCACGAGCCCTGCCGCAGCGACCGTTCCACCAACAGCAGCTTGTACTGCCTTCAGGGCGAATCCACCAACTTCACCTGCAAGACGAGTCGTTATTTTCTTTGACATCAAAAGGATTCCAGCGATGAGGAGTAGCAAGAGATAGGTGTTGATAATACTGGTAATCCAGCTACCGTCGATGGTTCTTGATAATGTTGCAAGGACGCCTTCGTTTGAAATGAACTTTACAGTCAGCCACATAAAGAACATAAATATCGGTGCCATGAAGGATATCTGTATTAATTCCTTGAACCAGAATTTCCATCCAATGTAGGGTGTGTTCATCATGTTTGGGATCGCATGACTTGCAAAAGCAAGCGGCGCCAGGATACCTAGAATCATAATTCCAATGATTCTACCTGCGAACAACATCATGACCGAGAAGAACACATAGATCATGAGGATATTCATCACCGCCATCCCGGTAATCAGAATCATTCCTTGGAAGAAATTAATGGTTCCACCGTTACTTGCTACTCCTGATGCGTTGATGATGCGCTGTGGGTTAATTTGACCAGCGATAGCAAGGGATACTGATTGTTCAATACCCATATCCTTCACCCAGCTAGCAATGTTGATACCGTTTTCATCGGCGTCATCTCCGACTCCATTACTGATACCAGTTTCAAAATTGCTGGCATCCGCATCAATACGGTTATAGAAGGTATAGGCTAAGATATTAGAAGCATCGACGATAGCGTAGGTCACGAATAGACTGAAGTTTACGACGAGCGCAACCAAAATAGTCTTTATTAAGGTTTCTTTGGTTTTTCCATCGTTTTGCCCTAATACCATTCGAAAAGCCACTACCAAAAGAGCAAAGATAAAGACGATATTGGTGAGGTCTCGCAGAATTTCCCACCCCGCCTCGATCATTCCTGAACTGCGATAGAAATTGCTACTAATCGAGAAGAATAATACGGCATCCATCATCAATCCGACGATAACGACGAAAACTTGTGTCGTAGCGTAGAAAAGAATCTCGTAAAAAGTGAGAATAGCATCTAGAAAACAATGACCGAGAGAACTAAGGGATAGATTACATTTTCCTGTTGTGAGAGCGTAGCTAACATTTAACTCAAGATTTACAGATAGTTGTTTATCAACAATGGAAGTTACCTCTGATATATTATCTTTTTGATTCTCTTGATTAGAGTTGAAACTTATACTTACAGGAGTTAGAAATACCACAAGTAACATCAGAGCTGCAAGAACTTTTTTGTTTCCAAATTTCATATCCTGATTATAACCCAGATTGCAAGTTAAACACTAACTAATTAGCAGGTAATGAAAATGACCCCAATGGTAGGTTGGGGTCATAACTAATTTGAGGCCATTCTTTTCAGAAATATATCGGCTTTTTCTTCGGTCGTCTCTTCTCTTGATAAAGATTCAAGTGATAGGTTTTTTTTGACCGAATATTTAAACACCTTACTTCCATCAAGGCTTACTGCAAAACCTACGTAGTGGGTTTTGCCTTTGAAAGCATGGACAAGTATTTCTGTCCCTCCGCTTTGTTCAAAGACGAAATTTCCCATTTTGTCCAAATCTGAACTGTGATCCAATTTATTTGGGTCGAGCCATTCCAGATCACCATCTTCTGCCGAAGCAGAATAGGATTGGGCGTTTACATCTGTACCTAGTGCAAAAGTAAGCGCAAAAACGAAAACGATTAAGAATTTTTTCATTGTTTATTAAGTTTTGTGTTGCTTTTGCAACGGGTACTGTCCAAGGCGATCTTGGAAACTCTCAAAAATTATGCCATTAAAAATGGCTTTGTGTAAAGAAACTTATCCACAGGGGTTTGGGCGGGCGCGACGTCAGTCGCGCCCGTGTTTTCAATAAAACAAAAACAACCCATGGGTTGTTAATTGTTAATACCCGAAATGATCAATTGGTAATCGAGTCTGCTTGCGCTATAGAAATCTTTCCAACAAGCCGTTCCGTGTTGATCATGGTTACCTCCTCCATTGACGGTCTCAAATTCATTTGCATTTCGACAAAAGAGGTGTCCGCGGGCGCCACGCGGTTTAACGCGGTTTGACTGACCGTAGGCTCGATCTACCCGATACATCTCTTTGACCGTCAGCTTGTTTTTGTTCTCATCATATGGAAAGTCATCATCAGGGTAGAATTCATCAAAGTATGCTTCTTTGTCGGCTTCAGAACTGAATCCGAGGATACTCTGGTTGATGGCTGATGGTTCGGTCATGGTGTAGGTGCTCATCACACTTGCCCCTTGGTTTTGCTGTAGTTGATACTCGGTTTCAAGGAATGTTCTAAGCGTAGGGTCGCTGCGCACGGTATCAACGTCATAGAACGCAAAGACGGTTCCAATAGGAGGAAACTGATCAGCTGCCGCGTTCGGATCGTACTGGTCGATAATATCAGCCAGAGCAAAGACTGCCCCCTCTTGATCATTGGTGTTGAGAATGGTCACCAATTGAGATCGTTCGGTTCCAACAGCGTAGGCTTTGAACACCATGCAATCGAGTGCCATGTCATACGATCGACTGATACCTTGTTTGATTTGATTAGATTTATTTTTTGCTATGGTAATGAATTGATCATTTGGTAAATCACTCTCTAAGATATAGAAGGCACGTCGCAGATCAAGTTTTTTTTCTTCATCAGTTTCTTGTCGCCAAAGATCCCACGCCATCGACAAGACGCCGTTCATCACCCCGTCTTCGTCGTTTTGCAGTGCTGCGGCAAGGGCTGGGGGATTGTGGCCAGTGTAAATGGCATTGCTATAGTAACCACTATTGTAGGCGATTTCGAGGAGGTTGAGTTTCTGATTCGTCGTCAATATATTCCAGTCATCGGCAAAGAGGACGAGGTCATTGCTGATTTGCGCTTTTTGAGTGTTGAAATCAGCGAGAATCTCTGATCGAATGAATCGCATGGTGCTTAGTATGCTCCTCAAATTGTCTAATCTGAATTTGTCTTCAAGCGAAGATTGAGTGACGGTATCGAAAATTACCTCAATTTGGTCTTTCATCTCTACTCCTCCTGGAATAGTCACTCGATTATCTTGAATCATATTCTTGGTCTCGTTGAGGCCAATGGCGTTTAACTGACCCCATTCGTCATCTCCGTTCGTTGAATAAGATGATAATACGTCCCGATAACGTTGATCCCACCCATAGTCGGGCCCCGGGATGCACTTATCAAATTCAACCACAACATCGGTTGCACCCGATAATGTTGATCGGATCTCCTCATAGTAAGATTGCTCTTTTTCAGCAAGGTCTATGTTCTTTTCAAGAGATTCCTGGAAATTGATAATGATTTGTGGATTATCATGCTCCGGACCTCCAACAAAGATGGTTGATATGATATTACCCCCGGCGCCCGCAATGGTGACCGATTCAGTCCCATTACCAATGCCTCCACCATTTGATTGAATACCAAGGACGTCATATTCTGATTGATAGGTGCCGCTTGTTAAGTTACTGCTCACAAATACATTCGTGTCGTTGTGATTAAAGAGTGCTTTATTGGCTGCATTGCCAAGGCTTGCAACCCCGCTTTCGAGAAGTCCGCCGGTTAATTTACCAAGCGCGCCTATAAGAGAAGTTACGAGTCCATCAGACAACGTCTTTGCCTTGTCTTCATCGGCACCAAGCGCGGTTTTTATTTTGTCGGCAACGACATCACCGGGAGTTCCAATAAGTTCTCGCTCACATTCGTCGGTTCGGTTGCCCTCGGCATCTTTTTTATATTCAACACAGTAGGTCTTATCCTTAAACTTTATAGGTGTTTGGGCCTGTTCTACAGCCTTATCTACGTTTTTTGAGACTTGGTTTTGTAGATTTCCTTCGACTAAATTCTGAAGACCGAGATCGTAGTTGTGAGGGTCAGCCAAAGCGAGGTATCCTTCCCACCCGCCAACAAAGAGGTCGCGTTTGAACTGTTCTTTTGCGCTATATGAGCCAAGCAATTTGCTGAGCGTTTCCCCTTCGCCTTTGATAACTGAATCGAGGGGATTACCGTTGAGTTGCTGTGCTCCGAAGGTAGCGACCGTACCCGCAACGGCTCTGGTTGATTGGACTTGCCCAGATTGCCAGACATTGTAGTTATTTTGGGCAACCCCACCTACCCCTCCCCAGATACCAGAATTTTGGCATTGGTTGAGTATCGTATTGTATTCATTCCAAACGTCGAGACACGATTGGTATGCTGTTTGAGCTAGCTCGAGTGTGAACTCACACTCTTGGTATTCGGGGCTTCCTTCCTCAAGTCCATCGACACATTCCAAGAAATCATTTTCAAAGTCAGTATAACAAGGTTCAGGCTCAAAGATGCCAGCATCAGCCAAACACTGTTGGGTATCAGCATCAGCGTTCTGCTGGGCTTGTTGGGCTACAATTGAAGCGGTCTGAAAAGCTCCAGAAATAGTTTCGTGTTGGGTACCTTTAATGAAATCATCCCAGTTATTGATAAATCCAGGCTGACCATTAAAGTCACTGTTCGCCCAGTTAATGACATCGTCAGTAAGTTTATCGAGTACCTGGTCTGCAAGGTTTAAGACAATAGGTTTCAGGACCTCTTCTTTTATGTTTTGCCAGCCAGTGTTTCCGACCGTGACCGCGTTTGTGGTGGTGTTTGCGACATCAGTCACAGGAGCTTGTGCGACCACGTTCGTAGATACTAAAAATAAAAGTATACCAATGGTGGTAGTTGCCAATCTAAGTGAAAACTTTTTCATACCCTCCAGTATATCATTCATAACCTTTCGTCGGAAAGAAAAAACGGGCGCGACCGAAAGGTCGCGCCCGTCCCCACAAGAGACTTGCTTTGTGCGGGTATACCCACCCACCTATTTGCCTCAAATAGGTGGGTGGGTATACTGAATTTCATCTTACTAAATCTTAACCAAACCCATCTATCATGAACCTATGGCACGACGTCTCGCGAGGAGACAACATCCCCGAAGAATTAAATTGTATTATTGAAATTCCAAAAGGGTCACCAAATAAATACGAAATCGACAAAGAAACCGGATTGATCGCGCTCGATCGTGCGAATTACAGTTCGGCACCTTACCCCTTTGATTATGGCTTTGTACCACAGACCTTGTGGGATGATGGAGACGCCCTTGATATTATTATTCCCTCGACCTTTCCTTTGGCGACCGGGATCTTGGTCCGCGTGAGGCCGGTTGCCGTGATGGAAATGATCGATGACGGCGAGTCAGATTTCAAGGTGATTGCGGTCCCGGTTGATGACAAACGCTGGGATGATGTGCGTGACCTTGCTGATTTGAACAAACATCACGTCAAAGAATGGGTGCATTTCTTTGAAACCTACAAAGAATTAAAGGAAAAGAACGTGGTGGTAAAGATCGAAGGCATCAAGGGTCGGGACGAAGCGCTCGAAGCGGTCAAAAAATCAATCACCCTCTACGACGAGAAATTCGCGAAATAATCGGTTAATCATTGACAGATTAGCCTGAAAAGATAGTCTCTAAGCAAAGAGACTTTTTTAAAACAAAATATTTTATTATGACAAACATGACATTATTAGAGCATTATGAGATTTTCGAAAGAAATCTCGTTATCTTTACAAAACGATTTATCAAAGCAGCTAGAGAAAAAGGCTACACCGTTGGTTTTTCAAGAGAAATGCAGTGTGATTACAGAGTTTCCTTTCAAACAATCTTTCCTGGACGATACCCTGAAGAATTTGTTGGTGCCATTGAGAATGATAGATCACTTGCATCACAGTCGTTTCGAGATACTAAGTTACTTATGTTTCAAATAGTGAGTAACGCAAAACCAATAGAAGAATCATCCCTCAGTCTTACGATTACCGCGAAATTGGATGTCTCTCGTGTGGAAGAAATTAATTTGACCCTTATGGAAGTACACCCATTATTTGCCCTAGACGAAAAACATCAAGTAAAGACTTTAAGCCTTAAAAATTGGCCCGACGTACTAAACAAACAAGCCAATCGTTTATCATCAAAACTCTAAAGAACAACACCCATCCAAATTTCGGATGGGTTTTTTCTTTACTTCACTCTCGTCCTTGCTATAGTGGCGCCATGAAGACGAATGTAACCAAAAAAGAAAACGCCGAGGTCGAGATCAAGGTCGTCTTGCCGGCGAAAAAGCTTGAAACTTATCGCGAAGCCACCGAAAAAGAGCTTCTTTCTAATGTATCGGTCGATGGATTCCGAAAGGGCAAGGTGCCAAAAGACGTTGCCATGAAACAAGTCTCATCAATGCAGATCCTTGATCAGATGGCGCAGCGTGCGATTCAGGACGCTTACCTTGAAATTCTGACCAAAGAAGACGTCAAAGCCATCGGTTACCCACAGATCACGATTACCAAAATTGCCGAAGGATCAGATCTAGAGTTCACTATTCTGACATCAGTCATGCCCGATGTGAAATTAGGTGATTACAAAAAAGCCGCCAAAAAGGCGAACGCTGAAACTTACGAGACTGATGTTACTGATGAAGAAGTCGCTGAAACCATCACGAACCTGCGAAAGATGCGCGCACAACAAGATGCGCTGAAAGAATCACAGGAAGAGCAACCACCATCATGGAACGATATCAAGGACGAAGACCTTCCTGAATTGACCGATGACTGGGTGAAAACCTTAGGCAACTTTGAAAATGTCGCTGCGTTCGAGACCAAGATCAAAGAAAACCTCGCCATGGAAAAAGAGGCGAAAAATAACGAGAAACGCCGCATCGCGATGATCGAAGGTATCCTCGAGGCGTCCGAAATCGAGGTGCCAAAGGCGATGGCCGATTATGAACTCGACAAAATGCTACATGAATTTGAAGGTAACATCGCGATGACGGGTATGTTGTTTGATGATTACTTGAAATCTATCAACAAAACGCGTGACGATTACCGCACTGAATGGGCTGATCAGGCAACCAAACGTGCCAAGACTGAACTTGCGCTGACTGAAATCGCCCGAAAAGAAAACATTCAGGCAGATGACGAGGCGATCGAGTCCGAGGTCAACACCATCATGGATCGTTATCAGGGACAGCAAGGTATCGAAGAAAACAACGTCCGCGCCTATGTTGCGACCGTCCTGACCCATCAAAAAGTCTTTGAATTTTTAGAAGGACAGAAATAAAAAATCCGCATCATGTGGGTTTTTTACTTGGTCATTGCGAGTATAGCGAAGCAATCCAGGACTATTATTCAGAGATTGCTCCGCTATACTCGCAATGATATACGACTTGATTCACTAATCATTTTACCTATACTGAAACCATGCTTATTCCAACTGTTATTGAAAAAACCCATGCTGGTGAACGCGCCTACGACATTTATTCGCGCCTCCTCAAAGAACGCATTATCTTCGTTGGTGGTCCGATTAACGATGCCCTCACCAACAGCGTAATTGCTCAGCTTTTACATCTTGAACAAGAAGACGCTAAAAAAGACATCACCATTTATATTAATTCTCCTGGAGGTCTCGTATCTGGAACCTTGGCCATGATTGATACCATGAATTTTATTAAACCGGATGTATCAACGGTATGTGTTGGTATGGCAGCTTCCGGAGGCGCATGGTTATTGTCAGCTGGTGCTAAAGGAAAGCGATATACTCTTCCTAATGCAAAAATCATGGTCCACCAACCACTTGGCGGTGCCGAAGGTCAGGCTACTGATATTGCTATTCGAGCCGAAGAAATTCTTAAATCTCGAAAAAAACTGACTGAAATGTTGTCAGAGGCTACCGGCCAATCCTATGAACAGATCGAGAAAGACATCGAACGAGATTTCTGGCTTGATGCTAAGGAAGCTAAAAAATACGGAATTATCGACGGAATTATCACCAAACGCAAGTAAAACAGGCCAGAAACGGCCTTTTTTCGTATCTTGAACGCAATTTTTAGCACCTGCTGTCAATCTAATTTCCTTGCGGTTTCCTGAAATAAGCTTGTATAATAAGGAGCGTGAAAGCCTGTGTGCCCGAGAAGGCCTTGGGTTTCAACAATTCGTTACTCGCTTAACTTGATAACAACTATGAAGAAGCAAGATTTGGCAAACATGGTGCATGACATGGTAGGAGGAACCAAGACCCAGGCAGAAGCTGTGGTGAAGGGTATCTTTGATGCTATGGCAGCCGAAATGGCAAAGGGAGGAACTGTCGACATCGCAGGATTCGGAAAATTCGAAGGTTCAATGCGCGCAGCGCGAACCGCTCGTAACCCACGAACCGGCGAAATGGTAGACGTTCCAGCAAAGCGCGTACCAAAGTTCAAGGCCGGAAAGGCCCTCAAGGACGAGGTCGCAGGGATGTAATCACCTTCGGTGATACGAAAGAACACCACGCGCATGGGTGTTTTTTTGATGGGTTTAATTGATATCTACTATGCCTCTTTTTTATTTTTTACTTCAAAGAGGAGCCACAAGACAATGAATGTTCCGATGAAATAAATATTGAAGATTGATAATAGGGCAGACCAGAATAGTAGGAGGTTAATTTCATCATTAGTTTTTCCTAGTTTTCTTCTTAATCCGATGGCTAATATGATTGATCCACAGATGAGTAAGATTAGACTCAGAATACTGAAAATACCCAAGCTGGTAGATAGATCTATTACCGTATCAACTTGGGCAGATGTATCCATAACAAGAGTCTGCAATCCAACTTTAATTAAAAGAATAGTCGAAGAAATATTTGATAATCCCATGAGAAGACTTCCTATGGCAGCGGTTTTATTTTGATGGTGCTTGTACAACCGATATGAAATAAACAAGAAAATCACACCAAGGATTAAGGTTGCTAACATCTCACTGCTGAAATACCACATATGGCTTACCGATTGGTAATCCTGATAATATATCTTGCGTGTATATTCGTAATTTAGAAAATCAAGGGATAAGGCACAGAGACTAGCTATAAAAATGATATGCGTAGGCTTGAATGCTAAAATTCTTTTTAGGTGTTCTTTCATACTTTTCATTATACATGAGGTTGAGTTTGTCTGTATATTATTGAACCTCCTGGTTATTTGGTGATACGAAAAAACACCACGCGCATGGGTGTTTTTTCTTTGTGTATACCCGCACCACTTACACCCCAAGTGTGTGGACACGATGTGGGCCTCGCTCGAGCCTTGAGGCACGAACGGCTGTAGAGACGGTGTTCGGATACAAATATTCGAAACTAAGATATAATTTTAGTAGTTATGTCTATGAAACAAATACAACCAAACAATTTGTTCTCTAAAGATATTTTAGATTATAAAGTAGATACCAGGAAGCTAGGGCGAGTGAATTATGTAAACCTGGATAATGCTGCAACTACTCCACCCTTTTTAGAGGTACAGCAAACTGTTCAAGATTTTATGATTTCTTACGGCTCTGTACACCGTGGCTCGGGAACTAAATCACAGGTTTCGACAAAAAACTATGAAGACAGTAGAGAGGTGATAAAAAAATTTCTTGGAGCAACAAATGATGATTACGTTCTATTTTCAGGTAATACTACTGGTGCCATGAATATGGCTGCCTACTTCTTTTCATTTCTGGAGGGAAAGGTGATGGTTTCAGATTTGGAACATAGTTCGTCTTGGCTGCCCTGGATAAAACAAGAGGGAGTTAAGTCTCTTGGCAGTAAGCAAGTCAGTATTGAGGAACTAGCAGAATTGAATGAAGATGTGCAACAGGCAGGAGTTAAACAGGTAATAACCTATCAATCTAACAGTAAAGGTCACTTTGATTTAGAAAACATTGAGGAGCTTTTACAAAAAAATGATGTTAAGGTTTTGGTCTTAACTGCTTCATCAAACCTCACTGGTTACCTTCCTCCAATAAGAGAAATAGGAAACCTTGCACGCAAGTATGGTGCCTACTTTCTGGTGGATGGGTGTCAGTACATACAACACCACAAGTTGAATATGAAGGAGATGGGAATTGATTTTCTTGTAGCATCTGGTCACAAAATCTATGCGCCATATGGCGAGGGGTTCCTGATTGGTTCAAAAGACGTATTGGATGCGTTCTTACCATACGAAATTGGTGGAGGAAATCTTCCGTATATTACTAGGGACGGGACTTTTCTAAGGTACAAGAATCAGCTTGCTCATGACCCAGGAACTCCAAACTCACTTGGAGCTGTGGCAATTGCAACAGCAATACAGGTTATACAAAAGCTTGGTATAGAAAACATCGAGCGATACGAAAGAAAGTTGGCAGATAGGTTATTTTCTTATCTAAACGATAATAAAAATATAGAACTGTATCTAAATGATCCTAACTACAGCACTGTGTTCCCTTTTAATGTGAAAGGACTGTTATCTTCGCATGTAGCTCGGCTACTGAACGATGACTATGGAATTGGCGTTAGGTCAGGTAGTTTTTGTGTGTATCAGGTTGTAAGAAAGATGAACAAAATAGAAGATGAAGAGTCAATTATCAACATGGTTAAGCAAGGAGATACCAATACTGTCCCCGCCGTCGTGAGAGCTTCCATTGGGTTAGGTAATACAGAAGGCGATATTGAACGACTCATCACCGCTCTGGATGAAATAACCAAAGATTTATGACAAATGTAAGACCACAACAACTAAATTACGATAAGTATGCAAGCTCAAAGTACGATAGAGATATCGTAAATTCTATTCCCTTTCACAAAGAGCTTCATAAGGAAATTATGAAGTTTGTTGAGAAGAAGTTTTCCAAGTACCAGGAGTATCAAGTTCTTGACTTAGGGGTAGGGACTGGCCTCACTAGTAAGCTCATGCAAGACAGGCTGCCTAATGCTCAGTTGGAAGTTGTTGATTTCTCAAGGAATATGCTTGCAGGTGCAAAAAAACGTCTTGGCACAAAGAATGTACATTACAGATGTGTTGATTATGCGAAGCATCTATTTCCAAAATCACACTATGATTTAGTTCTTTCAGTTATTGGACTTCATCACCAAAACAAAAAAGATAATCACACAGGAACAAAGAAAATGTTTAAAAAGATTTTCAATATGCTAAAACCTGGTGGCGTATTTATCCTTGGTGACTTGGTAACGTACAAGGATAATGGTGTTGCCGCTCTAAACAACGCAAAACATTTCGCACACCTTGTTAAAAAATCAACTGATGAGAAGACTCTTAAAGAGTGGGTTCACCACCACATGTATCTGAACCACCTGGCTCCAATTGAAGACCAAATCACTTGGTTAAAGGCATTAGGTTTTGTTGTTACTAAAGCGTTTTTGAAGTTGAATACAGGGCTACTCATTTGTAAGAAGCCAAAGTAGTTCGATCTAGTACAAATTTCCCTTCGCCTGTATAAGAAAAAACCTTATTAAAATAAGGATTTTTTCATGTGTGCACGATGTGGGGCGGTGTTCGGATAAATTTAATGAACTGTGAATAAAAAAAGAAACCCTCCTAATGAGAGTCTCTGATTTTAACAAGTTGCAATCTACCTACACTATCTATCGTATATATGAATTTTCTACGAGAATTTTTTTAATAATCTACCAGATAGCATGTATTGTATATTTGCCCCGTTTTGTAAAAGGACACCATTGTTTAGCTGAATAATATCCCATTTTCTTTTTTTCAATTTATTTTTTATTTTAGATTTGGCATCGCTTAATGCATAGAGCGGTGTGCTACCAAACCCCATAACAGCACAATCCCTTCGCTTTTCAAATGCGTTTATTTCATTTGGGATCATGTTATCTGAATTTATCTCGAATGTTTTTTTACTTGGTTTTTTCAATCCATGGTACATAGCTTCCCCGGTTGAAAAAACGAAAATGTCTTCTGTTAATAAATTCTTTAAAATAGAAAAATCTATCATGAATTTTTGTTCCATTTGCATAGACAGCTCTTCTCTGTGTTGTTGTGTTTCCATTTTTTGTGTTTTTGATTTAATTCTATCTTGTATTAAAAAATAATAATGTCAATATATTTTCAATTTACCTTTAGCTGTATAAGAAAATCCTTACAAGATAAGGATTTTTTCATGTGTGCGGGTGGAGAGAATCGAACTCTCGTCCTCTGGTTGGAAGCCAGATATTCTGCCACTAAACTACACCCGCAAATTGTTGGGGGTGTGAGCCAGAGGACGTAGAGTTCGCGAACTCTTCTTCGGCGTGACATTGAGTCACCCCTCAGCTAGTTGGAAACCACCATAGCTGACCCTAAACTACACCCGCGATCATTCAAATTGAACAAAGACCATACTAGCAAAAGCCTTTGAATATGCAAGATTTGTCACCCTGTTTAGAATTGTTGGTTGATCTTGTACCCAACCCAAATACCGAACAGCCCGCCGATGCCATTGCCTAAGAGTCCTCCGAATGATAACAACGAATCGCCCCACATCAGCGGGATGAATCCTCCAATGGTTCCGAAAATACCTACGCAGATCCAAATAATCGTCTTTTGACTCATACCACCATCATACCATCGTGGACTTGATGACGGGATAAACACAGTATTGACATATATCTTCGATAATATATTATTTATACAAATTAAAAACTGAACAACATGAAAAAAACAATCATCATTCCTATCCTTCTACTTTTGATTCTCTCTTTTGTTTCTTGTGCTGAGGATCACAAAACCGCTGGAAACACTGCGTATTTTGGTGATAAGCCTATTGCCGCCATTGGGAAAGACCTCTTGGTTGTACCAATGTTTGCGGTACATACCGTGCTAAAGAATAGAGTCGAAAACACCTCATTCGGAATGTATCCGGTCATTATGAGCAGGTCTCGTTACGGCC
>Ga0116151_10003533_pt1 | contig 13966 bp, 12 predicted proteins | sample AD_UKC117_MetaG_FD_89893 | JGI IMG/M metagenome (GOLD analysis project Ga0116151, IMG submission 89893) | Active sludge microbial communities of municipal wastewater-treating anaerobic digesters from Hong Kong - AD_UKC117_MetaG | ecosystem: Engineered > Bioreactor > Anaerobic > Digestate...
CCGCACTCCAGCTCGACGTCGGTGTTCGACCACTTCTGGCCCCCGATCCCGGCGAGGACGTAGAGGTCGTGGATCGAGGGTCCGTCGCCGGTCATGCAGGTGGCGGGGCCGAAGGGGACGGCTCCGTTGTCGATCACCACGTGGTCGGACTTGTTGACGTATTTGGCAAGGCTCTCGGCTCCCGACTCGAAGTCCCTCCAGCTCGTGCCGCCGAAGGCGTTGAACTGGGCGTGGGCGAGGTAGACGCTCTGGGCTCGGTGGGAATTCATCTTCGTTTTGGCCCAATCGACCCCCATCTTCTGGGTGGGGGCGACGTCTGAGGCGACGGCCAGCGAGTCCTTTGTGATCTCCGAGTTTCCGGGGTGGCCGAGGTTGTTGGCGTGCAGGTGCAAAGACATGGGCATACCAAGCATCTCGTTCACCTCGGCGAGGCCGTGGATCATATCTCGGGCCGTCACCTCGAAGTGGATGTTCGGCTCGTCGAGGGAGTGGACGTTTTTGCCCCAGCCCCAGTTCTCGACCCCGGCGGGGTTGACGCACTTGATCCCGTAGGCCTTGTGGGTCAACATCATCCAGGCGACGTAGGCCGCGGCCTTCTCGATCTCGCCTTCATGGAGGTAGCGCATCAAAAACCAGTTGTTCCCAAGGACGAGGTAGGCTCCCATGTCCAGCATAGGGGTCGACCTCATCTCCTCGTGGGTGTGCCGAGCCTCCAGGGGCGGCATCGCCGCCTCAAAGACGGTGGTGTAGCCCATCGTCGAGTAGTCGTAGCCCTGCTTATAGACGCTAGGAACGGTGTAGCCCGAGCCGGAGTGGGCGACCAATGTTTTCGGCCGGACGGAGCCGATGTGGTCTTCGGGGCGCATCAATCGGCCGGCGTTCACCTTGGCCCCGGCGACGTGGGCGTGGGAGTCGACTCCTCCGGGCATCACCGTCTTGCCCCGGGCGTCGATCACCTCGGCCTTAGCCAGATCGGAGCTCGATAGGTCTTTTGCAATCTTTCCGTCTTTTATGAAGACGTCCATCACCTCGCCGTCGATCCCGTTGAGGGGATCGAAGACGTGCCCGTTCTTGATCACCATCGTCGACATCAGACAGTCTCCCTCCTCTCAAGCCATATCGCCTCGGTCGGGCAGATCAGGCTGCATGTGGCGCAGGAGCCGCAAAGATCCTGATCCACCACCACGATCGCCCCGTTCTCCACCTCGAGGAGGGGCTTATTGTCCAGCTCGTTGAGGTGGCCTGCCGCCAGATAGGGGTCGGATAGGGCGTTGACTGGGCAGACGATGACGCAGTTTCCACAGCCGAGGCAGGCGTCCCTGTCGGTCACCAATGTTGAGGTCAGGGTGGGCCTCGCGGTCTTTCCCAGAACCCTCTTCTCAAGCCCCGCCTTCATCTTCATCTCGGGGAGGATCGCCGTCTTCTCGACGGTGATCGCCCCTACAGGGCAGGCGACGGAGCAGGCGCCGCAGAAGATGCAGGCGTCAATTCGATGGGTCACCTTCTCGACGATCTCGCCTGGCCCGAACTCACGGTTGAAGAGGGCGTCGCAGGGGCAGGTGTCGACGCAGGTTCTGCAGGCCTGACAGATCGATTCGTCCCGGAAGAAGGTGCCGGAGAAGGGTTTATTGACGGTGATGGCATCGACGGGACAGATAGCCGCGCACCAGCCGCAGTGGACGCAAGCCTCTTGGTCGACGACTGTCTTACCCTCGACCCTGAGAGAACCGTCCTGGGCGAGGACCCGGTCCTCGACGGTGATGCAGCCCTGGGGGCAGACCTCGGCGCAGAGGCCGCAGTGGACGCATCTGTCGTCGACGGTGGTGGGCAGAATCGCTTTGGAAAGATACGATTCGGCCTCCTGCTCCTCTGGCTTCTCTTTTGGCTTCTCCTTTGCCCCCTCTTTCTCCTCCTTCCGGACGGCGAGGGCCCCCACAGGACAGCTCCGAGCGCAGATACCGCAGAAGACGCAAGCGTCTCTCCGCTTCTCGATGAACTCTTTATCTATCAGCCCTCTTGCCACGGCGCCCACCGAGCCTATTACAAGCTCACCCTTGGGGCAGGCGGCAACGCAGGTCGCACACCCGATACATTTATCGGGATAATAAACGTGCGACTTATCCTCCCTAAGCTCCAGCAATACCTCTCTCATCAAATCCCCGTCAAATCCTCATTCAGCTCGGTCTATCAGCTCAGTTTCTCATCCCGTCCTTCGTCTTGTCCTTCGTCTCGTCCTTCAGCTCGTCTTCCGGCCCAATTCATCTATTATTATTTATTAACTCATCTTTCAGCGCAGCTTCTGCAGAGCCTCTCGTCTCTCCGAAGAACGAAGCTCTCGCCGCAGTCCTCGCAGATGGCGGTCCTCTTCTTCGGCTTTTCGGCCACCTCGACGGTCACGGCCTTGATGGTGTAGACCCCGTCACCGGCCCTGAGAAGGTCTCGGATCGCTTCTTCGTGGGGGACCTTCTCGGTGTTCATGTACCAGGAGTGGAGCCTCGGATAAGAGGCGGTCCTGGCGGGGTCGAGGACGACCCTCACCCCCTCGACCCTGGCGGCTCCTTTCGGAGCCCGTCTGGAGAATGTGGCCGCCATCTTGCCGCGGTCCTCGATCAAAAGGCCCTTGTTTCCGATGGTGCAACCGCCCAGGACCTGGAAGGCGTCGGGCATGCAGCTAAAAGTTTCGCAGGTTACAAAGAGCCTCTCGCCCTCGGAGAATCCCAGCTCTCTTCGAGCGATGTTATAGATCTGGATCCCCACGAAGGCTCCGGTGCTCAGATAGCCGTGAAAGGGGACGACCCTCTCGATCTGCGTGAGCAGCTCTGGGTCGGATATCGACCTTATGACCTCTTCCACGGAAATGTTCCTCCTGACCGTTATTGGGGTCAGAAGGTTTAATAAGGTTTTCACGAGGGAACGAGCACCAACTTGAACTCTCCGAGATCTGCACCTACCTCTCGAAAAACGTCTCGATCGGTGGGCTCAAAATTGAGGCGAGGAGGGATCGTATGAAGCGTTTCAAGATGTTGATCGATGGCGTCCAAAGAGAATCGGCGAGCGGGAAGGTCGGCGTGATCTACAACCCCGCAAACGGAAAGCCTGTTGCCGAGGTTGCCTTTGGGGGTCGGGAGGATGCCGGCCTCGCCCTGAAGGCCGCAGATAGGGCCTTTCCAGGATGGTCCGGCACTGATCCGGGGAAGAGGGGTGACCTCCTCCACCGGGCCGCGGACCTGGTACGGCTGAGGAGCGAGGAGATCGGTCGGCTTCTGACGATGGAGCAGGGTAAGCCCCTGAGGTACGCGAAGAGGGAGGTTGAAGGCTCGGCGGAGGCTCTGGACTATTACGCCGAGGAGGGGAAGAGGAGCTTCGGCGAGGTCGTCCCGACGCCGGGCAGACGGACCAGAAGCCTTGTCATAAGGCAGCCGTTGGGGGTCGCCGCCATCATCTCGCCGTGGAATTACCCCGTGGACCTTCTCGCCTGGAAGCTCGCCCCGGCGCTGGCAGCCGGATGCACCGTCGTTGCAAAGCCCGCGAGCGGCGCGCCTCTTGCGGCCACCGCCTTCGCCGAGGCCGTCGCTGAAGCGGGGTTCCCCGCGGGGGTCATCAACCTCGTAAACGGGCCCGGCGGGGAGGTCGGCTCCGAGCTTGTCGAGAGCCCCATCTCCCGGAAGGTCTCGTTCACCGGGAATACGGAGACGGGAAAGGAGATCATGGAGCGGTCGGCAAGGCAGATCAAGCGGCTCTCGCTGGAGCTTGGGGGCCACTCGCCGGCAATCGTCTGCGAGGACGCCGATCTCGCTGCCGCAGCCGAGGCGTGCGTCCAGAGGGCGTTCTCGAACATGGGGCAGATCTGCATCAGCATCAACCGGATCTACGTCCACGACTCGATCGCCGAGGAGTTCGCCGAACGGCTCGTGAAAAAGACGGAGAAGCTCAGGATCGGTGACGGCCTCGATCCGGAGGTGGACCTGGGGCCGATGTTCAGCGAGGCAGAGCGGCAGAAGACGAAGTCCCACATCGCCGACGCCCTCGCCAGGGGAGCCGCCCTCCTCTGCGGGGGCCGGGAGCCGGAGGGCGAAATGTACAGCCGGGGCTTCTTCTTCCTCCCCACAGTCCTGGAGAGGATGGACCACTCCATGAGGATGATGAGGGAGGAGACCTTCGGCCCGGTGGCGCCGATGATGAGCTTCTCTTCGGACGATGAGGCCCTGAGGCTCGCCAACGACTCGCGGTACGGCCTTGCAGCCTACGTATTCACCGATGACATGACGCGGGCCTTCCGGCTTGCAGAAAGGCTTGAGGCGGGGTCGGTGGGGGTCAATACGACGAGTCCGATCGTTCCTGGGGCCCCCTTTGGCGGGTGGAAGGAGAGCGGCCTCGGGCGAGAGCGGTCGCGGAGCGCCTTATACGAGTACATGGAAGAGAAGCACATCCGGATCGGGCTAGGGGAGGAGATCTGAAGGTCAGCAGATCAGGCGAGAAAAAAGCGCAACGTATTTAAGCACTGAGAAATAACTGAAAGAGCACTCAGATTCTGGCCAAAAAAGCCCCCTCCTCGGGAGGACCATCCAGCCAGAAGGATGGACCTATTCTCGCAAATTCACGAGGTCCAGTGGTGCCCGAAACCCTGGGACCCTCGTGAAATGCCTCCAGCTATCGAAAACGACCCTTTGGGACCGTCAACATTTTGAAAGAATGGCTGAAATTGACGACCCTCGTGAAAATCGCCTTTTTTTCGATAGCAGTAAAGGCCGAAAAACGGCCGCCCTATCCATGGCTGAAAAGTCGTGGCCCCATTGAAACCTATCTCTCGCGGCGGTGTATATGGTTTCCCTTCCCGGAACCCCTATCCATGGCTGAAAAGTCGTGGCCCCATTGAAACTCTGGTATATCTGGCAAAGCATCATGCGCAGCATCTAGGCTATCCATGGCTGAAAAGTCGTGGCCCCATTGAAACATTTTTCTCCGGTTGTCTTAGTAAATTGCATATAGCCTATCCATGGCTGAAAAGTCGTGGCCCTATTGAGACAGCGCCCCAGGGAATTCTGCCATCAGGGCCTCAGCAACAGGGCCTCAGCAACTGAAAACGTCAGAAAAGAAAAACAATTATATTTTTTTAACCAGCTGCTCGGCGAGAGGCCCCATTCCAGCAGATGACTTCTCCAGAGTGATGATATGCTTATAAGTGCCCTTTTCGAAGTTGAATACCTTCACCGGCACCCAGTTCTGGAGCCTTGAACCTATATAAATAGCGAGATCAACGGGTCCAGCATAGAAGAGGAGAACCTCCGTCGCCCCTCCTTCCAGAGCCATATCTTTAAAACCGTTTATCTTTGCCATCGCCTCGGGATAGTCCTTCGGCTCCAGCCAGTTCGTTCCACTCTTCCAGCTGAGGAGGGGGACATTTTCCCAGCCCCGTTCCTTCAAATAATTGCCTACAGTTGTATCCAGGTCTTTGCCGATGCCTATGGCCATGGCGAAAGGCTGTCCTGATAGCCCCACCTCCTTTCCTTCAAGAGAGACTATCATCCGTGCCAGCTCCTTCTTCTGCCTCCGCAAGGTCAGGCTGAAGTATAGAAACAACGAAAAAGATATCAGCGTCGCAAAGCTGGCCATCAATGATACGATCCCGATCCAGGTCATCCTGATCCCGCCTTTTCAGAGCTTCTCCTCTCGATCGCTCTGATCGCTCTATTGTTTATTATTGTTTATCTTCGACTTATGGTTAAGGCGGACCGAGTCATCCTTCTTCATAGAGGAGCACCATATCCTTCTCGGCGAAAGGCCGGACGAAGGGGCTCAAGGCCCTCTCGCTGACGAGCTCAACCTCGCGCCCCAGAATTCGTGCCAGCTCCTCTTCGAGCCCGAACCACTTGAGGCCCAGGGGAGGCCTCTCGCCGGGTGGGAGCAGATCCACGAGGATATCGATGTCGCTATCCTCCGTCTCATCGCCCCTGGCAAAGGAGCCGAAGACAGCGATCTTCTTCGCGTAGGGACGAAGCAATGGAACTATCTTCTGTTCAAGCTCGGCGAAACGGTCCATAAAGCCTCAAGCTGCTCATCGCTTAGCTATGACATACCCAGCTTTGCTTTTATCGCTCGAATATCCTGCTCCATCCGGAGGAGCCTATCTTCTCGGAGACTTTCGGCCGTCTCTCGGGTGTTGCTCTCGATCTCCTGAATGATGGGGATGGCCTTGACGATCTGGCCAGCGGTGAGGATCATGGCGAAATCGGTCATCTTTGGAACGAATCCGTCAAAGTCTCCGGCGAGAACCTCTGATACCTCCGCCTCTTCGGGCCAATTCATCTCCGCAAAGGCGGAAAAGGCTCTGACCGCCTCCCTCGATCCTTCTACAATCACCAGCACCTTCTGCCGCCGATCTCTTCCCACCTGGTTTGAAGCAGCAAAGCCATCGATGCCCAAAAGCATGGCCTGGTTCATCAGGAGATATCTGTAGCCCACGCCGTGGACTTTTCGTCCGATGATCTCAATTTTCTCTTTTGTCCTCATCTCACTCATCATTTCCATATGCTCCCAGATTTGGCCTTATCTGTCATGCCGAGGAGATATCCCCCTGAGCGATCTGGCTGGCGGCAGGCTTTCGATTGTGGATGTAATCCCGAAATTCGCCTCTCTAAAGATGTTGACCGCCTAATATATATCGGTTTCAGTTAGACCAGGCCATCCGGCCTCGGGCCGCCTTTAAGAGGGCGGCTTGCATCGTCACGAGGCAATGTCAAGTCCACCACCTGCCCCACCGCCCACTCCCGGCTGTGGGTTGCCACCACCACCGCCCCGAGCCGGGGATCGTAGAATGCGATCGCCGCCGCGGGCGATCCGTGGAGGAGGTGGAGCGCCATGCCGTACCGCCAGATCGGCGCTCGCCCCTCGATGACGACCAGGGACCCGCGGGGGATCTCCGGCAGCGGCGGCAGCGGCTCATTGGGGGCGATGGGAGCGGAGACGCCGATGGGGTAGAGGACGGTGGATGTTATTTTCTGCCCCCCTTTCCTTTTTTGCGATTTCGATCATTTCGTTCATCCCTTGATCCAGGAACCGCGAAGACGTATCCTTCTTCCATTACACCTGCGATCTCCAGGAATGTCTTTTGCCCTACTTCCAAAGATGGAGCATCTCCAGGTTGCACGAATCCACCAAAGCCGTCATCGGCTTTAAAGTAGGCTCTGCCTCTTTGTGGTTTCGGATCTGGCTCTCTCGTGACTTCAATTTTCATTCCTTTCTTGTATCGAGGTCCCTGAATCTGAGGCTTTGAGACCTTTGATGGCACTTGTTCGCCGGATAAATTCGTGGGAGATATTTTTGATGCAGATATTTCATCGGACTTCACCAGCCTTCCATATCCAGCGTTGGTTTTGCCGCCTATCCCCCAGTCTCTAAGAGCATCGGAGAGCATCTCGAAAGCCAGATCTGCCCACTTTTGCCCCTCGTCTCCGGGAACATCGCAGGAGACCGCTATTTGAAAGGTTCCAACCACTGATAGGAAGGTTACGGGATTGGGATCATCGAAGTCGGTTGGAGGCGTACTCCCTGACTCATCCGAATAGTAGTCTCCGTGATGCGGCGTCATGACATCAGGCTGCAAGGATTCTTGCAAGGTTTCGGGAGTGATCCAGGCATCGTGAAAGATTATGTGCCCCGAATCCTCGGTGGTTCCAAAAATAGCTTGATGATACTTACCTCCAATCTTGAATTCGCCACCTTCCTCTAATGCGCCCCACGATTGATGGCAATAGTGAGCTGCAAGCCCCTTCAATGCTGTTCCTGGGATCATGGGAGTGCCGTAAGTACGATTCAGGGTGAGCCCCGTCTCCAGAACATTCTCCCCTCCAAGTCCTATTACCAAACGGCCAGTAGTGCTTAAAAGCCCCTTTGATTTGAGACCTTCGAAGATGGACTCTCGTCTTGAATAAGCTGCCAAGTAAATCTCTTTGGACTGATCCAGAGACTTACGCATTGCTTCGAATAGCTCTCTTCGGGCATCAGGATGTTTCTTCTTGTCTTTCACTGGGAAACGAAGATACCTGTCCATGAGAAGTCCGGCATTTTCACCTGTTTTGCCCAGCTTCCACCAGCCCGAAATTGCATCTCTACAAGCTTCTGCCATGACTAATCCGTCTCCAGAAGGGCTTCAGAGTAGCGCTTGATCCAGGTGGCCGACTCGATAGCTTCACGGGTGAGCCTCTGATACTTCATAAGAGGAGCAGTCCTGCAGGAATCCGCGAGATCTCCAGTCTCCCCCATAGTCTTTGCTAGATGGGATATGTAAGACCCTCCAGTCTCGCCCTCCTTTGCTTGAACGAATGCAATCGCCTGAGCCAGTCCGCAGTTATGCACTAGCGCCGGGAACTTCTTAGCTAGCTGAGCATAATCTTCGGCCTTCTTCTCTTTCAGCTCCTTCTCAGCGGACAAGACGCAACTATATGCTGTCTGCGCCCGCATTTGCTGTCTGGTCTGACGAGCGTTTTTGGGCATTATCTCACCCTTTTGTGAAAAGGCATTCTACTCTGCCCTTTCCAACCGTCGCCTTTCCTCCGATCTGGAGATTCAGTGCTGAACTGCTGCAAAAAGTGCTTAGAATCGTCTCATGACTTATATCGTTGCCACCGTATACTCTGTCGCACCAGGCGATCCCTGCAAGAATCGTCTCGACCGGAAGGGCCTCTTCGTACCAAAGAGCGCCCCTGGCCACGATCTTTTTATCGTCCTCAATCCTTATATGAGCTGCAACTTCGGTTCCAGTATCTGATAGGAAGTTGAAGCTGTTATCAGATATTATCGCAAATCGCTCCTTGAATATTCCCTGCCATTTGTCATCCTCTGAGAAGATTGCACCTGCAAGGACATTGGACCACTTAGTTGTCTTATCATCACCCAGCTTGGCGTCGAAGTCAAGATCCTCGAAGTAGATCTTGTTATCTTCGACCAATTTTGAATTTGGTGTATAAATCGCCTCACTCTCTCCGGGCGTTGGTGTCTCAGGAATTTCTTTATATCCGGCAGCTAAAAGGTCTTTTTTCAACTTCTCCAGAACCAGGGGGCTGGTAACGTAGGCAAATGTACCGTATAGACTGCGAATGGGCAGGCAGACTATATGCGCATCAGTGAGCACAAGTGAACCAGCGTTCCCCGTGACATCTGCATCCTGCTCAGCCTGACCAAAAGCCGCATTTATCAGCTTTTCATCTACCTTTTCGGAAAAATAATCCCTCATTACGCCCTTCACAGCTGACCCAGGCACCAGCGGCCAACCTGTCACCTTCTCCCTCATGATCGGAAGATCTATGAAACCAACACCCCGTCCAATACCCACATGTAGAGGCGTTTTTGCCTGCAACCAGTACATCATGGTAATCAAATCTAACCCCTCCTCGTCTTATTATTCTAATCTGCAAAGTCCCATAATCCCCAAATAGCAAGCCCAAACCCATCCCGTCTGTCTCGATAGTTGTCGCTTACCGACCTCATCCAGAGCTTTTTGGCCATCTCTCCGGCATCTATAGATTTGCCAGGAGGTATTTCGAAAAAGTAGACCGAACCCGCAGGAACAAGCCTCCGAATCGCCTTGGGACCACGGCTACTTCGTTCGAGGCTCCAGCCTGAGATAGGCTTCCAGCGGTCAGTACAGGCTGATATTAGCCTGAGTTCTAGACCTTCTGGCCAAAAATTTGGTGTTTCACCATCTTTCCAACCGTTGAGCCAACCAGGTTTCCAACCATCAGAAAATATAGCTGGTGTCGCTAGAACCATGCGAATTCTAGTCTTTCCTTTTAGAGCCTTAGCAACATTATCAGGGCAGGTCCAGCCGTTCTGTGCCTCTTCTTGATTCCAGTATGCCAGGCGTCTCTCGCCTCCCAACGGATGAAATGTATCGATATTCGCTGCTAGATCGCCGAATCTATTATCCGATTCAACTCTGGCAGCCAGCTGGATTCCATCTTTTTGGCCTTTCAACGAAAGATCAAGCCCTACCGTTTCGAAAAGCATTTTTTCTTCGGATGTCCCGCTTTTAGGATCAATCTTGACATGGGTTCTAGTATCCTTTTCGGGAATTTTAAGGAAGCCGTCTTTTTCTCCAATTTTCTCCGGATCAGGTGGAGCATCAAAGGACTCGCCTCTGGGATTGATCAGCCACTTGCTCATCATATCCACAGACCAAAAGGACGGCATCTTTGCAGGCTTGAACTCATCCGTGATGCTTTCAGGAAGCATTGCAGGGATAAACCCTTCTGGTAGATCGCAGCCCTCATCCTCTTTCATCTCCATTGGCCTGATCGCGTAGGCTTGTCGTTTGTCATCTGCATCTTTTACCAGAATATCTTTAGGTGCCGGAAGATAGATTTGACCTTTGATTAGCGGCATAGGCCCGGAGATCTGGACGGCCTTTAGAAGCTCGACTACACTTTCATTAAAGCTTCCGCCATTCATCTTTCCCAACATTGTTCTAAGAGAACCGGCTAGGACTGAGGGGTATGGCCAGTCCAGCGATCTCATGCGAATTCCCTGGCCAATCCCAAAAGGACGTCCATCTCTGGCAATAACCGGATCGTGTGGGGTTATTGACAGATACGCAGCTTTCATGAGGCCACCTCCTTTCTTACCGGCTCACGAGTCAGTCTCTTGACCTCGGCGATGCTCCTTGCGAGAACCAGTTCCCCTGCCAGCCGACATAGGTCCTCATGGGAGTTCACGTTCTTCATCAATTTTTCAATGTCATCTTTGTGGATCTCGTCGGCTTCCGGACCCGTCCTTTTGCGCCTGAGCAATCGTTTCACGTCTTTTGATAGCAACTCCTGGGATACGCCTGCCCAGTCTCTGTAGTCTTCGGCCAGTTGACGAATGTCGTAGGCGGCTTTGTCTGGGAACTTTTCTTCCAGGTACATCGTCACCCATTCTGCCAATCTCTCGTCAAGCCCGTTCTCGCCCAAAGGCTTCCATTGCTCCCGGATTGTTATCGGCTCACCGCCACTTCTGGTGTGAAGGTCCACAGCCAGGCCGTTCCTGTCAGGTTCTTTGGCAGACTTCTCAGCAGCCCTCGCGAATCCCAGAAGATCCTCTAAAGGCTCCATAAAATGACCGATTGCGATCCCGACCGAGAGGGTCGGAGTTTTGCCTTTCTCATCAGGGTAGGCTTTCAGCAGATCCTCAAAAGTATCGTGTAGATCTCTTGCAGCCTCAAGACATTTGTCTACCGGCAGAAAAGCCAGGACATCGTCTCCTCCCGAGTAGACCATACATCCTCGATGATTTTCTTCCACAATCCTCCGGGCGTCGGTGGCAAACTTTGCAAGCTGGCCTGAGAACTCTTGATGCTTCTCTTTGGGGCGCTTCTCTTTGGAGCAGATGATGGATATGGCCTTGCCCATGCGGTCGCCATCAGCCACGATGATGGCAAGATAAGGGTCAGGCTCACCAAAGCCCAGACCACCGTCATCTTTCTTCTGAAGCTTGAGGATCTTCTCCTCGATCTCTTCAAGCTTGTTCAAGTCGCCTATGAAAGGATTGTCCTTATCCGAATCCGACGAAATGCCCGTAAGGTTCTCCTTTGCTCTGCCCAGACGAGATGGATAGAAAATTTGTCCATCAAACGGAAAATCTTGGTAAAGCCTATCTCCAGTGCCAGATGAGAAGCTGTTTTCCCCTTTGCATAGATCCTTGATCTCTTCGAGAAGCCTATTGACTTCATCACTGGGATTACTTGTAACTCCCCTGATCCAAGGGTCAAGAGCAACGCGAATGACTGAAGGAAATGCTACTCTCCCGCCACCAAGCCTCTTGGTCAGTCCGACTGAACAAAGCTGCTCACCATCGTTTAGACGCATCCGCAAAGAAAGCCATTTCGGGATTTTTTTGTCTTTTTTAAGAACGCTCTCTCTGGCACCGTCAAGAGATGATTTCGGAATTCCTGGTCGGCCCTTTGCTGGTTTGAAATCTCTAATGGACTTCCTGCCTGCCAAAAGCCGCATCACAGTCATACGAGTCTCCTGGTAATTCTCGCCCATGGGAACCCAAGCAGCATAGAATTCGATTACGTCGTCAATCTGTTCTTTCCAGATATCTTGACGGATCGCCGAGCCAGCTTTATCTTTGGCCTCTTCTGAATAGCGCTTCCATTGCTCTCTGGCTGCATCCTTCGTCTTCTCATTCAATTCGGAGGGTTTGATGCCGCCTTCTGGAAGCTCTGCCAGGATGATGTTGGCAACGTTGAAGACATCAAGGTCTGTAGATGAGTTTAACCGCTCATCACCAGCTTTGAGGGCAGGAAAGATCAGTTCGCCTCCGTTCTCAGCTATGGTTCTAGCTGCGGTTTTGCTGATCTCCGAAAGAAGATGAGAGCCGAACCAGAGATCCCGGGTCCTCCGTGCTGCAGCGATGAAGTCCTGCACAGGGCCAATGGAGAGGACATAGAGATAGGTAGTCATCAGATCACCCTTACGAATCCGTTCTCTTCTGCAAAAGCGAGGAAGCCATCGACGGCCGATCCAGATGATGAGCGAGCTGGTAGACCCGCTTTCGAGCTGCCCAAGGGAGAGTTCGGATATGTCGCCAGCGTTGTATCACGAATTTTCTTGAATTTCGGGCTCTTGGGCGCCTTCTTGAGAATGACTTCATCCACAGATTGAGTTCTTAATCTGAGGATCATTTGCAGCACAGCCCCATTTCTGCAGATCATGGGTCTCAGGATCAGCGGGCTTGACATTCTCGTTTTCTCTTCACCGTTCACTACTGGGTACAGCTCTGCATCTTCAGGGTCTTCGTAGTCCTTGAAATGAAATACTATTGGGAGACCAAACTCAGCTCTCGGAAAGGCATCATTCGGAATTCCTGGCATTCTGGAATGCTTTGGGTCCCGCCTCGATGTGGCGCTCCTGATAGTCTCGGGCTCAGGCCATCGTGAGCTTCCGGGACGGTTCGGCCCTTTGCCAGGATTTCTCCCCACATTCTGGCCTTGTCTGAATGTCTGCATCAGGCCTACGACCTCCGCCCATGCTTGCATCGCATTACTACTACTCCGAACAAGCAAACTTTCCGGCAGTGTGGGCCAGTCTCGTGTGTGAGGTGAAATATCAAAGCCTTTAAGCTGGTTTCTATACCATGATTCGATGCCGTGTGTGTCCGGTGGTGAAAGCTCTTGACAATACAATGCACCGCACCCACGCCTTGTTCGAGCACCTATCCCTCCAAAGTTGGTCCATGCCCAAACAGCAGCGGTTACATCCTGGAATAAGCTCTGAGGATAGGTTATTTTCAATTCGAACGAGGCCTTTGAGGTACATTCTGCAATTGGCGTTCCATCTTTTTTGCTCCCCTGGAATGGAAACAGTGCATAGCCTGGATGGCCATCCTTAAATCGAGGAAAGTTTTTTCCAGCAGGAATGTGCGCACAGGGGTAAGATATCCCTTCTGATCTTATCGCAACTTCTACGATCACCTTGCTGGGATTATCTGTGGTCCCCCAGATTGCGCCTTCTACCTGTCTAAGTTCAGCGACCGTGGAACATTTCGCTGCCCCTCGTGTCGCTCTCCACCAGAAACGCAGATGGCCGCGAATACTCGACGGGCGAACGAGCGTCACAGGATCATTTACTCCAGCCTCAGCCCCGCCCCCGAAGACAGGGGTAACCATCTGAATCTCATAAATTCTAGTTTCCGAGCCAGGATGAAGGTCTACTTCTTCTGACCTTGTTGGACATTCTCCAATTTTTCGCGGCAAGAACTCACCCCCCCCCGATTTCTCTATTCATCTTCCATCCCCTCGATTAGCCTGTTTTTCTCCGCCTCAAACCCCCCCATCCCGAAGTGCGCCCCGTACCCCAGCGCCACCGGCCCCCGGACGGATTCTGCAAACTCGATCCGAAAGCCGTACCCGGCGGACCCCGCCCTTCTCCCGTCGCCACAGGTTCGCGCCCTCCGGAAGCTCGACCAATAGACCCTCTCCCCCGCGATC
>Ga0116151_10003536_pt1 | contig 13962 bp, 9 predicted proteins | sample AD_UKC117_MetaG_FD_89893 | JGI IMG/M metagenome (GOLD analysis project Ga0116151, IMG submission 89893) | Active sludge microbial communities of municipal wastewater-treating anaerobic digesters from Hong Kong - AD_UKC117_MetaG | ecosystem: Engineered > Bioreactor > Anaerobic > Digestate...
CCCCGCTGTATGGCTGATGCTGCCGACGAGGCCATCTGGCCAGATCGGCGCGCCGTCCGCGCCGGCGGCAATCGCATCCGCGGGGACTCCCAGTTCGGCCATCGAGCGCCGGGCACACCAGCGGCCCGTGGCGAACTCATCCTGCCTGCGTAGTACGGCGTCCGCGACGTGGGCGCGTTCCACAGGAAACAGATCGTCTAGTCCCCCGACGACCGTTCGGGCTTCCGTACCCGCGACTCCCCTATGAATCACACTCTCGAGCAGGCTGGACATGGCGGCAACCTCATCCCTTCCCGGGCCACACGGAGGCGGCCTCCACCCACGCCGCTACTATGCCCCAGTGGTCGCCGACGTAGAAGTGGCCCCCATCGAACCCGACTTGACGGTGTGGGCCGGTCGTGCACCTGGCCCACTCGGCTAGACCCCCGGGCCCGACCTCAGGATCCTCCCGGCCGTAGAGGACGATGACCGGGCAGTCGAGGACGGGTCCGGGGCGGTGTCGGTACGCAGCGAGCAAGCTGTAATCCGCTCGAAGGATCGGCAGCATGATGTCCATGAAGTCGGGCATGGAGACGAGTCGTTGGTCCGTACCACCGAGCGACGTCAGTCGGCGCACGAGCGCCTCGTCGTCCATCGTTCGGGGATCGACGTCGCGCGGCCACCACGGGGCCACCTGTCCCGAGACGACGAGCCCGAGCGGTGGCGCCCCGAGGTCGGCGAGTTCGCGGGCTATCTCGTACGCGACGATCGCGCCCATGCTGTGTCCGAACAGCACTGCGGGGGCAGCCCACTCATCCGAGACCAGCGCCCGCGCGGACGCCGCCGCGACGGCGTGCAGGCTAGGAGCGAAGGGTTCGGCGAAGCGGTCCGCGTGGCCGGGATACTGCACAGCCACGACGTCGAAGGAGGGCCCGATCGCGAGCGCGAGACCGGAATAGTAACTAGCAGAACCGCCCGCATGTGGGCAGCAGACGAGCCGAGCCTGCCCAGCGAGTGGCCGGTTTCCCGGCGATCGCAGAGACCTGAGCCATCGGTCCCGAGTCTCGTGTGGCGGCATACGGCCTCCTTTGTCAGTGCGCTCAACCCGCAACGAGATCTCGACGCCGGAAGACCAGCAGGGAAACTCCCGCCCCTGCGAGCGCCATCCCCGCCATGATGATCGCGGCCTTGGCGTGGTAAGACTCGATCGGCACCTTCCCGAGCCATTCGAGGGGGGAGATGTGTTTCATCTCATCACTGAGTCGCAGCAGGTCCGCGCGTAGCGCGACGATGGCCATCCACACGACGAGGACCCAGATCAGGGACCCAAGTCGAGGGCGGATGCTCGTGAGACCGATCATGATCGCCCCGATGAGCAGCACCGCAGGCGCGTAGCCCATCGTGTCCCAATACATAGGTGCAAAGCGCTCGGTGTCCTCGAGTCCGATCATGAGCCCGAGCGCTCCAGCGGCTCCGGTCACGGACAATGAGAACAGCCCGACGAGAATATTCGTTAGGAACGCCGTGACCAACCAATTGCTTCGCGAGAGGAGACCGGCTAGGACTCGGCCGGTGCGTCCCGAGGTTTCCTCACCTAGCACGGTCATCCCCATGCGCGCCGAGACAATGCAGGCGAGGATCGCGTTGAGCTGGGCCAACAGGGCAAGCCGTTGGTCGAGACCCTCGTTGGCCATCTCACGCGCAAACAACCCGAAGACGAGGGAGGCGATCGCGGACGGGAGCAGGACGCTGACGACGCCAGACCGGGTGAGCCGGAGCATGAGCGCTGCCGGGCTAACGAGCCAGCGAGAGGCACCAACTGGTCCCGGCCGCGCAGCGAAGGCTCCGCCGCCGAGGTCGCGGTGCGCGGTCGTGACGAGTGCCGCGACCGACAGGATCAAGGTTAGGCCGACGAAGGCCAAGTACGGCCATATTGGTGGTTCTGTGGAGAAGGCGCGGGACTCAGCGAGCCACGAGAACGGCGTTAACCATGTGGCCGACAGGTCATAGACATCGATGTACCCGCGCAGAAGGTAGCCGAGGACGATCACCAGGATGGCGTACCGCTGTGCCTGGTGCCCGTCGCGGAAGACTTGTCCGGAGAAGAGACCGAGAGCGCCGGACCACGCCATCATGAGGGCGATGGAAAGCCCGTAAAGCCACGAGCCCTTAACCGGGTAGTCGGTGAGGACCAGCACGACCGCCGCGAGCCCCCCCGTAGCAGCGGCCGACGCGATCGTTCCCAGAAGTCCCGCCGCCACCGGGGCCAGACGTCCGACCTGACCGGCCGTGATGATGTCCAGCGTGCCCCGGTCCTCGGCGGTTCGCGTGAGCCGGATCGCGGAGGCGGCCGCCACGAGAGGGAAGATGGTCAGGGTGAGGATGCCCATCTCCTGGGCGAGTTCACCGCCCCACGATGCCAGCTCGTATCCACGTCCTTGGAAGACGGAGGTGGCGACGGAACTCGACACCATCTGCTCGTATGCCGCCCGCGCCATCGCATCGGGGTAGAGCGCCTTGATCGACGCGGCGGCAAGGTAGAGCAGTAGACACAGCGCGACGGGCCAGCCGATGATCCAGACCCACGCGGTGCGAAACAGGACCCAGACGTGGCGCGAGATTCCGGTCATGTGACGAGTGCCTTCTTGCTGTCGTCCTCGGAGTACGCTGCGAGAAAGAGTTCGTTAAGGCTTGGTGGCTCGACGGTGATTCTCCGGACTCTTCCCGCCATGACGAGCGACAACGCCTCGACGAGTTCGTCGGGACCGACCTCGAATCGAGTGCGGACGCCTGGGGGGTGCGGCTGCACCGTCAGAGACTTAAGCGTGCGCAGGCGGTTCAGCCCACCGATCTCGGTGTCGGTGGTCACCGTGATCCAACTCATCGTCCGCGCTCTGAGATCGTCAAGTGAGTCGCTGGCGACCGCGCGTCCGGATCGGATGATCGTTACGTGGTCGCAGAGCGCTTCTACCTCGGAAAGGATGTGGCTCGACAGCAATACGGACTTCCCGCCGCGCTTCAACTCCCGGACCGTCTGCTGGAAGGCTTCCTCCATTAGTGGGTCGAGGCCGGAGGTGGGCTCGTCTAGCAGGTAGAGGTCACAGTCCTTGCTCAGCGCTGCGACAAGCGCCACCTTCTGCCGATTCCCTTTCGAGTAGGTCCGAGTGCGCTTCGTGGGATCCAGATCGAACCGCTCGACCAGTTCTCGCCTCCTCTTCGAGCTTCCACCACCCTGGAGGCGGACGAGGATGTCAATACACTCCCCGCCGGACAGTCCGGGCCAGAGAGCGACGTCGCCGGGGACGTACGCAAGGTGGGTGTGGGCGGCCATCGACTCCGACCAACAATCGCGGCCAAAGATTGTGGCCCAGCCGCTGTCCGGGCGGAGTTGGCCCAGCAGCGCTCTGATGGTTGTGGACTTCCCCGCACCGTTGGGTCCGAGGAATCCGTGGACCTCCCCCGGTCTCACCTGGAGGTTGAACCCGTCCAGTGCCGTCGTGGAACCGAACTTCTTCCGCAGCTGCTCCACCCGGACGGGGAGCTCTGCATTTGGTCTGTTCATCGTCCTCATTTCGGTGGGAATGACGCGTTCACCTTGCGGCGGGGTCATCGAGGTCTAGGCGGCTTCGGGCCGTTGCACCGGGACTCGAAGGGATAGATGGGAAGATCGATACCTCGGCGGCGACCGGGAGGTTCGAGGGCTTCGAAGGTCATCTGCGCCCCCGCGACATAAAGGTCCGCCAGTTCTGACAGCCAGGCGGACCATGGCGGTGGCACCGTTGCAGGTGTCGATCCTGGATCGGCCACGGTGATCAGGTGTGAACACCCGAGCGCGGCCAGCGCCTGGTCAGCCGGGCACTTCGTGGACGTGACCAGCTCGACCCAAGATGGGGCATCTGGTTTGACCTGCCACGGCCACACTGCTCCATTGGCCGCAGACACGATCGTCCGAACGGGCGCGGCCAGGGCTAAGTCGGCGAGTTCCGCGAGGTGCGCTTCCCCACCTGCCGGCGCGGCCAGCTCGGGCACCATGAGCCCATGGGAAACTGTGGCCAGGCCGCTCGAGGTCGCCAACACCGCCAAAGATCGCACGGCGTCATGCACGCTCAGCATCCCCGCAAGGACAGCGGCCGCATGCGCACCCGCCCCCACGCCGTAAACGGCACCGACCTGTACGCCTGCGGACAGTAGCGACCTGGCGATGGCGTATTCGGTCCCGAAGAGGCTGATTTGACTGAGGTCCGGTCGGCCCACGATCTCCGGCACCGATACGGCCCAGTCTCCATCCCGGTGTACTGGGTGCCCGAGAACGGCCACACCCGCCATCGAGACCTCCTCAATGGCCTCCATGAAGGCCGGTATGGCAGTCCAGCGAGGCGCCGGAGGCCATGCCAGACGAGCCTTGCCCGGCAGCACCAGACCGACCATCGGCTCGACTCCTGCCGAAGCCTTGACATGCCCGGTCCGGACGGGCCTCCGTCCCTGCGCGCGAAGTAGCGTCGCGGCTTCTTGTCCAGACCCGGCGACGACGGCAACGCGCAGTCCCAGGTGTGCGCGCGTCGTCGCGGCGGCGAAGCATACGTCAGCGAAATCGTCGTCGGACGTGGAGTCCAGAAGCGCGGCATAACTTTCCCGCAGCGCGGCCAAAGCGCCCGGAGACGAGGCCGAGACCGGCAGGATCTGGACATCGGCAGGCGTGGCGGCTCCGAAGGGGGACACGGGTGCCCCCTCGCCAACTAGCACGTGCGCATTGGTGCCGGTAAAGCCAAAGGCGCTCACAGCACCAATACGGCGCCGGTCGAGTCGGGGCCAGGTTTGCCGCCCCTTGAGCAGCGTGAGGTCGGGTGCACTTTCGAGAATCTCAGGGTTGGGCTGGGTGAGATGCGCGGTGGCCGGTAGTGAATCGTGACGCAAAGCGAGCAGTACTTTGACGAGACCTGCGAGCCCGCCTGCGGCCTGGAGGTGACCCACGTGTCCCTTTACCGAACCCACGGTGATTCGATGGCCAGATCCCCCATAGATGGCCTGGAGCGCCTCGGCCTCCATGAGGTCGCCCAGTATGGTGCTCGAGGCGTGGGCCTCGACGTGGTCGACATCGCCAGGGCGAATCCCAGCGTCCGAGAGTGCCCGCTGGATGAGAGCGATCTGCGCGGCGACGCTAGGGGCCGTCAGGGAGGCTCCCCGCCCGTTGTGGTTGATCGCACTCCCAAGGATCACCCCGAGGATTGGGTCGCCGTCGCGTTCTGCGTCCGAGGCCCGCTTTAGCACGAGGACCACCGCGCCCTCGCTGTTCACGGGGCCGTCGGCCGCGATGTCGAACGGTTTGCAGGAGTTCGTCGGTGACAAGCGGCCCGCTTGCGAGAAGGCAACCGACGTCAGCGGGGACATCATCACGTTTACGCCGCCGACGAGAGCGAGGTCGCAGTCCCCCACGCGCAGGCTCTGTACAGCGGAGTGAATAGCGGTGAGGGACGACGCGCAGGCCGAATCCACCACCATGGCGGGCCCCCGCAGGTCCAGCGCGTTGCTCACCCATCCGGCGATCGCACTGTGCGCAACGCCGAGGGAGAGACCCGCCGTGACCGGCTCCGCGAGCCGTGCTTTCTCAGTGGCGAAGTCGTTCGTGCAGGCCGCCACGAAAACCCCGACGGGGGAGCCGGCCAAGGCACTCGGCGACATGCGCGCATGCTCCACGGCCTCCCATGCACAATCCAATACCAACCGCTGTTGCGGGTCCATCGAGGCAGCCAGTACGGGGTCGATCCCGAAGAACTCATGGTCGAAGGTGTCGAGATCAATCAATCCCGCTCGGCGCCCGACCGTGCGACCGGGCCGTTGAGGACGCGCATCGAAGTAGTCCGACGGCCAACGGGCCGGCGAGAGCTCGGTGAAACCGTCATCGTCTCCTGTGAGGAGGTCCCAGAAGCTCTCGAAATCGACTGCATTTCCTGGGAGCCGCAAACCCACCCCGAGTACCGCGACCGAGGCGCGACGGGCCGAATCCAACTGGTCCACCCGCTGTTGCAAGTGCTGGATTGTCACCAATGCTCGCCGGAGCAGTGTGCCCGAGGCCTGAGACTCGGTCACTGCTGACTCGGTCCGGGTGGGGTGAAGTCCGGCGGCACATCGTCGGCCAGGGACTCGCGTAGCAGCATCTCGACCTCGTCACCGGTCAGGTCATCGACCTCATCGTCCACGCCTAGCCCTGGGCTTCCCACCGCCGTCGTGGAGGCTGCCTCGTCAGGCTCGACGCCCACGTCGACCCCCATCTCCTGGGCGAGGTAGGGAACCATCGAGAGCACCGTGGGATACCGCCACGCAACGGTCGGCGAGAGCCTGATGCCGCAGGTACGCTCCAACCGCTTGCGCAACTCTACGGACATGAGCGAGTCGAAGCCGAAGCTCACCAGGGGAGTAGCGACGTCTAGGTTCTCGGGCCGGGCTCCGAGAACGGCGGCGGCCTGGTCAAGGCATACCTCGACGAGAATCCGGTGCCGCATCGCGGCATCGCCCTCTAGGTCGAGACGGATGCGCAGATCTGAGGCGGCTGACGCGGCTATCGCTGTTCGCGGTCCGACCGGAGCGTCCACGAGGCGGACCCCGGTTATGGAGCACAGAAGATTCCCCGCCGAGTCGAAGCACCACGCGATCGTTGGCGATGCCGGATCGTTAGGAGAGCCTTCTCGGCGGGCGACGACGACGCAGCTCTCTTCGGCGAACCCGTCGGATGTCGCGGTCCAGACGACGGTGCCGATCTCGGCGATGAGGCAGCCCATCCCCCGGGCGGTCGCTCCGGCCTGGATGACCTGGAGGGCACCGGTGATGAACCCTCGGGAGAGGTCGGGCGGGACGCCGAGTCCCACCTCTGCGATGAACCACTCGTCGCTGCGGACGAAGGATAGAATGCGACGGGCGGGCGGTTCGATGACCACACCGGCCTCGGCCATCTGGTCGAACAGATCGGCCGGCTCACTTCGGGTCTGGCACGCCGCGCGCACGGAGGCCAAAGTCGGGCATGCGCAGTCTGATATCCCTGCGGCCACCGTGGACGCGGCGGATCGGATCCAGCCGCCGTCGCTGTGGACCGACACCGTTACTCGAATGACGCCGTCTGGGTCGTCGAGGCATTCGATCTGCAGGTTGTCACCCGTTGACAGGTCCGGAACGGGGCACGGCGGCCCAAGCGAGATTTCGCTCATGGACACCGCTTCGACTCCCCATCGTCCGGCGACCCGCGACCGCATCAGATCGATGGCGAACGCCGGGGAGATCGTCGCGAAATCCGCGACCCGATGCTGGGCCAGTTCGGGCTGAGTGTCGAGGTCGAGCCGCCCGGTCCAGTACGTCAGCCCGCTTCGAGTGGCCGGACGCAGTTCGCGCAGGGCCAGTCCCCTGGGGGCCGGCAGTGCGGGCCGATGGGGTGGTGCCTGCGGCAGCCAGCAGCGCTGGCGCTGCCATGCGTATCGCGGCAGATCCACCATATCGGGATGGTCTGTGCCAGCGACATAGGTCGCCCAGTCGCCCGAGGCACCTGAGCAGTAGAGGCCGCCGACGGCGTCACCGATGGTTGTGCGTGCGGGCAGGTCGACACGCAGCGACGGGACCACGGTTCCTTTCGCCCCGCACTCGGCGAGGCACTCTTCAATGGCCGTGCTTACGATGGGATGCGGTGAGATCTCGACATAGGTCAATGCTCCCTGTCCGATAAGCCCGGACACCGTCTGGCTGAAGAGGACTGGTTGACGCAAATTCCTACACCAGTACTCAGCCCCAAGCTCCGTGCCGGAAACCCGTCGCCCGAGCGTCGTCGAGTACATCGGGATCGTCGTCTCCGACGGGCGTAGAGCAGGCATCTCGGCCCGGAAACGTGGCAGTACGCGATCCATGAGGGGGCAGTGGGAGGCGAAGCTCACCTGTTCCAGAACCCGCGCGAAGACGCCCTGCGCCTCGAGGCTTGCGGTGATGTCCTCGATGGCCTCGGGTTCGCCCGAGAGCACTGCGGTCGTGGGCGCATTGAAAGCGCTGATCCAGAGCCGGTCGGCGAGGCCGCGGTTGGCGATAGCGGCAGCGAGCTCAGCTGCGGGCAGCCCCGCCACGGCCATCCTTCCGCTGCCAGCAGCCTCGTCGATGGCCAGGCCCCTGGCCAATCCGATGGATAGCGCCTCGGGCAGCGTGATCGCACCCGCAAGATGGGCGGCCGCGATCTCGCCGACACTGTGCCCCACAACTATTGCTGGCTCCCAACCCCAGGACTGCCACAGTCGGCCGAGTGAAATCTGCACCGCGACGAGTGCGGGTTGGGCTACTGCGGCCTCGCCGAGACGTGATCCCTCCGATCCGTCCGCGAGCTGGTCCCCGAGGCGCCAGTCCACGGTCCTGGAGAGCCACTCTTCGCTCTCGCGGCACACCTCGGCGAACACTGGTTCATCCCGGATCTCGCTCCCGAGGGGCCACCACCGGGGGCCCTGCCCGGACATGACCCATACCGGCCGAGTGGTCGAGGCGCCCGACGCCAAACCCAGGTGGAGGTGCTCGGCCGTCTCCCCGGTCCTGACACTGCGGAGCAACTCAGTGAGACCGTCAACTGAATCCGCCACAGCGGCGAGCCTGACGGCATGGTGTGTCCGCCGTGCCGCCGCCGTGGAGCACAAGCGATGCGCGTCGTCCTCCGTGCGTCCCTCAAAATGGGCTGCGTACCTCAGGGCGAGTTCACTGACCGCCTCACGAGTCTTCCCGGATATGAGGAGTGTCAGGCCGCGATGAACGGGGGACCGGCCCCGCGGCTCCTCCTCGATGCGGCGGGGAGCGTCTTGAAGGACCACGTGAGCATTCGTGCCCCCGAAGCCGAACGAACTCACGCCCGCCAGATAAGGACCGCCGGGGTCAGGCCAGGGCTGCGCCTCCGCGGCGACGCGCAGGCCCAATGCATCGAAGTTGATGTGCGGATTCGGTCGCTCGTAGTGCAGGCTCGCGGGAATGCGCTGGTGATGCACGGTCAGAGCCGCTTTGACGAGCCCGGCGATCCCCGCCGCGGCCTCCAGGTGACCGATATTGGTCTTGACCGAGCCGATTAATAGTGGGCGTTCCGGCGCGCGCCCCCGGCCTAGCACTGCGCCGAGAGCCTCGGCCTCAATAGGGTCCCCTATCTGAGTGCCGGAGCCGTGGGTCTCGACGTACGTGACAGTCCGCGGATCCACGCCGGCGTCGCCATATGCCGTAGCGAGCACCTCCGCCTGGGCGGCCGGGTTGGGTGCCATGAGCCCGTTGGAGCGACCATCCTGGTTCACCGCGCTTCCGCGTATCACGGCATAGATCCGGTCGTTGTCTGCCACGGCGGCGCCTAGTGGTTTGAGCACCACGACACCACAGCCCTCGCCACGAACGTACCCATCACCGCGGGCGTCAAAAGACTTGCAGCGGCCATCGGGCGCCATGACGCCGGCTTTGCTGAAGTTGATGGCAAGTGACGGCGACAGGATAACGTTGACCCCTGCGGCCAGGGCGAGGGAGCACTCGCCCGACGCGATGCTCTGCCGGGCGTGGTGAACTGCCACGAGAGAGGACGAACAGGCGCTGTCGAGCGCAACACTGGGCCCGCGCAGGTCGAACAGGTAGGACAGACGGTTAGCGGCGATGCTCGAGGCATTGCCGGTGCCCGTAAAGACGTCGATCCGCTCGGGCGCTCCGACGACGAGGTGGGAGTAGTCGGCTGTGGATATGCCGACGAACACGCCGGTGCTCGATCCGGCGAGATCCCCCGCAGGAATCCCCGCGTCTTCGATCGCCTCCCACGCGACCTCGGCGAGGATTCGCTGCTGCGGATCCATGTGGTTGGCCTCGCGCGGGGAGATGCCGAAGAAGGAGGCGTCGAAATCGGCCACGTCCGGCACGAAAGTCCCCCACGGCGTGGTCAGCTTCCCCGGAGCCGTCGGGTCGGGGTCGTAGTAGTCGTTGGCGTCCCACCGGTCGAGAGGGACTCGTTCGACCGCATCGACACCAGCCTCAAGCATCCGCCAGTAGCCATCGGGGCCGATGCCCCCACCCGGGAACCGGCACCCGATCCCGATGATGGCCACTGCGCTATCGCGCGTCTCCCGCGCCCCTGTCGGGGTTTGGCGGCCGGGAACAGCGAGGCTCTTGGTTTCTGAGTTCGTGACGTAGCTTACGAGGGCAGCGATCGTGGGATATTCCCACATAGTCGTGGTCGGCACCCTACGACCGAGGCGACGCTCCAAGTCACCAAGAAGACTGAGCAGGTCGACGGAGGCTAAGCCTAGCGAAGCGATGGGGGCGTCGATCTCCACGGCGTGCGACGGGATCCTCGCGAGCTCGCCAACCGCACCTCGAAGCCATTCGACCAGCGCCGCAGCCTCCGACGCTTCCACCACAGGAGCATGTCGCGCCTCGGTCATCGGCGCTGCCACAAGCTCCGGCGATGACGGTTCCTCGGCGACCGTCCATCGGTAAGTTGGACGGAGCTCGCCCCGGAGAAGGGCGTCACGGGTCGCCGACCGCCGCAGCTTCCCACTCGTCGTCTTGAGCACCGACCCCGGTGGCACGAGCGCGATATCATGCACCGCGACGTTGTGCTCTTCGGCGATGGCCTTCCGGATGGCGGCGCAGATCTCGCGGGAGGTGTCCGCGTCTGGCTCGTTTCGAACCTCTTGGACGACCAGCAGTCGCTCACTGGCGTCGTCGAGGACGGAGACGGCGACGCCGGAACCGGGGCGGATAGCCGCATGGCATGCATCGATGCTGTGTTCGAGATCCTGCGGGTGATGGTTGAGACCGGCGCAGATGATGACATCCTTGACCCGCCCGGCGATGTATAGCTGCCCGTCATCCATGAAACCGAGGTCCCCGGTGCGGAGATAGGTGCTGCCGTCCCCTTTCGTCAGCCGGGCGCCGAACACCTCCGTGGTCGCCTCGGAGGTGCCCCAGTATCCGGCGGCCACACTAGGACCGCTGAGCCACACCTCACCGATGTGCCGGGGCCCTAATGGGACGCCGCGCTCGACGTCCACGATCGCGAGGGTCTGGCCTGTTGCCGGTACTCCTGACGCGACAAGCGTCCGCGACAAAGCACCCGGCTGTGGGCGACGGGCGATTCCCTCGGCTATCCCCTGCGCGTCGTAGGTGGACGCCACGAACCCCCGGCCCATACTGGCCGTCGACACCATGAGGGTGCTCTCGGCGAGCCCATAGCACGGCATGAACGAATCGGCATGAAACCCGTAGGGAGCGAAGATCTCCGCGAAGCGCACCAGGGTCTCCGCCCGGAGCGGCTCCGCTCCGTTGAACGCCACGTTCCACGTACTTAGGTCGAGGTCGCCCACGCGGTCGGCTGTGAACTTGCGCGCGCACAGGTCGTAGGCAAAGTTGGGACCGCCGGAGATGGTCGCACCCTGCCGGCTGATCCACTGCAGCCAACGGATGGGGTCCCGTAGGAACGCTGTTGGGGACAGAAGGGTAACCGGCATGGGCGCGAACAGCGGGGTCAGCAGGCAACCGATGAGACCCATGTCGTGGTAGGGAGGCAACCAGCTAACGACGCTCGTGCGGGGGTCGTCTAGGTCGACCATGTGTCGCGTGATCACCTGCAGATTGCTCAGGAGGTTGCCATGCGTGACCTGCACCCCCTTGGGATTCCCCGTTGATCCTGAGGTGTACTGCAGAAAGACAGGATCTCCTGCGTCCCGGACGGCCAGGCTGAAGGTGTCGACCCCGTCCATATCCAGCTCGTCGACCGCGATCGACGGCAGCGCCTTGAGGGGTGACGGCGTGCCGTCAGCGCCCGGGAGGACCATCATCTCCAGCCACTGGCGTGGGCCGATGACGACACTGGGTCGACTATCCGTGAGGATCCGGTTCAGACGGGCGAGGCCGCGGGCGAGCGAGGCTCCGACCGGGGGGGACGCGGGGACGGCGATGACGCCCGCATAAAGGCAGCCGAGGAATGCGACGACGAAATCCCGGCCGGGCGGCGTGATGACCAGCGCCCGCTCCCCCGGAACCGCCCGGTCGAGGAGTTGCCTCGCCATGGCACACGCCAGGGCGTCCAACTCGCCGTTACTGATCTCCGTGCGGTCGTCGGTGTCTTCATCGATGAAAGCCACCAGCGACCGTTGTGAATCAGCGAGGAGGTTACTTCGAATAACTTCCGCGAGATTCGAAGCACGTATCGTCGACCGCGCCGCACCATCAGAGATCCAGAAGTCCTGACCCACCGTGCTCTGCCCTTTCTCGCGAAAAGTGCTGCGGGCTCGTCAAGGGCTGCAGAGGCGTTGGGTGCCTCGTGTGAGCATCCCCTGTTGTAACAACACCCCGCAGCTCAGCGGCGACGGCGTGCGATGCCAGAGAGTCTATCAACGTGACTGGATGCGGCAACTTGACCGGCGGAACTCTCCTTGCAAGGAGGGCAAGGAGGAACTGGGCGGTGCGCGCGCCGCCCAGTCGACGCGACCACCCCTTCTGGGACTCGGCCCTACGCGAGTCGATCAAGTCTCTAGAACACCAAACCGGCCGAACGCCGGTTGCGGATCCGGAGGATTGAACTGTTCGAAAGTTCGATCCGGCCGACTCCCGAAAGACGCCGGATAGAGCCCCGCTGGGTGGTGGGGTTTAGGTGATGCTCGTTGCCTCCCGGGTCGCCTTCTGGGAGGGCAACGGTTTCAGTATCGCTGGTCGTGTAGGTCTTGGCCGTCGAAGCTTCGGACAGGTAGCGGCGGTCGTCGACCTGCCAGTCGTCGTGGGTGTCGGCTAGGACGGCGCCGATGAGGCGGATGACAGCCGCCTGGTTCGGGAGGATGCCCGCCACGCGGGAACGGCGCTTGATTTCCTTGTTCAGTCGCTCCAGGGGGTTGGTGGACCTAGATCTTGCGCCAGTGCTCGCGCGGGCACACGGCGAACGCCAGGATCTCGGTCTTCGCGCGTCCATCAGGGGGCCGATCTGGGGTGCCGAGCCGCGAGATCGTCACGGACCCACTGCCTGGCTATGGAGGCCAGGTCGGGCTGGGCGAAGATTGTCCGGACCGCCCCGGCGACCATCTCTGTCTCAGCCTAGGGGCACATGCGCCAGCACGTTACGGAAGTGGACCCGGCAGCGTTGGTGGGACGAGCCCCGGAACACCGGCATCAACACGGTGCGCAGGCCAGCGTGCTGGTCGGAGATCACCACGGCCTAGGACAACCTCCATCCCCCACGTCGGCGGGCTAACGCCTGCAGGTGGTCATCCTGATGACGTCGCTTGCGGCGGAGGTGCAAGCGAGGTTCGCTGACAAAGCCAGGGCATATTATGCGAGCGGACCGCGCGACAGGCCGCTGACGGTGCACGTCCTGCATGTCCGGGTAATTCTGCGCGCCAGGGCGGTGACAGTTCCTGAATCGGCGGTCCTTACCCCTTGGCGATTGGTGAATCCGGACTGAGGCGATAATTAAGGTTCTAGTCTCTAGCCAGGCTGCAGGCTGAATCGTACATCCGATAAGTATCGGCAAACTGGTAAACACGCCTAGATTAGATCCTGGGGGCGGCGTTCGCCCCTTTGGGTAGGACACCGCCCGTGAGAAGGTTCGAGCTCGCTCCCCATCAAGGTCCGTGCAGTGGCTGTACAGTCCGAGCGCCACAAGCGGTTTTTGTGTGACCTCGTCCATGCCCGGGTGGCACTTTCGAGTCCGATGCGGCGACCCTGGCGACCCCGTCATCGAAGTCGCTGCGGACTCCGGTCACTTTCCATAAGGTCAATCATCGGCAGTGTGAAAAGCTGATATCCTCATGCATGTCGGCGGCCAAGAAGTCGCGTGCAATGAAAGAGAGCGCGGGCAAGACCCAGCCCAGCGGGCGGTTGATGCCGGCCCAAGAGCAAGGTGGGAAAGTTGGTATGATCATCCGTGATCACCACAGAGGCCGCGCAGTCACCGGCGCAGGATCGATCGCCGGGACGTTAGCAACCGTTCAGGCAAGGGTCCTCGTGACGGTTAAGACA
>Ga0116151_10003541_pt1 | contig 13953 bp, 13 predicted proteins | sample AD_UKC117_MetaG_FD_89893 | JGI IMG/M metagenome (GOLD analysis project Ga0116151, IMG submission 89893) | Active sludge microbial communities of municipal wastewater-treating anaerobic digesters from Hong Kong - AD_UKC117_MetaG | ecosystem: Engineered > Bioreactor > Anaerobic > Digestate...
CGTTGCCGACATCGACGTCGCGCTGGCCGAGACTGCCCGCGTGCTGCGCCCCCAGGGCCGGTTCGCCTTCTCGATCACCCATCCGACGCGCTGGATGTTCCCCGACGACCCCGGACCGGACGGGCTCACGGCCACGCAGTCCTATTGGGACCGCACCCCCTATGTGGAGGTCGACGACACGACCGGCGAGGTCGCCTATGTCGAGCACCACCGCACGCTCGGTGACTGGGTCGCGCTGCTGGCGGGCACCGGATTCGTCCTCGAGCGACTGCTCGAGCCGCCGGGTCAGGTCGAGGATCGGGTCGAACGGCAGGGCGTGCGGCCGCAGGAGGAAGAACTCGCCGCCGCCGATGCGGCCGATGGTGTCGCTCTCGCGCGCGCAGACGCGGATGCGCTCGGCCACCTGGCGGATCACGTTGTCGCCCGCCGCGGCCCCGAACGCCTCGTTGACGCCGCGGAAGCGGTCGATGTCGATCACCAGCAGCACCGGCTGCTCGTCCTGACGGCGCCCGCGGCGCAGGCGGGCCGCGAGCAGCCGCATGCAGCCGACGCGATTCAGGAGCCCGGTGAGCTCGTCGTGCCGGTCGACGAAGCCGAGCCGCTCCCGCGCCTTGACGATGTCGCTGATATCCACGGCGACGCCACGCGACCCGGTGAAGGAGCCACCGCCACCGTGCTTCGGCTGGCCGATCAGGCGCAAGGTGCGGCTCTGGCCGTCGGCGGGGACCACGCTCGCCTCGACGTCGCGGAACGACCGCCGGCCGGCGATCGCCATGGCGATCGTGCGCTGCGCCGGATCGACGAGGCCCTGGCCCAGGACCTCGAGCCAGGTCCGCCCGATGGCCTCGGCCGGGGCCAGGCCGACGCTGCGCTCGAAGCCGTCGGAGAGGAAGGTCAGCCGACCCGCGGTGTCGGTCTCCCAGACGAATTCCGCCCCGGCATGCGCCACTTCCTCGAGCAGCTCCTCGGCGCTCGAGGCGACGCCCGCCATCCGCCGCGCCCGGTGCCAGAAGAGGCCGATGGCGAGAGTGCCGCCAAGGCCGCTGATGGCGATGGCCACGAGCAGCGCGAAAAGGGGCGATGCCGGCTGTCCGAAGTCGCCGTTGTCGAGACCGCCTGCGGCGAAGCCGGCCCAGAGGCAGGCGGCGACGAGACCGCCGACCATCACGCCGATCGGCAGCCCGGCAAGCCGGACGGGCCGGGTCTCTCGCGCCGGCGGGGCTGGTGCGCTCAGGGAACCCTCCACAGGACAGGAGCGGCAGTCCCGGGAGGATGAACGAAACGTCTTAAGGGTGGATGAAGCAGAGCAACCGGAAACGTCAGTCGGGCAGGCCGTAGGTCTGCGGGTCGCGCCAGCGGAAGAGCTCGGAATCTAGCTTGCCGCCGGTCTCGACGTCCTGCAGCACGATGTGGGTCACGAGGCCCTGCGCATCCACCACCGACCAGCGGCGCAGCGCCAGCGGCGATTTGGCGAAGACGAGGGTGACCGAGCCCTGGTCGGCCTCGCCCTTGCGGATCACGGTGACCGCCAGCTCGCCGGCCTGCTCGCGCACGTTCGTCACCTCGACGTCGCCGTCGAGCCGGACCTCGTCGTCGAGCAGGATGCCGAGCGGTGTCTGGCTGATCGGGATGACGTTCACCTGACCGATGCTGGCATCGTAGAAGACGAGCCGCCAGTCGCCCGGGGCGATCAGCCGGATGCGCGACGGCGGGTCGTAGTCGAAGCGCAGGCGCCCCGGCCGCTGGATGTAGACCCGGCCGCGGCTGAGGCTGCCGTCCGGGGCGATCTGCTCGAAGCGGGCGGCCAGCGTGTCGATGCCGTTCAGGTAGCGCTCGACATCGGCGAGGACAGCGCTCTGCGCCGCCAGGGGCCGGGCGGCGGCAAACGCCGGGGCGACCAGCGCGGCAAGCATCAGGAAACGGCGGGTCAGCAAGCGGCCTCGCTCCAGTGAATGGGACGACAGGGGTGCTCAGTCGTCGTCGTCGCGGGTCGGCTGGGTGCCGTCGAGCCCACCCCGGCCCATCAGCACCTGGCGCCGCCCGACATGGTCGGCCGTGGTGATCAGGCCTTCCTGCTCCATGCGCTCGATCAGCTTGGCGGCGCTGTTGTAGCCGATGCTGAGCTTGCGCTGCAGGTAGCTGGTCGACGCCTTGCCGTCGCGGGCCACGATCTGCACGGCCTGCTCGTACACATTGTCGCCCGTGCCTTCGGCCGCAAGGGGGGCACCCTCCTCCGGGGCCGCGTCGAGGCCGGCATTCTCGGCGGTCACCTCGTCGTGATAGTCGGGCTCGCCCTGCGACTTGAGGTGGGCCACGACCCGCTCGACCTCGTTGTCGGTGACGAGCGGCCCGTGGATGCGCATGATCCGGTCGCCCGGCATGAGGTAGAGCATGTCGCCCTGGCCGAGGAGCTGCTCCGCACCCGGCTCGCCCATGATCGTCCGGCTGTCGATCTTCGAGCTGACGCGGAAGCTGATGCGCGACGGCAGGTTGGCCTTGATGACGCCGGTCAGCACGTCGACCGAGGGCCGCTGGGTCGCGACGATCAGGTGGACGCCGGCGGCGCGCGCCTTCTGCGACAGGCGCTGGATGGCGTGCTCGATCTCCTTGCCGGCGGTGAGCATGAGGTCGGCCACCTCGTCGACGATGACGACGATCAAAGGCAGCGGCGTCATGTCGATCGGCTGGTCCTCGATGATCGGCTGCCCGGTGCCGGCCTCGAAGCCGGTGCGCACGCGCCGGGTGAGCGCCTCGCCGCGCGACTTCGCCTGCTCGATGCGGCGGTTGAAGGCGAAGATGTCGCGCACGCCGAGATGCGACATCAGCCGGTAGCGCTCGTCCATCTGGCGGACCGCCCACTTGAGCGCCACCACCGCCTTGTGCGGCTCGGTGACCACCGGGGCCAGGAGATGCGGGATGTCCTCGTAGACCGACAGCTCGATGACCTTGGGGTCGATCATGATGATCCGGCACTGGTCGGGGGTCAGCCGGTAGAGCAGCGAGAGGATCATCGCGTTGATGGCGACCGACTTGCCGGAGCCCGTGGTGCCGGCGATCAGGAGATGCGGCATGCGGGCGAGGTCGACGATGATCGGGTTGCCGGAGATGTCCTTGCCGAGGGCGAGGGCGAGGCGCGCCTCGCTCCGGGCGAAGGTGTCGGATTGCAGCAGCGAGCGGAGATAGACGGTCTCGCGCGCCTCGTTCGGCAGCTCGATGCCGATGACGTTGCGGCCGGGCACGACGGCGACACGAACGGAGAGCGCGCAGAGCGAGCGGGCGATGTCGTCGGCGAGGCTGATCACCCGGGCGGCGCGCGTGCCGGGGGCGGGCTCGAGCTCGAAGAGCGTCACCACCGGGCCGGGCTTGGCGTCGATGATCTCGCCGCGGACACCAAAATCGTCGAGCACGCTCTCGAGCTGCCGCGACACCTCGTCGAGCTGCGCCCTGGTCTGGCCCGGCCGCGCCCCGGCCCGGGCGGCACCCAGCATGTCGAGCGCCGGCAGGACGAAGGCGTTGAGCGGCAGGCTCGCCTGTGCCGGCGCCTCGCCGGCCGGGCGGCGGGCGCCGCCGGAGGAGGTCCGAGCCTCGTCGGCAAGGGTGGGCGCCTGCCGCGAGCGGCCCGTGGCGACGGGCGCCGGGCCCGGCTCCATCTCCTCGACAACCTCGGGCCGCAGCCGCGAGCGGGCCGGGCGGCGCGGCGGCGCCGGCGCATCGGCCGGCTCGTCGGGCAGCGGCCCGCCCGCGGCACCGCCGAACAGACGGTCGCCGATCCGGGCGAACATGTGGGCGAGACCGCCCGGCCGCGGCTCGATCGGCGCCGTATCCGGCATGACCGGCTCCGGGACGCCCGGAAAGGCGGCTTCGTCGGTGCCGTCCGCCGCGGCGCGGCGCAGGCGCCGGTTGCGTCGGCTCTCCTCGAGCGCCCGGCTGGAATAGGCCGTGCCGGCCTGGGCGGCGCCACCGATCCGGCGACCGAGCCAGAGGGAGCCCCGGCCGACCCGGCCGAACGCCCAGGCGCCCTCGCGCCAGCGCAGGCCGAGCGCGGCGATGCCGAAGAGCAGGGCAGCGCCACCGGTCAGCCAGCCGTAGAGCTGGCCCGGCAGATGCCGGGCGAGGTAGAGGAGCTCGAAATCGCCGACGACGCCGCCGAGGCCGGCACGAAACGGCCATTCGGCCGCCACCGGCTCGGGCAGGCCGGCCAGGAAGGCGGCGGTGGCGAGCAGCGAGAGCGGCAGCGCCACGAGCGGCAGCCAGGGCTGGGCCGCGCGCCGGTTGGCGACCATCCGCACGCCCCAGCAGAGGGCGACCAGCGGCACCAGCCAGATGGCCCGCCCGAAGGTCTGGAAGAGGAGATCGGCGAGGATGGCGCCGACGGCACCCGCCGGATTGGCGATCGCTGCACCCGTCGCCTGGTTGAGCGAGGGATCCCCGGGATGGAAGCCGAGCAGCGCCAGGACGAGGAACCCCGCAAGGGCCAGGAGCGCGAGCCCGGTGGTCCGCCGGCCGAAGCCTCTCAGCCAGTCGCCCAATGGGGTCCGCTCGTCGCTCTCGAAATAGGATGTGGCCATGCGCGCGGTTCTCTCTGTCGCTGCGGTCGCAGTGTCAAGCAATGACGGCCCGAAGCCGGTCGAGCGCCGGGCCCAGCACCTCGGGCTCGTGGACGAGGGCGACGCGCACGTAGCGCGTGCCCGGATCGGTGGCGGCATCCCGGGCGGGCTCGTCGGCGTCGCCCGTGGCGGTCAGGTAGGCGCCGGGCAGCACCTTGACATGTGCCCGGCGCCAGAGCTCGACCGCCGCCGCCTCGCCGTCGCCGACATCGAGCCAGAGGAAGAAGCCGCCGGGCGGGCGGTAGAAGCCGGCGCGGCCGGCGAGCGCGGTTTCCGCCAGATCGAATTTCTTTCGATAGGCCAGGCGGTTGGTCTCCACATGCGCGTCATCGTCCCAGAGGGCGGCCGCCGCGGCCAGGACCGGCATGGGCTGGACGGCGGCGCCATAGGCGCGCAGGCGGAGGAACAGGGCAAGGAAATCCGGGTCGCCGGCGACGAAGCCGCTGCGCAGCCCGGCAGCGCTCGACCGCTTGGAGAGCGAGTGCATGACGACGAGGTGGTCGAGCGCGCCCCCGCCGGCGGCGGCCACCTCGAGGGCGCTCGGTGGCGGCTCCTGGTCGTAGATCTCGGCGTAGCACTCGTCGACGACCAGAAGGAAGTCGTGGCGACGGGCCAGATCGAGCGCCCGCGCCAGATAGGTGCGATCGGCCACCACCCCCTGCGGGTTGGCCGGCGAGCAGATGTAGCAGACGGTGGCCCGCGCCAGATCCGCCTCGGCGACCGCATCGAGATCGGGCAGGAAACCGGTCGAGGCACTCGCTGGCATCAGCACCGGCTCCGCCCCGGCGAGCACGGCCGCACCGAGATAGACCGAGTAGAGCGGGTTGGGGACGAGCACCGCCGGGCGCTGGCCCTGCCCTGCCGGGTCGGTCGCGGCGGTGGCGACGAGGAAGAGCGCCTCCTTGGTGCCGGCCACCGGCAGGATGTGGCGGTCGGGCTCGAGCCAGCCCCGGGGCAGCTCGAAACGACGCTCGAGCCAGCGGGTCGCCGCGGCGCGGAACGCCGGCGTGCCGGCCGGCGGCGGGTAGCGGTTCCAGAGCCCCGCATTGGCCGCGAGCGTGGCGGCGAGCAGCGGCGGCGGCGCATGCTGCGGCTCGCCGAGCGAGAGATCCGCGAGCGGCAGATCGGCCGGCGGGCCACTCCGGGCGAGCAGCGCTGCCAGGCGGCGAAAAGGAAACTCGCTGAGCGCCCCGAAGCGCTGATTCCACATGATTCCGGTTCTTGCCTGCCCGGCTGGCCCGGCGGTTCGCCGCTGCCAGCACCGTTCTCGGATACGCCCGTGTCGGCCCGTATCCGGCATGAGCTGGACAGGGCTTGTACCCATACCTTAACACTGAGGGGCAACAGCTTCAACTTGCGTATGATTCGGTGAGCAGGCGCTGTTCGACGGCGGACCGGATGACGATCGGCGTCGAAAAGGCTACGATGTCCTGATCAGCCGATGGACTGCCGCCTCGGGGGCCGAATGCGCGCCATCTTGATCCTCCTCTTCGTGCTGCTGCTGGCCGGCAACGCACGCGGCGAGCTGCCCGATGCGCTCGCCGGCGACTGGCGCGGCTCGCTGCTCGTCACCGGCGCCGACGCGGGCACCGGGCTGCCTGTCAACGCACGGCTCGACCCGACCCGCGACGGCTTCGAGATCGCGATCAACGCGCCGGGCGCCAAGCGGCTCGACGCGAGGATGGTGCCGGGCCCGGCGCCGGACGTGTTCGAGGTGGAGGAAGGCGGCGGCCTCTTCGGCTTTCTCGGGGACGGCGACGACCGGTCGGTGCTGGACGGTCGCCCGCTGCTCTGGGCGCGGCGAGCAGCCGAGAGCCTCGTCGTCTATCGGCTGCAGATCGTCGCGGACGGCGGCTTCGAGCTGCTGCACATCGTTCTCACGCCGGCGGCGGACCGGCTCGAGGTCAGCGTGCAGCGGCGCCTGGACGGCGTGCCCGAGCCCGGTCTGCACGGTTTTCTGGACAGGCGGAGCTGAGCCGATGACGCATTTTTGCCGTCGTCTCGCGCTCGCGGCCCTGCTCTGCCTGACGACCCTGCCCGGACCTGTGTCGGCGCAGTCGCTGACCGACTATTTCGGCGCCTTCGTCGGTCGCGCCGAGGTCCGCGACACGGGCGAGGGTCTGGTCGAGACGCGCGACATCGATATCGAGATCGGGCCGTTCCGGCGCACCGGCTTTCGCCTGCGCTGGACCAATGTCACGCTGGTCGACGGCCGCCGCGACGTGCCGGGCGTGAAGCGCCGGGTCAACGAGGTGATCTTCGAGCCGCATGACGGCAGCCGCCTCTTCGTCGAGGCATCGGTCGCCAACCTTTTCCAGCGGCAGGAGGAGATGTCACCCCTGGCGGGCGATCCGGTCCGCTGGGCGAAGCTCGACGAGAACGGCATGCATGTCTTCTCCTTCGCCATTCTGGAGGACGGCCAGTACGAGCTGCAGACCTACACCCGCCAACTGGTCGATGACGGGCTCGAGCTGACCTTCGAGCGGGTGGTCGACGGCGAGGTGCTGCGGCGCATCGACGGGTGGGCGGTCCGTGCGGACTGACCGGCGCCGGGCGCTCGTCGGGGCGGCGGCCCTGCTCGGCCTCGGCGCGGTGCCGGCCGTTGGCCAGGACATGCGTCTCTTCCGCATCGGCACGGGCGGGATCGCCGGCACCTACTATCCGATCGGCGGCCTGATCGCGACGATCATCAGCCAGCCGTCGGGGGCGCGCAGCTGTGACGCCGGCGGCTCCTGCGGCGTGCCGGGGCTCGCCGCCATCGTCCAGTCCTCGAACGGCTCGGTCGACAATATCGATGGCATTGCCGAAGGCCGCATCGAGAGCGGCTTCGTGCAGAGCGACGTGGCTTATTTCGCCCAGACCGGGACCGGCGCCTTTGCCGGCCGGCAGCCGGTCGAGAGCCTGCGGCTCCTGGCCAGCCTCTATGTCGAGAGCCTGCATCTGGTGGTCGCGGCCGAGAGCGGCATCGAGAGCGTCGGCGATCTGCGCGGCCGACGGGTCAGCCTCGACAGCATGGGCTCGGGCACGCAGATCGATGCGCTGCTGCTGCTCGAGGGCCATGGCCTGACGACCGACGACGTCGTCGCCTACCACGCCAAGCCGGAGCAGGCGGTGCGGCTGATGGCCCAGGGTGCGCTCGATGCCTTCTTCATCGTCGGCGGCTACCCGATCCCCTCGGTGGTCGAGGCGGCCAGCGATCTCGGCGCGCGTCTCGCCCCGATCGACGGCGAGGCGGCGGCGGCCCTGGTCGAGACCTATCCCTTCTTCTCGGCTGACCTGATTCCGGGGGGCGTCTATGCCGGGGTCGGGCCGACGCCGACCCTCGCCGTGGTCGCGCAGTGGCTGGTGGATGCCCGGCTCGACGAGGCGCTGGTGCACGACATCTGTCGCGCCCTCTGGCACCCCACGGCACGCGCCCTGCTCGATGGCGGCCACGCGAAGGGCCGGCAGATCACCCTCGAGACGGCGCTCGACGGGGCCGCCATTCCGCTGCATCCCGGCGCCGAGCGCTACTACCGCGAGGTCGGGCTGCTGCCGCCGGGCGGCTGAGCGCGACGTTCAGAAGCGTGAGATGGCCGCCACCTGCAGGCCGAAATGCCGCTCGCCGTCGCGTGTCGCCCGGCGATAGCTGAAGAAGTCCTCCGCCTCGGCGCAGGTGTCGCGGTCGAGCCGCTCGACAGTGGCGATCCCGGCCCGGGCCAGGCGGTCGACGCAGTAGCCGGCGAGATCGAAATGACGCTGCCCGGCGGCCACGGCCCGAAAGAAGCGGCGGCTCTCGGGCTCGGCCGCGAGAAAAGCCGCCTCGAACTCGGCACCCACCTCGTAGGAGGCGACGGCGATGCAGGGGCCGATGGCGGCGACCGTCCGGCCCGGCACGGCCCCGAGCCGGCGCATGGCTTCCACGGTCGCCTCGAGGATGCCGTCCTTCGCACCACGCCAGCCGGCATGGGCCGCGGCAACGACCCCGGCCGCCGGATCGGCGAAGAGGACCGGGGCACAGTCGGCGGTGGTGACGCCGAGCACGAGCCCCGGCGTCGCCGTCGCCAGGGCGTCGGCCTCGGGCGGTGCCAAGGGATCGAAGGCGGCCTCGACGATGGCGCAGCGCGTGCCGTGGACCTGGCGTGCGATCAGGAGAGGATGGTCGGCTTGCCCGAGCGCCGCCACGGCGCGGCGCCGGTTCTCCAGCGCGTTCGCCGTGTCGTCGGCGTTGCGGAGCGAGACGTTGAGGCTGGCGAACGGCCCCTCGCTGACGCCGCCCCGCCGGCCGAGGAAGCCGTGCGCGACACCGTCGAGCCGGGCGAGCGCCAGAGCCTCGAGCTTCATGGCCGGGCCCTGACGGGCGCGTTCGCCTCGGCCGCGACGAAGCCGGCCGGCGGGCCGTTGCCCCAGCCGTCGATGGTGAGCACCTGGAAGAGCTCGCCCATGGCAGCAGGTTCCGTCAGCCGCGCATGGCCAAGGCGAAGCCCGGTCGCGGCGGCGGCCGAAGCCCCGGCGAGCAGGTGCCCGAGGCGCAGGTCGATGCCGAGGCGCTGGAGGAAGAGGCCCTGCGGCACCGGGCCGAAGACGGTGGGCCCGGCGGCACCGGCAACATTGATCAACGGAGCGAAGTGGACCCGCGACGTGAGATCGACCTCGCCCGGCCGGGTCAGGGGATCGACCCGGCGATGGCGGCTGACCGCCTGCAGCGTGCTGCCGGGGGCCGGATCGCGCTCGCCATAGTCGACGACCAGCGCCAGGCCGCCCTGGTCGGCGAGGCGATGGGCGATCCCGGCCACGGCCGCCTCGCGCGCCGGGCTGAGCTCCAGGACACTGCCGATCGGTGCCGCGGGCAGGCGGAGGGCGAGAGGCGAGGGCCTGGGATCGGGTGCGAAGGCGAGCCGGCCCCGGGCGTCGAGGCCGAGCTGGATCTCGTGCCAGCCATCCTCCAGCCGGATCAGCTGGCGGATCGGCAGGGCGTCGAGGAACTCGTTGGCGACGACCAGGAGCGGCCGGTCGGCCGGCACCTCGTCGAGCGCCGCGTGCCAGGCGAGACCGGGAACGGCACCGAGCCGCTCGGCCTGCCGCCGACGCAGGAGCGGGCTCGTCTCGACCAGATGCACGTCGAGCGCGGCGTGGAAGCCTTTGACCCCGGCCGTCGCCCGCCAGAGATCGGCGAGCAGCGTGCCGTTGCCGGGGCCGAGCTCGACCAGCCGGGCCGGCGCCCCCCCCGCCTGCTGCCAGGCAGTGGCCAGCGCGGCGCCGATGAGCTCGCCGAAGAGCTGCGACGCCTCGGGGGCCGTGACGAAATCGCCGCCGGCACCGAGCGCTGCCCGGGACGAGTAGTAGCCATGCGTCGGGTGGCCGAGGGCGAGGGCCATGAAGGTGGCGACGTCGATCGGGCCGTGCGCCTCGATCAGGGCGACGAGCTCCCGCCCGAGCGGGCTCGCCACGTCATCGTCCAGCCCGGCCGGCGATGCGGCGGCGACCGTCACGAGGCCACCCGTCGCCCGCGGTCGCGCCAGCTCCAGGCGATCAGCACGAGCCCGAGCAGGATCATCGGCAATGACAGGAGCTGCCCCATGGTGATGAAGCCGAAGAGCAGGCCGAGATGCGCATCGGGCTCGCGGAACAGCTCGACGAAGGCCCGACAGAGGCCGTAGCCCAAAAGGAAGGTCCCACCGAGCCGGCCGGCGGTGGCGGGATCGCGAGCCCCGCGCGCCATGACCTGCAGCACGATGAAGAGCAGGATTCCCTCGAGCGCCGCCTCGTAGAGCTGGCTGGGGTGGCGCGGCAGCGGCCCGGCATTGGGGAAGACCATGCCCCAGGGCAGCTCGGTCGGCCGCCCCCAGAGCTCGGCGTTGATGAAGTTGGCGAGCCGGCCGAAGAAGAGCCCGACGGGCGTCACCGTGGCGACGGCGTCGCCGACCTCCAGGGCGGGGATGCCGCGGCTGCGGGCGAAGAGCCAGCAGGCCACCAGCACGCCGACGAGGCCGCCATGGAACGACATGCCGCCCTGCCAGACGGCGAGGATCTGCAGCGGGTTCTGGAGATAGTAGAGCGGGTGATAGAAGAGGACGAAGCCGAGCCGGCCGCCGAGGATGACGCCCAGCGTCGCGAAGAAGAGCAGGTCGTCGACCTGCTCGGGCGTCATCGTCCAGCCGGGCCGGGCAACCATGCGCTTCAGGAGCTGCCAGCCGCCCAGGAGCCCGGCGATGTAGGCCAGCGCGTACCAGCGGATCGCGAAGGGGCCGAGCTGGATCAGCACCGGGTCGAAGGCCGGGAACGGGATCGCCAAAAACGACAAGATCAATGGCTCCAGCTAAATTAAGAGGTTAGCACCCGCGCAGCTCCCGAGGCCCTGATAGTGGCTCCCGCGCGCCGCGACAAGCCGGCCCCTCGGGTGTTGCCGGGCTTGTTCCCCGGACCCCGATGCCCGATATTCCCCCTACCGGCTCGATGGCGACGCCGTGCTCGATGGAGGTCCCGATGCAGACCGAGAACCGCCTGTTCGACGATCTGGCCCGTGTTGCGAGCGGGGCCATCAACACGCTGGGCGGCGTGCGCGAGGAAATCGAGCTGCGCGTCAAGGAGCGGCTGGAGCGGCTCGCCGGCGAGATGGACCTGGTCACCCGCGAGGAGTTCGATGCCGTGCAGGCGATGGCGGCGAAGGCCAGGGCCGAGCAGGAAGCCCTGAAGGCGCGGCTCGACCGCCTCGAGGCGAAGCTCGCCGCGCTCGAGACCGCCGATCCGGCGCCGGAGGCCAGGGCGCGCCCGAAACGCCGGGGGGCGGAAGGGCCCGACCCGGCGACCGAGGCGGGATCCGCCGGCTGATCGATCCCCCTCCCGCCCAGCCTTGTCAGCCCCCGACGCTTTTGGCAGGGTCCGATCGGATGGTCAGGCGATCCGCTCGCTTGCCATCCGGCAAGCCCAGCCGCCCGGTCGCTCCATGCGATCGGCGGCGGCACGGACTGCCCCGCCTTTGGAGTGCACCTTCGTGACTTCCCTTCTTTCCGAATTCGCCGTTCCGCCCCGCAACCCGCTCGAGCTGGTCGAGAAGATGGCCGTCGCCAACGATTGGCCGTTCCATCGCCAGAGCGACGAGGAGCTGGCCGCCGAGATCAGCGGCCAGTGGTGCCACTACAAGCTGTGGTTCGCCTGGCACCCGGAGATGGGCGTGCTGCACCTGTCCTGCGCCCTCGACATGAAGGTGCCGGCCAAGAAGCGGCCGGACTTCTATCACGTCCTCGCGATCGCCAACGAGAAGCTGTGGGTCGGGCATTTCGAGATCTGGCCCGAAGAGGACCTGCCGGTCTTCCGGCACGCCTCGCTGTTCCGCGAGGGCTCGACCGCCAGCGCCTCCCTCATCGAGGATCTGGTGGAGATCGCGCTCAACGAGTGCGAGCGCTTCTACCCGGCCTTCCAGTTCGTCCTCTGGGGTGGCAAGGAGCCGCAGGAGGCGATCCTGGCCGCCATGCTGGAAACCGAAGGCGAAGCCTGATGGCGACCATCCCGGGCCCGCTGCTCCTGGTCGGTGGTGGCCGGATGGGCGAGGCGCTGCTCGGCGGCTGGCTGCGGCAGGGCCTGGCTTCCGGCTCCGCCACGGTGATCGAGCCCGATCCCGGCCGCGCCGCGGCGCTGACAGCGCAGGGTCTCGCCGTGGTGCCTTCTGCCGCCGACCTGCCGCCCGGCTTTCGGGCCCGAATCGTCGTCCTCGCGGTGAAGCCGCAGGTCATGGCGGACGTGCTGCCGGCGTTGCCCGGCCATCTGGCGCCCGGCGGCCTCGTGCTCTCCATCGCCGCGGGCAAGCCGCTCGCCGTGTTCGAGGCCGCGTTCGGCGCCGTCACGCCGATCGTGCGGGTGATGCCGAACACCCCGGCGGCGATCGGCCGGGGCATCTCCGCCCTCTTCGCCAATCCGGCGACCGACGCAGCGAACCGGGCGCTGGCCGAGCGGCTGATGCAGGCGGTGGGGGAAACCCTCTGGCTCGACGCCGAGGCGGAGATGCACGCCGTGACCGCCCTTTCCGGCGGCGGCCCCGCCTATGTCTGCCTCCTGGTCGAGGCGCTGGCCGCGGCCGGCGAGCGCCTGGGCCTGGCACCGGAGCTCGCCATGCGCCTCGCCCGGGCCACCGTCGCCGGCTCCGGTGCCCTGCTCGAATCGAGCGATGCGACGGCGGCAGCGCTCCGCGAGGCCGTGACCAGCCCGGGCGGCACGACACGGGCGGCCCTGGACGTGCTGATGCCGGCGGACGGGGGAACCGAGGCCGGGCTGAGCGGTCTGGTCGGCGAGGCCCTCGTCCGGGCGGCGGAGCGATCGCGCCAGCTCGCCTGAGGCGACCGGCTCGGGAGAGCGTGATGGAGGCAGGATGAGCAGGAAGGCCAAGGCCCAGCCACGACCGGACCTCCTCGAGGCGGCCTTCGCCCTGATCGCCGAGAAGGGCTGGCACGGCTTCTCGGCTCTCGCCCTTGCGGAGCGGACCGGCGCCTCGCTCGACGATATCCACGACCTGCTGCCGACGCCGGCCGCCCTCGTCGGTCGGCTCGGGGAGCGGCTCGACCGGGCGATGCTGGCAGCACCGCCGGACGAGCTGCTCGAGCTGAGCCCGCGCGAGCGGCTGTTCGAGCTCCTGATGCGCCGCCTCGACGCGCTCGCCCCCTTCAAGCCGGGGCTCGCCCGGCTCCGCGTGGAAGCGCGGGCCGAGGTCGAGCTCGGGCTCGCCACGCTCGCGAGCCTCGACCGGATGGCCGCCTGGCTGCTCGATCTCGCCGGGCTGCCGGGCCGTGGCCTGCGGGGCCGCCTCGCCCGGCGGGCGCTTATGCTGGCCTATGGCCGCGTCCTCGCCGTGTGGCTCGCGGACGACACGCCGGACCAGGACGACACGCTCGCGGAGCTCGACAAGCGCCTCGACCAGCTCGAGCGCCTCGCACGCCTCGGCGACCGGCTGACCGCCGGGCTCGGGCCACGACCACGCGCCGCCTGAGCCGAAGGCGTCTCTTCGGCAAACGCTTCCTTAACCATTGAGCGGTAGAAACGATGCGCCGCGTGCGTCGAGTCGCGCGTCGGCGGTGCCGAGCGGCACCCCTTGACGCACCCTGAACGACCGAGCTGGAGCAGCGTTCCCATGGCCCTGACGGCAACCACCAACACCACCGCCAACACGGCACTTCGCTATCTCAGTCAGAACAACAACATGGCCGCGAGCTCGCTGGCCAAGCTGTCGAGCGGCTCGCGCATCGTCCGCGCCTCCGACGACGCCGCCTCGCTCGCCATCGGCACCAAGATCAAGGCCGATGTCACCGCCCTGAAGCAGGCCCAGGTCAATGCCGGCCAGGCTTCCTCCCTCCTCCAGGTCGCCGATGGCGGCCTC
>Ga0116151_10003547_pt1 | contig 13934 bp, 9 predicted proteins | sample AD_UKC117_MetaG_FD_89893 | JGI IMG/M metagenome (GOLD analysis project Ga0116151, IMG submission 89893) | Active sludge microbial communities of municipal wastewater-treating anaerobic digesters from Hong Kong - AD_UKC117_MetaG | ecosystem: Engineered > Bioreactor > Anaerobic > Digestate...
CCACCAGCCCCACCCCCCGCCCCCTCACCGCCTACTTCCGCACCACCATCGACGTCGCCGATCCCGCGGCGTTCGCCAGCGTGATCGCCGACCTGGTGCGCGACGACGGCGCCGTCCTCTACGTCAACGGCGTCGAGGTCGGGCGCGACAACCTCCCCGACGGCCCCATCGCCTTCGCCACGCCCGCCACGAGCGTGATCAGCGATCGCACGGCCGAACGGACGCCCGTGCGCTTCACCATCCCGGCGTCGGCCTTCGTCGCCGGGACCAACACCATCGCCGTCGAGGTCCACAACAGCGACCGATGGAGCGGCGACCTCTCCTTGGACCTCCGCCTCGTCGGCCAGCCCTGACGCGACCGCCGGATACCACCGAGCGTGGTCGGCCCACCCGAGTTGCCACGCAGCGTGATGTCCGGTAGGGTGCGCCACGAAGCGTGAGATCCGTCCGGTCACCAGCACGCCACGTGATCGCCGGACGGGGGGAGGCCCACATGCGAACGCACCTGCCGCGACCCAAGCGAGCCCTGGGCGCCGTCGCCGTCCTGGCGGTGGTCGCCACCGCCGCCGTGACGATCCTCGGTGGCAGCTCGGCCCAGGCCGCCGCCGCCGCGCCCGGCGACGGCACGTCGTCGGCGACCGCAGGCGCGTCGTGCTGGGGCATCAAGCAGGCGTACGGCGCCAGCGCCTCGGGCGTGTACTGGCTGAGCAACGCCCGCCTCGAGCGCCCCCAGCAGTTCTACTGCGACATGACCACCGACGGCGGCGGCTGGGTCCTCGTCGGCCGCGGGCGCCAGGGCTGGTCGTTCAACCCGTTCGGCCAGGGCTCGCCGAACACGCTGCGCTCCACCCCCGACGGCACCGGCGCCTTCGCCCCCGCCGCGCTCGACTCCTCCACCATCGACGGCCTCCTGAACGGGCAGACCGTGCGCGGCCTCCCCGACGGCATCCGCCTCGAGCGGGCGACCAACTCGTCGGGCACGAACCGCCAGAGCTACCGCCTCTACCCCCGGGTGGACGGCTGGACCTGGAGCTTCCACGCCGGTCAGCTGCTCGACAAGGTCGTCATCGACGGGTCCACCTACCAGGGGTCGAACACCTACGACACCGCGGATTCGGTCTACGGCCAGACCACCAACCAGCTGAACAACGTGCAGGGCACCCGGCGGATGTTCACCTACAAGTGGAGCAGCCACAACAACCAGGCGGGCTTCTCGTTCGGCAGCGGCGTGTCGGGCGGCTCGAGCAGCGCGTCGAACTACCTCTGGACGAACGGCAACGAGGGCTACCCGATCCCCTTCACCCGGGTCTGGATCCGGCCCCAGATCGCCAACTCGGCCGCCGGCTTCTCGCCCATCCCCGCCGCCGGCTACCCCGCGGCCCCCCTGCCGGCCCAGCTCGAGAACCGCTCGGAGCAGGCGCCGTGGGGCGTGGTCGGGCTCGACCACACGAACGAGTCGACCATCGAGCCGTGGAACACCAACGTCCTCTCCGTGCGCGCCCACGGCGACCGCACCTTCGTGGGCGGCCGGTTCACGGGCGTGCAGAACGGGCCGAGCGCGTCGCAGATCGCCCAGCCCTACCTCGCCGCGTTCAACTACGACGGCTCCTGGATCGACACGTTCCGCCCGCAGCTCGACGGCCGGGTGTGGGACATGCTCGTCACGACAGACGGGAAGCTCATCATTTCCGGCGACTTCACCAACGTGAACGGCGCCCCCAACACGTCGGGCATCGCCGCCCTCGACCCGCAGACGGGCCAGGTGATCGCCGGGTTCAAGGCCAACGCCACCTCCACCTCGGGCCGACCGCTCGTGCGGGCCCTCGCCCAGCGCGACGGCATCGTCTACGCGGCGGGCAACTTCAACCGCTTCGCCGGCGGCAACTGGAACCAGATCACCGTCACCCGGGCCGTCAGCTTCAGCGCCGCCGACGGCACGCCCAGCACCTGGCGGCCGCGAGCCTCGGGCCAGGTCGTGCGCATCCGGGTCAGCCAGGACGGCACCCGCGTCCTCATGGCCGGCTACTTCTCGAACGTCAACGGCGACACCAACATGGCCCGCTTCGCCATCACCGACCGCACCACCGGCAACCCGGTGAGCGGCATCGGCGCCTGGACGGCGTCGGTCGGCTCGAAGAAGACCTACCAGCAGGCGGTCATCGACTTCCCCGACGGCAAGGTGGCGGTCGGCGGGTCGGAGCACAGCATCCAGCTCTGGAACCGCGACCGCACCCAGATGCTCGACGCCTCGGTCACCAAGCAGGGTGGCGACACCCAGCTGATCGAGACCTTCGGCGACAAGACCTACGTCGGCTGCCACTGCGGCAACTGGGTCTACGAGGGCACGAACGACTGGACGTCGCCCACCGGCTTCCGGGCGATCAAGCCGATCAACCTGATCGGCGCCTGGGACACCGCCAACTGGCAGCAGGACACCACCTGGTACCCGAGCTCGCTCAAGGGCGCCAAGGGCGAGGGCACGTGGGCGGCCGACATGGACAGCCGGGGCTGTCTGTGGGTCGGCGGCGACCTCGTGCGCGGCGGCTGGTCGGGCAACGCCGCCAACGACTGGCTCGGCGGCTTCGCCCGCTTCTGCCAGCAGGACGCCACGGCGCCGACGGCGCCCACCTCGCTGCACGCCACCACCTCGGGTGCCGACGTGGTCCTCAGCTGGGGTGCCGCCACCGACGCCAGCGGCACCGTGTCCTACGACGTGTACCGCGACGACCGGGTGATCGGCACGGTCTGGGGCCGCAGCTACACCGACCCGGAGGTGACCGGCACGCACCGCTACACGGTGCGGGCCGTCGACGCCCGGGGCAACCGCTCCGCCTCGCCGGCGCCCGTGAACGTCAACGGGCCCTCGCCGGTGCTCGCCACGCCCATCGCGTTCAACACCGCCTGGCGCTACCTCGGCGACGGCTCCGACCAGGGGACCGCCTGGCGGGCGCCGGCGTTCGGCGACGGCGGCTGGCCCACCGGCAACGGGCGACTCGGCTGGGGCATGAGCACCGTGGCCACCACGGTGAGCACCACCAAGCCGATGACCACCTACTACCGCCGGTCGTTCTCGGTGACCGACGCCGCCTCGGTGCGCATGCTCGACCTGAAGCTCTACAACCTCCAAGGCGCCGTCGTGTACGTGAACGGCGTGGAGGCCGGGCGGCTCAACATGCCGGCGGGGGCGGTCACCTCGACCACGCCGGCCGCCGGCTACCTCACCGCCGCCCAGGAGCAGGCGCTCAAGAGCATCTCGGTCCCCGGCTCGCTGCTGGTGAACGGCACCAACGTCATCGCCGTCGAGTCGCACAACGTGACCGCCGGGGCCAGCCGCTCGCAGTTCGACCTGCAGGCGACGCTCTACGGCACCGGCGGCGACACCAGCGCCCCCACGACGCCGACCGCCACGGCCACGGCCGGTGCCGGGCTCGTCGACCTCAGCTGGACGGCATCGACCGATGACGTCGGCCTGGCCGGCTACCTCATCGAGCGCGACGGGGCCCCGCTGGCCGTCGCCGGCCCGACCGCCACGGCCTTCCGCGACGCCCCGGTCGACACCTCGGCCAGCCACACCTACGTCGTGACCGCGTTCGACGGCAACGGCAACCGCGCCGCCGCCGCCCCGGCGACGGTCACCCCGGTGGCCGACCCGAACCTCCTGGCCTACGGCGCCACGTGGCGCTGGTTCTTCGCCGAGGGCGGGCCCGCGGGCACCTGGGCCGCACCCGGCTACGACGACACCGGATGGGCCAGCGGTCCGGCGGAGCTCGGCTACGGCGACAGCGACGAGAAGACCGTCATCTCCACCAGCCCCACCCCCCGCCCCCTCACCGCCTACTTCCGCACCACCATCGACGTCGCCGATCCCGCGGCGTTCGCCAGCGTGCTGGCCAAGCTGGTGCGCGACGACGGCGCCGTCCTCTACGTCAACGGCGTCGAGGTCGGGCGCGACAACCTCCCAGACGGGCCGATCGAGTTCGGCACGGGAGCGTCGCGGATCATCTCGAACCGGGCCGAGGAGCGTGCCCCGGTGAGCTTCACCATCCCGGCGTCGGCCTTCGTCGCCGGGACCAACACCATCGCCGTCGAGGTCCACAACAGCGACCGTTGGAGCGGCGACCTGTCGATGGACCTGCAGCTCACCGGTCAGCCCTGATCGCGGCGAGGGGCGGCCCGCCCTGGATTCGGGCCGCCTCCTGCCGATCAGGGACCGGATGGATGCGCCGCGACCTCGCACCGAACGCCGACGCACCCCCCGGGCGCACCCGCTGGGCGGGCTGGTCCTCGCGCTCGCTCTCCTCGTCGGCGCCAGCCTGACCGGCTGCGAGCCCACGCCCGAACCGGTCGTCCCCGGGCCCGGCGACGGCCTCAGCATGGCCACCGCCGGTGCCTCGTGCTGGGGCATCAAGCGCGACCGGCCCGGCTCGCCCTCCGGCGTGTACTGGCTCTCGACGCCCTCGATGGACCGTCCGGCGGCGTTCTACTGCGACATGGTCACCGATGGCGGCGGATGGGTGCTGATCGGCCGAGGTCGCGACGGCTGGACCTTCGACCTGCGGGGCCAGCAGAGCCCGGCGACCGTGCGCTCCACGGTGAGCGGCTCGGGTGCGTTCGTCCCCGCCGCCTTGGATGCGGAGGTCATCGACGACCTGATCGACGGCGCCTCGCCCGCGGCCCTCTCCGACGGCATCCGGGTGGAGCGAGCCACCAACAGCGCCGGCACGGCGTTCCAGCAGGTGAAGCTGTTCCCCCGGTTCACCCGCTGGAACTGGACCTGGCAGGCGGGCCACGCCCTCGCCAAGATCGTGGTCGACGGCACGACCTCCAGCGGCTCCAACACGCGCGACACCTTCTCCCCCCAGCCGGGGGCCAGCAGCTCGAAGCTCGAGGGCCAGCAGGGCACCAAGCGGCTCTTCACCTGGGAGTGGGCGAACAACGGCGGCAAGGCCGGGTTCTCGTTCGGCAAGGGCGGCCCGGCCGGGTCCACCTCGGCGTCGAACCACCTCTACCAGGCGTCGTCGAGCGGCTACACGCTCCCGTTCACCCGGGTCTGGCTCCGGCCCCGGCTGGGCAACGCCCTCGCCTTCGGCGCCATCCCCGCATCGGGCTACGCCGCCTCGACCCGGCCGGCGGTGCTGAAGGATCGCTCGGAGCTGGCACCGTGGGGCGTGGTGGGCCTCGACCACACCGGCGAGCAGCAGGTGGAGCCGTGGAACACGAACGTCCTCGCCGTCGAGGCCGGCACCGACCGGGTCTACGTCGGGGGACGCTTCACCGGGGTCCGCAAGGGGCCCACCGGCACGATCCAGTCGCAACCCTCGATCGCGGCGTTCGACCTCGATGGCAACTGGATCTCGACGTTCCGACCGAAGGTGGCCGGCCGGGTCTGGGACCTGGCCCTGGTCGGGGGCAAGCTCATCATCGCCGGCGACTTCACGAGCGTGGACGGGGTGGCCAACACCCGGGGCCTCGCCGCGCTCGACCCCACGACGGGCGCCGTCCTGAGCGGATGGAAGGCACGCATCAGCCGGGTGGGCGGCACCGAGTGGCGGGTCCGATCGCTCGACGTGCGGGGCAGCTACGTGTACGTCGGCGGCACCTTCGACCGCCTCGTCGCCGGCACCTCGACGGTGCCCGTCGCCGTGTCGAACGCGGCGGCGGTCGCCGTGAGCAACGGCGCGCAGGGGCCCTGGAAGCCGACCCCCAACGGGAGCGTGATCGACGTCGCCGTCACCCAAGACGGCACGCGCGTGCTCCTCGCCGGCTTCTTCACCAACGTCGGGGGCAGCACCGCGCACGCGCAGTTCGGCGTCACCGCGATCGGCACGGGGGCGCCGGTGGCCGGCGTGGCCGCGTGGACCCCGTCGGCCACCGACCGGGATCGCTACCAGCAAGCCGTAGCCGACCTCGGCTCTCGCCTGGTGGTGGGGGGTGCCGAGCACACCCTCCAGCTGTGGAACTCGGCCCGGACGTCCCGGCTCGATGCCGCCATCGCCAAGCCCGGCGGCGACGTCCAGGCGCTCGAGGTGGTCGGGTCGAAGGTGTACGTCGGCTGCCACTGCGGCGGGTGGGTGTACCAGGGGACCAACAGCTTCTGGTCGCCGAGCGGCTTCCGCTCGATCGAGCCGATCAACCTCGTCGGCCTGTGGGACGCCAGCACCTGGAACGTGGATCGCAGCTGGTACCCGAGCGCCCTCAAGGGCGCCTACGGCGAGGGCGTGTGGGCCATGGACACCGACCCCCGTAGCTGCCTGTGGGTCGGCGGCGACCTGGTCCGGGGCGCCTACTCGGGCAACGCCGCCACCGACTACCTCGGCGGCTTCGCCCGCTTCTGCCCCGCCGATGCCACCGCCCCGTCGAAGCCGGGCAGCTTCGCGGTCGCCAGCACGGGCACGAGCCGCAAGCTCACCTGGTCGGCGGCGAGCGACCCCGGTGGCGGCCCCATCACCTACGACGTCGTCCGCAACGGTCGGGTCGTCGCCCAGACCTCCGCGGCCACGCTGACCTTCACCGATCCCGACGCCCCCGCCGGTACCAGCTACACCGTGCGCGCCGTCGACGCCCGGGGCAACCGCAGCGCCTCGCCGGCGCCGAAGACCGTCAGCTGAGCACCCGGGCCGGCACGCCGGCGGCGGTGGCCCCGGCGGGGACGTCGTCGAGGACCACGGCGTTGGCCCCGATCACCGCCCCGTCGCCGATCGTGACCGGCCCGATCACCTTGGCGCCCGTGCCGAGCTTCACGTCGCGGCCGATGGTGGGCCCGAAGAGGTTGCGCTCCTTGAGCCCGATGGTCACGAACGGACGGAAGCGGACCCCGGGGTGGACTTCGACGAAGCCGTCGATGACGACCGAACCGTGGGCGAAGAACACGCCCGGGTGCACGAGCACCGGGTCGCCGATCGAGATCCCAGCCCAGGCGATGGCGACGCGGTGCAGCACGACGGGGAGGACCGGGATGCCCCGGCGTCGGCAGGCGGCCTTGGCCCGGTAGGCGACGAGGGCCCCGAACGCGTCCATCTCGAAGCTCAGCCGCAGCACCTCGCGCACCACCGCCGCTCGCGAGCGCAGCGGTGCCTCCTCGCCCCGGCGCATCCGGGCGATGGCGAGGTCGGCCGCCACCGCCTCGGCGAAGCGGGGATGGCGGGCGGCGACGGCGGCGTGCAGCTCCTCGCCCTTCGTGGGCTCGCCCGTCCGACCCCGTGCCACGAGCGGCGACGCTACCCGCCCCCGGCCGGCATCAGCGCAGCGATGCGACCTCGACCACCGTCCCGCGGCGCCGGGCCTCCTCGGCCGCCCAGCCGAGCAGGTGGCTCTCCAAGGAGGTGCGGGCGTCGGTCGAGAGGCCCTCGCCCGCACCGGCGAGCGACGCGGCGAAGGCGCGCAGCACGCCGAGGTCGCCGCCGCTGTGGCCGAGGTCGCTGCGGCCGTGCTCGCCGAGGTCGAGCACCTCGTGCTCGTCGGAGCCGTGCCGGTGGATCGAGACCTCGGGGTCCACCTCGGTGATCGCCGCCCGCAGCGTGGCGAGGGTGCCGTCGATGCGCAGCGTCCGCCCCTCCTGGTGCGAGTGGCCCTGCATGGTGAAGGCGATGGTCGCGCCCGAGCGGGTCTCCATGGCCACCACCTGGTGGTCGACGACGTCGTTGTCGCATCGGTACGCGCAGCGCCCGTACGGGCTGGTGCGGAGGGCGTCGAGGCGCGACGCGCGATCGAAGGTCGCCGGGTCGCTCAGGGGGAACAGCTGGGTGAGCAGCGCGATCTCGGGGTGGTCGACCGGGTGCTCGGGCGCGTAGGCGCGGATCGCCGAGAACGTGCACTCGGGCTCGATGGGGCAGCCGTCGGTGCAGCGCGCCGGGATCTCGGGCCCCACCGACTCGGCGCGGAAGTGGGCCAGCGAGCCGAACGAGGCGACGCGCACCACCTCGTCGTCGCCGAGCAGCCACGCGAGCAGGTCGAGGTCGTGGCACGACTTGGCGAGCAGCATCGGGTTCGATCCGTCCTCGCGGCGGTACGCGCCCCGCACGTAGCTGTGGGCCATGTGGCGGGCGTCCACGTTCTCGCGGTGGTCGATGCTCACGATCCGCCCGAGGCGACCGGAGGCCACCACCTCGTGGATGGTGCGGAACACCGGGGAGTACCGCATCACGTGGCAGACGTGGAGCTGGCGACCGGCGGCATCGGCGGCAGCCACCAGCTGCCGGCACTCGGCGAGCGACGGGGCCATCGGCTTCTCGAGGAGCACGTGGCACCCCGCCGCGAGCGCGGCGAGCGTCGGGGCGACGTGCTCGCGATCGGGGGTGGCCACGAGCGCCGCCGGGGCGAAGGGTGCGCCGGGGGCGGCGAGCCAGTCGTCCACCGAGGCGAAGCAACGGTCGGGAGCGAGCCCGTGGGCCGCCGCGAAGGCGGCGCGCCGCGAGGCGATCGGCTCCACCACCGCCACGAAGCGGACGCCGGCCTCCTCGGCGCGCATCCCGTAGGAGAGCATGCCGCGGAGCCCCGCCCCCACCACCACCGCGTCGACCGTCACGGCCGGCACCCTAGGGGCGGACGCGGAGCGCCCGCCCGGCCCGGATGGGCGGCGGGCGGGCGCTCGAGGTGCCGGGAAGCGGCGACCGTCAGGACTTGGTGTACACCCGGACGTAGTCGATCTCGTAGGTGCTGTGGGCCCAGTCGACGTTGCGGATGCCGGTGGTGGTGCAGCCGCCTGGGGCGGTGCCGGAGATGGAGCAGCGGTTCAGGTCCCGCAGGTACCCGGTGGTGTCGCCGGGGCGCCCCACCCAGTTGCCTCCGACGGCGAGGTTGAGGGCGATGTCCCAGGTGGCGTTCGGATCGGAGCTGGCCCAGTTGTGCTGGGTGTCGACGTAGGTGTGCACGGCGGTGTCGTCGAGGGAGAAGGTGAAGCGCACGCCGTTGGGGTCCGGGAGGATCTCGACGGCCCAGGTGTGCCAGCCAGGGCTGAGCGTCGGTGCCTCGAAGGCGGTGGTCTTCTTGGAGAGGTTGGTGCGGCCGTCGAGGTGGAGGGTCTGGGTGGTCTTGCCGGGCACCTGGGAGTGGAAGTACTCCATGATGTCGACCTCGGCGGTGCCGGCGCCGTTGCGGTGGCGGAGCCAGAAGGCGGGCCAGAGGCCCTGCGCGTGGGGGAGCTTGGCGCGCATCTCGAAGCGGGCGTACTTGGGGTAGTAGGTGCCGGTCTCGCGCGAGCCCAAGAACCCGGAGGTGTACTGCTCGGTGGTGCCGGCCGAGCAGGTGACGGTCTGCTTCTTGGCGGTGATCTTCACGGTACCGCCCGACTGCGACACGTTGTTGGGGGTGAGGCAGGCGAGCTCGTTGTTCGAGTCGCCGTAGGTGTTGAAGTAGGGCTTCCACTTCGACGTGTTGAGGCTGGCGCCGTCGAACTCGTCGCCGCCCACCAGGGTCCAGCCCGGCCGAGTGCCCGCCACGGCGGTGGTGGTCGTGGTGGTCGCCTGGGTCGTCGTGGTGACCGGTGCCGTGGTCGTCGTGTTCTCGGGGTTGACGGGGAGCGTCGTGGTGGCCTCGCTCGACGGGCCGGTGGGCAGCTGCGTCGTGGCGGGGGTCGGCTGGCAAGCGGCGAGCCCGACGATCGCCGCACCGACGATCAGCGAGCGGATTGCGAGGGTGGGCTTCGAGGTGATCATCGCCGGGCTCCAGAGCGTCGAACGGTCCAGTGGGAACGCCCGTGGTTACGGCGCGGCCGGCGGCGCGCTTGAGCGCAGAGCGCGAGAAAATCACCACTACAAGCGATATTTCTTGCCACCCTGCGTGAATCTCACGCTCGGCGTTCAGATTACCACTGAACGTACTCGGTCATGTAGCGGATGGACCACGCAGCGCGCGGTTGAGGCTGCCCGATCGGAACCCCTCGAGGTCGAGCGAGACGTAGCGGTAGCCGGCGGCGCGCACCGCCTCGACCACCTCGTGGCGGCGGGCGACGACCTCGGCCAACCGGGCCGCGGGCACCTCGAGGCGGGCGACGTCTCGGTGGTGGCGCACGCGCAGCTCGTCGAAGCCCAGGCGCCTCAGCGCGGCTTCAGCCGCCTCGACCTCCCGCAGCACGCCCAAGGTCACCGCCGTGCCGTAGGGCACGCGGCTGGCGAGGCACGCGGCCGCCGGCTTGGTCGCCGTCCGCAGGCCGAGGCCCTGGCTGAGCTCGCGCACGTCGGCCTTGGTCAGCCCGGCCTCGAGCAGCGGGAAGCGGGCCCCTCGCTCGGCCGCGGCCTGCTGGCCGGGACGGTGGTCGCCGAGGTCGTCCACGTTCACCCCGAGCACCACGGTGGCCCCGGCGGCGGCGGCGACGGGCTCGAGCACGTCGAGCAGGGCGGTCTTGCACCAGAAGCAGCGGTCGGCCCCGTTGGCCACGTAGCGGGGATCGTCGAGCTCGGCGGTGGCCAGCCCCTCCCACGCCAGCCCCCAGGATTCGGCCAGCGCCCGGCAGTCGGCCAGCTCGTCGGCGGGCAGCGACGGCGACACCGCCGTGACCGCCCGGGCTCGCTCGGCGCCGAGGACGCGGTGCGAGGCGTGGGCCAGCAGGGCCGAGTCGGCGCCGCCGGAGAAGGCGACCACGACCGAGCCGAGCTCGCGGAGCACGGCGTCGAGCGCGTCGAGCCGAGGGTCGGCGAGGGCGCCGGCGCTCACGGGACGGCGGTCAGTCGGCGACGCCGGCGGCGTCGAGCACCTCGGCGAGGGTGCCGACGGCACCGGTGACGAACGGCCCGAACTCGGCGTAGAGGGTGGACGCCCGGTCGAAGCGCATCGTGTAGACGACCTCCTTGAGGTCGTCGGGCTTCTCGGCGAACAGCGTGACGCCCCACTCCCAGTCGTCGACGCCCGTGGAGCCGGTGACGACCTGGAGCACCCGGCCGGCGAACTTCCGTCCGCTGGCCCCGTGCTCGTACATCATCTCCTTGCGGTCGTCGTAGGGCAGGTCGAACCAGTTGTGCACGTCGCCGCGCTGCTTCGACATGGGGTAGAAGCACCACGCCCGCTTGCCCTCCGGCGGCAGCTGCGGGTGGAGGCGGGCGCTGGCCATCTGCTCGGGCAGGCCCTGGGCGTACTCGGACAGCTCGGTGAGCGAGACGTACGAGTCGACGATGGTGAGCCCGGCCACCTGCAGCGCGGTCTGCAGGGCCTTGAGCTTCCACCAGTCCTCGCCGAGGAGCATGAAGGCCACGTCGGCCTTGTGGCCCAGCACGGCGACGGGCACGACCTGGAGCCCGTCGTCGACCGCACCCTTCACCGCGGCCTCGATCGCCGCCCGATCGGTGCCCTCCCCCACGGTGCAGAAGAGGTGGACCACGCCGAGGCCGGTGGACGGGACGAGGGGGTCAGCCATGCGCCGAGGCTACCCGTGGCCCGCCCGACGGCCCACGCCGAGCCGGATGGGTCGCACCCCTTGCCCGGGTGGCCGACGACCCGTACCGTCGCTCCCGCAGCGCCGGAACGGCGCCCTCGCCGGTGGCGGAGCCGGCCTCCCCGTCCTCGCCGGCCTCGTCCCCCGGCGACCGGCGGCGCGCCGAGCCCGCTCGGCGCGCTCGCCCGCCCGCCCCTCCCTCCCTCCGGGGCGCGGGCCGTCGTCGTCCGGGGGCGCAGGCTGCTTCCTCCCTGCGCCCCCGGGCCGGCGATGCCCTACCGTGCGAGCCCGACGTGCCGATGGGAGCGACCGTGCCCGCCACCACCTCCTCGATGCCCCGCCCCACCCCGCCGGGTCCCTGGCGGGCCGCGCTGCGAGCCGACGTGGCCGCCAACCGCCACGACCCCAAGGGCCTGCTGCTCGTGGTGGCCTACCGCCTGGCGTCGAGCGCCCGCCACGCCGGGCGGCGCTCGGTCCCGATGCGCCTCGCCGCCATCCCGATCCAGGTGGCCTACCGGGTGATCGTCGAGTGGACCCTCGGCGTCGAGCTGCCGCCGCAGGTGGTGGCCGGGCCCGGCCTGCGGATCCGCCACGGCCAAGGCCTGGTGGTGAACACCGGCACCGTCCTCGGCGCGAACGTGATGCTGCGCCACAACGTCACCATCGGCAACATCCGGCGCGGTCCCGGCGACACCACCGCCTGCCCCGTGATCGGCGACGGCGTCGAGCTGGGAGCCGGCGCGGTCGTGGTGGGCCCGGTGCGGGTCGGCGCGGGCGCCCTGGTGGGCGCCAACGCAGTGGTCAGCCACGACATCCCGGCGGGCGCGGTGGTCCGCGCCCCGAAGCCGACGGTGGCCGAGCCCGAGCGCTGACGCCCGGCGACCCGCTCGGCCGTCAGGAGGGGACGGCCACGACGTTGCCGTGGCCGTGGGCGAGGTCGTCGAGCGACGGCACGCCCTGCCCGTCGTCGGGGGCGGTGGGCCACTGGACCCGGTTGGCGCCGTCTCGTCCGTCGCGCAGGAGCCGCCGCCACCGGTCGCGCTCGAAGCGCATGGCGTCGCTGCCGTCGACGAAGTCGAGCAGGAGCTCGAGGAAGCGCTCGGGGTCCTGGTGGTGGGGGAAGTGCCCGGCGTCGGGGAAGATCTCGAGGCGGCTGCCCGGCATGGCGTCGTGGGCCACCTGGGCGTGAGCGACCGGGATGACCGCATCGTGGGCGCCCCACACGACGAGCACCGGCATGGCCTCGGTGAGGTACGACCGGTCGAGCATGGTGACCACCTGGCCCCGCCAGTCGACCACCGACTGGAGCGTGCGGGAGAAGGCGCCGCGCGCGGCGACGTCGGGCAGGGCGTCGAGCACCCGCGAGAGCTCCTCGGCGTCGCGACCCAGGTCGGTGCCGCTGCGCCGCAGCAGCTCGATCAGCCCCATGGCACCTAGCTTGAGCGGACCGAAGCGCAGCAGGGGCAGGCCGAGGTCGGCCAGCGGGGTGGCGGCGAGGCGCAGGACCGGGTTGACCTCCCGGGCCACCCCGCCGCTCGCCACCAGCACCAGCCGCTCCACCCGGGTGGGGTGCTGGTAGGCCATCTGGGCGGCCACGCCGCCGCCGAGGGAGTGGCCGACGACGGTGGCCCGATCGATCCCGAGCACGTCGAGCAGGTCGCGCATGCCGTTGGCGAAGGCACCGACCGAGTAGTCGGCCCGGGGCTTGTCGGACTCGCCGTGGCCGAGCAGGTCGGGGGCGATGACCGTGAAGCGCTCGGCCAAGGGCCGCAGCAGCGGCACCCACGACGCCGACGAGTCGCCGATGCCGTGGAGCAGCAGCAGCGCCGGGCCGCTCCCGCACATCCGGTAGGCACGGCGGTGCCCGTGGACGTTGACGAACGTGGTGGTCGTGTCGAACGCCTGGGCCCGAGCCCGGCGCCGTCGGGGTGCGGCCATGGGATCCTCCGTGCGGGTGACGCTAGACGCGCCGGTGCCCGGCCCCAAGGGGCCGGGCACCGGTGTGACACATGGCCGCGAGGCCGAGGATCAGAAGTCCTCCATGCCTCCACCGCCCGGCATGGCCGGGGCCTCGGCGGGCTTGTCGGCGATGACGGCCTCGGTGGTGAGGAACAGGGCGGCGATCGACGCCGCGTTCTGCAGCGCCGAGCGGGTCACCTTGACGGCGTCGGGCACCGACGGGAGCATCTCGCCGTAGGTGTCGTCGGCGGCGTTGTAGCCACCGCTGCCGCTCATCTCCTTGACCTTGCTCACCACGACGCCGCCCTCGACGCCGGCGTTGGCGGCGATCTGCTTGAGGGGCGCCTCAACGGCGCGGGCCACGAGCTTGGCGCCGGTGGCGATGTCGCCCTCGAGCTTCTCGGCGGCGTCGAGGATGGCGGCCTGCGAGCGGATCAGCGCCACGCCGCCGCCGGGCACCACGCCCTCCTCGATGGCGGCCTTCGCCGTGGAGACGGCGTCCTCGATGCGGTGCTTCTTCTCCTTGAGCTCGGTCTCGGTGGCGGCCCCGACCTTGAGCACGGCCACGCCGCCGGCCAGCTTGGCCAGGCGCTCCTGGAGCTTCTCGCGG
>Ga0116151_10003548_pt1 | contig 13933 bp, 11 predicted proteins | sample AD_UKC117_MetaG_FD_89893 | JGI IMG/M metagenome (GOLD analysis project Ga0116151, IMG submission 89893) | Active sludge microbial communities of municipal wastewater-treating anaerobic digesters from Hong Kong - AD_UKC117_MetaG | ecosystem: Engineered > Bioreactor > Anaerobic > Digestate...
GGGTGAACGAAACCTACCCAAGCCATTTTACAACATTGCATATATCCGCACTTTCGTTGTAGAATATTTACGCTTGTAGATTCCCCTAAAATGCAGTGGCTTTGAAATTGCCAATGTCCGTTGCTGCAAGTCGGTAAAACGGTGTGTGTTTCCAAAGCTAGCTGACTATAGTATGATATGCTTCAATTGTAGCTCTTTTGGCTGATCGTCTTGATCAACCACAACATCCATAGCTATTTTACCGTCGAAACGTTCCCAATGTGCTCTAGGAGGCCAAACGAATGAGTGGTTCAACCAATGGCGCCAACGGCTATAAGGTCATCGGTACTCGTCCTATTCGCCATGACGGCACGGACAAGGTAACGGGTCGCGCCCTGTATAGCAACGATATTCATCTGCCCGGCATGCTACACGGCAAAGTGCTGCGTAGTCCCCATGCCCATGCCCGCATCATTTCGATTGACGCAAGCGAAGCTGAAGCCTATCCCGGTGTAACCGCAGTGGTCACCCGTGATGATTTTGGCGCTGTATCCGATAAAATCCAGGATATGGGCGAGGGTGCCGCCAATCTGCAACACATCCGCGATAACCTCATTGCGCACGACAAGGTGCTCTATCACGGTCACCCCGTCGCAGCCGTCGCCGCGACCAGCCCACACATTGCTGAGGAAGCCCTGGCGTTGATCAAGGTGGAATACGAAGTGTTGTCGCCGGTGCTCGATGCCAAAGCCGCCATGCAGGACGATGCACCGATTTTGCTTGAGAGTTTGCGCACCAATGAGATGGGCAAGCAGGGGGACAAGCCGACCAACGTTGCCGCCCATTTCCAACATGCCCGCGGTGATCTTGATAAAGGCTTTGCCGAAGCAGATGTTGTTGTCGAGCGCGAATTTAAGACTGAGATGGTGCACCAGGGCTATATCGAGCCCCACTGCTCCACAACCATCTGGCGCGAGGATGATCACATTCTCTGCTGGACAAGCACACAGGGCGCTTTCCAGATCCGTAGTCAGGTTGCCGAGTTGCTTGGCGTGCCTGAGTCCCGCGTCCGTGTCACCCCAACCGAAATCGGCGGTGGCTTTGGCGGTAAATTTACCGCGTATGGGGATGTGCCCGGCGCCATGCTCTCCAAGAAGAGTGGTCACCGCCCCGTGAAGATCGCGATGTCGCGCACTGAGGTGTTACAGGCCACCGGTCCGACCTCCGGCAGTTATATCAAGGTCAAGATCGGTGCCAAAAAAGATGGGAAGATCACCGCGGCCCAAGCTGAGCTGATTTATGAGGCCGGTGCCTATCCCGGTTCGCCCGTGGGTGCCGGTGCCGGTGTGATTCTGTCACCCTATCGCCTGGAAAATGTGCAGATCGATGGTTACGATGTCGTTGTCAACCGCCCGCAGACCGGTGCTTACCGTGCGCCGGGTGGGACCAACGCCGCCTTTGCCTCAGAATCAGTCATCAATGAATTGGCGGAAAAGATCGGAATGGATCCGCTGGAATTCCGCCGCATCAATGGCGCAGTTGAGGGGGATCAACGTCCCGATGGTCCAATGTACAGCCGCATCGGCTATGTGGAAACGGTCGAAGCGGCGCTCAACCATCCCCATTACAAAGCACCTTTGGAAGGCAAGAACCGCGGTCGCGGTGTCGCCTCTGGCTTTTGGTTCAACGGCGCCGGTCCATCGAGTGTGGTCGCCATTGTCAACAGTGACGGTAAGGTCCATCTGGTTGAGGGGTCCACGGATATTGGTGGTACCCGCGCCTCGGCGTCGATGATGTTGGCTGAAACGCTGGGCATCCCGGCCGAAGATATCAACCCTGAAGTGGTCGATACCGACAGCATCGGCATGACCGGCGGTACGGGTGGGAGCAGCGTGACGCACAAGATCGGTATCACCACCCACAAGGTTGGCCTGAAGATCATTGAAGAGATGACAAAGCGCCTGTCCGAACATTGGGAGACCGATGCCGACAATATCAGCTACAACAATGCAACCTTCTCGGCCAACGGGAATAGCATGAGCTTCAAAGAAGCGGCCGCAACCCTGGGCAAGATGGGCCCCATCATGGCGAGCTACGCCGAGAATACCAAGGGGGCCGGTCCGGCCTTTGGCACGCATATTGTCGATGTCGAGGTTGATTCCGAAACCGGTAAGGTGACGATTCTCCGTTACACCGCCGTGCAGGATGTTGGTAAAGCCATCCACCCTGCCTATGTCGAAGGGCAAATCCAAGGTGGCGTCGTCCAGGGCATCGGCTGGGCTTTGAACGAAGAGTACTTCTACGACAAGGACGGCCACCTGCTCAACTCGTCGTTGCTCGACTACCGTATGCCCACCGCGCTCGACCTGCCGATGATCGACACCGTGCTCGTCGAAGTTGCCAATCCAAACCACCCATTCGGTGTTCGTGGTGTCGGTGAGGTACCGATTGTACCGCCAGGAGCGGCAGTGGCTCATGCCATCTACAACGCTACCGGCTACCGTGCCACCGAAATGCCGATGAACCCCGGCCGTGTGGCGCTTGCCATTGCCAAAGAGACTGCATAAGAAGTCCATTCTATAAGCGAAGAACAATGCCCGGCCCTCGTGCCGGGCATTGTTGTATACAAGAGTTGTACTCGTTCCAGCCGTCGGATAGGATGCTATCCGACTTTACACCGTCCACAATGCCCTCGCTGAAGATTTTGCCAATACACTGTCCAAGTGTTTATGCCCAACTGTACTAGGTTCTGTTGACATTTTGTGCCCGTTCAGAGGTGACAGTCACTGTCCGAGCCACCTTGCTAGCCGAGAACCTTGTGGACAATGACTGTCACCTGCGCAAATGTCAACAGGCCCTAGTCAGTCCACCAGTTGTGCCCTGTCATTGATCAATAAGAGTTGCAAAACTGGAACGCTCATAGGGGCGAAGCGGTGAAATCGCTACCACTCCCCGTAGAGAATTTACCCGATTTCACCCAGCGACCTATATGAGCCTAACTGAAATGGTTACAGCTCTAATTACACTCAGAATTTACACAAACAGATTGAGGAACAACCCATGAGCATGGCGCATGAAAGCCGCCTCGAAAGCGGCATTAGCCAACTCCCCCGCATTCCACTTGGCGTACATCCGACGCCGCTGGAGCATCTGTCTCGCTTGAGCGCTGAACTCGGTGGCCCACCGATTTATATAAAACGGGATGACCTCACCGGCCTTGCCTTTGGTGGCAATAAGACACGCATGTTGGAGTTTAGCCTGGCCGATGCGCAAGCAAACAATGCTGAGGTGATCGTCTTTGGCGCGGCAGTGCAGTCCAACTACTGTCGTCAACTAGCCGCGGCCTGTGCCAAGTTGGGCTTTGAACTGCACCTGATCCTGCGCCCGGAACGGGAGATCGACAAGACCGATATTCAGGGTAATAACCTGTTACAACGGCTCTTTGGCGCCAAGGTAAAGGTACTCGACAGTAACGATCGACCAGCGCAACAGGCGGCCATTGCGGAATATACCGACAAATTACGCGCTGACGGGCGCCGTGTCTATGTGCCCCGCCGCCCCGATACGGTCGATCTCGATGTGATCGCCTATGCCGAATCAGCGCTGGAGATCGTCCGCCAGTGTCGCAAAGCGGGCATCGCCCCCGCCTACCTCTACACGACTGCCTATGACACCACCCAGGCTGGGCTGGTCTTGGGCACAAAGTATCTGGAGAGCGGCATCCACGTGCGCGGCATTACGCCGATTGGCGGCCCGGCCGCGGAACGAGTACAGCGCATGGTCGAGATGACGAATCAGGCCGCCGAGCGGCTGGAGTTGCCGATTGAAGTGAGTGCTGCCGATTTTGACAGCGATGATAGCTATGTCGGTGAGCGCTACGGTATTCCCACGCCGGAAGGGCTAGAAGCGCTGCAGTTGGTGGCACGCACCGAGGGTATCCTCCTTGATCCGGTTTACACGAGCAAAGGCATGGCCGCGCTGGTGGCCAATATCCGCAGTGGAAAATTGGTGAAGGATCAGCCGGTGGTCTTTTTGCACACTGGTGGCGCGCCGGCACTCTTCGGCTATGCGGAAGAATTGGTTGCGGGGGGCGTAGTGGCATGAATCTCCTCATTACTTCCGCCGCTTCTCCTTTGGCACAACGCATCGCCGATGGCCTGCGCCCCAACCATGCGGTGCGATTGACGGAACGCATGACCGTGACCGGCATGGCCGATCTGGCTATCAGCCCACTTGGCTCGGATTTTTCGACCAATCTGCTGGTCCGCGGGGTCGAGGCGATTGTGCATGTGGCCGAGCCGTTATCCATGGACAGCGATCACCAGCGCATCGACTACCTCACCCGCTGCACCTATAACCTCTGTATGGCTGCCGCGGCAGAGGGGGTGAAACGGCTGGTTTATCTGAACATGCTGGATGTCATGGCTGCCTATGAGCCCGACTACTTGGTCGGTGAAAGCTGGCGGCCGCGCCCAACGCCGGCCGCACCTCTGCTTGCGAAACATTTGGGTGAGGCAACCTGTCGGGAATTTGCCCGTGAATTCAGGCTGGAGGTCGTGAGTTTGCGGCTGGGAACTGTGATACCGCTCGAAGATGTCATCGATGGCATGTACCCAATGTGGCTCGACGCACGCGACGCAGTACAGGCCGTCGACCTGGCACTGACTAAACCACTGATACGCCGCTGGTCGGTCTTTCATATCCAACACAAAGCCGACAACGCCCGTTTTCCCATCTTCCATGCAGAGCAGGAGTTAGGTTTTGCGCCGCAGTACAATCGGGTGGAGAGCAGTGCAAAAAGTCGTGTGGGAGGTGGCGTATGAAAGTCTTGATTTTGGGTGGGGCAGGCATGTTGGGCCCCTACGTGGTGCCGGTTCTACAACAAGAGCACGATCTGCTTGTTACCGATATCACGCCACTGAATATTGATTTCCGCGGGGAATTCCGCCATGTCGATGTCGCAAATTTTGAGCAGGTGATGGCTGCGGCGGCGGGCATGGACGCAATCATCAACCTCTCCGTCTTGCGCCAGGATCGGCAACTGGCCTTTGATGTCAACACATTGGGATGTTACAATATGATGTCCGCCGCGGTCGAATACGGTATCCGTCGTGTCATCAACACGGGGCCACATTTTACGGTGGCTGGACCAAGCTATGAGAATTTTGACTTTGGGTTGAACCCCGATATGCCGCCGCAACCGGGTACCAATCTCTATGCACTGACCAAATCCCTGGGCCAGGAGATCTGCCGGGTCTTCAGTGAAGCGTATGATATCTACGTCCAGACCTATCTCTTCTACAACTTCCGTGATCCCGCTGACCTGCGGCCGGATCGGCCGGTCCGTCCCTTTGCCATCTCGTGGCAAAACGCGGCAACCATCTTTCCCTTGGGGCTGAAGATTGCATTGGAGGAACTGCCCTCACGCTGTGAAGTGTTCAATGTCTTTACAGACATGCCACACGGTCAGTTTAGCAACGAAAAGGCCAAACGACTTCTTGGCTTTGAGCCATGGCATGATATTGATGCTTTGTGGCGTAGGTGAGTAACCAGATTGATAAAGTAAGGAATTTTCATGACAGATAACTACGCAACTGCCGAAGAATGTCGCCCCCTCTTTGAACTGATGAACCAGGTGAAGGAATTGGCACCGTGGGAATGGATGGAGGAGATGGACATCTTTGGCGTACAAGGTCTTGATGCTGAGGAGCCGGACTATGTCAGCGTGATGGGTATGGCAGGCGAACACTTTGCCGTCGCCCTTTATCCCGGTGACCGCGCCCTCACGCACCTGTTACAATTTGAACAGATCGGACCTTATGGCAATCCTCTCGACCTGTTGCTGATTCCCCAATTTCAGGCCTCCTTTGAAGATCGCAACACCCTGACAGATAAAGATCGCAAGATGTTAAAAGCGTTGGGGTTAAAATATCGTGGGCGCAATGCCTGGCCCCAACTGCGCGCCCAGCAGCCGGCCTGTGTGCCCTGGTATATTGAATCCGCAGATGTGCCGCGGATGGTGCGAGCGCTGGAACAACTGCTGGTGGTAGCACCCCGTGTGAAAGAGAACCCCGATGTCTTGATCCCCGCCGGTTCTGATGAGTTTCTCGTGCGCGAAGCTACGCAGCAAGGTGAGGAGCTACTCTGGAAAGACAGTGTACGGACTCCCAGCTTCTCAACCGAAGAAGGGATCATGATCGAACTGGATTCGGAATTGATGGACACGGTCTACGACCTGCCCGAAGTCAGCAACGTATTGGAGGTGGCGCTGTCGATGATGCCCTCGCCGGTGTCTGACGACAGTGGACGACCCTATTTCCCGTATATGTTCATCGTCGTAGAGCGTGAATCGGGCATGGTGATGGGCATGGAATTGCTTTCTCCCCTGCCGTCGCTCCAGGCTATGTGGGCGGAGATCCCCAACCAATTTCTAGCACAGTTGGCCAAAGTCCAAGTACGGCCGCAAGTAGTCCATGTCAACACCGAACTGCTGGCGAGCTTGCTCAGGGGCTTGGACCAACTCGGCATCGAGTTTACGTTGGTTGAGGAGTTGCCTGGTGTGGAAGCGATGCAAGAGAGCCTCTTCGGCTTTCTGGGCGGTGGGCTGTTCGAAGAATAAGCAGACTAAAGTCAAGGAGGATGGTACCAATGGCATTTGGCAGCGGTAAGTATACCTATGAGGTGATTCCCAATTTCGGCAAACTCCCCAGTGGCTGGGAATGGGGCTGGATTCCCGGCGTCGCCTGTGATTCCAAGGATAATGTTTATGTCTATTCGCGTAGTGAACATCCCCTGGTGCTCTTTGATCGCGATGGCAATTTTCTTGATTCGTGGGGTGAAGATGTGCTCGAAGATGCCCATGGCATCTACATCGATGACGAAGACAACGTCTGGTGCACCGAACGCGAGACCCACTGCATCCGCAAATTTAACAACCAGGGGGAACTGGAACTGACCATCGGTACACCCCATGTGCAGGGCGCCAATGATGGTGATCCCTTTCGGCTACCCACCGATTTGGCGATATCGGCCGACGGCTCACTCTTTATCACCGATGGGTACGGGAATGCGCGGGTGCATAAGTATACCCACGACGGCAAACTGCTCAAATCATGGGGATCGTGGGGCACGGGACCCAGCCAATTTGAGCTGTCGCACTGTGTGCGCATCGACAAAGAGGATCGCGTTTGGGTCTGCGATCGCACCAATAACCGCATCCAGCTCTTCGATACCGAAGGAAATTTTCTCAGCGAATGGCCGGGTCTGTATCACCCCGATACCATCTACTTTGACCCCAACGATGATGTGATCTACATCGCCGAATTAGACCAACAGGTGAGCATCTATACGCTGGAGCGGGAACTGCTTTCGCAGTGGGGTGGTCGCCAGCCAAGTGAAAAGCCCGGTGAGTTCATCGCCTGCCCCCATGGCATTTGGGCCGATTCACGGGGCGATCTCTACGTGGGCGAGGTGCAGGCCAATGGGCGCTTGCAGAAGTTTGTGCGCGTATAAACGCCTTACCCGGGATGGGCAAAAATAAGAATCCATCCCCAAAATCGTTGGGGCACCAATCCCCTGGCTGACAGGCGAAGTGGGCACAGAGAATTTCGCGATAGACACGAAACGAAAGAGGGGATTAGCGCCGGCTGAGCCTGTCGAAGCCGGCACTAATCCCCTCTTTGCTTTTAGAATTTTCTACGCTCGAACAATGCTGTCACAGATGTCAATATGGTCATCGGAGCGCTTTGCGAGCTTGGCGCCTCTGCGTGAGTTTACGTGCGAAACTATTGCCCCGTGCCTTATGGTCGCGGCAGTTGCATAATCTCCTGGCAGGCATCCTGCACCGCTTGCAGCCCTTCTTCAAAGGGCACATCGCCGTAGAAGAGATCGGGACTGGTGTTGGCCCAGGTGTCCTGCAGTTCCTGGAAGCGCAGGTTCGACGGATGGGGGAAGGGACCCGGCTCGGTGGACATCCAATTTAAGGCATCTTGGAAGATTGGGTGTAGGATGCTCGCCACCTCTTCTGCTTCCCAGACCGACTTGCGGGCTGTCGGCTGGTTGCTGCTGTTGAGCACGGAATCGATGCCCGCCTGTGTTGAGGTTTCCGCGACAACCAGATCAAAGGCTTCCTGTGGATTTTTGGATTGCGCCGCTACCGAGAAGCATTCGACAAAGGCCTGATAGCCACGGGGGCTGTCCGGGCCATTGGGGAAGAGACGTAGGTCATATTGAAAGCGATCGCCAATCGTTTCGTCCAAGCTACGAACGGCGTATGTGCCTTGGGTGGAGGTTGCCATCGTCCCGGTGGGGAAGGAGAGTCCCTCCGATTCGGCACGATTGGGCGCTGCATTGTATTCTGTGCGTAAACTGGTGACCCAACGCGCCGCTTCCACGGATGCCGGATCGGTGGCAAAGGTGAAGTTGTTGGCTTCGGCGTCCAGAATATCGCCGCCAAAGGTGCGGGCGAACGAACAGTGGTCGTAGTAGTTGCCTGGCATCAGATTTGTCCCAAAGATCATATTGTCGGGATCGGATGCGGCTGCGGCCAACTCGGCATAGTCTGTTGTTGTCCAATCATTGGTCTCCGGTACGCTGAGCCCCTTCTGATCCAACAAGTCCAGATTAAAGATAATCAGCGCCGGATTGCCGGGATGCATGAGATAGGGCAGACCATAAAGTTTGCCTTCAAAGCTGCTGCCGGCCAACCCGGCACTAAAGAAGTCATCTATGCCCGGATCATTTTGGGCAATCAGATCTTCCAGTGCTGCAAACGCCCCTCTGGCCACCAGGAAGGGGAACCATTTGACGCCACTGAAGGAGACATCCCACAGCGTGTCTGTCGCCATGGCGGCCTGCTGTTTCTTGTTCATTTCGCCATAGATTACTTCGTCAATATTCAGATTGACATCGGGATTTTCCGCAGCCCAAGCCTTGGCAACGGTACGCTGCCATTCGTTGCGCGGGTCGGCATAGGTGGCAATGCTCAATTCTTTCTGAGCCGTGCTCGGGGCAGCGGCGCCGCTCTCCTGTGCGGCCGGCGCGCCCGCTGGTGCACAGGCGGCCAACATCAAGCCGGCCGAGCCAACGCCCATCCACTGCAACAGCTCACGCCGTGATAACTTTGCTTCACTCATAGTACCTCCTAGGTAACTTTAGTAACTTATTGAAAAGTATTTCACATAGATGTGAATCGAAACGAGCAGAGAGTGCATGATCCTCTGGGAGGACAACACTTATCCTTTAATGCCCGAGAGCACAATTCCCTGGACAAAGTAGCGTTGGGCGGCAAAGAAGAGAATCAGCACAGGCATAATAATCATCACCGACGCCGCCATCAACAAGTGTTGTAGCGGCAGCCCCGATGACTCCGGTACACTCTTAAAGTAATTCAAACCCAATGCCAGCGTAAATTTCTCTGGCGAATTGAGATAGATCAACGGATTGACAAAATCGTTCCAGTGGTTGATAAAGGAAATGACTGCTACGGTCGCTAATGCCGGCTTCGTTAAGGGTAAGAGAATTGTCCACAGAATGCGCGCATAACTTGCGCCATCAATGAGAGCGGCTTCATCCAATTCACGAGGCAATGAGCGGAAGAATTGTCGGAGCAGAAAGATATTGAAGGCGCCACCGCCAAAAATATAGGGCACCCACAAAGGATACAACGTGTTGATCCAGCCCAACTGATTAAAGAGAATAAATTGGGGAATCAACGTGACCTGGGCCGGCAACATCATCGTGCCGAGCGTAATGATAAAAACAACATCGCGGCCTGGATACTCAAAACGGGCAAAGGAGTAGGCGACGACAGAGGCGGAAATGACCGAGCCAAGCGTTGCAATTGTTACCACAAAGATGCTGTTCCACGTCCACAGCATAAAGGGGACCTTTTCAATGACACGGGCATAGTTTTGCCACTGTGGTGTCTCGGGCAGCCACGTGGGCGGAAAGGTCATCAATTCAAATGGCGCTTTCAGCGAGCTGGAGACTGTCCAGAAGAAGGGGAACATAAAGAGCGCTGAGAGCAACACCATGATCGCATAGAGCAGAATGACGTGGAGCTGGAATTGTATGCGTCGACTAGTGACGTTGCTTTGGCTGGCCCGGGTCGAGCCAAGATTGGTCAAGATTTCATTTTGTGTCGCCATTAGATGTTATTCTCCGGCATAATAGACCCAGCGTTGCGAGAAGCGAAGTTGGATAAAGGTGAAGATCAACAGCACAATCACAAAGATCCAAGCCAGCGCAGAGCCATAGCCCATGCGAAAATACTCAAATGCCTGGCGATAAATGTGGAGCGCGTAAAACCACGTGGCATACGATGGCCCGCCCAAGGTGGCGACAAAGGCCAACGTGAAGACTTTCAGTGCACCAATAATCCCCAGGATTAGATTAAAAAAGAGCGTGGGTGTGATCAAGGGCAACGTGACCGACCGGAATTTTGCCCACAGGCCGGCGCCGTCGATCTCGGCCGCTTCGTAGAGCTCTTGCGGTACGCCTTGGAGCCCGGCCAAAAAGATCAACATCGAATTCCCACCGATGGCGGCCCACAAGCTAATAATAATGAGTGCCGGCAGTGCCCAATTTTTGTCGGTCATCCAGCCCGGTCCATCGATCCCGAACCAACTCAGTGCCACATTGATTGGGCCGACGCTGGGGTGAAAGAGCCAGGTCCAGAGCAATGCCAGCGCCACAGCCGGGGTGAGGCTAGGCAAAAAGAAGAGTGTCCGAAAAAGGTTGGTACCTTTGAGACCTTGGTTTAAGAGTATCGCCAGCAGGAGTGAGCCAGTCAGCCCCAATGGCACCACGGCAAGGGTGTAGGTAAAGGTGCGGCCCAGGGATGGCCAGAAGAGCGTGTCATCGGTAAAGGCTTTGATATAGTTTTCCATGCCGATAAAACGGGGCGAGCTAATGATTTCGTATTCGGTGAAGCTGATATACGCCGAAGCGAGGATGGGGCCGAGAATGAAGATGATCAAGCCCAACGCCCAGGGCAACAAAAAGATGTAACCCCACTTTGCCCGCTGTGCCGCCATGGGAGATTTAATGCCCAAAAGCCGTGCCCACAGCTCCGTCTTTGGGCGTTCATCGACGGTATATGTTTGTCCAGATACAGCCATACAACCCCTCCATCAACAACAAAATATTCACACGGCAACCCTGGTACAATCTATTTCCGTGTCGCTGTAAGCTTATGTAAGATACTCTCAATCTGCAATACGCAGATCAAGCCCTGATATGCCAAAAATCAAGTGCATTGATTGAAAATGAGAACGGGCTAGATGACGCTGGCTCAGCGTATATAAAGCGTATATAAATGGTGGTGGCACACAGGGAATGGGGTGGCAACCCTTGATTGTACTCCGATCATAGCACTTTCGTATACGCGTGTCAAACATCGTTTTTTAGCTTTTCAATAGCTTGCTCAGGTATACATTCGCTGCTTTGCGCTGGCTTGCGTTAACCGCGTCGTCGGGACAGCCACGGATTGGTGGCCACAGTCCAGGTACCGTGCAAACCGGCACTTTGGAATTGGGCAGCAGACCAGGAACTGTGCTATCGTATTCTGTATACTGCGGTTGGCATAGATGAGACTGAATTCGCGTTGGTTACACGAGAGAAGCTTTCTCATCTATACCAGAGCTAGGAACCTATCCGTAAATTCGGTTGTAGCCCAGCGGGAACAGAGAATTTACGGATAGACAAGAACTTATTCGTAAATTCGGTTGTAGCCCAGCGGGAACAGAGAATTTACGGATAGACACTAAGTACAGTCGTCTCCCCACACAACTATGGATTTTTGCCCCCTGCATATATTGCGGACGTACGTACTGCGAATACTTACTTATCGTGTGGTTGGCTTGAAACGGCAGAGTTTCCGTTATGTCCCCCTGACATAGATGCCATTTCCAACAGAGCACATTTTGGAGTGTCGCAGTTACCTAAGGGCGTTCGTTCTCAGCTGGTACTGTAAGTGATATTAGTCGCAGCGCTAAACATTCATCATGAAGCATGTCAGGACAAAATGCCATGACCAATTTCTCTGATGTCAAAGCTCTCACGTTTGATCTCTTTGGCACCATCCTCGACCTAGGCGGTAGCCTTACACCCCCACTGCGTCCCTTTCTACAGGAGAAAAATGCCTCGATTAGCGCTGAGCAATTTTGGGCGCAGTGGCGGGCGCGCCAGCGGCTGGAGCAATACCAGGATACGATCATGATGCTTGGCCACAGTGGCTACCAGGAGGTGGCGCGGCGAGCCTTTAACTATGTGTTGCGGCGCAACGGGATCGAATTTACGGCGGAAGAAGAAGCCACCTTCATGCAAAATTGGCAGCAGCTTTCCCCCTTTGACGACGTGTTGCCGGCGCTTGAACGGCTGCGTACTCGTTTTAAATTGGTTGTGCTCTCGAACGGCGAGCCGGACTTTCTGCAACATTTGGCCAGAAATCGGGTGCGCTGGGACTTTGACGACATCTACTCCGTCAACCGCGCCGGTGCCTTCAAGCCCCATCCCGCGGTCTATCGCGGCGCCGCGCAATATTTGAATTTGGAAGTGGGGGAATGTCTGATGGTCTCCGCCAATTCGTTTGATCCGATTGGCGCACGGGCTTGTGGGTTCCGCGCGATCTACGTCAATCGCTATAACATGCCGTTGGAGGATCACCATTACCAGCCGGATGCAACCGTACAAAATTTCGTCGAGTTGGCAGACGTTTTGCTGGGAGACTAGGCCATGTCACAAGCCGACTTCGATCATCTGCGCCATGCAATGTCGCAAAAGAGCACTGAAGAACTGATTCAGATTTGGCGTGAATCAGATACAGATGCGTGGACGGGGGAGGCCATTGCGGTGGTAACCACAGAGCTACAAAAGCGTCTTGGGCAACTGCCGACCACCGCCGAACTTGACGCTTGGATATCGACAGAGGACGCCAACGAACCAGGTGCGAGCGGGGCCGATACGTTTGCCGATATCCAGCAACTGATGCGCGTTGCGGAATGGGCCAAACGATTGTCTTGGGCTTTCCTAATCTTTTCTGGTGTTGCCGCGATGATTGTCATCATCGCTTTTGTGACCAGTAATTCAGCCACTGCGCCCAATTTAGGTTTCTATCTAGGAGCAGGGATAGGCACTTTGCTACCTGCTTTCCAGTATGCACTTAACGGCTTTTTCTCCTTTGTCGTATTACAGGCGCTTTCAGAAGGCATTTATCTATTTCTTGATATTGAAGACAACACACGCCCAAAGTAGACCACTTTACGCAACCCAGAACAGGTAGCACGCAATAGAAAGGACTCCCCATGCAACACGAAACCGCCTTCACGATGGACACTTCCAGCATCAAATATGGCCCCGGCGTCACCCGTGAGATTGGCAGCGACATGGCCAACCTAGGCTGCAAACGGGTGATGGTGGTGACCGACCCGCGCGTGGCCAAACTGGAGCCGGTTGCCGTGGTGCTGGAGGCACTGCGCGCCGCAGGCATTGACGCCGTGCTCTACGACCAGACGCGCGTCGAGCCGACCGATCAGTCGTTCAAGCAAGCCATTGATTTTGCCAAAGCCGGCAACTTCGACGGTTATGTCGCGGTCGGCGGCGGGTCGAGCATGGACACGGCCAAGGCCGCCAACCTCTACGCCACCTATCCAGCCGACTTTCTCACCTATGTCAACCCGCCGATTGGCCAGGGCCAGCCGGTGCCGGGACCGGTCAAGCCGCTGATCGCCGTGCCGACCACCGCCGGCACCGGCAGCGAAACGACCGGCGTCGCCATTTTTGACCTGGTGGAGATGCACGCCAAGACCGGTATTGCGCATCGGGCGCTGCGCCCGGTGATGGGCATCATCGATCCCGACAACACCCGCACGTTGCCCAAAATGGTTGCCGCCTGTAGCGCGCTCGATGTGCTCAGCCACGCCCTCGAATCGCTCACCGCAATTCCCTTTGATCA
>Ga0116151_10003556_pt1 | contig 13919 bp, 10 predicted proteins | sample AD_UKC117_MetaG_FD_89893 | JGI IMG/M metagenome (GOLD analysis project Ga0116151, IMG submission 89893) | Active sludge microbial communities of municipal wastewater-treating anaerobic digesters from Hong Kong - AD_UKC117_MetaG | ecosystem: Engineered > Bioreactor > Anaerobic > Digestate...
CCTGGGGATTCTCGCGGATGAGGACCTTCCCATCGGACGCCGCGTTTCGGTCGCGATTCACCAGCCGGAGGCGACGCTCTTCGGCGAGGCGATCATCCGCCACGCATCGCCGACGACGGAGGGGCGGCTGGTCGGCCTGCAATTCCTCTACTGATTTCCGGCATTAGCCGGCACGAACCAACTGGTCTTGCGTCCATGGGCTCGCGCTGCGTCGCGGGCCCATGCCGTTTCCTCACCCTCCTGCTGTGCGTACGCCCTTCCGTACACCCTTGACGCGGCGCCCGCGGCTCCGCGACAATTGCGTCATCCGGGCTGGAGGAGTGTCCATGCAGAGCAAGGCCGCGACCGTCAAGGAGTACCTCGCCGAACTGCCCGAGGAACGCCGCAAGGCAATCGAGGCGGTGCGCAAGGTGATTCGCCGGAATCTCGACAAGGGCTACGCCGAGGGCATGCAGTACGGCATGATCGGATATTGCGTGCCGCACAAGGTCTACCCGCCCGGGTACCACTGCGATCCCAAGCAGCCGCTGCCGTTCGCGAGCCTGGCGTCGCAGAAAAACCACATGGCGGTCTACCTCATGTGCATCTACGGGCACCCCGAGCACGAGGCGTGGTTCCGCAAGGCCTGGGCCAAGACCGGCAAGAAACTGGACATGGGCAAGGCGTGCATCCGCTTCAAGAAGCTCGACGACTTGGCGCTGGACGTCATCGGCGAGGCGATCGCGCGCGTGCCCGCCGCGGATTTCATCGCGTACTACGAAGCGAACATCAAGACCGCCGGAAAGCGGAACTCCGCCGCGAAGAAGAAGACCAGGCGGACGTGACCGACATCCGAGGGGCTTCGCCGTGCATGCCGATCCCAGCCACGCCGTGGCCTACGCGTCATATCCCGGTGCACTGGATATGACCGGCCAGGACCTCATCAGCCTGCTGGACCACGCCAAGTCCGACCTCACGCCCATGTTCGGGATGCTGGCCGAAAAACCGCAGATGTGCGTCATGGACATGCCGGAAAGAGAGGTCATCGGCTCGACGGGCGAGATCCCCGACGAGGTTCACGACTGGCCCGGCGCGACGCTCGGACCGGACATCCGGGACCTGCGGCTCATGTTCCTCGACGACCGCCTGATCGGCTTGCGGTGGAAGTTCAACAAGGCGCTGAGCGAAGCACCGCGGCGGCCGTGGTATCGCCGCATTTTCGGGGGCGGATAGGCGCAGCGTGCGCGCAGGACAACGCGGGCAGCCTGCCTCAGAGTTTCCACCCCGGCAAGCCACCCGCGCGTTGTCCAGCTCGATCTGCAAATTCGGCGATTAACGCCGCCGGCGCCGCACGACGGCGAGACCCGCCACGCCCAAGAACGCCAGCGTGGTCGGTTCCGGCACGATCTGGATGGTCGCCACCAGCTCGCCCTGGGCCAGACCGTCCGTCAGCGTTCCGATCGGCGTCTGCTGTCCCACGATCGACGCCAGATACGTGGTATTCCCAGCGACGGAAAAGAGTGGCTCGATGACGCCGCCCTCGGTCGCCCCCAGCGTCGCATCGGACCCGTCGATGAACGCCGCGCCATTGTTGATGTCGTTCACCTCGGTTCCGGCGTCCCAGGCGTCGTTGCTGAAAACCTGGATCGTGATCGGCCCAAGGAAGTTGCCGCCCGCATCGAAGATCTCGTAGGCGGTCGGATCGTCGTTGCCGAGGAAGAAGTCGTTCGACGGCACGAGCATCGAGGCGAAGCTGAAATAGCGGTTCGTCGTCGCGTCCATGACGTCGACCATCCCCGAGCCCATTTCGCCCGGCGTGAAGGGCGGCGGTCCGCCCGGTGAGGCGATCACGGTCTGAACGCCGCTCGCCCCGCTGCCGCTGAATTCGGACGACAGCATGGTGGCATTCGCCAACTCGGCGACGTTCTCGATGCCGGGTGATGCCGCCGATCCCGAGTCGAACGAGTCGAACGTGCCATCGTGAAACGCCACCCACAGCGGCGAAAACGTAAACCCTCCGGTCGGCTGATTGTTCGTGATGCGGACCATCACGTTGGGCGCCGCAACCGCCAGCGGGGCTGCAGCCAGTGACAACAACACAGAACAGGTACGCAATGTCATTCCTCGCTCCTTTGACTCCCAGGTCCAGGCTCGGACACGGACCACGCCGCCCGTGTGAGGGGTTAGTCGCCGCGGGGTGCGGGACCTGACGCCGTGTCCGGGATATTTCAACGCGCGTGCGAGGAGACGGATGCCAGGGTTGGTGTGGGGGCTGATGCGACGGCTGAGGGCGCTAGGCCGCCATTTCGTCGATGTCAGCCGCGTCAGCCTCGAGCATTTCGTGCCCATCGGCGGAGAACGGCACGTCGGAGAGCGGAATCTGCGCGTGCTGCGACGCGAAGTACTTGAGTTCCCAGTCGCTGGGGAACAGCACGACGCGCCGCCCGTCCGCGTCGGTCGCCAGCGCCGACCCGCCCAGCAGCGTCACCTGCCGCAGGGTGTCCTCGGTGACGCGCGGATCGATCCAGCGCAGCCGCTCCCACGGGGCCGGCGCCAACCGGGAGTCGGCGCCGTACTCGCTTTTCAACCGGTACTGCACGACGTCGAACTGCAGCGGCCCCACGGCCCCGAGGAGCGGCACCTTCTGCAGCGCGTTGTCGACCTCCAGGACCTGCACGACGCCCTCCTGGAGCAACTGGTTGATACCGACGCGGAAGCGCTTGTGCTGGGTGGCGCCCTCGCCGTGCAGGTAGGCGAAGTGCTCGGGCGCGAACCGCGGCATCGCCGCGAACGCGATGGCCGGATCCTCCGTTAAGGTATCCCCAACGCGGAACTCCGGTTGGCCCACGACGCCGATGATGTCGCCGGCGTACGCGGTGTCGACCGTTTCGCGCTCGCGCCCGAACAGCTTGTGCGAGTTGGACAGGCGCACCTTCTTGCCGGTGCGCTCGTGCGTGACCGCCATGTCGCGCTGGAACTGGCCGGAGCAGATACGGACGAAGGCGATGCAGTCGCGGTGCCGCGGATCCATGTTCGCCTGCATCTTGAAGATGAAGCCGGAGAACGCGGGTTTGGCCGGCGAGATGGCACCACCGCGGGCCGCACGCGGGCGCGGGGGCGAGGAGTACTGCAGGAATCCGTCGAGGAGCATCTGCACGCCGAAGTTGTTGCTTGCGCTGCCGAAGAACACCGGGGTCAGCTCGCCCCGCTGGACGGCGGCCACGTCGAACGTCGCGCCGGCCGAATCGAGCATCTCCAGCTCCTCGACGGTCGTGGCGTAGGCGACGTCGCCCGCGTCGGTGCGCACCCGGGCGTCGTCCAGCGCGGCGACCGTCACGGTGGCCCGCCCCACGCCCTTCGGCGTCGCGTCGAACAGGTGCACGTTGCGGGAGAACCGGTCCACGACGCCGCGAAAACTCAATCCGGTGCCGAGCGGCCAGTTCACCGGGTAGGCGTGCATCCCCAGGACGCGTTCGACCTCGTCGAGCAGTTCGAGCGGATCGCGCGTCGGCCGGTCCAGCTTGTTCATGAAGGTGAAGATCGGCACGCCCCGCCGCCGGCAGATGTCGAAGAGCTTGCGCGTCTGGGCCTCGATGCCCTTGCCCGCGTCGATCACCATGACGGCGGCGTCCACCGCGGTGAGCACGCGGTAGGTATCCTCGGAGAAGTCCTCGTGCCCCGGCGTGTCCAGCAGGTTCACGCAGTAGCCGGCGTAGTCGAACTGCAGCACGGTGGAGCTGACCGAGATACCGCGTTTGCGTTCGAGTTCCATCCAGTCCGAGGTGGTCGCCCGCTGGTTCTTCCGCGCAGTCACCGAGCCGGCCAACTGCACGGCACCGCCGTAGAGCAGGAACTTCTCCGTCAGCGTGGCCTTGCCGGCGTCCGGGTGCGAGATGATGGCGAAGGTCCGCCGCCGCTTGATTTCGTCAACCAGGTTCATGGGCCACCGTCAATCGATCTCGAAAGAGCGGCAGTCGGGCTCCGGACCACGTGCTGCCGCGATATTGCGAATCTCTCTACCTTCAGCGCCCCCCAACTTGCCTGCAGTTCCGCCGAGGGGCAGGTTCACCCGGCTCACGCGTACCGCACTCATAGACCATTGGCGACGGCGGAAGTGCCGTAGAAACGTCAGGCGAGGATGAATCAGGGCGGAGTCATCGCGAGAATCGTAGCGGCCCGCGGCGAGAGGTCAAACACCCGGAGCCCTACCGTTCGCCGGACGGCGCGTCCGCGACTGCCGGGGCGAAAGATACCACCTGCCCGCCGCCGCTGAGCACCAGTCCGCCATCGAAAAACGCGACATTATCGATCCGTCCGCCCGGCAGCGCGTAGCCCTGCTCCGCGGCAACCGCAAACGCAGCGGCGTCGGTGGGGTCGAACGTCCGCAGCCGCACGGACGCGTCGCCCGTGCGGCGCCAGCCGACCACCCGTCGCGTGAGCATTTCCCAACCGTCGATTTCGGAACCAACGTCGAACTGACTGTGGTCCAGACGCCGTCCGTTGCCGCCGTCCAGCAGCGTCACTTCGCTCTCGGAAGCCAGTACGAGCCGCTCGTCGTAAACGGCCAGCGCGACGCGGTCGGCGCGGCCGACCCGCGCGCCCGGCGTCCGCCAGACCGTCCGCCCATCGGTCACCGCCAGCTTGTAGACGGCGTATCCGTCCGGGGAGACGTACAGCGCGTCGCCCGCGCGCAGCACCCGGTCCGCTCCCAGCCGCTGCTCGGCGGCGTGGGTCCAGGCGCTGGTTGCGGTGCGGGCGTCGAATGCTGCGACGGCACCCGCGGTAACCAGGATGACGCGGCCCTCCGGCGCGATCATGAGGCCGATGACCGCCTGGGCTCCCGGCGACGGGAGCACGCGTGGGCCGCGGCCCGTGGTCGCGTCGCACAGGCACACGGCGGCCTTGTGATCCACTACCGCCACGTAGGCGAGCACCTTGTCGCGTACCACCACGTGCCCCGCCGGTCCATGGGCGAGCACGTGCGCCCACAGCGTCTCGCCGCTGTCCGCGTCCACGCAGACCGCGTGGCCATCGGTGCGCACGGCGATGATGCGCCGCCCATCGGCGGCGAAATACCGCTGCCTGGGAAAATCCTCGGGGTCGGCGCCAAGCGCTTCGAGGCCGACGGGCTCTGCGCCCCAGCGCCACACGTCCCGGCCGGTGCGGGTATCCAGGGCGAAGATCTCGTAGCCGGTGGCGAAGATGGCGAGTTCGTCGGAGGCTTCGAGCAGCAGCGGCGTGCGCTGCGTCGGATAGGCTTTCGCCCAGAGCGGATTCGGCCTGCCCGGCTGATACGCCTGGATGCCGTCCGCAGCGTGCACGTAGAACCGTGAGAAGCTGCTGCGTGCCGTCGGCGGCAGCGCGAGCGGGATTACCTGCGCGTGGCCGTTCGCGTGCACGATCGGCGTGGAGGCCGGCTCGGCGGTCCACGCCGGACGATCCGCCGCCCGCGACGTTCCCTCAGCGGCCAGCACGAACGCAGCCAACGCGAGACATTTCACGATTCGCACGCTTCGACGCATGGTCAGCCCTTAGCCGCCTCGCGGAAATACCGGCCGACCAGCGGCTCGAGCCGCTGCACGATATCCGGCGCGACGCTCTGCTTGTGGGACCAGATCCCCAGCTCCAGAGCACGGTGGGCGGGCGACTCGGGCAGCGGACCTCCAGCCAGCCGCTTCACGGCTGCGTCGATCAGCAGCGTCGCCTGCTCCGTCGCCCGCTGCAGGTTTCCGATGATCTCTGCGAGCAACGCCTGCTTGTCGAGCACGTGCTCGGGCTCGCGCCAGCAGTCGTAGTCGGTCGAGAGCGCCACCAGCGCATAGGCGATCTCCGCCTCGCGGGCCAGCTTCGCTTCCGGCATGCAGGTCATGCCGATCAGATCGCCGCCCCACTGCCGGTGCATCAGCGACTCCGCGCGCGTGGAGAACTGCGGCCCCTCCATCACCACGTACGTCCCGCGGCGATGCACGGTTGTCGCGGCGGCGTCCGCGCAGTCGAGCAGCACCTGGCGCAGCACGGGGCAGAAGGGTTCCGCCAGCTCGGCGTGCACCGCGATCCCGTCCTCGAAAAACGTGCTCGCCCGCTTGTGCGTCTTATCGATGACCTGGTCGCAGACGACGAGATGCCCGGGGGCGATCTCCTCGCGCAGGCTGCCCACCGCGCCGCTCGCGAGGATGTGCGTCACGCCGAGCTTCTTCAGCGCGAAGATGTTCGCCCGATACGGAACAGCCGACGGCGGATGAATGTGCCCCTCGCCGTGCCGGTTGAGAAATGCCACACGCCGCCCGTGCCAGTCGCCGACGAAGATCGGGCCGCTCGGCGGTCCGAACGGCGTATCGACGAACAGCTTCTCCACTCCCGGACGGGCCGCGAGCTTCTCGCCCAGCCCCGTACCGCCGATCACACCCAAACGCACGTTCTGCAAGGTCGTCCTCCGTTTCCGCCGCGAATGTCAGCCGCCCAGCACCGCGAGCCGCTGCACCAGTTCCGGCATCACCCCTACCACCCGATCCACCTCGTCCTCGGTCGTGAAACGCGACAGGCTGAAGCGCACGCTGCCGTGGGCGTATTCCTGCGAAATCCCCATCGCCAGCAGCACGTGCGACGGCTCCAGCGAGCCGCTGCTGCACGCGGCGCCCGCGGACGCGCAGATGCCGCGTTCACCCAGCAGGATCAAGAGCCCCTCGGCCTGTACACCGGCAAAGCCGATGTTCGTCGTGTTGGGAATTCGCGACGCACCCGCACCGTTGACCCGCGCCCGGGCGACGCCCGCGAGAATCCCCGCCTCGAGCCGATCACGCAGCGTCGCAACCCGGGCGCCGTCCTCCGCGACGGCGGTCCGCGCGGCATCGGCAGCCACGCCCAGCCCGACGATCGCGGCTGTGTTCTCTGTACCGCCCCGCAGGTCCCGCTCCTGCCGCCCGCCGATGACCAGCGGTCGCAGCCGCGTCCGCTTGCGGACGTACAGGGCTCCGGCGCCCTTGGGGCCGTGAAACTTGTGCGCCGAGAGGCTGAGCAGCGCACACGGCACTTTGGCCACGTCGACCGCCGTCTTCCCGATCGCCTGCACCGCGTCCAGGTGCAGCGGCACGCCGCGATCGGCAGCCAGGGCCGCCACGCGGTCCACATCGAAGAGCACGCCCGTTTCGTTGTTCGCCCAGAGCAGGGAGACGAGCCCGGTCTCCGGCGTGAGCACCGACTCCAGCGCCGCCAGGTCCAGATTGCCGGCGGAATCCACGCCGACCTCCACGATCTCGCAACCCTCGCGGGCCAATTGCGCCGCGAGCCGCTGGGTCGCGCTGTGCTCCACCGCCGACGTCACCAGCCGCTGCCGATCCGGCCGTAGCGCGAGCGTGCCTCGGATCGCCAGGTTGATGCTCTCCGTACCGCCCGACGTGAACACGATCTCCCGCGGCTCCGCGTTGAGCAGTCCAGCCACCTGGGCCCGGGCGGACTCGATGCGGTGGCGTACACCCTGACCGAACGGATGCACGCTCGACGGGTTCGCATACGCCTCCCGGAGCAGTGGCTGCATCGCCGCCACGACGGCGTCGAGCGGTTGGGTGGTCGCATTGTTGTCGAGATAGACAAGCTCGGGCATGTCGGGAATTGTAGGCCACCGCCGCAGGATTGCACCCTGCCCCGCGGCGGACGGAGTGTTGGCGAGACGAATGCTTCCCGCTGTGCGTGATTGCCGCTAGAATTCCCGATTCGATCGGGCGTGCGGCTGCCGGTTGGCCGCGTGCCGAGCCCCGGCTCCGGTGATCCGTGCTCCGCAGTCGCGCCGGCGCCGTGCCCTCTTGGAAGGCGGACATGCGCACACGACACCTGCGGACCATCGTGCTGGCGGCACTGTCGTTGGTGCTGGCGGCGGCGCTCTTTCTCGCCTACCAGTACCGCGAGACCAAGACCGCTCCGATCCTGCTCACCAACGCGACCCCCACGCCGACCCCGACGCCCACGGCGGAGACCGTCAAGCGGCCCGACAACGGGAGCATCACCGTCGGCCCCAATCAGGGCGTCGAGGTCGCCGGCGGCGGCGCCCTGCGCTGCCAGATCTACGACGACGAGGGCAACACGCGCGGCCGACTGCTCGCCACCGAGTGGCGCCCGCTCGGCGACCGCAGTCTGAAGATCGAGGTCGTCGAGCCGCGCATCACCATCCATACGCCCGGTGGGCAGATCATCGAGGTCGCGGCGGACAGCGGCGTCATCGAACGCAAGTCCGCGGACCTCTCGCGGCTCGAGGTGCGGAACGCCGCGCTGCGCGGCGCCGTGCACATCACCATCGATCGCCTGACCGACGAGCAGCGCAAGGCACTGCCGCCGGATTCCGCCGCAGCCGAGACCGACCGCTACATCCAGCTTTCCATGGATGATCTGTTCTTCGATCTGGAGTTCGCCCGCGTCCAGACCGACGGGCCGTTCAAGGTTCACTCTGCTGAGGCAGAAATCCAGGGCCGCGGGCTCAGCGCCCGGTACAACGAACTCGAGAGCCGGGTCGAAGAGCTCAACATCGAGCACGGCGACCGCATCATCGTCTGGAACCTTGGCGATCGCTTCCGCGTCGCCGGCCTGAGCACGGGCAACGACGAGGAAAGCGAGACGTCGCCCCAGCCAGTCGCGACGCCCACGCCAGCACCGACTCCTACCCCGACGCCGGATGACGGCCAACCGCCGATGCTCGCCGAAGACGAGCCGCGCCAGCCGAAGGTCCGCCCCACCGACGTCTACACCGCGATCTTCGAAGGCAAGGTCGACGTCCAGGAGTACGAAGGAACCGAGGTCGTCGGCAAACTGCTCGCCGACTACCTGCGCATCCTCTTCGACTTCAGCCAGCGCGAACGCGAACTCGCCCGGCAGGCTCCGCCGGCAGCCGCTGGCTCACCGGAAAAGACCGCGGTTGAGACCACCAAAACGCCGGAGCCGCCATCCAACCGCATCGAGCTTACCTGGAACGGTCCGCTGAAAATCACGTCGGAGCGTCTGCCGGCGATCGAGCCCGGCCAGGAGGCACCGCCGCAGCGCATCCACCTCACGGCGACCGGCGAACGGGTCGTCGTGGACGATGGTGAACGGAAGGTGGAGTGCCGCAAGCTGAGCTATCGTAACGAGGCCCAGGCGGTCGAGCTGACCGGCACGGCTGAGCTGCCCGCGCACGTGTCGCTCGCCGAGGGCGGCGAGCTATTCGGCCGCGAGATCGTGCTCGACCGGACGTCGCGGCGTGCGTCGGCCCGGGGGCCCGGCGGCCGGCTGATCGCAGCCGCCCAGCGCGGCGAGTCCACCGTGACGGGCTTTTCGCTGGACAGCACGCCGCAGGATGAGGCACCGCTCGAAGTCCGCTTCGAGGACGAGGTCAACGTGACGTTCGACCTCGGCCAGATCGAGCGCTTCGACCCGCGAACGGGCAAGACCCGGTCCATCGATCGCGAGATGCTCAAGAACGCGGTATTCACGGGCCAGGTGCGCATGGTGCGCGGCGAGGATCGTTTCCGCGGCGAACGCATCGAGATCGACTTCGGTGTCGATCCGAACGGCAAGCAGTATCCGACCGAGGTGCGGGCGTACGAGCAGGTCGTCGCCGCCCAGGGCCCGCGGTACATCAGCGCCGATCAGCGGCTGCTCGTGGATTTCGAGCTGCTCGACAGCCCCAAGCAGCAGCCCCCCTTCAACCTCGTTCGGGCCCGGCAGGCTGCGAGCGAACGCGGCGAGAACGCCGACGCGATCGACTGGAACGCGGTCCGCACGCACTACGAGGCCCAGCGCGACTACCGCCCCGGCCTTGAGCACCTCGAGGCGGTGGGCAACGCAGAGGTCCGCGACCCCGAACAGTCGCTCGAGATCGATTGCGAAATCCTGCAGTGCCGCTTCCGCGAGGGCCGCGAGATCCAGTCCGGCCTGGTCACGCCGCGGGCCGATGGCCGGGCGTTCGTGGCGCTGGGCGCGTTCTCCATCTCGGCGCCCCAGCCGATCCCGTTCGACGCGATCGCCCAGACCGCGTCCGTCGAGGGCCCCGGCCGCATGACCTTCCCGAGCAAACAGGACATCGACGGCCAGGCGCTCGACGAGCCGCTGATCGTCGGCGTCCAGTGGTCCGAACGCATGGCGTTCGACGGCAGCAAGAACGAGGCGATCTTCCACGGCCAGGTCAAGGCCGAGACCGAGCGCAGCCGGTTCGAATGCGGCGACCTGCAGATTGACTTCGAGGATCAGGCGGCGCCCGACGAGCAGGCGGTCGCCGCCCGCACCGCCACGCCCGAGGACTGGTGGCTGCTCCAGCCGATCCTCGACCGGGCCGTCGGCAAGGGCAAGGACGATCGCGTGGCGGTTACCGGGCCGGCGTTGAACAAGCGGCCGACGTACATCTACGCCACCGGGGATATCAAGGGCCAGTCGGTCAACCAGGATCCGGCGTCGGGGGACGTGCGCACGCGGGTGCTGTTTCAGGGCCCGGTGCTGGCAGTCGACCTGCGGCAGCGGCAACTGCTGATCGACGGCGCGGGTGCGCTGCTCATCGAGGACTACCGCAGGGCGCACGCCCAGTCGGCGAGCAGCCTGGCGGTCCCAATGGACGTTTCGCCGTTCGGCCGGCTGGTCGGGGGCGAGCCGTCGCAGACGGTCATCCTCTGGCAGAAGTCGATGACGTACCACGACGCGGAGTCGACGGCGGAGTTCACCGGCGACGTTTCGCTGACGCACAGCACGGGTGCGAAGATAAAGCACGCCGCCGACATCATCGGCGCGGAGGCGGCAGCCAGCGGCAAGGGACGCGAGGCCCAGCTCAACTGTCAGAACCTCGCGGTGCGCTTCGCACGCGATGAGAACAGCACGGACGTCAACGCCGGAACGAGCCCGATGAGCGGAACCGAGGTGGACGCCTTCGTCGCGGAAGGTCAGATTCACTTCGCCGATTCGGGGATTTCCGCAATCGCCGAGCGCATCGAGTATTCGCGCGATACCGGCGCGCTGGAGATCCTCGGCACCGAAGACGCCCCCGCACAGCTCTTCGACCAGCGCAAACGCTTCAGCTCATTCAAGGGCCCGCGATTCATCTGGAACCGCAAGACCAATCAGATTCTTGCGCCCAAGTCCCGCGGCCAGATGCGCTGATGCGTCCGCTTTGCATCGGGGCGCGGCGCCTTAGTTTACCCAGCTTTTCACCGTAAAAGTTGGCACTCTCATCTTGCCTTTGGCCCTTCGCCCGGGATAGAATGGGCACATGGTGGTGTGACGGCGGTGGGTATGACCGAACCGTCACGACGATTGCCTCGGGGGGTATTCCGAGTCTTCCACTACAGGGCACCTGCGCCGAAGTCTGCGAAACGATTGAGGCGGATTGTCTCGCATATCTCTTCTGGCGTCGGTAGTTGGTGCTTTCCGGTCTGATGCACACGGGGGTGTGCTGGCGCCAAGCGTTTCTCTGCATCTGGCGGGGGAATGTTGCGCGCGGGGAAGGATGCAGGTCCTCAGCCGGCAGGGTCGTAGCGCTTCGCCTGACTGTCCCACCTTGGGGCATCCCGTCGCGCTACGCCGGCGCAATTGAATTTTCTTTCCGAAGGGGCAAGGAGCAGGACGGCGGGTGGTGCGCGCGCGCAGCACCGGACCACCCGCCGATCCGTTGCTTCCATAATTATAGTATGCGCGCCCGCGGGAAAATCATGCCGCGCCACGTGCGCCGATTCCGCCAGATCCTCTTTCGCAATCGATCCGAGGGCCGCCCGTCGTCCGCGAGCATATCCGCGCGGCTTCCGCGGCAATATGCCCCTTCTGGCCGACGCGCTTGTTGGCGAGGCCGACCGCCGCGCGTATCCACTGTGAACAGGAAAGGGGACATTCTACTTTTTCGTTGACTTAACGCGCGCACGAGCTAACTTACGCTCATGCCTCGAACCGCGCGAGCCTCGGTCGGCGGAGTGTGCTACCACGTCATCAATCGCGGCAACGGCCGCGCGGAAGTCTTCCACAAGGACGCCGACTATGCCGCCTTCGTGGACCTGTTGGTCGCGGCCAACGAGCGGCTGCCGCTGCGTGTCCTGGGCTACATGCTCATGCCCAATCACTTTCACCTGGTGCTTTGGCCGCGGGGCGACGGCGACCTCAGCCGCTGGATGCAGTGGCTACTGACCACCCACGTGCGGCGCTATCACCGGCACTACCACAGCAGCGGCCACGTCTGGCAGGGCCGCTTCAAGGCTTTTCCCATCCAGCGCGACTCGCACCTGCTCACCGTGCTCCGTTACGTGGAACGCAACGCCCTGCGCGCGAGGCTCGTCGAGCGCGCCGAGGACTGGCTGTGGTCGAGTCTGGCGTGGCGGCGCCGAGGTCGCCGGCCGACGCTGCTGGCGGAGTGGCCGGTCGCGTGCCCGCGGAACTGGCTGGCGACGGTCAACGCGGCGCAGAGCGGCGCCGAGGAACAAGCCCTGCAGCGCAGCATCGCCCGCGGCACGCCCTTCGGCACCGAGCGCTGGCAGGTCCGGACCGCCGCGCGCCTCGGTCTCGAATCGTCCCTACGCCCCCGCGGCCGTCCGCCCAAGGCGAAAAAGTAGAATGTCCCCTTTCTTTTCCCAAGGCGAAAAAGTAGAATGTCCCCTTTCTTTTCCCGATTAGGCAACGACAAATATACGGCTCTGCCAAGAACGAGGGCTTTCCACGCCCCCGAAAACTTTGTATTTGAATTGCTTGAGCGCCCGACACGTTGGCGTCGGCTGACACCCGAGTATCGCATTCACTCGGTTAAGTACATTGAGGACTTTGGGGGCTTACGATGAACCGGGCGGCGGCAATACAAAAGGCTTCAGAGTTTCTCTCTTCTGCCTGGGGGAAAAATGCAGAGCCAGAGTCTGCCACGCTCATTGAGCGTGCCGATGGACGTCGCTACTGGTCGATAGTCTACCGACAGGAGGCCTTCTTTCCGGAGAAAGCGGCGGCAGGCGTCGTAATCGACGGTCCCTACGTGCTCAACGTCGATGACGCCAGCGGCGAAGTCTCGGTTGTTGGCTGACGTGCCTCCACATCGTCGGTGTTCCATGGGAAGGTCGATGGGTGCCCCCCTTCGTGCCTCACGAAGACCGGGAATTGCTAGATAAGTGAAGTAAACCCTGAGGCGATTTCCGTCGCGCAGTGGTGGGAACGTGGCGCGCGAAACGCACAAGCCAGAACCCTTGAGTAATTGGACGATATGGCACCAGGTTTCATCTATGAGAAGCTGACACACCAGGGAACCGCGCGGCCATGGAGAACTCCCAAGGGTTCGGCGGAAACGTGAGCCCGAAGCGCGGAACGCGGAAAAGCAGAGTGCACTGGCCCGGCGGCTGGTATCAGCCGCAGCCGGGCCGCCCGCCTCTCCGAAAATGCACGTGCATTCGAGCGCACGGCTCAGTAGGATGATTGAGGGATATTTCGAGGCGGCACAAGGCCAGGCTTGCAGGGGTACGATATGGTCTTTCCTGCTCGGCGTGATGCCGGCGAACACGCACTTTCGATGGCAACCCTTCGCTTCCTCGCAATCGCGATTTGCATTACCGTCATGGCGGCGCCCGCCGCCGTGTTCGCCCAGTCCGACTGGGACCTCTACGCCCTGCGGCTGATCAACCGTGCCCGAGCCAACCCAGCCGCCGAAGCCGCGATCATCGGCTCGAGCGTCGTGGACGACAGCGCCCCCGTCCCCCCGCTCGCCCTCCACCGCCTCGCCTGCCAGGCCGCAACGAACCACGTCCACTGGATGCACGACAACCTCGGGTCGATCGACTCCAACGTCGTCCCGGACTCCTGGACCCTCTACGAAGCCCTGGACGGAAACAACGCAACCATCCCCGCCGTCGGTACCCCTAGCTACACGGGGGTAACGATGAGGGATCGACTGGATGCGGTGGGCTTTGCATGGGGATGGCCCGGTGAAACCGCGAACGCGATCGCGAGCTCCGAAGCCATCCAAATCGACG
>Ga0116151_10003560_pt1 | contig 13913 bp, 14 predicted proteins | sample AD_UKC117_MetaG_FD_89893 | JGI IMG/M metagenome (GOLD analysis project Ga0116151, IMG submission 89893) | Active sludge microbial communities of municipal wastewater-treating anaerobic digesters from Hong Kong - AD_UKC117_MetaG | ecosystem: Engineered > Bioreactor > Anaerobic > Digestate...
TCATGGGCTGTTGAAAAGACTATATAAGTGTCCGGATAACCTTCGAGTATTTGTCTTGCACATTCTACTCCGGACATACCTGGCATCTCAATGTCCATGAAAACAACTTCAGGTTTGTGTTTTTCAAACAGGCCGAGAGCGGACTCCCCGTCCGCTCCTATGGCCACTGTCTCAAATGAGTCATGCTCATCTACTACTTCCTTGAGAATCAAGGACATCTTCTCATTGTCATCTGCTATCAGAACTTTAATCATGCTTACCTTTCAAGACCCTTTGGTGTCCCAAGTATTTCCTTAAGTACAATCCCTTTTCGAATGTCTTCTGCATCAAACCTGAACAGTCCAAGGTCCAGCTGTCCTGCCCGTGCCTTGCTTTTTGCTATCCGCTCTTCAGCAAGCAGGATCTTGAGTTGTTCCTCCAGCATCAATTCTTCGTTGGATTTGCCTTCAGCCATTCTATTTATCCCCTTTTTTGACAACTCCTTCTTCAGGTTTGTCAGTTTTTCCCATTTCGGATATGGAATCCCTCATATGGGTATCCGCCATGACATTCTTCATCTTGTAATAATCCATTATTCCGAGGTTTCCGCTTCTGAATGCCTCTGCTATGGCCTTTGGTATTTCAGCTTCTGCTTCAACAACCTTGGCTCTCATTTCCTGGACGGTGGCTTTCATTTCCTGCTCACGCGCATAAGCCATTGCCCTTCTTTCCTCTGCCTTAGCCTGTGCAATTTTCTTGTCCGCTTCCGCCTGGTCGGTCTGAAGCTGTGCACCAATGTTCTTGCCGACGTCAATGTCAGCTATGTCTATGGACAGAATCTCGAATGCCGTTCCTGAGTCAAGGCCTTTGTTCAGGACTGTCTGGGAAATTGAATCCGGATTTTCGAGTACTGCCTTGTGTGATTCAGCTGAACCAATGGTTGTAACAACTCCTTCACCAACCCTGGCTATGATTGTCTGTTCTCCGGCTCCACCGATGAGCCTGTCAATGTTGGCCCTCACGGTAACCCTTGCCTTGGCTTTGAGTTCAATACCATTCTTTGCAATTGCTGCAATAAGCGGAGTCTCTATTACCCTCGGGTTTACACTCATCTTAACCGCTTCAAGGACATCTCTTCCTGCAAGGTCAATACCTGCTGCAATCTTGAATGTAAGTGGAATTTCTGCCTTTCCGGCTGCAATCAATGCATCTATTACCCTGTCAACATTACCTCCTGCAAGATAATGTGATTCAAGTTCATTTATAGATACTTCAAGGCCTGCCTTTGCCGCCTTGATCTTCGGTTTGATTATCCTTGCAGGCACAACCCTTCTGAGCCTCATACCAATCAGGTTGATAAGGCTTATCTTTACTCCTGCAGCTCCGGCCGATATCCACAATCCAAGTGGTACCAGACTGAATAATACTGAAAGCAGGAATATTAACGCTACTACTACAATCAAAACAATTATTGCTGTTTCCATTTACTCTACCTCTCCTTTTATTTTTTCTACGACGATACGCCGTCCTTCTACTTCAACTATCCTTATCCTGGATCCTTCTTCAATGAAAGCACCTTCTGCAACAACATCCAGCCTGACCCCATCAAATACACCGATTCCGGAGGGTCTCAGCATGCTCTGAGCCACACCTTCCCTTCCCTCGAAGTATTTCATGTCCTCAACACCGGAAAATCCTTTCTCCTTGCTGAGGGACTCATTCAATACCAGTGTCTTTGAGAGTCTTCCCTTTGATGCGGACCTTACGACAATCATTATGACGACAGCCAGTACCAAAAGCAGAATCAGAAACATGACAAGAGCTTCCATGAATGTGTTGGCAGTCATTATGATTCCAACAATAAAAAGAATTATTCCTGTTATTCCAGCTATACCAAATCCCGGAATGAAGATCTCAGCAAGCAGGAACAAAAGTCCAAGAGTCAATAGTATCGCCTGAACCAGTTCTATATTTTCAACAAAGCTGAATAATCCCATAATCTTGCCTCCTTTCGTAATACAATTCTACCCCATATATTCATTTAATTATTTCATTGCCTGCGAATTATACATAATCATCCTTTAAAACTACAGATACAGACACTACACAGCCTTCGTCTTTACTTCCGCCATCCTGGGCACAGTAAATGTGAAAATGGTTCCCTTGCTTCCTGTAGTAAATCTGATGTCCCCGCCGTTCTCAACCAGCTTTTTCTTCGACACTGCAAGACCTATACCCTGGCCTTGGTTCCCCTTGGTTGTAAAGCCCATATCAAAGACTTTATCGGCTATTTCATCAGGTATTCCCGTTCCGTTGTCCTTGACCTTGAAGATATAGAAATCCAGGCTTTCCCTCATGGAAACAAGGATCTTACCGTTTTCCACCCTACCGGCGGCATGTATGGCATTATCTATCAGATTACCCAGGATTGCACATACATCCCATGGTTCCATTGCGGGAGCCTCAAATCTTGTCGTGGATAGAATCTTGAACTCTATACCGCGTTTCTCACACGAATTGTTCTTGACCTGCAGCAGGGCGTTTATTGCCGGGCTCCTTGTCTTCATGACCTTGCCCACCAGCTGTATGTCATCATATACTTTTTCCATGTACTGTGAAGCTTCGTCGAAATGCTTCATTTCAATGAGACTGTGGACCACCTGAATGTGATTGAGGAAATCATGTCTTTGTTCACGAAGTTTGTCGTTCAAAAGCAAGGTTTCATCATATGACGCCTTCAGCGAGTCAAAGTTTGTTCTAAGTGCCTTTGTTTCCTCCCGGATTCGAATTACGCTGAAGCTTACTGCAAGTGCTGCAATTACCAACGCGACGGCTATACCCATTGCCAGCTGAAGTTCAGAATCAATTTCATTGTTTGTCAGAATTGTATATGCAACAACAACAGCAACCAGAAGACTGATTGCAAGAACAGCTGAAATATAGACTGTGGGCCAGCGTCCTGAGAAGATGGACGCCCTCCTTTTTATTTGTTTCATTTAACTTTCCCCGCATGGATATTATACTATATTGTATAATAACAGGGAAAACAATATTGTACTTGGACTACTTGTCAGGGGGAAATTATGTCATATAAAACAGGCATGGCGGCAATCAATCTTGAAATGCCCGAACGCATACCAAGGACTGAATATTCAGCGGAACTGTATTTTGACCTTATGAAAAGGGTGACTGGCATCGATGTGAACGACTCCAGTACAGAGGAAGTGAAAACCAGGGCCGGACTTGCATTCAGAAAAGCCTGGAACTATGACTTCAACTGGAACATAATGATTGACGCAAGATATGCCTTCAAGGAAAAGCGTTCAAAGATGGGACACGCCGAATTTACACAAGGTGGGATTGATTATACCGATGACATCGGAAGTCTTTTCAAGGAGCCCGAAGATGTTCTGAGCCTTGATCCCTATGAAATGTTCGGATCTGTTGATATACATAAGGAATCATTGAAGTTTGAAGAAAACTACAGGGCAAGGTGCAGTGTATATCCAGATGAAGTTAATATGACAGGTGTTTATGTTACATGTGTCTCCGGGCTGATTGACCTCTTCGGATGGGATATGCTGCTTTATTCTGCAGGTGTTGATCCAAAGGCATTCGGAGAAATGACCTTGAGATATTCAAAGTGGGTCGGCCAGTACTTCAGGGCAATGGCTGAATCTGATGTTCCGACCATAATGATCCATGATGACCTTGTGTGGTCTGCAGGCCCTTTCATTCATCCGGACTGGTACAGGAAATATGTTTTCCCCGGAATCAAAAAGAACATTCAGCTTCTCAAGGAAACCGGAAAGAAGGTCATGTTCACGAGTGACGGCAATTTTGATGTATTCGTTGATGATGTGGTAGACTGCGGAGTCGACGGATTAATATTTGAGCCCCTCACAGACCTTGCCGTGATTGCCGAAAAATATGGAAAAAGCCATGTAATAATCGGGAATGCCGACACAAGGATAATAATGTACGGCTCACGTGAAGAAATCCATACAGAAGTAAAAAGATGCATGGACATAGGTAAAAAATGCCCCGGTTTCTTTATGGCCATAGGAAACCATATTTCACCGGGGTCATCAATCGACAATCTTCTTTATTACAACGAGTGTTATGAGAAGATGAGCAGACGCTGATTACTCGTAGCTTACTATTCTGACGGCAAACCCCTGGACGGGCTCTGATTTAAGGATCTTGTCCTTTATTGTAAATGCAACCTTGTGCTGTTTTTCCATGAGTCTTGGGATATTCCTGTGGAATACTGTTTCCTCTTCAATCCACACCTGCATCATACCCTTGTAATCGCCTTCTTCAATGTTGACAAGCATGGCTTCCTCTCCTACGCTGAGAATCGTTCCATTGAGGACATCTTCCGTCCAAAGAATTCTCTTTGCATTTGCCTGGACCGGATATGATTCCATGACTTCATTTTTTATTACAACACCGATCACTACGCCTGGTACTATGTCATCGGGCACAACACCTTCTTCAAACTTAGCCTTTTCATCTACATGGACCTGCATCTTGTCTTCTGCATAGCCATCAAGGACATCAATCAAAAAACCGCCGGATTCGTTTACCTCAACAACCACGCCGGTTATTTCGAGTTCATTGCTGCCTCCGCAGGAAACAAATGATATAACCATCATCAGAATAAAAATCATTGAAATTGTTTTTTTCATCATGCCACCACCTCAATAAAAGTATATACTATTTGACGTAGCATACAAATCAAAAGTTCATTCAATATGTTACACGGAGGTTTTGATTATGAAAAATATAGCGGAACTTGATGAATTCATGTGCAGACCATCACCCGCGCTTGTAAATGACATAAGCAAAATCCAGGGTGATATCATGGTTCTTGGGGCCGGCGGCAAAATGGGACCTACCCTGTGCAAGCTTGCAGCCAATGCGATCAGGGAAGCCGGTGTAAGCAAGCGGATTTATGCGGTTTCAAGGTTTTCAGACAAAGAACATGCACGTGATCTCAAAAACCATGGCATAGAGGTATTCCCCACGGATCTTCTAAATGAGGATCATCTTGGACGCCTTCCACATATTCCCAATATCATTTACATGGCCGGAAGAAAATTCGGAACTTCGGAGGACCAGTCGCTTACATGGGCTATGAATACATATCTCCCCGGAAGGATTGCCGACAAGTTCAGGCACAGTAATATAGTTGTGTTTTCAACAGGAAACGTTTATCCCTTCGTGGATGTTGATTCAGGGGGATGTCGGGAAGATTCGCCGACAGGGCCCGTAGGCATCTATGCCAACACATGCCTTGGCAGGGAAAATGTATTCAGCTACTTCTCAAACAGATATGGTACACCGGTCCTCATGTTCAGACTCAATTATGCAATAGACCTTCGGTATGGTGTATTGCTTGAAATTGCCAAATCCGTATATTCCGGAAAACCTCTGGATATTACAACAGGATATTTCAATGTGGTATGGCAGGGCTATGCCAATGAGGTTGCAATAAGAAGTCTGCTGCATTGTGATTCTCCACCGAGGATTTTGAATGTAACAGGTATGGAGACCGTTTCCGCACGGGAGACAGCAAATAAGTTTGCTTCACTTTTCAATAAAAAGGCTGAGTTCATAGGCATGGAACAGGAGACTGCTCTTATTAGCAACGCTTCATATTGCATGCATCTTTTCGGTGAACCCACGGTCTCCCTCGACGATATGATTGAAATGGTCGCAAAATGGGTCATGAGCGGTGGGGAAACCCTGGATAAACCCACACACTTCCAGGAAAGGGAAGGTAAATACTGATGAAGAGACTGACTGATGAAAAAATGAAATTCCTCCACAGGGGCACAGCCATTCCCGCACATCCCCTTGCTCTGAAAGCCGACAGGACCCTGGATGAAAGGCATCAGAGGGCCCTCACAAGATACTACATGGATGCCGGAGCGGGAGGAATTGCAATCGGTGTTCACTCAACCCAGTTTGAAATACGCAATCCGGAGTTCAACCTATATGAACCGGTTCTCAGAATTGCTTCAGAGGAAGTCGATGCAGCAGGCTTGGACAGACCTTTCTTAAAGATTGCCGGTGTGTGCGGGCATTTGGAACAAGCAGAACACGAAGCGCAGACAGCCCTTTCCCTCGGATATGACATGGTTCTTCTCAGCATGGGAGGTCTTGGAGAAATGGATGAGGACGGTCTTTTGGAGAGAACAAGGAGAATTGCAGGTATAATGCCTGTATTTGGATTCTATCTTCAACCGTCTGTGGGTGGAAGAATCCTAAGCTATGATTTCTGGCGCCGCTTTGCAGAAATTGACAACGTCCACGCAATAAAGACCGCTCCCTTCAACCGGTACTATACACTTGATGTTGTAAGGGCAGTATGTAATTCAACAAGGAATGACCAAATAGCACTTTATACCGGAAATGACGACAATATAATAAACGACCTCCTTACAACCTACCGGTTTGAAATCGACGGCAAGGTTGTTGAAAAGGACATTGTGGGCGGATTGCTTGGTCACTGGGCCGTGTGGACCAAACGAGCCGTCGAAATATTCAATGACATAAAGGAGTATCAGGAAAGGACAAATCTTATCAACAAGGACTGGCTCACTTTGAATATACAGGTAACTGATGCCAATGCCGCCTTCTTTGATCCTTCCCACCAGTTCAGGGGATGCATTTCTGGTATACACGAAGTACTGAGAAGACAGGGTCTGATGGAAAGCATTGTATGTCTGTCTGAACATGAAAGGCTGTCCCCCGGGCAGACTGATGAGATTGACCGGGTACATGATGCCTATCCTTTCCTCCATGATGATGATTTCGTCAGGGAAAACCTTGAAAAGTGGCTTGGCTGATTATTCTTTTTCGGCTTTCACAAGATATATAAGACCGGCAAGTATAAGCAGGGCACCTGTTATTTTACCTATGGAAACCGGTTCACCCGCCAATATGTCCATGAGTGCACCCGTTGCAATCTGACCTATGAACAATATGACGGTTACATAAAGTATCCCGATCTTTGGTGTGATGTTGTTATTGATCAACACTACAAGATATCCAATTGATCCTCCGGTAAGAATAAACAGCTCCGACAGGGAGATTTTAACCGAACCAAGCCTGAAACCGGTTACTATCAATGCCAGGGGAAGAGCCACGCACAGTCCCAGGAAATAGTTTATGAATGCTCCTTTATACAACCCCTTGACTGCACCCAGTCTCGCGTTCAGCATTATTGAGACTGCAACATTAACCCCTGACAGAAGTGCAAGAAATGAATAAAGCATATCAACCCCACACAATCATTACGGCTGCCCCTGCGGCCATAAGAAGATATGCGGGGATTTTACCAAAGGAAAGTTTCTTCCGGTGTACTCCCAGCCATCCGAAGTGCTCTGCAATCCCTGAAGCAATTATCTGACCCACAAGTGCAAGTCCCAGGGTCATTGTTACCCCTATATTATTTACACAAAGGTTATTGAGAAGAATTGTAAATACTCCAAGTGCTCCTCCGAGCATGTATACAAAATGAATACCGCCGAAGATGTCCCTGGTCTCTTTTCTGACTATCAGCACAATCCCTGCGGTGGCCAGACCGGCGAAATGTATGATTATCAGCGAAATCCAGTATGATGTTGATTCCGCAAGCATTCCGTTTGCCGTAACCATGATTGCTATCATGATACCGCTCATAAGTGCCAGTGCTGTGTTTTTTGCAAGATTCTTGTTCACCGGATTATTATATACAAAAATGAAAAACAAGACACTGTTAAATTGATGTAAAATCTCCTCTCAATCGTTTGCAGTGTACAATATGAGGATATATACTTCATGACGAGGTGTTTCATGGAAAAGAAAAAGGTAGCTTTCGTGTGTGTTCACAATTCATGCCGCAGCCAGATGGCTGAAGGCTGGGCCAGGTTACTGGGCATAGATGTAATTGACGCATATTCAGCCGGCACAGAGGAATATCCTGAAGTTAAGCCAAAGGCCGTACAAGTGATGGAAGAGGCAGGTGTTGACATGTCAGGACACCGACCGAAACTGCTTGATGAAATACCTTTTGAAGTAGATATCCTTGTCAGCATGGGCTGTGGTGTAACCTGTCCTTTTGTTGCATGCAGCTATGAGGAGGACTGGGGAATTGAAGATCCTTCCGGGGGCACCATTGAAGATTTTCGCGTTACCAGAGATATCCTGAAAAAAAAAGTACAAAAGCTGATAGATGGCATCAGGGCCGGGGATTACAACTGATTTGCACAGAACACATCGTGTACTGTATCAACCAGACTGATATACTGTATTATATGTTCAGTGAAAGGTATAATCCCGGATGGTTATAACAGATGCAATTATTATTCTGGTTACTGGGATAGCAGCAGGTTTTATCAATGTCAATGCAGGCGGTGGCTCATTCATAACCATACCTCTTTTGATATTCATGGGACTGCCGACTGCAGTTGCCAACGGTACAAATCGTGTAGCCCTGGCTGCTGCGAACATCATAGCAGTTCATAATTTTAAAAAGGGAGGACATTTTGACTGGAAACTGTCATTGCTCCTTGCCATTCCCGCAACAATAGGCGCTATTGCCGGCTCTTTCATATCCATCAATCTTCCCGATGATTTATACAATGCAATACTTGGATCCGTAATTATTGTTGTCGTTTTATTTATCATTGTAAATCCGGCACGCTTTATAAAAACCCCTTCTGAGCTTAGTGGCAAAAGAAAAGTACTGGGAATGTTCATATTTCTTTTGCTTGGTCTATATGGAGGAATAATCCAGGCAGGTGTAGGCTTTTTAATAATTACCTCCCTGTTCTTCATTACAGGTTATTCGCTTGTCAGAATAAATAGCCTGAAAGTCCTTATTGTTCTTATCTATATGGCTTTTTCTCTGGCTGTCTTCATTATCTCCGGAAATGTCAACTGGGTTTATGCCCTCGTACTTTCAGCCGGCAATGGAACAGGGGCGTTCCTTGGCAGCCGGTTTGCCATGAAACATGGTGACAAGTGGATAAAGGCAATCATGATTATTGCCTCACTTATAATGGCGCTTAAGTTGCTGAATGTCTTCTGACTGTGGCATTTGTTATCTTATCGTCAGTATCCTGTGTATGTCTATGCTCTCTATAATTGTCAGAACCTGTTTGCCGGAAGCATCGTAGGTAAATTCCAAGGGCTGGCTTCCCGGTTGGAGCAATACTTCCCTGGGTTTTGAATTGCTTTTTATGATTACCTCCAGTGGACCGACCCTGGGTATTTCATCTATTGTAAACACATCGGGATCGTCATGGGAACCTGCAGTATTTACCATGTTCACCATCATAAACCCATTCTTTTCCATCAGGGTCATGTCTATGTACATACTTCCGGTTATCCTTGCAATCGGTTCAAATAATTCATCAAGGATTGTCCTTGTCATTTCCCTCAGGACATGATTTTTCCTTGTTAGGTAGGTCTCTCCTATATCCGAGTTGATGAAACCTATTTTCCCTTTTCCATGGGTCATGACTGTCCACAAAGGATATTTCTCTTCTGTATCCATTCCGTTCAAGGTTACAATACATCCACCCGTTTCGCTCTTTTTGCTGTTTCTGACAATCTCACCGTTGTTGTACGCCCAGGTCCTGCCATCATGGGACACATGGAATTCGCCGCTTGTATGCGTTCCTTTCAGACCCAGCCTTTTGCCCAAAAGTCTGTATGGTGCTGCTCCTATGGAAAGAACGGATCCACCCTTTTCGATATAATCAAAAAGCTTATCCAGGAAGGCCTCTTCAAGGTGGATGGTTTCGGGCAGAATTATCAAAGGATACTCACTCATCCTGGTTTCAATACTATGCTCTGATACAATTTCAAATGACTGGTTGGTTTCACACAGAAGCTGTGTGATGCCCTGGATTGCACCATCCTCTCCATCACACTGGAAAAGATATCTGCTTCTTCTATATCTGTCATAGGTTGAGTTCAAAAGTGCAATCTGAGGAATGAATCCTGCCTTATGACAGTATTCTTCCCTTTCCCGGCAAAAGGAAGCCACTTCACTCATCAGGTCTGCCTGCCAGCGGTGGACACTTCCATCCTTCTTCTGGGGATAATAATTCTGAAAACCTCCACCCATTGCAAGAACTGTTGCTGCTTCCTGTTTCAGTTGCTCAGGATGCTTGGGACAATTTTCCATCTTATCACCATGTCTCCACCTGAACCCCCAGGCCATTAGATCCCATGGTTTGCCCTGTGATGCCAGACATCTTCCCTCATATCTGGCGGAATTCAGTGAATCAGCCCAAAGGTAATCCCCCGAAAGAAAATCCACATCTGCACAGACTTTTTCAGGCATCTTGCTTGAAAACGCCCAGTTGCTTGCTATCTGGAACTCCGGGAATTCTTTATGAACGGTGTCTATGTATTTTCTCAGATAAATCCTGAACTGTTCCCTGCAGAAGTCTGAATACTCCTGCCAATTCTCATCCCCTGGTTTTACCGGCGGATTACCGGAGATGTCAATCCCTGTCTTTTTCCTGAATGCTTCCATGGCAACGGCTGAATAGTCCACCTGGGTACCCCAGCACTCACCGTCAACCCAGACACCATCCACCTTGTATTCACCGGCCAGTTCAAGGAATTGTGGAATAACAACTTCTTCTGCATATGGACTGAAGGTAGAGGTTATTCCATCAGGAATCCATGTCGGTGTGCCATCGCCCGCAATACCCTTTCGTTTCCACTCCGGGTGTTTGATGCATTGGAATTCATCACACACACCGGAATAGTGCATATATAGGGCTACACCATTTCTGGCTGTGACTTTTCTCCATATATTCAGGATGTCCTTCTCAATCACCGGGTAATCATTACCAAGCTTTGTCGGGTATGATGTCCATCCCGGGTGACCCTTGCAATCTATCTGTATGAAGTCAGGTTCGGTGACATCAATTACATGCTGTACCATTTCTTCTGTGGTAGTAAGACCTATTGGAATTATTTCCCCTTCAGCCGCAGGTTTGGCATGGAAGTCAAAATGCAGTCCGAAGAATGAATCTTCCCTTCTTTTTCTTTCAGGGCTATCAGACATAACAGCACCTCCCTTTTAACTAAATGAATTATACAACAAAGATATGTGCTTTAACTTAAAATCAGAACCGGTCCTGGATGAAACAAGCCTTATGAATGAACAAATTGTTCAAAGTGTCTTCATTGCCGGTGATTTCAACCTTCCTGAAGCTCTTAAGCTTACCAATGCTGTATCTTCCGGTAACCATCTGTGAAAACTCAGGTGCGTTGCAGAGAACATCCGGGGTTTTGGTTGTCCTGTGTACATTGGACTGTCCTTTATCCCACTCAACAAGCCAGCTCCCATGGTTCCATGGGCAGTACTCATCGGCAAGACCAATTGTGGCTCTGCCCGGTTTGTCAGGCTTTCTGATGATTTCAAGCGCTTTTTCAGCGTCGATTATCCGGTTCATACCGGTATAACGGATTGTTGAGGTCTGTTCCCAGACCTCCTTCACAAATAGACTCACCGGAAAATCTGCCGGAACCTCCATTTTGACTTTTCTGAGGTCTCCTTTGAAACTGTTTATGATTGAAATCAATGCCATAAGGCCATTTTCGCCTGTCCAGGCAATCTCAATCACAGACATGTCATATGTATATTCAGCAACTTCCTTTTTCTTGAACTTCATATATGCAACTGGATTGTTGCCCTTGTCGTACCTGACAAGAACCCGTACATCCGTTGTATAGGGATCTTCTGAATACAGCCTTTTCCATCGCCAGATCTTTCTGTTTACAGAACAGTTGTAATTTTGTGAAAAGCTGTCATATATTTTTTGGATATCATCAAGGGAATCGCCGGGGAAATATTGCTTCATATATCCTTCATGGGGAGAGTCAATCACTTTCTTGATATCAACTTCAACGACCTTGCTCTCACTCCCCTGTGAATAACCGAACATCCTGTAGTACTCATGTGAAAACGGATACAGGTAGGACATGACATCACCGTTTTCGTGCATTTCATCAAATGCCAGCTTAAGCAGATTTCTGACATAACCGCTTCTCCTGTGCTGTGCAAGTGTTGCTACTCCTGCTATACCCGGTGATCCGACAATCTGTCCGTCAAGATATGATTCAAAGGGAACGGATTCAAGTACCGCCACCATTTCCCCATTGTCCGAAAAAGCAGCCTTGCCGTACTTCCACCTGTTTTCATCAGCGCCTGGAAAATAATCCGTTTTTTCCACTTCATATTTCATGAAGTATACAAGTGAGTGTATCCTTCTCAATGCAACAAACTCTTCCTGTCGTATCTTTCTGTATTCCATGATATCCCCCCTATTCACACACAATCATTATATTGTGGTTTTTCTCCCTTATCAAACACTAACCCACAATTTGAAAATAATCACGACAGACGTAAATATTTACGTCTGTCGTAATTATCGCATTATCATATTTCTAACCAGACAACTTTTACAACTGTCGTAAAAATTTGCACCTGTGCGATAGTCAGGGGTAACACGAAAGCCCCGGGTTGCTGTGCAAACCGGGGCTTTATAAGAGGTCTTTCGAATTATCAGTACTTGCTTCTGGCGGTATAGGTTGTGTGGAGTAGTTCGTGGGACAGGTGTCCAAGTGGCTTTCCAAGGAATTCCTGGTATATCTTTATGATATCCGGGTTCTCGTGGGATTTTCTAAGTACCTTGCCCTCGTCTTCTCTGTACAGTGCCTTCATTCTCTTTTCCCTGGTGTTTTCTTCCTTTGGTCTTGGCTGTCCGCCGCCGTTTATACATCCGCCCGGGCAACCCATGACTTCTATGAACAGATACGGGCTTTCACCCTTCTTGATTTCCTCAAGAAGCATTCCGGCACCTACCAGACCACTGGTAACCGCTATGTTAACTGTTACACCATTCAGGAATGACCATTCTTCCTTTGCATCTTCAATGGTTATACCGGCAGTCTTGACCCTGTCCAGACCAACTATTGGAGTTACATGAAGTCCTTCGAATGGAAGTTCCCTTCCTGTGACTATTTCATAAACTGTCCTTAGGGCCGCTTCCATGACGCCACCGGTGGTTCCGAAAATGTCAGCAGCACCTGTTGAAATACCAAGTGGATTGTCAAATTCACCATTCTCAAGTTCTGTGAACTCTATTCCGGCTTCCTTGATCATCTTTGCAAGTTCACGTGTGGTCAGCACTGCATCCACATTCCTCACGCCATCGTTTACCATCTCAGGTCTGGTTATTTCATATTTCTTGGCTGTACACGGCATTATGGATACAACATACATGTCCTCAGGCCTGACGTCTATCTTGTCTGCAAAATATGATTTCGCAAGTGCACCCAGCATCATATGCGGGGATTTGCAGGATGATACATTGTCAAGCTGTCCCGGATAATAGTGTTCGATGTATTTTATCCACCCGGGGCTGCAGCTTGTTATCATCGGGAAGGTTGCATTGACGTCCTTGTGCATTCCAAGCGCCCTGACTTTTTCTTCATTGATTACACCCTTTTGATACATCATGGCTACTATCCTGTTGAGGAATTCAGTTCCCTCTTCAAGAATTGTAAGGTCTGCCGTGAAGTTTGTATCAAATACATGGTCAAATCCCATATCTCTGAGCGCTGTGGCCATCTGTCCTGTAACCAATGTTCCTGCAGGATATCCGAACTCCTCACCAAGAGCTGCTCTGATTGCGGGGGCAGTCTGTACAACAACTGTCTTTGTCGGGTCTGCCAGTGCTTTCCATACGTCTTCCGTTGCATCCTTTTCATGGAGTGCATTAACCGGACAAACGACCGTACACTGTCCGCAGTTCGTGCACGCAGCGTTACCAAGAAGGATATCATTGCCTGCATTGATTGAAGCCTTGAATCCGCGTTCCTGGGTGTTTAGGATTCCTACTCCCTGGACTTCA
>Ga0116151_10003562_pt1 | contig 13909 bp, 10 predicted proteins | sample AD_UKC117_MetaG_FD_89893 | JGI IMG/M metagenome (GOLD analysis project Ga0116151, IMG submission 89893) | Active sludge microbial communities of municipal wastewater-treating anaerobic digesters from Hong Kong - AD_UKC117_MetaG | ecosystem: Engineered > Bioreactor > Anaerobic > Digestate...
ACTCCAGATCCACACCGTCCAGTTCAAACAGTTTCTTATACTGTTTGACCAGAGCGTTCTTGGGTTCGGTCAGAATCTGCACCAGCGCGTCTTTGTCCAGCGCATCCAGGGTAACGATGATGGGAACACGTCCCACAAACTCAGGAATCAAGCCATAGCGCAGCAAGTCCTGCGGCAGGATTTGATTTAAAATGTCGCCGATTTTCTTTTCGTTGTGCCTTTTGATATCAGCGCCAAACCCCATCACTTTTTCGTCAATGCGGCTCTGAATGATCTTGTCGATGCCTTCAAAAGCGCCCCCGCAGATAAACAGGATATTGCTGGTATCAATCTGGATGAACTCCTGATGGGGGTGCTTGCGTCCACCCTGAGGCGGAACACTGGCCACCGTACCTTCCAGGATTTTCAACAGCGCCTGCTGCACGCCTTCGCCGGAAACATCCCGGGTAATGCTGGGATTATCAGTCTTGCGTGCAATCTTGTCAATTTCATCAATATAAACAATGCCTTTTTCGGCTTTTTCGATATCATAATCAGCCGCCTGGATCAACTTGAGCAGGATGTTTTCAACATCTTCACCCACATAACCTGCTTCCGTCAGGGAGGTCGCATCCGCAATGGCAAAAGGCACATTCAAAATACGCGCCAGCGTTTGCGCCAGCAAGGTTTTCCCGCTGCCGGTCGGTCCGAGCATCATGATATTGCTCTTTTGCAGTTCGACATCATCCAGTTTCATACCCAGATTGATGCGCTTGTAATGATTATATACCGCAACCGCCAAAGATTTCTTGGCAGTATCCTGACCGATCACATAATCATCCATGATTTCTCTTATATCTTGCGGTTTGGGAATTTCCCCCAATTCAAAACCAATGTCATCGGACAGTTCTTCTTCGATGATTTCATTACAAAGCTCGATGCATTCATCACAAATGTACACACCTGGCCCTGCCACCAGTTTCTTGACTTGTTCCTGGGTCTTTCCGCAAAACGAACATTTCAGTTGGCCTTTTTCATCACCATGTTTTGGCATTTTGTCACCTCTCTTTTCGGCGGACTCAGTGGTTAGCTATTCTTGGGACCAGTTAATATCTCGTCGATCAGACCATATTCCTTGGCTTCAGCCGCGGTCATAAAATAATCTCTTTCAGTATCACGACGGATTTTTTCCAGATCCTGTCCGGTTCTTTCCGCCAAAATACGATTGAGGGTTTCTTTCATGTGTAAAATACGCCGGGTGCGGATTTCAATATCCGTCGCCTGGCCTTCCATGCCTCCGGACGGCTGATGAATCATCACTTCCGAATTGGGCAAGGCAAAACGTTTGCCTTGCTCACCGGCGGCAAGCAGGAAAGCTCCCATGCTGGCCGCCATGCCTACGCAAATGGTTGAAACGTTGGGACGGATTACCTGCATGGTATCAAATATGGCCATTCCCGCAGTGATTGAGCCACCGGGACTATTGATGTACAGGTTGATGTCTTTGTCAGGGTTCTCGGCTTCCAGGAAAAGCAGTTGGGCAATAATTAAATTGGCTACCGTATCATCAATCGCACTGCCTAAAAACACAATACGATCTTTTAACAAACGCGAATAAATATCATAGGATCTTTCTCCGCGATTGGTTTGTTCTACGACCATGGGCACCAGATATGACATTGGAACTCCCTCCTCTACTTAATATTCATCAGACAATATCTATAGTATTCAATTTCAGGCTTCCGGTTCCACTTCTACAGCTGATGCGGGGACAGTATCTGCACCTTCTTCGTCGTCTTTGGTTTCGGTTACAACCGCGTGCTCCACCAAATAATCAATGGCCTTTTGGATCTTGAGCCGATAGATGAAATCATCCATCACGCCGGCTAGATTTTGTCTGGCCTGATCGGGGTCAATTCCCATTGAAGTGGACAGTTCAATGATATGATTATCTAATTCTTCGTCACTGAGCTCAATCCCTTTTTCTTCAGTGATTTTTTCCAGCATGAAATTGACACGGGCATTCTTCTCGCCTTCCGGCCACATTTCTTCATTGAACCGGTCAACATTGCGGCCGGTCAGCTGGAAGTACTGCTCAATGGACAGACCCTGCATCTTCAGCTGTTCAGCGAACTGATTGAGCATGTTTTGCAGCTGCATTCTGACAATGGCGCCAGGGACATCGACCTGGGTGTTCTCCAAGGCTTTGGCAATCACTGCATCGCGGATGAAACCCAGACGGCGGTTGTCCATGGATTCCTGCATGCTCTTTTGCACGTCTTCGCGCAGCTCGGCAATGGTCTCAAAATTGCTGACTTCCTGGGCAAATTCATCATTCAGCTCTCGGGGCTGTTTGGTCTCGATCCTATGTACGGTTACTTTGAAAACCGCATTTTTTCCAGCCAATTCTTCCGCCTGATAGGTTTCCGGAAATATCACCATTACATCAGCTGTGTCACCGACTTTTAATCCCACAACCTGTTCTTCGAAACCGGGAATAAAAGATTGAGAGCCTAATTCCAGCGGATAGTCTTCGCCTTTTCCGCCTTCAAAAGCAACCCCGTCCACGAATCCTTCAAAGTCGATGGTAGCAGTATCACCCATTTCGGCAGGCTCTTCGGTTTTTTCCACCAGTTCGGCATAATGGTTGGCCATGTCTTCCATACGCCGGTCCACATCTGCATCATCCATTTCCAGTATGGGAATGGTGACTTCCAGGCCTTCGATTTGACCCAGTACGACTTCCGGTTTAACCGGAACCTTGGCGGTAAACCGCAAAATATTGTCTTCCTTTATCTCTTCTATTTCAAACTCAGGCTGAGCAATGGGTTCAATATCTAATTCCGTCAGCGCCTGTTCAAAGGCTTCGGGAACGATCATTTCGATGGCATCTTCAAAAAGGATTTCGCGTCCAAAATGGGCTTCCAGCAGTTCCCGGGGCACTCTGCCTTTACGGAATCCCGGAATGGTTACTTGTTTAACGACTTTCCGGTAGGCCTTCTGCAAACCCTCTTCAAAAGTCTGCGCATCCACCTCGATGCTCAGATAGGCCTCACTTTTTTCTATCTTTTCTAACCTGGCACTCATTTATGCTCCTCCTAACTAAAATTGAAATCTTTTCTTTGCCGCAAATGATTACCAAATCTTTGAGAAAACTGTCATGCAACCAAAGGAAAGGCTTCCTAAAGAAATGTACTCTATTTTGGCTAAAAACACAACACCCCGGCAAAAAGCCGAGGGATTTGTTTCTTATGGAGCGGAAGACGAGATTCGAACTCGCGACCCTCGCCTTGGCAAGGCGATGCTCTACCACTGAGCCACTTCCGCATCAAAAACAATTCTTCTCAATAAGAATAAGCAATAACCCCTGTGCAAGTCAAGGTATTCAAGCAGATAAATTTGATTTTCTGCCCAATTCCTGCTGCCCTGGTCCTAACTGCGCCCCTTAAGATTATTCCCAGTTAAACAGGATCCAATCACAATTATTACCCTGTATAATGCTGCAGTTATTCTAACGTTGTTTCGTCTCATTCTTTTTTTTATTTTCCAGGTAGTCCATCAGCAGTGAGCCCAGTTTCAACAGAAAAATCCCCTGCTGCCATTCCTTTTCTTCATTATTGAAAGTATCCTGCCGCAACAGGATTAAGGATTGGGCGGGATTTTGGTCAAAATAGTTGGCCAGATCGGCCACCATGTAAACTTCCAGCTCTTTCAGCACTTTGCGGCTGAGTTCGGCGGGCCGGAAGGCCAGTACCAGATCGGCGCATTTGAAAGCCCGGCGGATATCCTTGGTAAACTTGTGCATGTCCTTGCCCGGCGGCGCCGAAATAATAATGGCGTTGTCCTTGACCAACAGATAGCCCCACTGGTAGTTGCCCTGGACACTAAACCGATCCCACATATAACTGCTGCGGCTGTGGTCCTGGTAAAGCGGCCGAAAATGTTTGCAGCTGCTGATCAGCTCGTGGGCTTTTTCATAACAGCTAACATAAGCATATTGCCATTCCGGCTGCAGTGGCTGGTTGACCAGATTGAGGGCGGCCTGCTCAAATTCATCGATGGAGCGGATATAGGCCTTGACCAGAAATTCACCGCGCTTTTTCAGATACAGCGGATCGCTGGCATCGTATCCGGCTAAATTTTCGGTCATGATCTCCAGGTTGCGCTCAAAGATGTCCTGCATGTCCTGCAGCACAATGAACATCGGGTCGCTGACCCAGCGCAGTTTCTCCAACGGCAGCAGGCGACAGATGCCTATCATGCCGGGAACGATGTTCTCATGAACATTGTCACCGAAACGACCGTAGACTTCAAACTCTTCCCCGCTGAATACATCTTCAAAGATCAGGCTGTTTTTGCCTGCCGGTTTGATACGGTAGGCACCGACATAGCTCATCATGAAACGGAATGCGGCTTCCCGCAGATAGGGCGGGAAACGGTTGGCCTGATTGTCCCAAAAGGTGTTCATGATGGTCGAGCCGTTCGCGTTTATGTGATCCAGCAAATAATGATGTTCAAAGAAGTCACCGTAGATTTTTTTGTTCAGTTCATCCCAGAAGCGCGCCCGGGTATTGACCGGCTGATAATAAGCAGTTTGTACCTCGGTTTTGGTTTTCGGGTCGCGGTTGCCGATTGTATAGGAATATATGCTGAGGTGATGATAGACCTCCTCATAGGATTGCACCATTTCATAATGGTCCAGTTCTTCCCATGAGGGATAATGAATCATTTCGGTCTTGAAATTGGGCGGATACTTTTCAAAGTGCCGGTTGACGATATAGGCGCTGCGGCTGACCATGCCAGTAGAGATGCCAAAAGCACGAGATAGTTTGGTATAACTGATATCTTCACCCAGACTGTTGGACAAGGTGAATTCCAACGCAGCAATCCAGTTGTGAATACGCGATACGCGCGGCCGGTACACGGTGGTGAATTCGCACCATAAATACAGCAGCCAGGCCAGTCTTCTCTGGTCCATCCCGCCATTGCTGTATATATCATAAATTGTTGCAGCGACCTGGGCATACTCGCTGCTCAGCCAGTTGTAGGCGGTCACATAGGAACTCAGCAATTGTCGGTTGCGCAGCTTCTCCACCTTAATGGCAATGGCCTGGGGATTGGACATCTCACGGCTGAGCGCATTTTTATCCAGTCCCAGAGTTCTTCTGATCACGGCTGTGGGATAATTGTACTCCCCGCGGCTGCGGGCGATCAGTTCCAGCATCTCCATATCAGTGAGCAGGTTTTCCAGCAGCACCCGCCCTTTGATATCCTGCATGGCCTCCAGCGGGGTCATGTCAGCCAGTTCGGGATGCGGCAGTTTCAGCCAGTCTTCCAGATTCTTGTCCACCATCAATTCCGTTTGAATGTCTTCTTCCTGTTCTCCGTCATCGAGGATGATGCCGTCCTGCCAGACAAACTCGGTTTGTTCAACAGCCAGCATCTCTTCCAGCAAGCGGGCGGCATATAGAATATCGGCACTCTCATCCGCCGAAACCAGCAGGGCCTTTTCGCCTACATACAGCCGCTTGAATATGCCCTGACCTTCTTTCCAGGTAAACTTGAGCCAGTGGTTGTGCCTTTCCAGCATGTCAAAGTGTTGGCTGTTGTTCAATTTGTACAGCAGGGCCTTGCGGGCACGACTTTCCAGGTGCAGAGTCTTGGATTTGACTCGGTTTTTCTTAATTCCCTGGACGACATCCATGACCAGTCCAGCTGTCACTTCCGCACACTCACGCAGAAATTCACGCATATCTTCCCGGGTACGGCTGTTTTCGGACAGATATACGGCGTTGACTTCGTCCAAAAGATAGGATTTTTGCTCGGCGGTGACGATGACCGGACGCCCGATGACAATGGAAGCATTTTCCAGCTTGACGATGCGACCATACAGGAGGGAACCTTGTTCTATAAACTGGGTAACCGAGCCAAAGTCCCGTTCGATAATATGTTCATCTCCGCAGAAAAGGTCGGTGACGGCCACGGTGTTGTTCCGGACCCAACTGACCGTGTAAATACTAAGGTAGGAATGTTGGAGGGCCGCGTAGACCGTTTTCATTCTTTCAGTGAGAATATCCTCCATTTCCACCAGATAAAAATCAATCAACGGCGATACGTCACTATAAAAGCGATAGTTTAAAACGTACCACTGCCAGAAGATGTGGGCAAATTTCTGATGGATTTCTCCGCCCCCCTGGGAATAGGACAGAAATTTGGCCTGGGCTACACTATCCCAGTTGGGAAAGTAACGACGGGCATAGAGAATCAAGTCTCCCAGCGCCTCTTCAATAATCGCTCGAAAATTATTTCTTTTTCCCCGTGGAAAATGAATCACCTGGCATCCGGCTCCCGGCGCACAGCATTGTCCGTATTCTTTTCCGCTACCGCAAGGACAGGGGTCATTAAGCGGCAAAAAAGACATTTTTTACTTCCCCCATAATACATACAAAATTCCATGTTCGTTATGCATGTTACGTGTCAAAGTGGAGTCCTTCACCTCTGATTCTATTATATAGAATCTTGAAATGATTGGATATTCTAAATTTTATGATAATATTACCTTTTGATCTTGGCAACCTGTTAATCAAACCTCACCGGGCCGCCTGCTCCGAACATCATTCATCCGGGCTGTTCTTCCGGGAATTGTCGGGATGAACCTGGAAAGCTACATTGTTGATTTTCGATATCCGGGCAAGACTGTTGCTAAGGTCATCTTCGGCATAATACCGGCTTCTTCCATAAGCATAATTGGTCAGGCAGATCAGCAGCAGCGCCAGCAGCAACATCAAATAATTAAACAGCCGGGCCTGGACAAATCCCTGCAGGGACAGTTGATTCTGGATATAGGCCACGGTCATGCGGTCGATGTCCTGCAGCGGTACCACGAGCAAGCGGGTGTACCAGTCAAACGGCCGGGAAATGGTCTCTCCGTCCTGCAGTTTCTTGATATCATTGGTATTGAGCGCTGACCATCCTTTTTGATTCTCCCATAAAAGCTGACTGTCAATGCCGTTCAGATTGAACAAAGCCACTTGCCCGGGTTGCCGCTGCTGCAGCTGTTCGCCCAGATAAGACAAAGAAATGCCCACCCGGCACAATCCCAAGTATTCATCCTGCATAAAAAGCGGCCAGGTCACTACCAGCATGGTTTCCCTTTCAGCCGCCTCCATCGCAGCTACGCTTTTCTGCTGGTGCAGCGATTGGCTGGTGGTTCGCTGATAGCTCAAGTCATTTCCGGGTTCGACCCCGTTTAGCGAACTCCATACCGCCTCCCCGGCGGCGGAAACCAGACTCAGCTCAGTCACGCCTTGGTTTTGCTTCCATTGCCGATACAAAGGGACCAGCTTGTCTGCCAAGACATCGTTGTCGTTTTGCTCGACTGCTTTCATCAACTGATCTTGAGCGGCGATTTGCATCGCCATTTTTTCCGCCTGCTGACCTACCTCGCCCAGAACAGCCGTTATATTTTGCGTCTGCTCCCGGAGATAAATTTTTTCTGTCTGTTTCAGGATGCCATTTTGTACAACCATTACGTTCCAAACCATAAATCCCATGACCAACAAGCTGACAATCATCAGCAACCAGACCGGTTGCCAGCGGGAACCGCCATTTTCGCTTGCTTTCAACCCTTCCCCTTCTTCCCCACCAGAGTGATCTCTTTTTCTTTTTAATGCATAGCTTCTACGCAAGTCGTCTATTTTCCCCCTTGCTGCGAAGAAAAAACTGTTTTCCCTGACGAAGCAGTCATAAAAAGCTGAAACGCCGGGCAATCACCCGGCTATACGTTGACGAATAGAATATAAAAAGCGCTGCAGCGAGAGGAGGAAGGTGATGAAGAAAGCTGTCCCGCCAGTCAGTCAGACCTCCGGGCCGGTCATCAACGTACACGTCGACACCCGCATCCTGACCCTGATCATCCAGCATTCCCTTACCGTCTACCCGGTAGCTGTAGGCAAAACCAGCACTCCCACCCCGCCCGGGCACTGGAAAATTGTATTCAAATCGGTAAATCCCGGCGGGCCGTTTGGGGCCAGATGGATGCGTCTCAGCGTTCCCTGGGGCAGTTACGGTATCCATGGCACCAACAATCCCAAATCAATTGGCAAAGCGGTCAGCCATGGCTGCATCCGGCTATACAATGAAGATGTTGTCGTCGTCTACCGCCAGGTTCCGGTGGGCACTCCAGTCAATATTGACGGCGTGGTGCGCAAGATTCGCACCCTAAAGCAGGGCTGCAAAGGTGATGACGTCCGCCAGGTGCAGTCCCTGCTGCAGGATCTCGGCGAATATACCGCCAGCGTTGACGGGTGGTTCGGTCCGCTCACCCGCCAGGCCGTTATCCGCTTTAAACGAGCGCAGGAACTTAAAGCCACCGGCATTGTCGGTAAAGACACGCTCAAGGCAATGCAAATCGCTCATGATTTGAGCATTAGCTGACCATAGCCAACGTTTGTTGTCACAATCCAAATTGACAATATTTCAGAAATAATGTTATCATTTATAGGTTCGGGGCGTGGCGCAGCTTGGTAGCGCGTCTGGTTTGGGACCAGAAAGTCGCAGGTTCGAATCCTGTCGCCCCGACCATTGTCACTAAAAAACCCGCTCCGGGCGGGTATTTTTTTTGCTTCGGACGGGATGCAGCCGCTGCATACGATCTGCCAGCCTGACCCATAAACTTTCGCGGTCATTGCAAAAAAAACCCGCCATTGCGGCGGGTCTATTTATGTTTGGTGTTCATTTTTTCATAGCCTCTATTTTAACAATTTACCGCCCAGTGACACAATCTCTCTGCCGAAAGCAGGATTTAAAATGAAGGCAGCGGCGCACCACAGCGCCCCGACAGCGGCAATCAGTGCCGTATAGGCAGCGATCGGAACCAAAATGGCCCCGGCCAAACCCAGCTTGATAAAGGTAACACACCAGGCCATGACCACTAAATCTACCACGGTCAGACTAAATACCGCCGGAGCTGTCTTCAGATATGCGGGCATCCAGGTCGTAAGGGCAATGGTTAAAATCAGCCATCCATATCCGTTGATCGTACCTTGCAAGGTTATGCCGTTTATACCCGCGAGAAAACTGATCACATCGTTCATCGCCCCGCTCAACATGAACATCCCGGCAAAGAATAAGAATACGTTCCCGCCGGTCAGAGAGCCTTCTTTTAATTCAATAATCGCTACGGCAAATTGAATGACAAAGCCGCCCAACAACCACATCGCAATATAAATCGCAGCAGTGTGGTCAACTTTCCCTGCCAAGGTAGCATAAATCGTAATTACCGCTACCGCCAACGCAACCAGCCCCGCCGGTGAAGGATTGGCCCAACCTGTATCTTGTCCAGACATAAATGATTCCTCCCTTAATTTTTAATGAAACTTGATTTCCCCAGGAAAGCCCAACGTCTGTCCTGGAATCTGACGACATCACCGCCCCTCCTTAAATTCCCCAAGATTACTCCCCCCTTATATGCAGCCTCATTTACCTTTATAAAAAAGGTAAAAACAGAATCATTAAAATATATTGATCGACTGTCATGAAAAAGAACTCAATTTTCATGCTTTTACCGTTCAAGGGCATAAAAAGCTGCTGTTCAGCGGTGTCGCTGCGACAGGCACCAGATTTTTAAGATCCCGGCGCGGTTTTTTTATGAAAAAGGAATCTTTGGGGTGGCGTATCAAGCAGGCATACGTGGTGCTTAAATGCGTCTGGGACTGGCATAACGCCAATCCCAGCTGGTTTGGTGGTATGAATCAGAAATGCTTCATTAGAACGAAGGAGATAACAAGAATAGAGACCATCTTAAATTAAATTCCAAACAATTCCTCCAGCTGTTTTTTTATACTACCATATGAAGCAGAGAAAAAAAGCCGAAACAAGACGCTTGAAATCAACGAAGAAGGATTATAAATCCGGAGAATAAACCGCAACGGATACTCCCATCATCAAATCTTTCCCATTGTCTATAGTTGTCGATTGCGGATCAGTACAAGCCCTGACAAAGAAGCAAAAGAGGCGAACGCAAGGTTGGAAATGAATGATTAAATCGTATTCACCAGATGATAGGACGACCATTCGCCGCGCGTGAAGGTCGTGACAGGAAGTTTGTGCGGGTAGAGGCGTTTGTCGATCGCATGGTTGTCCAGTCCCTGCTGGCGTAAAGCACGAACCTTGGTCTGAATCCCCAGCAGATAGTCCAGCTTTTTCTGAAACATGGCTTTGCCGTTTTCCACGACACCACTGTGAGCGCAGAATATGGTGTCAAAATCAAGCGTCAGGATAGCTTTGAGCGAGGCGATGGTATCCAGCATATTGTCATCAAAACAGGCTCCCACCGGTTTGGTTCCCAAATAAAGATCTCCGCTGAACAGCCAGCCCTGGTTTTTTTCATGGAATACATGATGATAACGCATGTGTCCGGGGGCATCGATAACGTCAAAACTGTATTTGTCGGTCACCAGCCGGTTCGGCATCGGCAGCGGGTCGAAGGCCGGCCTTTTCCCCCAGGTAATGTGCCGGTACAGAGGGTATTTCCCCTTCTGCCTGGCCTCCGGGATTACCTTTTCGTGCAAGTAGACCGGAACATGATGGTGGCGCTGCATCCACGCGGCCATCCCCGAGTGGTCTTCGTGGAGATGTGTCAAGGCCACTTGGGCGATATGTTTATCCTGCAGGAATTTGCGGATCGGTCCTTTCATAATTTCGGGACCGCAATCAATCAAAAGCCCTTCCACCAGGAATAAATGAACGGGCATCTTCCATCCCGGCAAGGTGCGGATGCCCTGTCCAATGATGATATCCTTGTATTGACTGCTGTTCAGCATTTGCAAACTCCTTTTTAATCCAGCGTTTGTTAATTTTGTTGGCCGATCTTCACAGATGCTTGCATGGACTTTTGCATTTTTAAAATCACAAATCCGTTTATTCAGGCATTTCTGTTGCAACAATGTTTCACGTTAAACATTCTATGCCTTGCCGTTACAGCCCAGGACGTTGACGATTTTGTGTTTAACCAGCTGCTTGATGGCCTCCCGGGCCGGCCCCAGGTATTTGCGGGGATCGAATTCGGCCGGATCGTCTGCCAAATATTTGCGGATGGTTCCGGTCATGGCCAAGCGTAAATCGGAATCGATGTTGATCTTGCATACGGCCAGGGAGGCGGCCTTCCTGAGCATGTCTTCGGGTACGCCCTGGGCGCCGGACATTTTGCCGCCATAGGTGTTGATCATGTCGACGAATTCAGGAATGACTGAGGACGCACCGTGCAGCACGATGGGAAAGCCCGGCAGTCTTCTCTGTACTTCTTCCAGGATGTCAAAGCGCAAGTTCGGCTCACCCTTGAATTTAAACGCTCCGTGGCTAGTTCCAATGGCAATGGCCAGGGAATCCACGCCTGTTTTCGCAACAAATTCCTCGACCTCGTCCGGGTCAGTATAGGAGGAGTCCTTGGCGGATACGTTTACCGCATCTTCCACCCCAGCCAGTCTGCCCAGCTCTCCTTCCACCACTACACCCTTGTCGTGGGCATAATCAACCACCTGCTTGGTGAGTTTGATATTTTCCGCAAAGGAAAAATGGGATCCATCTATCATGACGGAAGTAAAACCCCCATCGATGCATGATTTGCACAGTTCAAAGCTATCGCCGTGATCCAGGTGTACGCAAATCGGCACTCCAGTTTCTATTACAGCCGCTTCGATCAGTTTCATGAGATAGGTATGATTGGCATATTTTCTAGCGCCGGCGGAAACCTGCAGGATCAGCGGCGCATATTCTTCCTTGGCAGCTTCGGTGATTCCCTGAATGATCTCCATGTTGTTGACATTGAAGGCTCCGATTGCATAACCACCTTCATAAGCTTTTTTAAACATTTCTGCTGTTGTGACAAATGGCATGGTTTCCAGCTCCTTTTGCAATAGTTCAAATATGTATTATTATACCACTTGACAGCACAAAAAATTTCTTTAATCACCACCTTAAACTCGCCCTTCAAAAGCTTGTTGCCAGGGTATTCACAGAATTCCGGCCAGGCGCGGCTGAACGGGACTCCGTCGCGAATCAGCTCGTCGTAAAACGCGCCGATAGATACAAGCGCATGGGCTCCATCCTTGGCCATGATCGTCCGGCAGAGGCACAGGCGCATCGGCAGTTTGATCTCATATACCGTCAGGTCTCCGTGCTTTGTCAGTTTACACCTCGCGTTAACGGAACTGATGATGAATTAGTTGCTCAATATGATGACTGGTATATACAAAACCCGGCTAAGCTGGGGGATTCAAAATAGATGGTAAGAAGCCCGCTTTATAATTACAATCTATTATGGTGATGATCGTGCTGGCTGTTATTTGCATCTGGTTCTCGGTCAGGTTTTTCCGTTGGGAGTTAGATATGTTAAAATGAATCTCAGTGACTCATCTGCAGTCATGAATCTCCCGTAAAGACAGGAAACCGTTTATGGACAAGAAGATTACGACCTATCTTGCTTTGACATTGACGATATTATTTTGGGGCTTGTCTTTCATCGCAACAAAAATCGCCTTAACCAGTTTTACTCCCTTCGTTTACATGTTTTTCAGGTTTACGCTGGCTTCGCTATTTTTTCTGGTCCTGATGTTTTGGCGCGGTTTTCCAAAACTGAGTGCCGGCGATCATAAAAAGTTATTTTTAATCGGCCTGCTTGAACCGGGTTTGTATTTTATCTTTGAAACATTCGGTTTGACCTATACCACAGCCTCCAAGGCATCATTAATTATTGCCGCGGTGCCCATAGCTGTATTGCTGCTGGCCCGGATCGTTTTAAAGGAAAAGATAACCGGAAAAAGATTATGGGGCGTTATATTATCCATTGCTGGCATTATGATCTTGATTCTGGGAGATCCCAAATTCTCCATTTCATCTGCAGGATCCATGCTTGGTGATATGTTGATTTTTGGCGCAGTGATATCCGCGTCCTTTTACATGATTATTGCCAGGGACCTCGGCCAAAGGCTGTCATCCTTGGAAATAACCAGCTTTCAGGTGTTTTACGGCGCCATTCTGTTTACTCCTTTTTTCCTGTTGAATATGGGCGGCATGCAATGGTCTCAAATCAGTGCCCAGGCAGTCGGTGCGGTTGTTTTTCTGGCCGTCTTCGCTACCATTCTGGGTTTCCTCTTCTATAATTACGCCCTGACCCAGATACCTGCATCGCAGGTGGCAGTGTTTATTAACGGGATACCCGTTGTTACTGCCATTGGGGCATGGTTTATTTTAGGCGAGAGTTTGACCTTCGTGCAGATGGCGGGAGGATTGCTGGTTCTGGTCGCGGTTATCGTGGCGAACAAACCGCAAACCTCCCGACAGGCTTCTTCCGGCTAAGAGACAATCCCGCTTTTAGTCGCCCCCATAAAAATTCCCAGTAATGATATGAAAAATACGATGACTTTTTTTCAGATTTCATGTGTTAAAACTCCTGTCCTGTTTTTCTTACTTAAGCATTTTCCGCAGCAATTGTTCCCAGGAGGAATCTTGTGGAGATCCTCCAGGAGGTGCGGCAGCACGAAAAATTCAGGGTAACAGGAGAACCGTCCCCCTGATTCATTATGCATGAAAAAAGGCTGGCTCCAATCCTTAAATGAATTGGAGCCAGCCTCGTTCATTGCTTAATTCTTCTAAATTTTATTTTCTACCTCTGCCACTGCCAAAGACTGATAGCAGTGCCCTCCCCCGCTTTTTGTAATCAGATTGGCAAGCTAATTTATTATCTGATTATTCTCATTATTGCATATTATTGATTGGATTGTAAAAGAACTGGAAGCAAAAGATCATCCATTTTTGTTACACTATGAACGTCCCGGTGTAACAGCTATCCGGGTATGACCCCAGCACTCTGACCTCCGCCGCTACCTTCAGCAGAGCGGTCAGCGTTTGGCTGACGTGCTCTTCCTGACGA
>Ga0116151_10003564_pt1 | contig 13907 bp, 10 predicted proteins | sample AD_UKC117_MetaG_FD_89893 | JGI IMG/M metagenome (GOLD analysis project Ga0116151, IMG submission 89893) | Active sludge microbial communities of municipal wastewater-treating anaerobic digesters from Hong Kong - AD_UKC117_MetaG | ecosystem: Engineered > Bioreactor > Anaerobic > Digestate...
CACCGCGGCTTCATTCACGGCCAGGAAAGCCAGCGTGTCCAGACTATACACCCACATCGGCAGCGGGTTGTTTTCAAAGAGCAGGCGGTAAGTCGCCTCGCTCTTGGCTATGACTTCTTGCGCCTGGCTGGTTTGCCGGATGGTGATTTGCAGCAAGAAGGCAACGAGCAGCGTGCTCACCACCACAAACAGCCAACCCTTGGCCGTTTGAAACTGCGCAACGCGAGCCGGGTCTTCTATGAAGGAAAAAACCAGCCAATCCGTAATGAGGATCCAGAAGATGCCAAACAAAGCATACAGGTAGGGAATGCTTTTCAAGAGTAATTGTTGTCGGGATTTCATAAGCTACATTCCGTTTCCAGACTCCGACAAACTTGGAACCTGAATTTTACTGACGAAAAGGCTTGTGGCGGCCTCTCAGTTTATCTCCAAAGTTTATCACAGTGGGCGAGAAACAGAGTTGCCATCCCAACAATTATTTTAACCCGACGGTTGATTGTTTGCTCCAGCCTGCCAGGCGTCCTCTGGGTGGGCGTTGGTTGAGTAACGGCCGTTTAGCTGCCAGAACCGGCGGCGACTTGGACTGGCGGCGGGCTGGCCAGTTTGCGGTGCAGCACGTCCCATTCACCGGCCAGCAGGGAGGGCAGGATGTCGGTAATATCCCAGGCTTGTTTGATGGCGCTGGTAACGGCCGTGGCCTCCTTAGGGTGGCCTAACAAGATTGCCCCAACAATTTTGCCGTCGGCAATGACCAATTTGCGATACCCTTGCCGATCCGTGTCTTCTAGCACAACTTCGCCCTCGCCCGGCCGGGCATTCACCTGGCCGATAGAGGTCACGTCCACCCCGACTACTTTCAATGTGGTGGCTGGAACCACTGGTCGATAGCACATCGTGCCGCCAATCGCATTGATGGCCGCGACGCGCGCCTGCTCCGTGGCGACCGCCCATAAGCCGGGTACGGCGCCGGCAAACTCGCAGGCGTCACCGACGGCGAAGATGTCTGGTTCACTTGTCTGCATCTTGTCCGTCACCACGATGCCCCGGTTGACGGCCAGACCGGTTAATTCCGCCAGTTCGGTGTTTGGGCGGATGCCTGCGGCCATCAAAAAGATGTCCGCGCGCATAAAGCTGCTGTCGCGGAGCATCACTTTCTGCAGGCGCTCTTGCCCACAGAGGCGTTCTGTTTCTGCGCGCAGCAAAATGTGCAGGCCCATCTGTTCCAGGTGTTTTTGCAAGATGTGCCCGCTGCGCTGATCGAGCTGGCGGCGCAGCAGCCATGGGCCGCGCTCCAGAATGGTGACGTGCAGGCCCAATTTGTGCAGCGCATAAGCTGCTTCCAGACCCAGCAAGCCGCCCCCGGCAATGACGGCTCGCCGGCAGCGATGCTCCTGGGCATAGGTGCGAATTTCCATGGCCTCATCGGCTTCACGCAGGACAAACGTGCCCGGCATGCCGAAGCCGGGCATGTTGGGCACAAAGCTGGCGCTGCCGCAGGCCAGAATCAGCCGGTCGTAGGGCAGGGTTTCGCCGGTAGCCAGGACCACCTGACGGCCGTCTTTGTCGATGTGGGTCACCTGGGTGTTTAGCCAGTTGGTAATTTGTCGTTCTTCGTACCACGCTTCGGGCTGCAGATAAAGGCCGTTCATGGCGGAACGGCCGTAAATCAGGCGGCTGATGGCCATGCGGTTGTACAGCGGATGTTTTTCCCGGCCGATCAGATGGATGGCGCAGTCCGGGTGGTGGCGGCGGATGGTGTCGGCGGCCGTGACGCCGGCAATGCCGTTGCCAATAATCACCACCTGCGTCACCGACTTGTCGGTGACGATTGGTTCCGCCGGGGCGGCGGGCGCTTCTGCCTGGCTGCCGCCCAGCGATACGCAGACCGCGCCCTTGACCCGGCACATACAGGCCAGGCGCGTGTTTTCCCCCAACCCCATGCGCTGCAATGTGCTGCGTTCATCCGCTCCCATTGGCGACAGGTTTTCCATGCCTTCCAAAATCGTGACCGGGTCGGCGCCACACATGCCCATCCGGCAGCCGGCTTCGATGGGCTGATTGTGGGTTTCGGCGATTTCTAGCAGCGAGGCGTCGACGGCCGCCGAAACGGCCGTATCCCCTGGCTGGAAAGTGACGGCCACCTGGCCCGATTGCGTCCCCGGCGCGGCCGGCGCAGCCGCCGGAGCCATCAGCCCGGTGATGGGGATGCCTTTTTCGGCGGCGTATACTTGCTCTTTCACAAAGGTGCGTTGCGTCCACACCAGGGCCAGAACCAGCACGTCGGCGCGGCCCAACCAGCCGATCCAGCCGGGCAGACTCAGCCCGGCCAGCCCGGTGACGGTGTTTAGCCAGGGGGGCAGCACAAACCAATAAAACAGCGAGATGGCGGCTGCGCCCCAAACGGCCGTTATCTTGTTCACTGAAACCTTCAAAAACGTGTCGGCTACCGTGAACAGGGCCAGGCTGAGCAGCATGTAGAGCAGCATCCGCCCATAAAGCGCCAGCGGCGAAATCGCCGGGACGTCGGGCAGAGTGAAGAAGGCCAGGATGAAACCGGGCATGACCCCGGCGAAGAACTTGCGATTGTTCGCGTAGTGACGGTCTGGATCGTAAATGTCGGCCAGGTAGGCTGTGCCCGGTTTGTAGTCGTAACAATTTTTGGTGCATCCCACGCAGGGCGTGCAGTAATTGTTGGGCACCAGCTTAAACGGCGTCTGATTGTACAGCCGCTGCACAGGATAAAGCGGGCAAATGCTGCTGCACCAGCCGCTTTTGCCTTTGTAAAACAGGCCGCCTATGAAGGCCCCCAGCAGCGCGCCCACGATGAGCAGGGCGCTGGCCGGCCCGTTTTTGTTGAATAACCATTTTCGGCTGGAGGCCAGCACAAAAAAGCTGGCCATGCCGATGGTGTAGCCATAATCCTTTAACCATTTTGGCGGTGTCAGGGCACGGCTGAAGTTGCCGAGGCGCGGCGTCTGGTTAAAGGCGGCCAGCGGGCATACGTTGCGCCACAAGCCGGGGACGGTGAGGAAGGTGATGGGCAAGACGGGGATGACCAGTTTCCAGAGGATAAGCAGGCCGGTATCTGGCCAGAGGATGAGGACGATGGCCAGGAGGAGGGCGGCCAGCACGCTGATCAGGCGTGAGATTTCCCACAGCCATTCAGGGGTGCGCGAGCGATCCCGCAGTTGCAGATAATTTGGAAAAGGTGAGGTTAGTTGCGCTTTCATACAGTCGTTCCTTTACTAAAGTGGTTTTTTTGCCACACGGCCGTTACCCCAAGGTTCGTTCGCGGCCGATGCAGATCGCCGGCTGCTGGCATGGGGGCAGTGGGCAGGCCTGTGCGCCTGGTTATCGGGTGATCAGGGATCGGAAATTTCGCGGGCAGGAGGCAGCTATCGGGCGGAGGCGCCTGACCGGAAACTTCATCGGACTACGGCCGTTTACGCCGGCAACCCACAGGGTGTCAGCAAACAGCGGATTTGGGGTGTGATGTTAGGGGGAAGGGGTTGTTAGAAGGATGAGCCTGGGCGGTTTTGGGGAAAAACGGCCGTCCTTAAGGCTCGCTGGCTTTCGATTTCATATGCATTCTGCTCCATTTTGGTTTGTATTACGCCAAAATTTTTCCGATACGTCTAACCAATAAGCAACCTGAGCAATAAGTTTGGCGCGGCAAGCAGACAACTCCGCGCGGATACACCCTAATAGTGGCGATTGGCGCTAAAAAAGCAACGCCCAGGAACCAAATTGGGACTTAAGTACCACGGTTACCTGAGCGTTGCCTGAGTCAAAGAGGCAAAAAGTGCCCGATCCGGTGAAGAAAGCGTTAAAGGCGCTCGATCTCGATGCCAAATAATTGGCAGACCATCTCGATGTCGGCCAGATGGTGGCCGGCCATGAGCAGATAATGGTGCGATGACAGGGTATTGAGCATGTGACGGCCGTCTGGCACTTTCAGCACCGCCCCATTCAAACAGTCCGAATTGGCAAACTGGGCATAGCCGCGCAAATCCCCTTCCGTGATGGTGAGTTTGTTGAGGGTGGGATGGAGCTTGGCCAGGGTCATGTCGCCTTCCGGCAGTCGGGCGTCTATGGCCGTCGCATTGTCATCGACGATGGCCAGCACCTTGGAGCGCAGCGTCCATTCGGTGGTAAATGCCGGCGGCACGACCCCCAGATAGCCGCAGTGGGCCGCCAGGATGTGGTTTTCCGGTTCGGCTTCCACGGGAGGGAAATGAGGAATGCGTTCGTGTTTCAAGGCCGCCTGGCCCATCAAAAACGGATAGAGGTTGGTCATCATAATCGGCATGCCCAACGATTTGTGCAGCAGGTACTTGGTGATCATCGACATGGTGTCTGCTTCGCAGCCCCAGATCAGCCCCATCTCCTGGTATAACATGCTCCAGGCCAGGCAGGGCGTCGTGTCGGAGAAATGGGATTCGTTCAGGCAGTTGATGCCCACGCCGCGAATGCTGGGGTCTTGCTCCAGCGCTTGTTTGACGGTCATGTAGATTTTAACGGCGCTGAGGAGCTGGCGGTTGGAAACGGCCGTGTCCCACTGCCAATCACGCCACACCGCTTCCGCCGCCGCGTCGGGAATCATTTTGGCCGCCGCGCCCATCTCCTTGAAGCTCCGTTTGACGATGGTAACGCCAAACTTTTCCATCATGCGCTGCGTGCATTCATCTTCCCACCAGTAAAACCGCTTAAAAATGCTGGCCTGGAAGCCTTCGCCGGGATTGTCCTGGTACACCAGAAATTTCGTTTGCTGCAGCTCGCGTTTCACGCTGAGGGCGCGGCACGCTTTTTTGGTCTGCTCCAGGCTGTAAGGCGCGATGATGTTCAGCCCTTCTTCGCGTAGATAACTGGCAATTTCCCAATCCCACATCAGCACCGTGCCAAATTCGGACGTCACCGTGAGGATCGGTAGATCGATTTGCTTAAATTCGTCCAGGCGGCGGTACGCCTCGCCCAAAAGCTGCGGGAAGATGATGGCCTCAGCGGTGGGCAAGGCTGATCCCAGCGGCAGCGGTGTTAAAAATTCGGCCTCATCGGCCAGCATCTCCTGCAAAATGCTCAACTGGGTGTCAAATTCCGCATCGCGGCCTGCAAAGAACAAGGGTTGTAAACGAGCCTTCATCAAATTTCTCCTTTTATTTGTCAGCGGGTGGTCGCCGCTGCCTCCTCTAATTGCCGGAACACGGCCGGGGATATATCGACGTGCAGTACCTGCCCCACCACCTGCGACCAGCCATGGACGAAGTAGACCCAGCCATCTTCTACGCGTAAATTGCGGCTTTCAACCTGCCGCAAAGCCTGGTGCATAAAATCCAGTTCGCCGCGATAGTTGAACTCCCAGGCGATGCCGTTTCGGGGAAACACGCCATCGTCGGTGATGGGTGAGCCGGGGGTGTCTTTGCCCATGCCCGTGGCATTGATGACGATGCTGCCCTCCGGCAGGTCCGCCATGAGTTCGTCGTTGCGGCGCGGATCGCTGTTTTGGATGTAGGTAACGGCGATGTCGGTGTCGTATTGGGCGACCATGTCGCGCATGTGGTCCAGGCGGCCCTGGGAGCGGTTCACGGTGATGAAGCGTTCTGGCCGGTCGCCTTTGTCTTGTTTATGAATAAGGTGGAGCAGGGTGGCCAGAGCGGAACCGCCCGCTCCCAGGCATAAAATGTGGCCGCCGGTGTCGGCAAAGTAATTGGGCGGGATGATGTGATCCAGGCTGAGTCCGGCGGTGATGGGGTCTTTGGCGTGGCCTTCGAGACGGCCGTCTCGCTTGGAAATGCTCGATAACTCCCGCGTCGCCAAAGCATACGGGTCAAAATAATCAAACATGTCCTCGGCTGCGGCGAACAGGTCCAGCTTATGGGTCGTCACCAGCGCGCCCAAAGAGTTGGGATCATATTTTATTTGCGCCACCGTCGCCCGATATGCCTCTGGATCATCGTGGATTTTATGGTCGATGCCTTCCAGCACAACCTCCGGCCGACCTAAAACCTCCATCCACAACGGGAACACCTTGTTGATGGAAGATTTCCCCGTCGTCACGCCCACAAAATAGAAGGTGGGCACTTCTTTTTGGCTAATTTTGTATGACTCCATGATCGATTCCTTTTGCTTATATGATTCGGTAAAGTGGTTCTTCGCCTCGCAAAACGGCCAGGCAGTCGGCCAGCGCCATACGGCCCATGGCGTTGGTGGCGTCGTCGCTGTGCGCGCCCATGTGGGGCGTGGGAATGACTTGCGGCAGCGCCAGCAGCGGGTTGTCCGCCCCTGGCGGCTCCTGGGCAAATGCATCCAGCGCCGCCCCGGCCAGGCGGCCCGTTGCCAGCGCCTCGTAGAGGGCGGCTTCGTCCACCAGTTCACCGCGGGACGTGTTGATGAGATACGCGCCCGGCTTCATCTGCTGCAAGAAATCGGTGTTGATCATCTGGCGGGTGGCCGGCAAAACCGGCAGGTGCAGTGACAGCACGTCGGCCTGGGCCAGCAGTTCAGGCAGCGTGGTCAGAGTGACGTGGTGCTGCCGGGCGAAGTCGGCGTCGGCGGCCACGTCGTAGGCCAGCACGGCGCAGTCAAAACCGGCCAGCCGCCGCGCTACTTCTTTGCCGATGGCCCCCAGCCCCAGCAGCCCCACGGTTTTGCCCACCAACGACACGCCTTTCAGACGCGGCCAGCCGCCCTGGCGGGTTTCCGCGGCTGCGGCCTGGATGGGCCGCAGCAAGTTGAGCATGAGGGCGATGGTCAGTTCGGCGACGGATGCGGCGTTGGCGCCCGGCGTGTTGGTGACGATGATGCCGCGGGCGGCGGCGGCGTCTAGATCGACGTTGTTGATGCCCACGCCATAACGGGCGATGACGCGCAAATGGGGTGCAGCGGCCACGGCCGTCGCGTCAATCTCGTCCAGCCCGGCAATGTAGCCATCCACGTCAGGCAGCAGCGCTTGCAGTTGGGCCGAGGTGAGGGGTTTGCCGGTGGTGTTGTAGGTCACGCGGCCTACGGCCGTTTCCAGGTCGGTCTTCTGGCGGGGATCGAAACGGCCGTACGACGTCGGCGTTACCAAAACGTGGCACGCGTGGAGCGGTTTCATCGGCTTCCCGCCTGCTCCCAACGTGGATTGTTCACGATAACCGCCTCCCCATCTTCCTCGACGACCAGTTTGCGGAATCCTTGCTGCTCAATCGTGCCGTAATCGTGGCCGGCGTTGCCCGGATAGATGAAAAACGTGATCAGGTCCTCTTCCGGGCTGACGTTCACCGAACGATGCGCCCAGCGCGGCAGGACGTACAGCACGCGTCCGGGGAACAAGGCCTCCACTGCCCACTCACCCTCCGGGGTTTCCATCACCATAAATCCCTGGCCTTTCAGGCAGTAATACACCTCGCCTGTTTCCAACACCTCGTGGAAATGGCCTTTGGTCATGTTGTATTCCTTACCCACCTTGCCGGGATGGACGATGGAGATGCCGTGCTGAAGCTCACCGGGCTGCGCGGGCCGTTGCAGCTCGTACACCTCGTAGAGCAGCGGGTTCGATTCGGCCAGCAGGCCGTCATACGCCGTTTGGTCCTGATATTGTCCTTTCATGGCGCTGAGATGGCGCTGGATGTGGTTGTCATACTCCGACGGAATGAAATCGGGGCCTTGCAAGTTGAATGTAAACGGTACTGCTTTCACGGATTCGACTCCTTTTTGGGGGGAATTGCCAGCCGCCGGGCGATGTTGCCGCCCATGAGATCGGCGATGGTTGTCTCTGGCAGGTCCATCCGGGCCAGGCGCGCCCGGATTTGGGTCATAAAGGCGGTCAGACCTGGCTGCCCGCCCATGGTTTGCCACATGGCGCTGTCGGCCATGTCGGTTGCCAGGACGATTTGGCCGGCCAGGCCGGCGGCGATCAGTTGGGCCAACAACGGCCACACGGCCGTTTCCGGCGCATACTTGGGACGGTAAAACGTATCATATTCCAGCATCGCGCCTGTCTGAGCGATGGCTTGATGGAAGCCAAAATCGGGCCGTTTGTCAACGTGGCAAAACACCAGGCGCGTCGGATCGACTTGCTGATCCAGGAAAAACTGCAAAAAATCTTCGACGGCCGTGCCGCGTTCGGTGTGCATTTCAATGGCGCAGCCGGTCGCCCGGCAGGCGGCGGCCGCCGCCTCCAGCAAATGGCGCGGCGTCTGGGCCAGGCTGGCTTCCCCGGCGATTTTCAGAAAACCGGCGCGCACGGGGGCTGCATCGTCGTGAGTTTCGTATAGCGAATGACTCAATTCACCTAAAAAGTACTCAGACGCCGCTTCGGCCGTCATTTCCCAGAGCGGGGCGCGGGGTGGGTAGTAGCGGCGCAGGTGAAAACCGGTGCAGGCGACGATATGTACGCCGGTTGCCTGTGAGAGTTCGGCCAGGACACGGCCGTTGCGCCCACAGCCGCCCGGCTGGCAGTCCACAATTGTGCCGCCGCCGGCGGCACGGTATGCCTCCAACTCTTGCTGGATGGCGGCTTTGTCGGTTAACACTGGCGCGCCCGGATCCGCGCCCGCCACCGGCTCAATCCACAGGTGGTTGTGTCCGTCTGTGATGCCCAGGTCTTCGGGGGGCGTCGGCCCTAAAACGGTCATGATCCATGCGTTCATGTTTACGGCTCCAGGGAAACGCGCAAATTACGGCCGTCGGCCGCAGCGGCAAAGGCGGCCACAGCCTCGGCCAGGGGAAAGCGGGCCGTGACCAGGGGGGCCAGGTCCAGCCGTCCGGAGTTGACGATGTCGGCGGCGCGCAGGCAGTCGTAGGTGCTGCAGGCCGTCGTGCCGGTGACGACCAGTTCTTTGTAATGGACGGTATTGGCGTTAAAGCGGATGATCGGATCGTCTTTGGGCAGGCCGCCAAAGAGATTGATGCGCCCGCCGACGGCCGTCAGGTCCAGGGCGGCTTCCTGTGCTGTTTTAGCCGGGGCTGCCACGATGATCACGTCTGCGCCACGGCCGTTGCTTTCCGCCAGTACCACCTCGCGCAAATCCTCGTGGATCGGGTCTATCGTCCGATCTGCGCCTAACGCCAGGGCCTGCACCCGCCGTCCGGCTGCCGGCTCGCTGACGATGACCCGCAGCGCGCCGCGCAGCTGGGCTAGCTTCACGTGCAAAATGCCGATTGGCCCGGCGCCCATCACCAGCACCACGTCGCCGGCATGGACGTTGACCGCGTTTTGCCCGCGCAGCACGCAGGCTAGCGGCTCAATCAGCGCGGCGACGGCCGGATCGACCGACTCGTCGATGGGCATCAGGTTGCCCTGTTGGATGGCCAGGGCGGGCACGCGCAGGTATTCGGCGAACGCGCCATCCAGGTTGATGCCGATAGCCTGGAAGTCGGGGTCCATGTTGTTGTTGCCGGAGATGGTGGCCCGGTGACGGCCGTTGCCCATATTGGGGGCCACAAATACGCGCTGCCCAATCGCATAGCCCGCCACATCGCGGCCCAGGGCGGCAATGTCGCCCACCACTTCGTGCCCGGGAATCCGCACCGCGCCCGGCGGGTAATGGCGATGGCCGCCTTTGTAGATGCGCAGGTCGGTGCCGCAGATGTTGGCGTTTAGCACCTTGATCAGCGCTTCGTCTGGCCCAATTTCCGGACACGGCCGTTCCTCGACACGAATGTCTTCAGGTCCGTGATAGACTGCAGCTAACATAGTTGGTTCTCCCTCAATGCTATTCCTGCCAGGGGACCGGCAGGGCCGGGTCCATGATTTCATCCAGGCGCACCGGGCGGCCTTCCAGCATCGACTTGGTCCCGGCAATGACCCCGGCGACGGCCCAACGGCCGTCTTCGCCGCCCACGCGCGGTTTTTGCCCGGTTTGCACACACTCGATAAAGTGTTGGATTTCGTGGATGTAGGCCCAGGCAAAACGCTCCGGCCAGCGCCGGTAAATGGGCGTGACCAGCCCCTGGTCACGGTTGATGCAGACCACGACGTCCATGCCTTGCATCGAGCCAATTTGCATGATGCCCTGCTTGCCGACGATTTCCACCCGTGCGTCGTAGCCATAGTCGCAGGGGCAAACGCCGGAAATGCTGCCCAGCGCCCCGGACTCAAACTTGATGGTGGCAAACATGTTGTCGTAGAAATGTTCGGCGTGGGCGCCGCGTTCTTCGCCTTTGAAGTTGGCCGTCTCCAGGTAGATGCGCTGCGGATTGGAGCCCATGAGCCAGCGCACGCAGTCCAGGTCGTGGCTGTTCACTTCGGCGATCATGCCGTTGGAGGTGCGGATGTCGTTGGCCCAGGCGGGCGGCAGGCCCGGCCCGTGAGTGAGCGATTTGATGAGCATGGGTTCGCCGATTTCGCCGGCGAAGATGCGCTCGGCGGCGGCGACGAACTCCGGATCGAAGCGGCGCATAAAGCCAAGCTGCAAGATCAGGCCGCGCCCTTCGGTGGCGGCGATGATGTCGTCACATTCGGCCAGGTTCATCGCCATGGGCTTTTCCAGAAAGACGTGTTTGCCGTGCGCGGCGGCCAGCAGGGTCAGTTCACGGTGGGTGAAGGTGGGCGTGGTGATGACGACGGCGTCGAAATCGGCTTTGTCCAGGGCTTCGGCGAGGGTGGGGAAACGGCCGTCGATCCCAAATTCATCTCCCGTCTGGTTCAGCATGGCCGCCGCCGGGTCAACCAGGGCCACCACGTCGCCGTCCGGCACGTAGCGCTTCAGCGTACCGGAATGCAGTTTGCCACCCGTCCCGCGCCAATCATACAAATTCGCACTTGTTGACTCATTGAAATGGTGTCTCCTAAATATTGCGTTGGGGGTCTGGAGCCTGCTTTATCTTCAGTCTCTAGCCCCAAGTCTCTAGCTTTCGACAAATACATCCCGCAGGGTCGCCTGCAAGGCAATGTGCCGGGCGACCAGTGGTTGATAAGCAGCGTAATTTTCTGGGTCTGGCGTCAGGGGCAAACCGGCGGGCTGCGCGTGGGCCATTGCCACCTCGGCCAGATCGTCAAAGAGGCCGGCCGCCTTGCCGGCGATGATGGCGCTGCCCCAACTGCCGAACTCCGTGCGCTGCAGCCGCTGGTAGGGCACACCCAGCACGTCGGCCTTGATCTGGTTCCAGACGTTGTTGCGCGCCCCGCCGCCAATGGCTCGTGTTTCGGTCAGAGCCAGATTGGGCACGGCCTGACGTAAAATGCGGAGGTAGTAGGCGTATTCGTAGGCAATGCTTTCCAAAATGGAGCGGGCAAAATGCGCCTGCTGGTGACTCCACGAGAAGCCAATCCAGGCGCCGCGCATTTCCGGCGTGGCCGGGCAAATGCGCCCGCCCAGGTGCGGCGAGAAGAACAGCCCGTCAGAGCCGGGCGGCACTCGGGCGGCCAGGTCGATCATCTGGTCGTATAGTTCGTAGGTCCAGCCTTGCTGCTCGCCGTGCAGCGTGTTGAAGAAATGGTCGCGGAACCAGCGCAGCGCCTGCCCGCCGCCGCCGATGTAGGCCAACGGATTCCACAGGCCAGGGATGACCGAGCGCATGGTGAGCAGCGCCCGATTTTCGACGTCGGCGAAGTAGGTGTCTGTGGAGGCAGCCAGCACGGAGGCGGTTCCGGCGACGTCGAACAGCATACCGGGGCGGACGACGCCCGCGCCGAGGGCGTTGGCTGCCGTATCGCCGCAGCCGGCGGCGATGAGCGTGCCGGGAGCCAGCCCAAATTCGGCGGCTGCCTGCTCTGTCACTTCGCCGACGACGTGCCAGGGTTCGACGATGTGCGGCAGTTTGGCCTGATCAACGTCCAGGGCGGCGCAGAGTTCGTCGGACCAGACGCCGTTTTGGGCGTCGCTGAGGGCGGTGAAGTGGAGAAAGGTGGTGTCGATGAACGCGTCGTTGGCGGCCAGCCCGGCCATGCGGCCGGCCACGTAGGCGGAGGGCATGAGGAATTTGGCGATACGGATGTATTCTTGCGGCCGCTCTTCCTTCCACCACAAAATTTTTGGCCCATGATCGCAGGTAGGTGGGCAGCCCGTGAGCCGGGTAACCTGTTCGCCAAAGTGGGTGTCGATATATTCGATGTACGGCTGGCAGCGCATGTCCAGCCAGGAATCGAAGCGGATAGCGGCCTGATAGTTTTCGTCGATGGCCCCGACGCCGGCCATCTGGCTGTCGAAGGCCAGGGCGGCGATTTGCCGAGGGTCGATGCCGCTTTGGTGAACGCATTCGTGGATTGTTTGGGCGGCTGTGCGGTAGAAATCTTCGTTTTCCTGCTCCACCACACCTGGTTTGGGGTAGTAAAGCGGCACTTCGGCCACGGCCTCGGCAACGAGACGGCCGTCGGCGGTGTACAGAGCCGCTTTGGTGCTGCTTGTGCCTAAGTCGACGCCTAAAAGGTACTGTTTGTTCATCACCTACCCTGCTTTTGCCCGGAGGGCCACGTTAACCTGTAATCCTGTGAGTACAAGTTGTGCCAAACAAAAATCGTTGCTTGTGTGGTTTGAAGTGAAAGTCAACATCGTGCTCATTGGATGTCGCGGCGGGATGGCCATAGGCCGAAATGGGCCGGGCGGTGGGTGGGGACAATGATTCCGGCCTATGGCGGAAACGGCCGTGCCTAAAGCAGTCGTGACAAATGCTCGAAGCTGCGAATCGCTTCAGGTACAGTCCCGCACTCCACACTGAACACAATATCCCGGTCTTGAGCGACCGGTTTGACGATGTCAATTACCCGCTGCCAATCCACCACGCCTTCGCCACAGGCACAGCCGACCGGCGTGCCTGTCACCTTGCCGCGTTCCGCTTCGCCTTGCTGCAAGCTGATGTCTTTGGCGTGCAAATGCACCAGCCGATCGCGCACGCGCTCCAGCCATTCATAGGGATCAGAACCGCCGGCCAGATAGCTGTTGCCGGTGTCGTAATTGATGCCAATGGCCGGGGAATCCACCAGGTTGTAGATGGCATCCAGGCCATCGGGTGTTTTGCTGTACTGTTGATGGGGTTCCAGGCCAATTTTAATGCCGTGCCGCTCGGCGACCATGGAGGCTTCGGTGAGCGTGTAGGTCATTAGTTGGAAATCCATCTCTTTGCTGGTCCAGAAGGGCTTGGGCCCTTCGTCGGTATTAACGACCGGCGCACCGGCATGGGCCGCCCAGCGGATGGCCATTTTCAGGTATTCCACGCTGATTTCCGGCTTGCACAGTGGGGTATGCGAGGAGAGACCGGACAGTTTGATGTTGTGCTTCATGCACAGGTCCCGCACCCAGAGGGGATCGTCGTACATGGAGACGGAATGGAAGTAACCGGCCTCGCTGAGCAATTCCCGGCCGATGTGGACCATCGGTTCGATGTACTCATAGCCGATTTCGGCGGCTTTGGCGACGCCCCAGGCAAACGGCTTGTCGTGGTGGCGCACAAATTCCATGTTAACGCCTAGTTTGATTGCCATGTTGTTTTCCTTTTTATTGAGATTGGTCCATTCTCGAAGATTGGACCAATCTTATCGAGCGGTCATGCGTTGGTTAGCGTCGGCGACGAGTTCGCGCACCCAGGCCAGGCTCTTTTCGATCATAGGGCCGCCCTGACCTTCGCATTCGATGCTGACGACGCCGTCGTAGCCAATGTCCACCAGGATGTCGAAGCATTTCTGAATGTTTTCGACGTTGACGCCGTCGCCGATGGCCGTCTGGCTGACGGCAATACCGGTCAACTCGCCACGCAGGGAGGCGGCCAGCGATTGGCTGACGTCTTTGACGTGGACGTGGCTGACTTTGTCCTTGAAGCGGTTGAGGAAGGCGACGGGATCTTGCCCGGCGATGAAGGTATTGCCGGTGTCCATGTTCATGCGCAAATGGGGGGTGTCGAAGAAATCGAGCATTTGGGCCATGAACTCCGGTTTGGTGGTGTAGTAGCCGTGGGGTTCGATGTTGATGATCATGTTGTAGCGCACGGCC
>Ga0116151_10003565_pt1 | contig 13905 bp, 4 predicted proteins | sample AD_UKC117_MetaG_FD_89893 | JGI IMG/M metagenome (GOLD analysis project Ga0116151, IMG submission 89893) | Active sludge microbial communities of municipal wastewater-treating anaerobic digesters from Hong Kong - AD_UKC117_MetaG | ecosystem: Engineered > Bioreactor > Anaerobic > Digestate...
CGGTACCAGTACCACGGCTTCCAGGCCCGGATAGATGATCGGCCCGCCGCCGGCCAGCGCGTAAGCGGTGGAACCGGTCGGGGTGGAAATGATCAGACCATCCGCATGGTAGGCATTGAGAAAACGGCTGTCGAGAAAAGTGTCCACCTCGATCATGCGCGCCACTTCGCATTTATGAACCACCACATCATTCAGCGCGTCGGCTTCGCCGGTGACCTGACCGTTGCGCAATACCTGAGCATGCAGGATTAAACGACGCGCTTCACGGAATTCACCGTTCAGCACCTCGTCTAGCCGATGTGGAAGTTCGCCCGGCGATACGTCGGCCAGAAAACCCAGCCGACCCAGGTTAATGCCCAGAATCGGCGTTTCGTAATCGACCAGCGAACGGGCGGCGTTTAGCATGGTGCCGTCGCCGCCCATGACAATAACCAAATCGCATTGTTCGCCAATCGCTTCTCGGCTGGCGACCTCCAGATCATGATTAGGAATCAAACGGGCCGAACTGTCATCGAGCAGCACGCGCAGTTGGCGTTGCCGCCGCAGATGAGCAGCGATCTGGTGGAGCGTGCCGGCAACATTCGGATCGCCGAATTTGCCGATCAGGCCAATAGTGTGGAAGACCGGAGTAGAGGACATGATTCCGTACTGATTGTGGTGGCTACAAACAACTTATCATTTTAGGCGAAAGCGCGCTATGCGCCGAAGCCTCGGCTGAATAATGAGCCTCTCACTCGTTAAATGAAAGGCGATGTTTTTCAAGTTAGCACAACAATACGCAATGTATTGTCTAACATTAAGTTGACCGGGATTGTCAGAATTTTTCCAGGAGTTTGCTAATATACAAATGGTTTCTAAAGGCTTGCAAACCCGGCGGCGGTTTCTCTCGGGTTGTTGTAGGAAAAATTCCACTTAACTCCCAGCAACCCGGTAGATCACCGCTTTTTTGATTCAACCATCTCGAAAAGATAACTGTTCGATTACCAATATGCGCACTAACCTTCCTGTCACCAATAAAGAACATGTTCTTGAAGAAAACGCCACTCTGGTTTCCACCACTGACCTTAAGAGCCGGATTACTTACGCTAATCCCGCATTTATTGAAATCAGTGGCTTTAGCGAGGAAGAGTTGATCGGCGCGCCGCACAATCTCGTGCGTCATCCCGACATGCCGCCCGAAGCGTTTGCCGATTTGTGGGCGACCATCGAATCAGGGCGCTCATGGACCGCACTGGTTAAAAACCGCTGCAAGAATGGCGACTATTATTGGGTAAAAGCCAATGTGACTCCGATCCTCGAACAAGGCAAGCCGGTGGGCTACATGTCCGTTCGCGTCAAACCCACGCGCGACGAAGTGGCGGCAGCCAGCACGCTCTACCAGGAGATACAAAGCGGGCAAAGTCGTTATGGCCTGCGCAACGGCCTGCTCATCCGCAAGGGTCTCCTGGGCAAGTTGAGTTTCTGGAGATCCATCAGCATTAATACCCGAATCTGGATTGCGATGCTGGCGATGGCGGCTTCGATCATTGGAATTCGATCCGCCAGCCTGCTCTGGCTGCAAGGCGATTCTCCAGCGATCGGCTTCGATTGGGGCCAACTCTTAATATTGATTGCGACCTGTGTAGGCGTAGGAGGTCTGCTCGGCGCCTGGTTGTCGCATTCGCTGATTCGACCCTTGCAGGCGATACTGGATTTTGCCCGGCGCATCGCCAGCGGCGACTTAAGCGGACGCATGAGCACGACTCGTAGCGATGACATCGGGCGCATCCTGCGGGTTCTCAACCAGACCAATGTCAATCTCCTGGGGATTGTGGGCGATGTGCGTTCCCAGACGCAGGAAATCCATGGTGAAATCGAACAAATTACCTTGGGCATCAGCGAACTGTCCGCCCGAACCGAGTCTCAAGCCTCCAGCCTTGAACAAACCGCCGCCAGTATGGAGCAAATCCACGCCACCGTACAACAAACCGCCGATCTGGCGCAGCAAGCCAATCAACTAACGTTAACCGCTTCCTCAGTCGCCGAACGAAGCGGGACCGTTGTCGGTCAAGTCGCCGCGAATATGGCCGATATTGACGCCAGCTCCAAAAAAATCGCGGATATTATCAGCGTGATTGACGATATCGCGTTTCAAACCAACATCCTGGCGTTGAACGCGGCGGTCGAAGCGGCCCGGGCCGGAGAACAAGGCCGGGGATTTGCCGTCGTCGCCGGCGAAGTGCGCAATCTGGCGCAGAAAACTGCGGTCGCCGCCAAGGAAATCAAGGCGCTGATTTCCGATTCGCTGCGTAAAGTCGAATCCGGCGCCAAACTTTCTGGCGACGCCAGCGGCACGATGGAGGAAGTCGTGGTCGCCGTTAAGCGAGTATCCGCCATCATGAGCGAAATCAATCAAGCCACCCGCGAACAGGCCGCAGGCATCGGACAGATTAACGAAGCAGCCATGCAAATCGACCGCACCACTCAGGAAAATGCGGCTTTTGCTGAAAGGATCACCGCCGCAGCCAGGCAATTGACGCTTCAGGCCAATGCGCTTGCTGGCGCGGTCAATGTCTTCAGGATTGATGCAAAACAAGACAAGGCTGCTCCTGTTATCAGGAAATGATGATGACGAGTACTACGCGAGAGTTTGAGCACACGATTCTGGTCGTTGATGATATGCCAGATAACCTGCTGCTGTTAGGCGAACTGTTGCAACCTCTCTGCCGAGTGCGGGCTGCGACCTCCGGTGAGCATGCTTTGCGCATCGCTGCATCCGAACCCAGGCCGGATCTCATCTTGCTCGACGTGATGATGCCTGGGATGGATGGCTACACGGTTCTGAAGCGCCTGCACGATGATGCTTATACGCAGGACATTCCGGTGATCTTCATCACTGCGCTGGATGCTGCCGAGGATGAGCAGCGGGGTTTTGATCTCGGCGCAGTCGACTATATCACCAAGCCGTTTCGGCAAGCCGTTGTTCTGGCCCGAGTTCGCGCCCACCTGGAACTCAAACGCGCGCGCGACTGGCTTCAAGACCAGAATGCTTTCCTGGAGACTGAGATAAAACAGCGTTTGGCGGAGAACCGGCTCATTCAAGAGGCCAGCATTCACGCCCTGGCGCGACTTGCCGAAATCCGCGACCCGGAGACAGGCAATCACCTGCGCCGGACTCAGGAATATGTACGCATCCTGGCCCAACATCTGCAATCGCATCACCGCTTTTCTACTTTTCTAAACGACCATGCGATTGATTTACTGGCGCGATCGGCGCCACTGCATGATATCGGCAAGGTGGGTATTCCCGATCATATCCTGCTCAAACCGGGCAAACTGACCCCTGAAGAGTGGGAGATCATGAAAACCCATGCTCAACTGGGCAGCGATGCTATTGAACAGGCCGAACGGGATACCGAAAAGCCGTTGGAATTTCTGGCGCTGGCCAAGCAAATCACTCGTTGGCATCATGAAAAATGGGATGGCAGCGGCTATCCGGATGGCCTCGCTGGTGAAGCGATCCCCTTTTCCGCACGGCTGATGACGCTGGCGGATGTCTTTGACGCGCTGATCTGCCGGCGTGTGTATAAATCCCCTATGCCGTTCGCGCAGGCTTGTGACATCATTGCCGCCGGTCGCGGCAGTCAGTTCGATCCTGATGTAGTCGACGCCTTTCTGACGATCTTTGAGCAGTTCCAGGCTATCGCCGAGCGTTACCATGACGATGATTGATTGATCGGCAAAACAGAGGTTGCCGATATGGGATCTCATGAAATGCCAATCAGCTTGATTGTATTAATTAGCGCGATGACATTGTGCATCACCGCAACCGGTGTTTTTGTGATCCGTCAATGCCGCAGGCTGCGCAGATCCCTGATCCAGAGCCAGGATCAACAAGAACGATTGACTCTACAGGAGCAGATTATCGCCATTGCCGCGACTGTGCCCGGCTTAATCTGCTCATTCCAGAAGCGGGCGAATGGTGACCTTTGTATGCCTTACGCCAGCCCCGCCATTGTCGATCTCTATGGGCTGCGCCCTGAAGAGGTTATGGAAGATGCATCATTAATTTTTGCCGGCATTCATCCTGACGATCTGCCCCATGTTCAAGCCAGTATTGCTGATTCAGCGCGCGATATGACGCGCTGGCAGGATGAATTCCGTTTTCAGCATCCGATCAAGGGCGAAATCTGGATTGCAGGCAGCTCGATGCCACATCAAGAACCTGATGGCGGCATCATTTGGCATGGTTATGTACAGGATATTACCGAACGCAAGAAAGTTGAGAAATCACTACGCGAGAATAGCGTTTTTTTGAGTACGCTACTCAACGCGATTCCGATACCGATCTTTTATAAGGACACCGACGGACACTATCTCGGTTTCAATAGTGCCTTCGAGAAATTCTTTGGCCAGACCCAGGAAAAGCTCATCGGCAAAAGCGTGTTCGATATTGCCCCTCCAGATATAGCTTCCATCTACCATGCCAGGGATCTTGAACTCTTTACTCGTAAAGATGGCTTTCAGATTTATGAATCACAAGTCAAAGATGTATTTGACACCGTCCACAACGTAGTCTTTCACAAAGCGATATTTAAAAACGCGGACGGCGATATTCTTGGACTCATCGGTGGGATTCTCGATATTACGGAACGTAAACAGATGGAGCAGGCTTTACTGGAGAGTGAGGCGCGTTATCGCACTCTGTTTGATAATATGGCCGAGGGTTTTGCATTTCACGAGATCATTACCGATGAACAAGGCAATCCTCGTGATTATCGTTTCCTGGATATTAACCCTGCGTTTGAGCGACTTACGGGATTGCACCGCAGCAACGTCCTTAACCGACGGGTGTGCGAGATTTTGCCATACATCGAGCCTTACTGGATCGAGAATTACGGAAAAGTGGCGCTGACCGGCCAGCCCGCCCATTTTAAAAACTTTGCCGCCTCCCTGAATCGCTGGTATTCAATCTACGCTTATTCACCGTCGCCAGGACGTTTTGCGGTCATTGTGATCGATATTACCGAACATCATCAAGCCCAGGAACAGTTGCGCAAGCTTTCGCTCGCCGTCGAACAAAACCCTAATGGTGTTGTTATTACTGATCTTGATTCCCGAATCGAGTATGTCAATGAAGCCTTTTGCCAGACCAGCGGTTACCGCCGTGACGAAGTGATCGGAAAGAACCCGCGCGTTCTACAATCCGGCCATACGCCTCGCTCAACCTATGCTGATATGTGGCGGACTCTGAAAAGCGGGAAAACGTGGCGCGGCGAATTCGTCAATCAGCACAAGAGCGGTCAAATCTATATCGAATTTGCCCAAATTACGCCGGTGTATCAACCAGACGGCAGCATCACCCATTACCTGGGAATCAAGGAAGATATTACCGAACGCAAGCATATTGGTCAGGAACTGGACCGTCATCGCCATCATTTGGAAGAACTCGTTACCGAACGCACTAATCAGCTCGAAAAACTCAACCAGGAATTGCAGCGTCGCACCGAGCAAGCCGAAGCAGCCAATCGGGCCAAAAGTGCGTTTCTTGCGAACATGAGCCATGAAATTCGTACTCCTTTGAATGCGGTCCTTGGGTTCACCCACATACTCCAGGATACCGTTCCTGATCCCCAGCAACTGGAATTATTAAATAGGATTGCAAACGCAGCGCAACATTTACTGGCAGTGATTAATGATATCCTCGATTTCTCCAAAATTGAGGCAGGCAAACTGATATTAAATCCGGTTGATTTTGATTTGGAATCGATACTGGGTCAGGTTTCCATGCAAATTAGTGAACGAGCTGCTGCGAAAGGGCTCAATCTGACTTATGGCATTGACCCGATGTTACCCCACTTGCTGTACGGTGATGCCTTGCGCTTGCGGCAGGTGCTGCTTAATTTTGCCAGCAATGCGGTGAAATTCACTGAATACGGAAAAATTACTCTTTTTGCCGGCTTAATTGAGGAAGGACCGGATGATCTACTGGCGCGCTTCGAGGTCCGGGATACCGGCGTCGGCATTGCGCCAGAATTTCAAAAGCAGATCTTCGAGGCGTTTGAACAGGTCGACAGTTCGACGGCCCGCAAATTTGGAGGAACGGGACTGGGCCTCACCATCAGTCAGCGCTTAGCGCAGATGATGGGCGGTCAAGTGGGGGTGGACAGCCAGCCCGGCATGGGCAGCACTTTTTGGTTCAGCACGCGCCTGGGCAAGCATCGTCAAGCAGCGTCACCCGTGCAAGCAAGTTCCGGGGCGGAAAAAGTTCCTGATCGAAGATCATCTGTTTCGGAAGCTGAGCAAGCCGTCGCTTCTGAGTACCCCAACACCCGTTTGCTGCTGGTTGAAGACAATTTCATCAACCAGGAAGTCGCCCGCGCGATTTTGGAACGGGCCGGTTTGGTTGTTGATTTGGCTGTTAACGGCGCCGAGGCCGTCGAAAAGGCGCAGAAAACCGGTTACGCACTGATTTTTATGGATTTACAGATGCCGGTGCTGGATGGCTTCGAAGCGACCCGCGCTATTCGCGGTCTATTGAATCGACAACTAACGCCGATTGTCGCCATGACCGCCAGTGCATTTACCGAGGATCGCCTGCGTTGCCTGGAAGCGGGCATGAATGACCATATCACTAAACCGATTGATCCAGTCGTTTTGTTTACCACCCTGCTCAAATGGTTGCCGGGCCGAACAGCAGCAGTCCCGCCAGCGGGACCCGAACAGATGACGGTCGATCCCGTCGCGATTTCTGATCCAGTGAATAAAGTTAGCGTAAACTGGACACAAGTCTATAATGTCGCCACTCGTCTCCGGGAATTACTGGCTGAAGACGATATGCAAGCGAACCAGGTTTTCCGGGACGCCGCGCCGGTGCTGCATGCCGTTTTCGGTGAAAAAGCCGAGCTTCTTGAACAGCAAATTGGCGATGTTCAATATCACCAGGCTTTGCACACCTTGCGTGCGGCGCTAGCGGAGCAAGCGGAAACCGGTGAATTAAGCCCGTGAAAGATAGATGGTTCTTCGAGGATTCTTGTGGAACTCACATCGTAGGTCGGGCAAAAGCGTAGCGTTGCCCGACCAGAAGGCCCATGTCGGGCACGTCCTGTGCCCGACCTACAGATTGCTTTGCACACCTTGCGTGCGGCGCTGGTGGAGCAAGCGAAAACCGGTGAATTAAATCCATGAAAGACAGATTGCGTTATGCTCGCACCGTTTCTTAGTGATACGCGCTCTCGTGCATGCGGGCGAGAGAAGCGAACGGTTACACGAGATCAGATATGACGACTTCTACTACAGGGCAAAACTTCCAGAAAACCATTCTCATCGTCGATGATCTGCCGGAAAATCTAACGGTGTTGGGCGAGTTGCTGCAACCCACTTATCGGGTGCGCGCCGCCGTTTCCGGTGCGCGCGCCCTGCAAATCGCCGCATCCGAGCCAAAACCCGATTTGATCCTGCTCGATGTGATGATGCCGGATCTGGACGGCTACGCCGTTTTTGCCCGACTGCGCGAAGATGTGCGAACGCGCGATATTCCTGTTATTTTCGTGACGGCACTGGACACCGCCATCAATGAACAACACGGTTTGGAGCTGGGGGCCGTCGATTACATCACCAAGCCGCTGCAGCCTTCGATCGTGCTGGCGCGGGTTCATACGCAACTGGAATTGAAGGAGGCGCGGGACCTGCTGCGCGACCAGAATGCGTTTCTCGAAGCCGAAATCGTCCGGCGCATGGCCGACAATCAACTGGTTCAGAATATCACCATCCATGCTCTGGCCCGGTTGGCGGAAACCCGTGATCCCGAGACCGGCAACCACCTGCGCCGCACCCAAGAATACGTGCATCTCCTGGCCATGTCATTACAAAGCCATCGACGCTTTGCCGCCTTCCTGACGCAACATACCATTCAACTCCTGGCTAAATCAGCGCCGCTGCACGACATCGGCAAGGTTGGCATTCCTGATCATATTCTGCTTAAACCGGGCAAACTCAATCCGGAAGAATGGGATATTATGAAAACTCACGCCGCGCTTGGCAGCGAAGCGATTGAACAAGCAGAACGCGATGCTGAAAAACCTGTCGATTTTTTGATATTGGCTAAGGAAATCGTGCATTATCACCATGAAAAATGGGACGGCAGCGGTTATCCCGAAGGTCTGGCTGGAGACGCGATTCCCATCTCGGCGCGGCTGATGGCGCTGGCCGATGTTTTCGATGCGCTGATCACCCGGCGCGTTTACAAACCGCCCATACCCCACGCGCAAGCCCGCGCCATTATCGTCGCCGAGCGCGAACGCCATTTCGATCCGGACATCGTGGACGTCTTTATCCATCGCTTTGACGAATTCTGCGCGATCGCCGAATGCTACAGCGATAGCGAAGAAGCTCTGAAGGCGAAACTGACCCTGGTTCAGGGCAGAGATATCGGGATATAGACTGATTAGAAAGCGTTGAATGACCTTTACCTTAATCCCGGCGCCAATCCGCTGACCGCCTTGAACGACTCTCCTCTTACCCGCGGAGCCAATCCGCAAGAAGAACCGCTGCGGTTGCAATCCCGACCGGATCTGGTGTTGGACGCGGCCGGCATCGGGGTGTGGGAGTACGACCACATCAGCGGCCGCAACTTCTGGAATCCTTCCTTGTGTGGCTTGCTGGGCTACAGCATCGCACAGGCCCCAACCAGCCTGACTGCCTGGCTGGATCTGATCCATCCAGACGACTTGCCGGTCGTGCGAGCGCGGATTGGCGCGGCGCTGGTAACCGATAACCCGCTTTACGAGGCGGAGTACCGTCTGCGCGCAGCGGATGGCCGCTGGATATGGTTTTACGCCCGAGGGCGGGTGGTGCGGCGTGATGAGACCGGACAACCGCTGCTGACTGCCGGGACGATGATCGACATCTCCGAGCGCAAGCACACCGAGCTGCTATTGCAAACACAGCATGAGTTTTCCGCGATTCTAGCCGAAGGGCCAAACCGGGGAACGTTGCTGGAAACCATTCTGGACAGTGCGCTGCGCCTGCCGGAACTGGATGGCGGGGGACTCTACTGGCGCGAGTCCGACGGCGGTTATCGGCTGGCGGTCCAGCGAGGCTTGTCCGACACGTTTTTCGCCCAGGTCGCCTACCGCGCAGCGGATTCCTCCGAGGCGGAAATAATCCGTCAGGGCCAGTTGCGATGCGTGTGCGCGCCCGTGCAGGAGCATTGCACCGATGCCTGGCTAATTCGTGAACCTGCGTTGATCGCAGAGGGCATCCGTTCGCTCGTGGTCTTGCCGATTCATGTCAACGGCGAACCAGTCGCCTGTCTCAACCTGGCCAGCAAGCAAGTCGGGACAGTCGGGCGGCTGACCGTGACCGCCCTGGAAACACTCGCGCGCCATTTCACCCAAGCCTTGGAACGGCTGTTGGCCCAGGAAGAAACCGCCAACCAGCGGCGAAATTTGGCCGGGTTGTTCGGCGCCATCAACGATTATTTGTTCGTGCTCGACCTGGAAGGCCGCATTCTGCACTACAACCCGGCGGTGGCGGACGGGCTGGGTTACGGCGATACGTTACTTGGCCAGCCGGTCTGGGCCGTTCATCCGCCCGAGACACGCGACGAGGCCCGGCGCGTGATCGCCGAGATGCTTGCCGGAACCCGCGCAAGTTGCACTTTGCCGCTGCTGAAAGCCGACGGTGGGCATGTCCCGGTGGATACCCGCGTGGTCATGGGCCACTGGGACGGCCGGGCGGCGATTATCAGCGTGTCGCGCGACATCACGGAGCAGACAGGCCAGCACGAAGCGTTGCAACGCAGCGAAACTCTTTTGCGCGCCACGCTGGATTCAACCGCCGACGGCATCCTGGTGGTCGACGAGGGCGGTTCGGTGTTGACCGCTAACCGCCGCTTCCAGGAATTGTGGCGGATACCGAGCGAGTTGATCGCCGCTGGGCAAGACGAGCAGTTGCTTGGCTACGTGCTCGACCAGCTATCTGATCCCGAAGGCTTTACGCGGGACGTGCAGCGACTCTATCGGACGGACGAAATCTGTCGGGACATTTTGCGATTCAAGGATGGCCGGATTTTCGAACGATTCACCCGGGCGGTTTCTCTCGATGACCAGCAAGTGCGTCTCTGGAGTTTCCGCGATGTCACCGAAGAAAGAAAAATACAACGCACGCTGGAAATCGAACGCGCTTGGTTGCGAACGCTGATACAGACCATTCCTGATCTGGTTTGGCTCAAGGATCCCGAGGGGGTCTATCTGATCTGCAACCCGGCCTTTGAACGCTTGTACGGCGCCCGCGAGGCGGAAATCGCCGGAAAGGTCGACTACGACTTCGTCGATCCGAAATTGGCCGATTTTTTCCGGACGAACGACCAAGCCGCTGTTGCGGCTGGCGGGCCACGTATCAACGAAGAATGGCTTACCTTTGCCGCTGACGGCTACCACGGCCTGTTCGAAACCATCAAGACGCCCATGCGCGATGCTAACGGAAGTTTGGTCGGCGTACTCGGCATCGCCCGCGACATTACGGTAGCGCGAGCGACACAGGAAGCGCTGCGAGAACGAGAGGAGGTCTACAGCGCCATCTTCAATCAGGCCGCTAACGGTATCGTGCTGATCGACGCTGAAACGCTGCGCTTTGCCGAATTCAACGATGCAGCCTGCCACGGACTCGGCTACAACCGCGAAGCGTTTGCCCGGCTCACCCTTAACGACATTCAGGGGATTCTGACCCCGGCGCAAGTGGTTGAGCGGACAAAGTCTCTCCTCGAACAGGGCAGCGGCATATTCGAAAACTTGCAACGTTGCAAGAACGGCGATATCCGCTGTGTGCGCGTCGCCAATCGCGTCATCGCGATTCGCGGCCGGAATTATCTCGCAGGGATTTGGCACGACATCACCGAGCAACAGCGCGCGGCCGAAGCGCTGCGCGAGCGCGAGGAACTCTATCGCGCTATCGTTGATCAGGCCGGTGATGGCATCGAGCTGGTGGACGTGGAAACCTTGCGCTTTGTCGAGGCCAACGACGCGGCGTGCCAGATGCTGGGCTACAGCCGTGAGGAAATGCTTGGACTTTCCTTGCCGGATATCCAGGTTGACCTGGACGAAGCCAGTTTGCGTGCGCGCATCGTGCAGTTGCAAGCGACGGACGGCGCCCGCTTCGACAACCGGCACCGCTGCAAGGATGGCCGCATCCTCGATATCCAGATCAACGTCCGGATTGTTCGCCTGCGCGGCCGGGATTATTGCCTGGCCGTTTGGCGCGATGTCGGCATCGAGAAGGCAGGCCGGATGGCGTTAGCCAACGAAGCCGAATGGCGCCGGGCGCTGATCGAAAATTCCCGCGACGGGATCGCCATTTTCGACCAGGACCACCGGATCATCGAGGTCAACCGGCGCTTTGCCGAGATGCTGGGTTACGCGCCGGAAGACATGATCGGCCTTTATTCCTGGAACGTGGACGCGGACCTGACTGAAGCAGACATCCGCGCCGGGTTCGCCGATCCGCTTTCAGTTAACGTGACCTTCGAAACCCGCCATCAGCGCAAGGACGGTACGCTGTACGATGTCGAGGTGAGCGCCCGAGGAGCGCAAATCGGCGGACGCAACGTCTTCGTCACCACCGCACGCGACATCACCGAGCAGAAGCAGGCGCGCGAGGCGTTGCGAGAACGAGAGGAACTGTATCGCAACATCATCGACCAGGCCGGTGAGGCCATCGATCTAGTGGACGCTGAAACCCTGCGCTTCGTCGAGGGCGGGGGGGCGGCGTGCCGGATGCTGGGCTACCGCCGCGACGAGTTTATCGGGCTACCGCTGGCGGCGATTCAGGCGGATTTGAGCGAGGAAGACCTCAAAGCGTCATGCGCGCATCTGCTGGCGACTGGCGGCGCTAACTTCGACGTTCGGCACCGCTGCAAGGACGGGCGCATCCTCGATGCGCACGTCACGGTGCGCGTGATCCGCTTGCGCGGCCGGGATTACTTTCTTGGCACTTGGCGCGACATCACCGAACAAAAGCAGGCCGAAGCGGCGCTGCGCGACAGCGAGCAGCGCTATCGGGCGATGGTGGAAAGCCAGGACGACGCCGTGTGCCGCTGGCTTCCCGACGGCACGTTAACCTTCGTGAACCATGCCTACCGGCAGTTGTTCGCCTTGCCGGACAACAGTGTGATCGGTCACCAATGGTTTAAGTTCATCCCCGAAACCGACCGCGCGGCGGTGGTCGCCCGCTACAAGGAACTGGCCGCCAACCCATGCAAGCTATGTTACGAGCATCCGGTGCAGTCCCGCGACGGTGAGGTCCGCTGGTTACAGTGGGTGGATGCGCCCTTGCTGAACGAGCAGGGTCGCTGCATCGAGTTCCAATCGGTAGGCCGCGACATCACCGAACGCAGGAACATGGAAGAGGCGCTGCGCGCGAGCGAGAGCTCCCTTAACAAAGCCCAAGCCATCGCGCGAATCGGTAGTTGGAATTTGAATATTCCCGACAACCATTTGACTTGGTCGCAGGAAACCTATCGCATATTCGGCTTGCCGCCCGATGCGCCGGTCACGCTCGATGCGTTTATGGCCCGCATTCACGAAGAAGACCGGGCGCGGGTGGCGGCGGAATGGGATGCAGCCGCAGCCGGCGCAACTTACGATCTCGAACATCGCATCGTGGTCGGCGGTAAAGTGCTATGGGTGCGCGAGCGCGCCGAGATCGTCCGCGATGCCGCCGGCGTGGCCGTGTCCGCCATTGGCACCGTACAGGACATCACTGAGCGCAAGCGCATCGCCGCTGAACTCGACCAGTACCGCCATCATTTGGAGGAGCTGGTCGCCGAACGGACGGCGGAACTGGAGGCCGCCAACCGGCAATTGGTGGTCAGCGATATGCGGCTGCAAGCGATGTTCGAGATGAGCCAGCAGTCGGATCGAATGGATGAGTGTGAACTGTTGCAGTGGGGCATCGAAGAGGCCGTGCGCCTGACCGGCAGCGAGATCGGCTACCTGCATTTTGTCAATGACGATCAGGAAACCATCCAGCTTTACACCTGGTCGGCCGAGACTCTGAAACACTGCACCGCCGTGTACGAAAGCCACTACCCGATTTCGCTGGCCGGGATTTGGGCCGACACGGCGCGGTTGCGTCGTCCGGTCGTCCACAATGATTACCAGAACCTGCCCGACCGCCGGGGTTATCCGGCGGGCCACGCGCACCTGGTCCGTCACCTGGGCGTCCCGATCGTGGAAGGCGACAAAGTCCGGGTGCTGCTCGGCGTCGGCAACAAGCCAACCGATTACGACCCGTCGGACGAGCACGAATTGCAACTGATCGGCGACGACCTCTGGCGCATCGTGATGCGTCGCCGCACTGAAGCGGCTTTGGCCGCTGCCAAGGACGCGGCGGAACAGGCCAACCGGGCCAAGAGCGCCTTCCTGGCCAACATGAGCCACGAAATCCGCACGCCGCTGAACGTCATTCTCGGACTGACGCACCTGCTGCGGCGCGACCACGTTCCACCCACGCACGCGGAACGGCTCAATAAGATTGCCACGGCCGCCCGTCATCTGTTGGCGCTGATCAACGGCATTCTGGACTTTTCCAAGATTGAAGCCGGCAAACTGAAGCTGGAGTCTATGGACTTTCATCTCTCGGCGCTGCTTGACCATGTTCGCTCGCTGATCGCCGATGCCGCCAAAGAAAAAGGATTGACGATTACGATCGATGAAAGCGCCGTGCCGCCATGGCTGTGTGGCGACGCCACCCGGTTGCGTCAGGCGTTGCTCAACTACGCCAGCAACGCGGTCAAATTCACCGCTCAGGGCGGGATCACCTTGCGCGCCCGCCTACAGGCCGAAGAAGGCGAACGGCTAACGGTCTGTTTTGAAGTCCAGGATACCGGGGTCGTCCTGACGCGTGAGCAGCAGAGCCGGTTGTTCA
>Ga0116151_10003566_pt1 | contig 13903 bp, 9 predicted proteins | sample AD_UKC117_MetaG_FD_89893 | JGI IMG/M metagenome (GOLD analysis project Ga0116151, IMG submission 89893) | Active sludge microbial communities of municipal wastewater-treating anaerobic digesters from Hong Kong - AD_UKC117_MetaG | ecosystem: Engineered > Bioreactor > Anaerobic > Digestate...
ACCCTGGCTGAACAGAATCTCGACGTCGTATCCGGCCGCCGATAGGGCTTCCTTGAAGCGGGTCTCGTCTTGGACCCAGCGCGGTTCGTCTTTCGTCGGCAGGACGATGCCTACTTTGCCGGCCACTTCAGCCGCGGCGGGCTGTTCGGTGGTATCAGCGGGCTGGGCGGCTTCTTCGGAAGCCGTCGTGGCAGCAGGTTCTTCTGCCGTTTCAGTTGTGCCGGAGCCGCAAGCCGCCAGAACGAGGGTCAGGGCGACCAACAACAGCACGATAACGTACCAACTCTTTTTTAGCATTTCATCTTCTCCTTAATATTTTTAAATCAAACTGAAGTTTGGAAAACATCCTTGACCTGGACAAACAAAGTAAATTTCTGAACTGATCACCTCCTTTCGTGGTCTTGACGCAATTAAGGCGGAATCATCAAGCATAAGGAACTGCGCCATTCGCAAGGCCCGAAAGAAGTGAGGCCGGATTTTGTTAAAAATTGACAGTGGCCGGGCCAATTTTTTCGGGCAGATTGATTATCAATGATACCTTGATTGACACGGCCGTTTGTACCCCTGAATCCCCTAAGCTAATTAGGGGAAACCCCCTAATTACCGGCGCTAATCGGCATCACGTTGGCCGGTTTACGGCGTGAATGGGGAATTTCCACCTGGATTTGCAGGCCGCCATCCGGTTGATTACCGAAATCAATTCGCCCACCCATCAACGCCACGCGCTCGGTAACACCCAGCAGGCCAAAATGGCCCAGGCGACCCAACCCGCCCAAATCAAAATTGTCATGGAGGCCATCGCCATTGTCCGTGATAGTCATTTTGAGCATACGCGGCGAGGTGCGGACCACCGACACAACCACGCGGCTGGCGTTGGCATGTTTGCGCACGTTGCTCAAGCTTTCCTGAACAATTCGGAAAATCGAAAGTTCAATTTTTTCCGGCAGTCGCCCCACACTCTTATCCAGGTTTAGCTCAGCGGCGATGCCGGTTTGTTCGCTCCAATTGGCTACGTAGGACTTCAGGGCGCCATCCAGGCCGAGGCTGTCGATGGTCGGCGGTCGTAAGTTGCCACAGATCCGGCGCAAGTCGTCGATCATCCGCCGGATGTGCTCCCGCATACCGGTGATGCGGTCCGTGAACCCTTCCGGCAGCCGGGGCGTGTTATCCAGGTCTTCCAATTCATAACTCAGGCTCAACAGGTCCTGGATGAGCTGGTCGTGGAGCTCTCGTGCCAGGTGTTTCCGTTCTTGCTCTCGTTCAATCAGGAGCCTTCGCTGAGCGTCCTGCAGGGCGATGTTGGCTTTATCCAACGCTTCAACTTGCAACGAGAGTTGTTTAAGCAGCTGCTTGTTGAGGGAGTCTTGTTTGGCCAGATCGCGCTTGAGCATTTGCTGGTTGTAATGGAGCATTTCGGCTTTTTTGCGCGCCTGATAAAAGCTGTCTAATGCCCAGATGACGGGAGTAATTTGTTGGTGGTCGGCTGTGCCGACGACGGCGGCGACAATTTCCTCGCGGTTGGTTTTATCGGTGGGGGTATCGCTGATGAGACGGCCGTCTCGTAACACGGCAATCCGATCCGCCGCCGCAAACAAATGGTCCAGATTCGTGCTACATAAAATGATCATGCAGCCCTCTTCCTGCCACAGCTTCATCAGGTTCAATAACTGCTCCTGGTAAGGCAGGCTCAGCGAACGACCGGGATTTTCGATGATGATCAACCGGGGATGGCTGGCAGCCATCCGGGCAATAGCTACCAACTGCTTTTGTTCCGTAGACAAACTACCGGGCAACGCTGTGAGCGAGGGCAAATACAGGTTGAGGCGGTCTAACAAACGCGCCGCCTCGTCGTGGGCTTTATACGGATTGATCAGGCCAAGCCACCTGCCCCGCCCTGCCAGACTGGACTCAGTACCCAAAAATATATTCCCCGGAATATCCAGAGAATCGACCAGCTTGGGTTCTTCGTAAATGATGCCTATGCCCAGGTCACGCGGGCGAAAGGGCCATTCCAGGCGACGGCCGTCAACAAGTATCGCCCCCCCATCCGGATAATCCCGGCCAGACAACAGCGCCAGAAGTGTGCTGACCCCGTTACCCACCCGCTCCGCCAGACCCAAAACCTCCCCAGGGCGCAAAGCGAGATTGATCTCCTGGAGAACCTGCTTACTGCCATGCTGCTTGGTTAAATTCCTCAAAATGAGCATGGGAGATTTCCCACTCACAGACTAAGCAACGGCGTCTTCAATGATTTGGCGCAAAGTGGCCGTATTCATGTCCTTCTTATCAATAAATGCCGCCGCCCCAGCTTCCAAACCCCGGCGGTGAAACTCACGGTCAGGGTACGCGCTGATAAGGACAATCCGGGCGGCCGGATTTTTCAGGCGAAGCCGGCGCGTACAACTGATACCGTCTTCATTGCCCAAAACCACGTCCACAAAAACAATCTGCGGCGCAACCTTGGCCGCGATGTGCAGCGCTTCCTGAATATCGTTGGCCTCATAAATCATCGCCGGGGCGTGGGCAATACCCACCAGGCGGCTCAACTGCTTACGATACCGCTTGTTATCATCCACAATGAGAATCCGGGTGCGCTCGGCTCCCAGATATTCCCTTGTATAACTCGTATCCTGCGCCGCTGCCTGCGCCGGCAAGGCCAAGATCTCCGGGTGTTCATACAGATACGCCAGCGCCTCCAGACGATTGGTAACGTGGAGTTGATTATACAATCGGGTCAAATGATTTTCTACCGTCTTAACACTCAGGTGAAGCTGCCGCGCAATTTCCCGATTCCCCAGACCATTGGTCAGACACTGGGCAATGTCCAACTGCCGCTTAGACAAGATGGGCACGCCACCCGACTGCGGCGATAACAATTTTTCCAACAACGGGCTGGAAACCCACCGTTTTCCCGAAAGAATGCGGTCCACGGCCAATTTCAAATCGCTCAGGGGCTGATCTTTCAGATGGTAGCCATTGGCCCCGGCGCTCAACAAACCCTGCACGTAAATATCATCATCGTAGGCGCTAACAATCAATATGCGCAGCGCGGGATACTTTGTGCGAATGTTCAGCACCTCAGGCAAAGGCTCAAAACCCGGCATGTTGATATCCATAATCAACAGATCGGCCTCCAGCGCAGCCAGTGCCTGCAGCAGGTCCACGCCATTGCCGACCTCTGAGACGATCACCAAATTGTCGACGTCTTGCAGGGCGTTACGAATGCCGGCGCGGACCAGATCATGGTCATCGGCCAAAATGATACGAACAGGTTGATCAGCCATAGCGCCTCAAACGATAAGGGCTAAACAAAAACGGGACACAGAGATGCACCCCAAAGGCAAATTTTGCGCGAGCGATACACTTCTGTGTCCAATTCACTTTTCTAGATTCACGCCAGATTGCTAAACGACGATATTCACCAGACGCCCTTTGACGACTATGACTTTGCGCGGTTGTTTGCCCTCCAAATGACGCTGCACATTATCGGCGGCCAAAGCGGCCGTTTTGATGTCGTCATCGGACGTGCCGGCCGGCACAGTCAGTCGCTCGCGTACTTTGCCGTTCACCTGCACCGGGATGGTGATTTCGTCTTCTTTGGCGATTTCTTCATCCCAGACCGGCCACGCCTGCTGGTGGATGCTGTAAGCGCCGCCGCGCTGCGCCCACAATTCCTCGGTGATGTGCGGCGCGATTGGGGCCAGCAGCAGCAGCAGGTTGTCGATGGCTTCGTCCCAGGCGGCCTGGGTGACGTTTTGCTTGCGCTGGGCGTCGTTGATGGTGTTACGCAGTTCCATGATGGCGGCCACGGCCGTATTAAACGAGAAGCTCTCCATGTCCTGCGTCACCTTGCGGATGGTCTGGTGGGTTTTGCGGCGCAAGGCGCGCACGGCCGTTTCGTCCACCTGCCCCGGCGTGTACGCAACCGTCGCCGCGTCCCAGACGTCATTCAGCAGGCGCTGCGGCCCTTTGATGCCGTCATAATTCCACGGCCCGCCCTGGTCCCACTTGGCGAAAAACATCAGGTAGGTGCGCACGGTGTCCGCGCCATATTGGGCCACCAGGTTGTCCGGGGCGACCACATTGCCACGCGATTTGGACATCTTCTCGCCGTCTTCGCCCAGCACCATGCCCTGGTTGTACAGCGCCAGCATCGGCTCCGGAAAATCTACCAGACCCATTTCGCGCATCGCCTTGGTGAAGAAGCGGGTGTAGATCAGGTGCATGGTGGCGTGCTCAATGCCGCCCGTGTATTGATCCACCGGCAGCCAATACGCGCCTTCTTCCGGATCAAACGGCCCTGCGTCGTAATTGGGGCTCAAGTAGCGATATTGGTACCACGAGGAGCACATGAAGGTGTCCATGGTGTCGGTCTCGCGCAGCGACGGCCGTCCGCAAACCGGGCATTCGGTGTGGATGAACGCCTCATGGAATTTCAGCGGGCTTTCGCCGGTGGGCATAAATTCCACATCTTCCGGCAGCATGACCGGCAGCTGCTCGTCGGGCACGGGCACGGCGCCGTGTTCCGGGCAGTACACCACCGGAATCGGCGCGCCCCAATACCGCTGGCGGCTGATCAGCCAGTCGCGCAGACGGTAATTGATGGCTTCATCTCCGGCATTGTGCGCCACCAGCCAGTCAATGGCGGCGGCGATTGAGGGGTTTTTGCGGCCTTTGTCCTCGGAAACGGCCGTGCCGTCCAGCGGCCCACTGTTCACCATCACCCCCGGGCCAACGTAAGCGGCCGTCATCTCGTCTGCGTCCAACGGCCCGGTCTCCGGGGCAATCACCGGGATAATCGGCAGGCCAAACTTGCGCGCAAACTCAAAGTCGCGCTCGTCGTGAGCCGGCACAGCCATAATCGCCCCAAAGCCGTAGCCCATCAACACGTAATCGGCGATCCAGATGGGGATGCGCTCCTGGTTGACCGGGTTGATGGCATACGAGCCGCTAAACACGCCCGTCTTGTCCCGGTCGGCTGCCTCCCGGTCAATGTCCGACATGCGCTGCGCATGGTCGCGGTAAGCCTGCACGACCTCGGTCTGCGCCGGCGTTGTCAGCTTGTCCACCAGCGGGTGTTCCGGGGCCATCACCATAAAAGTCGCGCCCCACAGCGTATCCGGCCGGGTGGTGAAGATAGGCATCTCGTCGCCGTATTCGGTTTTAAAGACCACGTTGGCCCCTTCGGAACGGCCGATCCAGTTGGTCTGCATCACCTTCACCCGCTCCGGCCAATCAATGCCGCCAAAATCCAGCAGTTCTTCGGCGTAATCAGTGGTTTTGAAGAACCACTGCTCCAATTCCTTCTTGATGACCGGCGTGCCGCAGCGCTCACAGTGGCGGTCGTCGCCCCAGACCTGTTCGCGAGCCAGGGTGGTGTTGCAGTGCGGGCAAAAATCGACGGCCGCTTTTTCACGGTAAGCCAGACCCAGTTCAATCAGCTTCTTAAAAAACCACTGCGTCCACTTGTAGTAAGACGGATCGGCGGAAACGGCTTCGCGCTCCCAATCGAACATGGCCCCCATGCTGCGCAGTTGGCCGCGCATCCGCTCGATGTTGGCAAAGGTCCATTTTTGCGGGTGGACGTTGTGTTTGATGGCCGCGTTTTCTGCCGGCAGACCGAAGGCATCGAAGCCCATGGGGAACATGACGTTATAGCCCTTCATGCGCATGTAGCGGGCGCGGGCGTCGCTGGGCGTCATGGCATACCAGTGGCCGATGTGCAAATCGCCCGAGGGATAGGGCAGCATGGTCAGGGCGTAATGTTTGGGTTTGCTCCGGTCGATGACCTGCCGGTACAGGCCGGTTTGCGCCCATTTGGCCTGCCATTTGGGTTCTAGTTGTTGCGGTTTGTAGGTGTTGCTCATTTTCTGTATCTCCTGAGATTGGAAATCGGGGACAATTCTGGTCACCAATCTCTAGCTTTTTAAGAAGGTGATGGCTTTTGGGGCAAACTCGGCGGCGTTTTTCGGCGCGGCGCTGTGGCCACCAGTGGGATAAATGACGAGCTGGCAGTTGGGTATGGTCTGGGCGAGCTGACGGCCGTATCCCACCGGGATCACGCTGTCATCTTCGGCCCAGGCCAGCAGCACGGGCTGGGTCAGGTGGGCCAGTTGGGCCGGATTGCGGACAGCGGGTGCGGTCAGCACCAGGTGGCTTACGCGCTGCGGATGACTGAGTGCGGTTTCTATGGCGATGGCGCCGCCCCAGCTTTTGCCGAGGAGGGAAACGGCCGTGTCTCCTTCCAGCTCGTCTAGCAGAGACAAGACCGTCTCCACGGCTTTCTCACCCTGCGCCAGACCGGGAGCCAGCGTGCTCTGCCCCCAACCCGGCATGTCCACACTCACAACGCGGAATCCGGCTGCGGCCAATGGTTCCATTAACGGCTCCCAGGTGTGCCAGCCGTTCCGCTGGCTCCAGCCATGCAGGCCCAACACCAACGGCCCGGAACCGGCCGTTTTGCCAAATACGTCGCCATAAGGCGTGTGGATAAAAATATCTTCCATCTTGCCACCAAAAAACAAAAAAGCCCCTTTCGTTCAGAGACGAAAAGGAGCTTCCGCGGTACCACTCTGATTGATGGAAATTTAGGTGGACCTGAAGGGACTCGAACCCTTGACCCCCACAATGCCATTGTGGTGCTCTCCCAACTGAGCTACAGGCCCATTCGTTAAGGCGGCGCATAAAATATCACACTCTGCCTGAATTGGCAATAGCGAACTGCGCCATTTCCATCCACTCAAGCACGTAACGGGTACGAATCGGCAAGGGTTAGTCTGGTAGTCTATTAGTCTGGTAGTTTATTAGTCTATTAATCTGGTAGTCTTGTGGCCAACCGACTACCCGACTATTTGACTACTGGACTACTCGACTCTTAGCCTGCCTTTCACCCTTGCAGCTCACAGGCGAGTTCGGCGCTCATTTGCCGCGCTTTCAGCCTATGGCGCGACTCTCTGCCAGGCACAAGTCACCATTTTGCCGCCTACTACTCCTGATCACAGCTGTTGCTTATGAATTTGTCAACAAAAACCGGGTTTAGCAAAACCCGGTTCTTACCAGTGGACCTGAAGGGATTCGAACCCTTGACCTCTACAGTGCGATTGTAGCGCTCTCCCAGCTGAGCTACAGGCCCCTAAGCGACGAGTATGGTAGCCCAGGCGCGGCATGTTGTCAAGATATGTTGCGGCCAACAGCCAGGCCACTATACTAGGGGAAATAATCCCTAACTTTGGAGGTCCATATGAATAAAAAATACACCATCACCCTTGAATATTGCGTTCCTTGAAACTATCGAGAACGCGCCGTCCGTGTGGCGGATGACCTGCTAAGTCACTACCAGCACATCATAAAATCGTTCACCTTTATCACCGGCAGCAAAGGAGCCTTCGAGGTAAAAGTCAACGACGAGCTCATCTACTCAAAACAGACCATGCAGAAACGGCATGCCGAGCCGGGAGAAATTTTGGCGCTGTTCAAAGGAATTGTGGGACCAGACATGCCCACCTACGGCACCTAACCCCCCATGAGGCTTGCTTGCTGGGCCGGGGATAAAAGCCCACGCTCATAAACAACCTCCCGTGAATCGGGCAAAACAGAGAAAACGCCGGGTAGACACGGCGGCTGGCGGTTACCGGGTGGTTTCGGGCACGGCCATTTTGCGGAATGGTCAGGTAATCCAATCCCGGCGAAACACGTCCCAACTGCGGTGAGCATAAGTGCGCACGCATTCTTTGCAGACCAGGGCGGCGTCCAACTCGCCGGTATCACGCCAGCGCCAGCGCACCATGGAAAGGTGGCGGCGGCAGGCCGGCTGGTTGCAAATGGGGCAGTAATCGCCTTCGGCCAGGCTGGCGGCGTCGCTGCGTCTATCTTCTGGTTCTTGGTTGCAGATGTAACAATATTTCACGGCCATAATATTCTGAGCCAGGGCGGGAGTGGACGGGAATTGAATGGTGGAATGCGGCCACGGCCGTCGCCCCGAACGCCTCAAAGCATATCACACTTTAAAATAGGCGGCATTCCCCGCCTGTTTCCATACTTTGTAAACACGAACAGTCGTGCTATGCTTACGCGGCAGCAGGCAAGTCAGTGGGAGAGTGTACGCCGTTTATGGAACTTCAAGCGATCACCGGACAGCTCAATATTGTCAATGGGCAGGCCCAGACGCTGGTGGATTCGGCTACCGGCGCCCCGACGGCCGTGCCGGGTTTGCTGGCCCAGGCCGCCCCGGCTAAAGCCACGCGCAGCCGCCGCCGCGATTTCTTATTTGTGCATCTGACCTTGAGCGGGCCGCCGGAGGATACGGCCGTTCTCGCCCAAGACCTGCTAGACCTCATCAGCCGCCAATTTTACCAGGCCACCGGCAGCGTCACCGCCGCCCTGCGCCAGGCCATCACCGACGCCAACCAGCGGCTGCTGCGCCTGAACCTGGAAAATTCTGGCCCCACGCGCGTCGGCGCAATTTCCTGCGCCGCGCTGCACAACGGCGAGCTGTTCATGCTGCAAGCCGGCGAGGGTCTGGCCTTTCTGGGGCATAATTTTGGCGTCGAGCGGCTGCCCGCGCAGCCCCCGCCCCAATCCACGCCGCTGGGGCGTACGGCTGGCCTGAACGTGCGCTACTTCCACCACCGCCTGCAAGACGGCAACCTGCTGCTGCTGGCCGATCCGCGCATTGCCAATCTGACGGCCGAAGCCTTGACACCGGCCCTGGTAGACACGGATGTCGAGGATGGGCTGGCGGCCTTGCAAACGGCCGTTTCCCAACAAACAGCCCGCCTGCTCCTTATCGAATTCACCAGCGAAGACGTGGGCGAAACCATCGCCGAATTTCCGACAACGGCCGTCGCCGCAGCCGGCAGCGCCTTCCCGCCGCCGGTACGCGAGGGCGCCGCCTCGCCCCCGACCATATCAACTGGCGAACGGCCGTCCGCGCCCGCCCGCCCCGCCATCTCCGCGAACAAACTGGCCACCGACGTAGAAACCGGCGCCCGCAAAGCCACCGCCAGCGCCGCCTTCGGCCTCGCCAACTTCACTGATTGGCTCACTGAAATGCTGCTGCGCCTGCGCCCCCCACGCCGCGAAGAAGAGGAGCCGACCAACTGGGCGATCCCGGCCATCATCGCCATCGTCATTCCCCTGCTGGTCGCCATCATCGTCACCGGTGTCTACCTGGAACGGGGGCGCGTGCGCCGCTTTGCCGAACTGAAAATGGCCATCAGCCAAAACATCGTCCTGGCCGACAGCGCCGCCACGCCAGAGCAGGCCCGCGACTATTATCGCCAGGTTCTTACCCTGGCTGACGAAGCCGACTTTTTACGCGCTGGCGACGGGGAAGTTGCCAGTCTGCGGCAGCAAGCCATGGCTGAATTGGACCAGCTAGACGGCATATCGCGGCTGCAAGCCCAACAACTACACGAATTTACCAGCGATGTTGTGCTTACCGATGTGGTGCTGGAGGATGGTTTTGAGGGCGGCATTTTTACACTGGACAGCAACAGCACGGTGTATTTCCACCCCACCGACGAAAGCTACCTGAATATGGCTGGCGATCCAACCCAGGTGGTTTTTAAGGGCAAAGCATTAGGCAGCCACGTTGTCGGAAACCTGGCCGATGTGATGTGGCGGTCGGCGGGCACGGCCGTTACCCGGGCCGGATTGGCCATGTTAGACACCAGCGGCGCACTGCTCACCTACTTCCCTAACATGGAAGATACACGCGTCGCGCCGCTGGGCCTGTCGAGCGTCTGGCAAATTCCCACGGCCATTTCTACTTTTGACGAGCGGCTGTACGTGCTGGACCCCGGGGCGCGCGAAATCTGGAAATATTTCCCCGACGGCGACGGCTTTATCATCAAGGACGATGAGCAGGTATTGGCCCTAGACCCCAGCGCCGACCTGAACGCGGCGATTGACCTGGATTTGTACAGTGAGGATGGCTCTCTGCTGCTGCTGTATGGCGACGGCCGTCTGCGTTATTACGACACCCGCTCCGGCCGCGTGCAATGGGACGAAACCGAACTGCTCGACAACGGCGGCCTCATCACCCCCCTGGTCGCCCCAACCTCTGCCCAACTGGTGGGTAAAGGACTCAACGCCTCCATCTTCGTCGCCGATCCGGGCAGCGGCCGTATCATCCAGATAGCTCGCGGCGGGCGTGTCATCGCCCAATACCGCGCCACCAGCGAAACCGGCGCTGAACTCTTTAATCACGTCCAGGGCTTTGCCGTGGCCGAAGCGCCCTTACGCATCTTTGTCACCGACGGCAGCAAACTTTACGTGGCCACCCAGGAATAACCTAATCGACGTCAACCCTCGCGCTTATCGTTGCCGGGAGAATTGAGCAGCGCCACTTCCTGGCGCGGAAAAGCCAGATCAATCCCCTGTTCGGCAAATACCAGGCGGATACGCCGCCGCAAATAACGCTGAACGTCCCACTGTTGGTTAGGGCCGGTTTTCACCATAACTCGCAGTCGCACAGCCCAATCTTCCAGCCCTTCTATGCCGGTCACCTGCGGCGCTTCCAGCAAAAGAGGCCCCCACTCTTCACTCGCCGCCATGTCGTCGCCAATGGTTTGCAGCGTAGCCAGAGCACGATCAACATCCGCTTCATAAGCGATACGCACATCAATGATCGCTCGTGACCAATCCCGCGTCCGGTTAGCCACAGTGCGGATTTCGCCATTGGGAATTACATACAGCGTCCCGGAAGCATCGCGTAATGTAGTCGCCCGCAGCGTCATTAATTCCACGTTCCCTACGATGCCGTTCACCTCAATGACATCTGTGACCACATACTGATTTTCCAGCAAAATAAATAACCCGCTGATGACGTCTTTAACCAGGGTTTGCGCGCCCAACCCCAAAGCCAGGCCCACGACGCCTACACTGGCCAGCAGCGGGGCGATCGGCACGCCTATCTCCTCCAGCAGCATCACCGCCGCCGTCACAAAAATCACAACCAGCCCGGCGCTGTAAAGCACTTCAGAAATAGTCTCGGCGCGCTTATCCAGGCTTGTACCTTCTTCGGCATCGAGTGCTTTGACCCGGCGGGTAGCATAACGCACCAAAATGCCTAGCAAAAAATAAGCGACCACACTAAGGAGTATGATTGCTAAAATTGCCAGGCCGTGGGCCAAAAACCATTGTTGGATCTTATCTAGCGTTTGGTTCATTCAATCACTCTGGTCGTGTCTCGTGTCCTAAAGAGTACAGTGGGAGCAGGCTATGCAGTTGTGGGAGAAACAGGGTGACAAATTGAAGAGGGGAAGTGAAGGCGAATGATGGGAGGTCTTTTCTCTCGGCCATCATTCGCCTGAGAAAGACTAACTAAAAGAAGTTAAGGCCATCGTCATCGTCGTAATCTTCGTAGTCTTCATAATCTTCGTCGAAATCATCATCCTCAAAATCTTCATCGTCGAACTCTTCGTCGTCCAGCTCTTCGATGTCGAAATCTAAGGAAACCCACAAGGAAAGCAGTGGTCCTTCGTCTAAAGCCTCTAAACGCATGGCCACCACGTCTGCCTGCTGCCGCATCCGCAATTCGTCAGGGTAGTCCAGTTTGACAGGACGACCTTCGCGCCAGGCGTCCTGGCAGCGATTCATAATGTCATCGCCATTCATGGTGCGCAGTTGGCACAGAGCGATAGCCCTATCGTCCGGGCCTTCGTGAATCGATTGTAACCAGCGCTGTGGCGTAGGATGAAAATCGGGTGTTGGACCTTCGATGATTGTGATGAGTTCCGGTTTAATTGCCGACATATGTCACCTTCTGTTCAGATTTTTCATCTGTGCAGCGATTTACTACAAACAGTAGACTATTGCTGCGTGCAATAGTCTACTGTCTGCCGGGCTGTCTGGCAACCCTTCTTACGAATTAATTATGCAGCGCGTAGCTGGCGGAAAGCCTTACGCTTTGGGGGTTGAGCTGGTTTGTACCAGTTCTCCGTTTTGTAATTCGTAGGTGTTGACAACGGGCATGGTGGGGCAGCACATCGGATCATCTGGTCCCTGGATGACCATGTCGACGGAGATGACGTTATCGCCGGTAAAGGACACCGAATTGACCTGGACCCTATCGCCCAAAAAGGCAGAGGCGATGTTTTGCGGCTGGCCATCGGCAAAGGTTACGAGGGCTAGCTGGTAGAAGTTGCCGGTGCCGCCACCGCTGGAAACCAGCACGGCCGCTGCCGCCGGCTGCCCATCGACCTGACCTAAAGCAATGTTGTCGGTGAGAGTGACGGAAATGGAGCTGGCTGAGCCGGGCGCGGCCGGTTCGCTGTATTGGCCGTTGGCCAGGGTCACGCTGCCGGAGGGCACGACGGAAACCTTGTAGGTTGCGCTGGCCAGGGCGGCGACGCGATCTTCGTTAACGGCCGTATCCCCCCCAGCGATAGGCTCAACCATAGTCGGGCCACTGGCGGCATCATTACCCGAACCAGCCAATACGGCAATCGCCCCATCAGCCGTGCGAATATCCAGGCTGCCATTCTGAATGGTAAAAGTGGCCGCCGATTGCAGAGCCATCAGGAACTGGGTTTCCTGCTCCATGATGCCTTCCGGCTCGGGGCAGAAGGCGCGCGTGGTAGCCAGCGCACCAACCGTCAGGGCATCGCCGTTCAGGGTGTAACCACCAAAGTATCGGTTGCAACCGGCAGAACCTTGCACTTTGCCATCTTCGCCAAACATCATGGTGATTTCTGTGCCGGCGAGCAGGCCGACGGCCGCCTGGTTGCCGTTATTAAAGGTGTTGACCCGCCATTCTGGCCCAACGAGCGTGGTAGCCGGAGCGGCAGCCGAGGAAACTGCCGTGTACCCGGCCAACAATGCCCCGGTGGCGTCGCGCAGCTCCAGCGTATCGCCCTCAACAGTGTAGGTCGCCGCGTTCGGCAGGACCGCCAGATAAGCGGCCTCCTGATCCATCACGCCCTGGTCGGCGCAGGCCATGCTGGTTACGGCAATGGCCCCGTTGATGGCGATATTCTGGCCATCCAGCGTAAATGAAGTGACGTAATTGTTGCAGCCGGCGCTGCCAGACAGCGAACCGTCTTCGCCGAACATGGCTGTAATCTCTGTGCCGGCCATCACCGACGCAACTGCCCCTGCCCCGTTGTTTAAGGTGGTTAACTGCCAGGTCGGCCCCACCAGCGAGGCAGCTTCTGAGGAAACGGCCGTGTACGAGGCAATCAGCGAACCGGTGGCATGACGCAGTTCCAGCGTATCGCCCTGAATGGTGAAGGTCGCCGCATTGGGCAGGGCGGCCAGGTAAGCCGTTTCTTGCATCATGATGGCGTCTTCGCAGGCCATCATGGTGCTGGCAATGGCGGCATTGATGGTGATGTTGCTGCCATCGGTGGTAAAGCCAGTATTGTAGTTGTTGCAGCCGGCGTTACCGGACAGGGTGCCATCTTCGCCGAAAACGGCCGTGATCTCTGTGCCCTCGATCACCGACGTCACGCCGCCCAGCCCGTTGTTAAAGCTGGTAAGCTGCCACGTCGTGCCCGTTAAGGAGGTAGGCATCACCACTGCAAACGTAGCCACAGAAGCCCCACCAGCGTCCAACAGTTCCAAGGTGGCGCCGTTCATCTGGTAGGATGTGGTTGTGGGCAAAACTGACAAGAACAGGGCTTCTTGCTGCATGATGGGGTCCGGGCAAGCCATCATTGTACTGCCAATTTGGGCGTCGATGGTGAGAGTTTGCCCGTCTACCTGGTAGGAGGTGAAATAGTTATTGCAGCCGGCGCTGCCGCCCAGCGAAGCATCCTCACCGAAAACGGCCGTTACCTCGGTATCTGGCAAAACGGCCGTGCCTTGAATGGTCTGCGCCTGCCACAGCGGCCCGACCAGCGAGGCGGCTTGGTCAGTTTCCACGGCCGTCGCGCCCGCCGTCACCGGCGTCTGGCTAACG
>Ga0116151_10003577_pt1 | contig 13873 bp, 11 predicted proteins | sample AD_UKC117_MetaG_FD_89893 | JGI IMG/M metagenome (GOLD analysis project Ga0116151, IMG submission 89893) | Active sludge microbial communities of municipal wastewater-treating anaerobic digesters from Hong Kong - AD_UKC117_MetaG | ecosystem: Engineered > Bioreactor > Anaerobic > Digestate...
ATTATACGGGCTATAAACATCATGTCTATCGCATGATTAATTTCTGCCTGGCCTTGCACAAATGCCAGCGTGAAGAGCGGGAGAAGATTATCATCGCCGGCTGCTTTCACGATTTGGGAATTTGGGCAAGTGATACCTTTGACTACCTACCACCCTCGATGGCTCTGGCGCGAGCGTATTTAGAACAGAACCAGCTTGAAGCGTGGGCGCCTGAAATTGAGCGGATGATTGGGGAACACCATAAACTCAGAAAGTATCGGGATGAACGCTTTCCGCTGGTTGAGGTGTTCCGTCGAGGCGACCTGGTGGATTTCTCGTTAGGTCTCGTGACCTGCGGTTTACCCCGGTCTTACATTAGACGTGTCAAGCATCGCTTTCCCAACGCCGGCTTTCATAAACGGCTGGTGCAGTTGGAGTTGGGCTGGTTTGCCGGACATCCGTTAAATCCGGCGCCGGTTTTCAAGTGGTAAGACAGCGAAAGTCTACCGTCAGTGAAGCAGAAAGGAACTATCCATGACTATAGTGGAAATGTGGCAGCAGGCTATGCGGCCTAATGAAGAGGGTATCCCATGTATGGATAATGAGGATGTTTATCTGCAATGGGTGGCGGATATAAAAGACGACAAATGCCCGATGTGTGGCGGACAGGTGACTCGAATGAAAGCCGTGGTCTGCGGCAATCCCGCTTGTATCTTCAAAACCGTTACCTATAGCGTGCTGTTCAAATATGGAGAGCGCGCCGGTTAAACCCAACACCGATTGAAGGCAAAAACGTATTCTCAAGCAAATTGATAGCGTTTAGAAAGGACTCGGCACGATGGCTTTCGACCGAAAAGCAGCAGAAAAAGAACTGACACGGGCAAATCGACTCCCGCCCGGCCAGGTGCTGACCCAAAAATGGCCGGTACTGCACGTCGGTTCAATCCCCCAATTCAACCCGGCCACCTGGGACTTCTTCATCCGGGGCGAGGTCAAGCAGCCCAAGCGATTTAGCTGGGCGGAGTTCAGCAGTCTGCCAATGGTGGAGCAGGTGTCTGACATGCACTGTGTCACGCGTTGGAGTAAGTTCGATAGCACCTTTGAAGGTATTCCGGTGGCCGAGGTGATGAAGCATGTGGACCTTACCCCCGACGCCAATTATGTGATGGTTTACGCCGATCCGGGTTATAGCACCAACCTGCCGACCGATGAATTCATGGCCGACGACGCTATGTTCGTGCTGAAGTATGAAGGCCAACCGCTGGCCCCCGATCACGGCTACCCGGTGCGGCTGCTGGTGCCCAAGCTGTACTTATGGAAGAGCGCCAAATGGGTGCGCGGGTTGGAGTTTATGGCCGAAGATGAGCCTGGTTTTTGGGAGCAGTACGGCTACCACAACCACGGCGACCCGTGGCAAGAGGAACGTTTCGGCGGCTTCGTAGCGACCACGATGCAAAAGGTCCGGTCAACCTTTAATCGGAAGAAATAAATTCCACCAGGATGGAGGTCTAACCCACGATGCTAGATTTTTCGGTCAGCGACGCCGAACTGCGCGATATCTTGACGGAGTCCCAGGTTATTGCCATGGTCGGCGAATCCAATGATCATTATTATACCAGCTACCAAGTGGCTCACTACTTGAAAGAGCAGGGCTACACCGTCTACCCGGTCAACCCCAACATCAACCAGGTGGATGGCGAGAAGAGCTACCCCTCTCTCCAGGCTGTGCCTGAGCCGATTGACATCGTCGATATCTTCCGCACGCCGGAATTCTTAGGCGAAATCGTCAATGACGCGATAGCTGTCGGCGCCAAGACGGTATGGGCGCAACTGGGGGTGGTGTCGATCGACGAACAACCGGAGCGCAAGGCGATGGAAGCCGGTCTAAAGGTTGTCTCCAATATGTGCATTAGAACCGAGCACGAACGCTTGGGGCTGGGTGATAAGTAAGTTACCTATCTCAATTACGATGAGTTGGCGCTATTCCTCACCGCCGTCCAGACCTTCTCCGCCGTGAGTGGCATATCCAGATGGCGAATGCCGTAGGGCGCGAGCGCGTCGACGACGGCATTGACCACAGCCGGCGTCGATCCGATGGTGGCTGCTTCGCCGATGCCTTTGACCCCCAGGAGGTTGTGCGGAGAGGGCGTTTCGGTCCGGTTGGCGTCGTACGAGGGCAAGTTGTACGCCTTGGGCACGGCGTAATCCATCAACGATCCGCTCAGCAGGTTGCCCAACTCATCGTAAACCGCGCCTTCAAAGAGGGCCTGGCCAATGCCCTGAGCGATGCCGCCGTGAATTTGCCCTTCGGCCAGCAGCGGGTTGATGACCACGCCGCAGTCATCGACCGTCAAATAGCGCTTAATGTCGATGTGGCCGGTCTCGGTCTCGACCTCAACCAGGCACACATGCACGCCGAAGGGATAGGTTTCCCCTCCGGGTTTGAAATTCTGATCGGCGCTGAGTTCACCACGCATATCTTCCGGCAGGTTGTCATTGTGAGCGGCTTGGGCCACGTCCCGCCAGGTCAAGCTCCGATCAGGCACGCCGCGCACTTGGAACCGGCCGGTCACTAACTCCATATCCTCCGGGGCGGCTTCCAGTAGGTGGGCCGCGATTTGCAGCGCTCGCGCCCGCACCGACTCAGCGTTGTCCCGCACGGCGCTGCCGCCCACCGGCGTGCTGCGGCTGCCATAGGTGCCATTGCCACGCGGCACGACGGCCGTATCGCCGGTTTTGACGGTGATATCGGTCAGGGGGATTTGCAGCGCCTCGGCTGCAATTTGCGCCCAGGTGGTGTGGTGGCCTTGCCCGTTCGGCATGGTCCCGCTGAGGATGGTCACTTGCCCCTGTCCATCGACCGTCACCCGGCCCATTTCCCACGGGCCAAAGCCGCACACTTCCACATAACAGGCCAGCCCGATGCCGAGCAGCCGCCCGCCGGTGGTCTGACGCTGGCGGCGCTGTTCGGCCCGCAGCGCCGGATAGTCGATCAAAGCCAGCGCCTTTTCCAGCGCCCGACCATAGTCGCCGCTGTCATACTCGGCGCCGATGGCCGTCCGGTAAGGAAATCGGTTGGGCGCGATAAAGTTGCGCCGCCGCAATTCGGCCGGATCGAGGCCCAACTTTTCGGCCAGGACATCCATTGCGCGCTCGATAAAATAAGCAGCCTCCGGCCGGCCCGCGCCGCGATAGGGTTCGGTGCAGACCTTGTTGGTAAAGACGGCCAGCCCTTCAAAGCGGGCGTTGGGAATATCGTAGACGCCGGTCATCATCTCGGCTGTTAGCGACATGATACCTGGGGTGACCCGGCTGTAGTAAGCGCCGCAGTCGGTAATAGCCCGTATTTGTGCGCCTAAAACCTGCCCATCCCGGTTGGCAGCTAGCCGGACCTCCGCCGTCTGGTCGCGTCCGTGGCAGGTGGCCAGATAATCCTCGCTGCGAGTGGCGACCCACTTGATCGGTCGCCTTACCTGCCGGGCGATAAATGGGGCCAGGATTTCCTCGCCGTAAATATTGGCCTTGGCTCCAAAACCGCCGCCCACATCCGGGGCGATCACCCGGACCTGATCCGGGGCCAGCGTCAGTGTGGCCGCCACGGCGTTTTTAACCTTATGAGGAATCTGGGTCGTTGTCCAGAGGGTGAGGCTGGCGCTGGTCTCGTCATATCGGGCCACTACCGCCCGTGGCTCCATCGCGTTGGGGATCAGCCGTTGGTTGACCAACCGCAACTCGACCACCGTATCGGCTTGGGCAAAGGCCGCATCGACATCGCCACCTTCGTCAGTCCAGCGGAAGGCGACGTTGTCCGACCAGGCCTCGTGCAGCACCGGGGCGTCAGGGACTAGGGCCGCCTCCGGCTCGACCACCGCCGGCAGCGGCTCGTAATCGACCCAAATCATCTCGGCCGCATCGGCGGCTTGATAGGCGGTCTCGGCCACAACCACCGCCACCGGATCGCCCACGTGCAGCACCTTGCCGGTGGCCAGGGGATAATGGCCGGGCTGCTTGACGTCTGAATATTTGCGGCTTTTCATACCCACGTCCATCGGCAGCGGCTGGGCCAAATGGGGATTGACGTCGGCTCCGGTGAAGATCGCCGCCACGCCGGGCATCAGTTCAGCCCCGACTGTGGCGATGCGCAAAATCTTGGCGTGGGCGTACGGGCTGCGCACCACTTTCATGTGAAGCATCCCGTCCAGGCTGATATCGGCCACATATTGACCCTGGCCGGTGATTAAAGCCGGGTCTTCACGCCGTTTGACCGGCGCGCCAATGAATTGGGTTGGAGAATTGTTGCTTGGCAAGGTAGGTAGCTCCTTTTTAAATGGGATGGACACGATCATAATATTTATAAAAAAATTATCAAAAAAAGCCAATTTCATGGTATTATACGTGATAATTCACAAACCAAGGGCGTTGTTGTATACTGGACCGATCTGAGGTAAAATGCGGTTCCAGTAGTGAACTTCTTTGTCTTTAAGCCTATAATCCTCACCCGACGACGAAACGTAATAAGGATTTCAGTGTAGAAGTCACTTATGACCTTAGAGAACAACCTTACAAATTCTTTGAATTCCGAAATTGTTACTGTGGATGACTCTCAAATTATTAATACTGCTTGGGATAGTGAGCAAGGTTTAAAACTTATTTTGGAGTCGGCGCCCATGGCCATCGTTACGGTCGATTTCGCCGGGCGTATCCTATTTGGCAATGCCAAGTTGACGGCGATGTTTGGCTTTGCCGAGGATGAGTTGATCGGCCAGTCAATTGAGCTCCTCATCCCTGAACGCTTTCACCAGAGGCATGTAGGGTATCGTGATGATTACGTGCGCCATCCTCGCAACCGGCCGATGGGCATCGGGTTAGAACTGCTGGCCCGCCACAAAAACGGCGCGGAGTTTCCCATCGAAGTTGGCCTGAGTACTATCCAAATCGCTCACGATCAAGTAACGATTGCCACTATCTACGATGTCACCTTGCGCAAACGAGCCGAAGAGGAATTAGAGCGGCGCGTTGAAGAGCGAACCCGCGAACTTGAGCGCCGCCGTCAAGTGGCCGATGGTCTTCGCGATATCCTGACCATACTCAACTCCAATCGACCGTCTGGTGAAATTCTCAACTACATTGTCGCCCAGGCCAGCCGGCTGCTCCACGCCGATGCCAGCGCCATCTACCGGCTCCATGATGATCAAGACCTGAGCCTGGTCATTCAGACCAGTCATGGTTTGCCTGACGATTACATCGCCTGGGGTAAACGGGGCCTTGATCAAGGCATCAACAGCCAGGCCGTCTTAACCCGCCAGCCCGTCGCTATCTCTGATCTGGCGCAATACATCCACCTTGGCAGCGATCCGGACAGCGAAGCCCGCTGGGAAATCTTGCTGGCCCATGGCTATCATGCGGTGCTGGCCGTTCCGTTAGTACTCAAGGACGATGTTTACGGCAGTTTAGTCCTGTATTACATCGAACCCCGCAACTTCCCCAAAGAGTCGATCGATTTGGCCGTGACTTTTGCCGATCAGGCCGCGCTGGGTATTGAAAATGCCCGACTACGCACTCAAGTTGAACAAGCCGCCATTGTGGCCGAACGCAACCGCTTAGCCCGTGATTTACACGACTCCGTGACTCAAACCCTTTTTTCAGCCAGCTTGATTGCCGAAGTCCTGCCGAAACTGTGGCATCGCCGGCACACTGAGGGCGAACGCCGCCTGGAAGAGCTGCGCCAACTGACTCGCGGCGCCTTGGCCGAAATGCGGACGCTGCTCTTGGAACTGCGCCCGTCTCGCCTGATCGATGTTGGCCTTAATGAACTGCTGCGCCAGTTAACGGAGGCGGTGACCGGTCGGGCCAGAATCCCCATCGATCTCCAATTAGAAGGAGAGTGTTCGCTGCTACCCGAAGTGCAAATAGCGCTCTACCGCACCGCCCAGGAAGCGCTCAATAATGTGGCTAAACATTCTCAAGCCACACGCGCCCAAGTAAAGTTGATTTGTCAGTCAGATTATGTAAAATTAACCATCGGGGATGATGGCCGAGGCTTTAATCGAGCCAATGTTAGAGCCAACAGTCTGGGCCTGACTATTATGCACGAGCGAGCTGAGGCGATTAACGGCGAGTTAGAAATTAATTCGGAACTGGATTACGGCACGGAGATCTCACTAACTTGGATCAACAAAACCGCTAAATCACAAGATAGCCTGTTAGCTGAGGATTAAGTTATAAAAGTTCAACGCTGAATTGATAGTGTCAACTCTTGGGTCAAAATAAGTAACGATGGAACGAGTCTATGAGTGAGTTAAACCCCATTCGTGTAATGCTGGTCGATGACCATGCCGTTGTTCGCAGCGGATTATCGGCCTTTCTGCTGGCCTTTGACGATCTGGAATTGGTCGGCGAGGCTAGCAACGGCGCTGAAGCGGTCCGTCTATGCGGCGAGATTCAACCCGATGTCATTCTGATGGACATGGTCATGCCCGAAATGGATGGCGCGACGGCCACCCAGCAAATCCGCCAGAACTATCCGAATGTTCACGTTATTGCCCTGACCAGCTTCAAAGAAGATAATCTCATCCATCGCGCCCTGGAAGCCGGGGCCATCGGTTATCTACTCAAAAACGTGGGCGCTAATGCTCTGGCCGCCGCCATCCGCGATGCTCACACCGGCCGGCCTACGCTGGCCCCTGAAGCTGCTCAAGCGCTCATCGAAACCGCCACCACCCCCCATTCCACCGGTATCCTCATCGGTGAAGACCTCACGCCGCGTGAAAAAGAAGTGTTAGCCCTGATGATTAAAGGTTTAAACAACTCTAAAATCGCCGAGCATCTTGTTGTTAGCCCCTCAACTGTTCGATTTCACGTTAGCAACGTGCTCTCGAAACTCAACGCCACCAGCCGTACCGAAGCGGTAGCCTATGCCCTGCAACATAACCTGGTCAAGTAGCCAGGTTTCAAACTGGTCACTCCGCTAGGTTTCAAACTCCCCAGATGTCTGGTGCATCTGGGGAGTTTTTAGTTTACAGTGATAATAGGTAAAAAGTTAATATTTTCACAAAGGGGCGTTGATCTATGAAGAAGGAACTAGTCAAGAGCTGGATGTCTCGTGATGTGATCACCATTGAGGTTAATACCAAACTTTCAGAAGCTCACCAGATGATGATTGACTATCGAATTCGACGTTTGCCCGTGGTCGATGGCGACCAACTTGTCGGTATTCTAACCATCGGCGATGTGCGCGAAGCAGAACCCTCCGAAGCTACTTCTCTCAGTGTTTGGGAAGTGAATTATCTTCTTTCAGAGTTAACCGTCGGCAAACTTATGACCCCCAACCCGATTACCATCTCGCCTTATGCCACCATCGGCGAAGCCGCTTGGATGATGTTGGAATACAAAATCAGCGGCCTGCCGGTTGTTAATAAGCAGAAGAAAATTATGGGCGTCATCACCGAATCTGATATTTTTCGCCTCGTTGTCCAAGAGTGGGGTCAATTTGAAAACAGAAATACTTGACGACTTGCCGCTCTTCATATATGCTATTGACCGCTTAATACCAATTCGATTATCCACCTTCTCCAATCGTCGATATCCTTAAAGCCAACGTTCTTTTTTTGGACCTTCAAAGTTGCAAAGGGTAAAAACTAAATTCGGGTGCGGCTGGCCGCCCGCCCGCATGGGTTTGAAGATTTGTGCAGAGAGAGAGGCCCCTTTGGGCTAGCAAATTCACCAACTGAAGACGCTTGAGGATCCTTCTCTCTTTCAGCGCGATGGCGCTTTCCCTAAGCATTGTCGAAGGGTTAGCCTCGCGCTCTTTGACTTTGTCGTTCCAAATCTGTGTAAATCCGCATTGTTTTAATTAAATTTATTTCTTGTAAGGAGAAAGGAACAATTATGAGTACCTCAGCGACGAGTGATCTTGTCACCCCGTCTGGTGTGGAAATTCTGGGTCAGGTGACCCCGGAATATGCCGAAATTTTGACCCCGGACGCCTTAGCCCTAGTCGCCAAGCTGCACCGCAATTTTAATGCCCGCCGCGCCGAACTGTTGGCCCGGCGCGCCGCCCGTCAGGCCGAAATCGACGCCGGCAAACTGCCCGATTTTCTGCCCGAAACCGCCGACATTCGCAACAGTGACTGGACGGTGGCCCCCATCCCTGCCGATTTACAAGATCGGCGCGTTGAAATTACCGGCCCGGTTGATCGCAAAATGATCATCAACGCCCTCAACTCCGGCGCCAAAGTCTTTATGGCCGATTTTGAGGACTCCAGCACCCCCACCTGGGCCAACAATATCGATGGTCACATCAACCTGCGTGATGCCATCAACGGCACCATCTCTTTTAGTCAGGCCGACGGCAAATATTATGAACTCAACGACGAAATCGCCACCCTCCTGGTTCGGCCCCGGGGTTGGCACCTCAATGAAAAACATATGTTGGTCGATGGCGAACCGGTTTCCGGCGGCATCTTCGACTTTGCCCTCTACCTCTATCACAACGCGCAGACGTTGCTCGATAATGGCTCCGGCCCCTACTTCTACCTGCCTAAGCTGGAAAGCCATCTCGAAGCCCGGCTGTGGAACGAAATCTTTGTGATGGCTCAAGATGAAGTCGGCGTTCCGCAAGGCTCTATTCGGGCCACGGTGCTGATCGAAACCATCCTGGCCGCCTTTGAAATGGACGAGATTCTGTACGAACTGCGCGACCATTCCGCTGGTCTCAACTGCGGCCGCTGGGATTATATCTTTAGCTGCATTAAGAAATTCCGCAACAATCACGATTTCTGCCTGGCCGACCGGGCCAAGGTCACTATGACCACCCACTTTATGCGCTCTTACTCATTGTTATGCATCAAAACCTGCCATAGGCGCAACATCCACGCCATGGGCGGGATGGCCGCTCAAATTCCCATCAAGGGCGATCCCGAAGCCAACGAAGCCGCGCTGTCCAAAGTTCGGGCCGATAAAGAACGTGAAGCCAACGACGGCCACGACGGCACCTGGGTGGCTCACCCCGGTCTGGTGCCTGTCGCTCTGGAAGCCTTCAACGTCGTTATGCCCCAACCCAACCAAATCGATCGCAAGCGGGAAGATGTCAATATCTCCGCCCAAGACCTGCTCACCTTCGAACCCGAACAGCCGATCACCGAACCGGGCCTGCGCACCAACGTCAACGTCGGTATCCAATATCTGGGATCGTGGTTGGCCGGTAACGGCTGTGTGCCCATCTTCAACTTGATGGAAGACGCCGCCACCGCCGAAATCTCACGCTCGCAAATTTGGCAGTGGATCAACAGCCCCAAAGGCGTGTTGGACGACGGCCGCAAGGTCGATGTGCCGCTCTTCCGCCAAATCCTCAAAGAAGAGCTGCCCAAAATCCGCGAGTACGTCGGCGACGCCGCCTTTGAAAGCGGCACCTACGAAAAAGCCGCCCAACTCTTTGACGAAATCAGCACCTCCGAAGATTTCGTTGAATTTCTGACCTTGCCGGCTTATAAGATGGTTGACTGAGCCGTAACTCGTCTTTGCTTTAACCTTAGCCTCGGATATAATATCTATCCGAGGCTCTAAAAACTTACGTATTTCCACAGGTGACAGGCGCTGACTCAAGTGCCTGTCACCTGCCTGATCTAACCTGATCTTCCATCGCTGACCATTCCCGCCAACCGAACAAAAGATGTAGCGCAGCAATAGCCCAAAGGAGTTGTCTATTGAACGATCAACCATTCTTCTCAGCCCTACAAAAGATCTATCCCAAAGATCGGTTGCTCACTCAAGGCGTTCAACTGCTGGCCTATGAATCGGACGCCCTGACGTCCTTTCAAGCCAAACCCACCGCTGTGGTTATTCCCGAAACCCAGGAGGAAGCCATCGAGACGGTGCGGCTGTGCCATCAATTCGGCGTGCCGTTTGTCGCCCGTGGCAGTGGTACCAGTTTGTCAGGTGGCTCGCTGCCGATCAAGGATGGCATCGTCATCGCTCTCAACCGGCTCAACCACATCAAAAAGCTCGACCCGGACCAGCGCATCGCCGTGGTCGAACCGGGCGTGGTCAATTTACACATCTCGCAAGCCGCCGACCGCTACAACCTCTACTACGCGCCCGATCCCTCCAGCCAGCCGGTTTGCACCATCGGCGGCAACGTGGCCTTCAACTCCGGCGGCGCACACTGCCTCAAATACGGCATGACCAGCAACCACATCCTCGGCCTCAAAGTGGTGTTGGCCGATGGCGAGGTGGTCGAGTTCGGCAGCGAGAGCCTGGAAGGCGTCGGCGTCGGGCCGGATTTGATCGGCCTCTTCGTTGGCTCGGAAGGGTTGTTTGGGATCGCGTTGGAAATCACGGTGCGCTTGTTGCCCAAACCGGAACTGTACCGCACCGTCTTGGCTGCCTACAACGATCTGGAGACGGCCGGCAACGCCGTGGCGATGGTCGTGGCCTCCGGCTTGCTGCCCGGCGCGATGGAGATCATGGATCGCTTAGCCATCAAAGCCGCTGAGTCGGGGGTGGACGCCGGCTATCCGGAAAATGCCGCCGCGCTGCTCATTGTCGAGTTGGAAGGCGAGGCCGAGCAGGTCGAGACCGAGTTTGAGGAAATCATGGAGGTGATCAAGGAGTCGGGTGCTTACGAGGTTCGGGTCGCCAAAGATGCTGAACAACGCCTGAAAATCTGGAAAGGTCGTAAAGGGGCGTTTTCTTCGGTGGGCCGGCTCAGTCCCGATTATATCGTTCAGGATGGCGTCGTGCCGCGCAGCCATTTGGGCAAAGCGCTGGCTGAGATCGACCGCCTGAGTCAAGAATACGGCCTCGACGTGGCCAACGTCTTCCACGCGGGTGATGGCAACCTGCACCCGCTCATTCTGTTCAACGGCCGCGAACCGGGCGCGCTGGAACACGCCGAGGAACTGGCCGGCAAAATTCTCAAGATGTGTGTCGATCTGGGCGGCTCGATTACCGGCGAGCACGGCGTCGGCATGGAAAAGCGTCGCTACATGCCCGCTATGTTCAGCGAGGTCGATCTGGAGACGATGAAAGCCATTCGCCGCCAAATCGATCCCAAAGAAATCTCAAACCGGGGTAAAATGTTCCCCGGCGGCGAAGCGCCCGCCCTCAAAATGACCGGTATGCATCCGTTAGAAGCCCAGGGGATTATCTCACGCGAATGAGCTTACAACCAACAACCCTCGAAGAATTGCAGGAAATGATCACGGCCAACCGGTCGCTGCTGCCGGTAGGCGGCGGCACCAAACCGGCCCTATCAGCGGCCGCCAACGGCGCGACCCGGCTGGATATGAGCCATCTGTCCGGCTTGATCGAGTACGAGCCGGGCGAGTACACCTTTACCGCCTACGCCGGTACGCCGGTGCGAGACATCGTCGCGGCGCTGGCCGAACACGGCCAATATTTGCCATTCGACCCGCCGTTGGTTGAGCGGGGGGCCACGTTAGGCGGCGTGGTTGCGGCCAACACGGCCGGATCGGGCCGCTATCGCTACGGCGGCGTGCGCGATTTCATTATCGGCGTGCGCTTTGTCGATGGCCGGAGCCAGTTGGTGCGGGGCGGCGGCAAGGTCGTTAAGAACGCGGCCGGCTTCGATCTGCCCAAATTTATGGTTGGCAGCGCCGGCCGCTTCGGCGCGTTTGTCGATTTGAGCTTCAAGGTTTTTCCGGAGCCGCGCGCCTATGTCACCCTCAAAGCGGTCTTCCCCGGCCTGGGGCCGGCGCTGGGGGCCATCTCCAGCCTGTTCACTGCGCCCAATGAAATGGATGTGCTGGATTTGGAGCCGCTGGCTGACGGTCGATTTAGCCTTATTGCCAGGTTAGGTGGCCTGTCATCCGCGCTGCCGGGCCGGATTGAACGGCTGCAATCCTTCCTGTACGCCAAAACTGAAGCGGTCTCGCATGAGGTCATCCAAGCTGAAGCTGACGCGGCTCTATGGCAGCAAGTCAACGCCTTTGCTTGGGTCGAAGACGGCTTGAGTTTAGTCAAAGTGCCGATCTCGCCCAAGCGTATCCCCCTCTTGGAAAACGTAGTACACGGGCTCGCGCCTCGGCGACGCTATACCGCCGGCGGCAACATTGCCTGGCTGGCCGTTTCGGACATCGACTCGCTCGACGCCGTCCTCAATACGGTTAACCTGCCGGGGGTAGTCCTTTTTGGCCCACCCGGACGCCCTTTTATCGGCCCGCGTCCAGGAGTCTCGCTGGCCCGGCGCGTCAAACAAGCCTTAGATCCGTCAGGAAAATTTCTGGAGATTTAAATGCAACATCGTATCGACATCAATAAGTATGGGCCTCGCGGCCAAACGATGGCTGAAGCCATCCAATCCTGCGTTCACTGCGGCTTTTGTCTGGCTGCCTGTCCTACCTATAAGGTTTTGGGTGAAGAGATGGACTCGCCGCGAGGGCGGATCTATTTAATGAAGGAGGTGCTGGAAGAGAAGCTCAGCATCGAGGAGGCCCAGCCCTACCTCGACCGCTGTTTGGGCTGCATCGGCTGCGTGCCGACCTGCCCCTCCGGCGTGCGGTACGATGAGCTGATCGTTAGCTACCGCGCCTTCAGCGAGCCGCAGCGCCGCCGAAGTTTGACGGACAGCATGGCCCGCCGGATGATCGCCGAGACGCTGCCTTACCCCAGTCGTTTTCGAAAGGCGGTGGCTTCCGGCAAGGTGGGCAAACTGTTCAAGGGGGCGATGCCGGAGAAGATGGGCGCGATGTTAGGGCTGATCCCGACCGATCTGCCGGTCGATAAACCGCTGCCTCCGTTCTATCCAGCCAAGGGCAAACGACGGGCCAAAGTGGCTCTGCTTTCCGGGTGCGTTCAGACGGTGCTCGACCCCGATATCAATTGGGCCACGCTGCGGGTCTTGTCCGAAAACGGGGTCGAAATCGTTATCCCCCAAGCGCAGGGCTGCTGCGGCTCAATTATGATGCACATTGGGGAAGAAGAGCGGGCCAAAAAGCTGGCCCGTCAAAATTTGCAAGCTTTCCGGCCCAATGAAGTCGATGCCATCATCACCAACGCCGCCGGCTGTGGCTCGGGCATGAAGGAGTACGGCCTGCTGTTCAAGGGGCTGCCGGAGGAATCCGAGGCCGAAGAGTTTGCTCATAAGGTCCAGGATATCACCGTTTTCCTCGATAAGTTGGGGTTCAAACCGCCGGCTGCGCTGCCGGAGCCGCTGACGGTGGCCTACCAGGATGCCTGCCACCTACTGCATGCGCAGGGCATCCGTAATCCCCCGCGTAATTTGCTGGCCAGCATTCCCAACTTAACGCTGCTGGAAGTGGGCGATGGCGGCCTGTGCTGCGGTTCGGCCGGCACGTACAATATCGAACAGCCGGAAATTGCTCACCAATTGGGCCAGCGCAAAGTGCAGCATATTCTCAACACCGGCGCTCAAGCGGTGGTTTCCGGCAACATCGGCTGCTTGACCCAAATTCAAACCCACCTGACCGAACGTGGCATATCTCTGCCGCTGTTCCACACCGTTAAACTGCTCGATTGGGCCTACCGGCAAACGAATTAAAAATGCGCTCACAAACCCTAAAGGTTTCTGAAACCTTTAGGGTTTGTGAGTTGGCTGTACCTACAACAGGGGTTCGGCGCGAGTGACCAACTGCACCGACAGCCCCCACGGGTCGCGCACAATTGCCAGTTGATCGCCGTTGGGGTTGGTGGTGGTGTCACCCACAGCCGTGCCGCCGGCGGCAACCATTTTAGCGCGGGTGGCTTCGATATCATCGACTAAAAAGGCGATATGCAAAATGAGCGGATTCATCGCGGCATAGTCCGGGACAATGGCCGCCGGGTTGCTGTAAAATTCCAGAACAGTTCTCCTCTCTCCATCGGCCAAAAAGTGAATGTAGGGCGACTCGTCCGAACCCCGCACGATGGTCATGTC
>Ga0116151_10003578_pt1 | contig 13870 bp, 14 predicted proteins | sample AD_UKC117_MetaG_FD_89893 | JGI IMG/M metagenome (GOLD analysis project Ga0116151, IMG submission 89893) | Active sludge microbial communities of municipal wastewater-treating anaerobic digesters from Hong Kong - AD_UKC117_MetaG | ecosystem: Engineered > Bioreactor > Anaerobic > Digestate...
ACAAATGTATGTATAAAAAATATATAACGCAATTTTATTTTCATTTATATATGTAAATATTGATGAATAGCATGTTTTTAGATGTTAAAACATGTAAATCAGTATTTTTATACATATTTAGCTAAGCAATAGGATTAATATATTTTACATAAACCACTTTTCCGTCATTTCGATCATAAAAATGTTCAAAATGAGCTTTTTCTATATAATTCATTTTTTCGTAAAATTTACGGGTTGGCAGGTATTGATTTTTAGAAGAGGTTTCAACATAAACACCATGTGCGCCTCGCAACTTCATCTGATTTTCAAATTCATTCATTAGCATTTTACCTATTCCTAATGCCTGAAAATCTTTATGTGTAACTATCCAGTACAGATCGTAACTATGTTTGGTGCAGGGTATCCTGCCAAAACATACATACGCTATTACACGATCATCGGTTTCGGTAAAAATAAATTCATATCCGCTGTCTTCCCCTTTTAGCAGGGCTTCTTCCACTAGTTCTTTTGCAACCGAAATTTCTTCTTCGTTAAAAAAACCTGTTGATTTAACAATATTGCCTACAGTTTCAATATCCGAAGCATAAACTGTTGTCCTGTATGTATAGTTCATAATTATTAATTAAGTGCATCAAAAATAATTTCAGAAATAACTGTAGTAAATTTAATTCCGGCTCTGTTGCATGCCGCATAAAATCCAGCATCTGGAGAAATGCAGGGATTTGCGTTAATTTCAAGCACGTAAGGATTATTTTTTTCATCAACCCGAATATCTACTCTTACGTAACCTTTCAGTTTAAAACTGTTCCAGCAATCATAACAAATCTTGGTTAATTTACTAAGTAAGGTTTTGTCGCTTTCTTCAAATTCAAAAGTACGTACCGTATTTTTGTATTCAAACGAGTCTTCGTCCCATTTCGATTCGTAACCTAAAATATGTGGTTTTCCCTCGGGAAAATCAATAAATTTTATTTCGGCCGGTGGCAAAACTCTTGGTCCGTTTTTACCTCCTAATACAGATATGTTAAACTCTCGGCCATGTATGTACTCTTCAATAAAATAATCTTTTGGGTTACGATTTTTAAAATAGTTTTTAATTTCGGGGTCGTTCCCATAAAAAACACCTTGTTCCGAAATACCTACCGATCCATCTTCCCACAGAGGTTTCACAATATATCTTTTTTCCTGGTTTAATTGATCAATTTGATTTGCCATAAACCATTCACCTGTAGGGATGTTGTGGTTTCGAAAAGCTTCTTTGGCTAAAATTTTATTTGAGGTTAAATACATGCTGTGTAAACCCGAACCTGAAAAGGGTATTTTTAAACTTTCAAGCAGGGCAGGAGCAAGAAATATTAAATTTCCTTTATTGTCAACAGTTTCTACAAGATTAAAAACAAATTTGGGATTTATTTGCTGCAATGCAATTTTTACCCTATTCATGTCAAGGTCAAACTCTTCGCGAAACACATCGTAACCTAATTCGGTTAGGGCGCTTTCAACAACCGCTACCTGGTCGAGCACATCTAGCTCGTCTTGCAGCGGATGTTCTGATATTTTATTATAAAGGATAAGGGCTTTCTCCATAGGTTTTAACTAACTTTAATTTTCGAGGATTCTACTTTTTGCAAAGCCGAATCCATAATCATTTTAAATAGTTGATTGTAGCTTATACCGTTTTTTCGCGTTAATATGGGTAAGTCGGAATGTATTGGATGTAAACCTGCTAAAGGGTTAACCTCGATAAAATTGCAAATCCCATCATCGTCAAATCTTACATCCACCCGACCGGCATCTTCACAACCCAGAATTTTCCAGGCATCTAATGCCACTTTATTACATTGTGCGGCAATAAGGCCTTGTGCCAGCGTATAATCAACCAAATCAATATAATTATCTTTATTATGAAAAGAATATACCCCTTTTTCAGCTTTATTATTTAACATAATTTCCAATACACCTAACGATCGGGCATTTTTTCCTGTTCCAACTATTCCAACAGTAAATTCTCTGCCACTCAGGTATTTCTCTACTAAAACAGCTTGTTTAAACTTTTCTAATAACAAAGAGCATTGTTTTTTAAGTTGGTCTTTGTTTGTTATAACCGATCCGGCATAAATACCTTTTCCTGTGCCTTCGGCGAGTGGTTTGGCAAACAGGGGATATGGGATTTTAATGTTATCAATATCGTTAATGTTTTCAACGACAAAAAAGTCAGCAGTAGGAACTCCTGCATCCCGCACAACACGTTTTGTCATGGCTTTATCCAATGTTAAGGATAATACCAAAGGTCCCGAAAAAACATATGGAATATTCCATGCATCAAGCAATGCCGGTACCTGGGCTTCACGGCCGATCCCATACATTCCTTCGCTTATATTAAAAACAATGTCCCATCGGTCTCCTTTAGCTAATCGTTTAGTTAAAGCTTTTATATTTCCAATGCGGTCTGTTTCAAAACCTAAAATTTTCAGATTTTCATCAATCGCATCAATGGTATCTTCTTTGTCAAATTCAGCTGTTTCTTCTTCAGTGTATCCTTCTTTCAGGTAGTCGCTCCGAAGGTCGTATGTTATTCCAACAATCATCTTCTATTTTTTATAATTAGTCCTTTTGGTTCGGGTAATAGAAAGTTTTTTCTTCGTAGTTTTTTAAAACAACTTGTTCGTCGGTAATGCTCTCAACATAATCGGGCAATAGAGGTATTTTTCCACCTCCACCCGGAGCATCAATAACATAATGTGGTATTGCATAACCCGAAGTAAACCCTCTTAAGCCTTTTATTATTTCGAGCCCTTTGGCAACAGAAGTTCTGAAATGTGCCGAACCGGGTATTGGATCGCACTGATATAAATAATAAGGTTTAACCCTTACTTTAAGTAATTCGTGAGTAAGTTTCTTAAATACTTCTACATTATCGTTAATGCCTTTCAGTAAAACACTTTGGCTACCCATTACAATTCCGCTGTCTGCAAGGCGATTGCAAGCAAACTGAGTTTCTTTCGTTAGTTCATCGGGATGTGTAAAGTGAATACTTAAAAATAACGGGTTGTATTTTTTCAGGATTTTTACTAATACAGGCGTAATACGTTGCGGTAAAACTACCGGTACTTTCGATCCAATGCGGATAATCTCAACATGCTCAATTGCTCTTAGTCGAGACAAAAGATATTCTAGACGCGCATCTGATAAAGTTAAAGGGTCACCACCTGAAATAAGCACATCGCGAATCTGCTTATTATTGCGGATATATTCAATTGCAATATCCCATTCGCTAATGCTTGAGTGGCATTTGTCTTTTTTAGAAACCATGTGCGAACGTGTACAGTATCGGCAGTAGGTTGAGCAAAACCCTGTAACTAAAAACAGCACCCTGTCGGGGTAACGATGCACAATATGATTTACCGGGCTAAAGTTTTCTTCGCCAAGGGGGTCGGCTTTTTCTTCCGGAGAAACCATTAATTCGTCAAAAACAGGAACTACAGTTTTACGCAAAGCTTGCGTAGGATTGCCGGGATCAATTAAACTGGCATAATAAGGTGTTATTCTGATAGGTAAGTTAAAACCATTATTGTTTATGCGTACTTCATCGTCCGATAAGTTTAATATCGTTTTTAACTGCTCGTAACTAGTGAAACTATTTCGAATTTGCCATCGCCAGTTGTTCCACTCTTGGAGTGTAGTGCCAGGAAAATGTTTTTGTTTAAATCGGAAAGTTTGTTCGTTTATGGGAAAATCTAACTTATTCTGTTTTTCAGAAGTGAGTTTTGTGTGAATAATTTGCAAATGATTAAACCCACTCGGAGGTTCTACATTTGCTTCCTCATATAAAATAGAGGTGTCGGCATGTTTTCTTTCTGAATTCATGTAAGATTATAGTTTGTTTTAATGTTAACTTTTTTAGATTCATTTTTTTATTTTTCTATAGCACTTTATAGTGTCTATAAATTTCCAATTCTTAATGCAATGTTATGCAATTTCTTGATTCGTTATTCGCACTAAGCCTTTTTAAGCTAAAATGTTATTAACCATTTTTTAATCTATTGAATATTGATAATCTGTATTTTAATTAAAATCTGTTCATAATTTTCGGCAATTATAAAATTTCGTATACATTTACCATTCTAAAAAACTAAAAACCTATGATTTACGACCATATTTCAAAAGCAGATCAATATTTTAATATTCATCCTTTATTTAAAAAAGCATTCGATTACATCTCAAAGAACGACTTTTTAAAATTCCCAGCAGGTAAACATGAAATCGAACAGGACCGCTTGTTTGCACTGGTTAATCATTATTTTACTAAAAGTATAGACGAGAGTTTTTCAGAAAGTCACAAAAAATATATCGACATACAGTTCATAGTTTCTGGCAAGGAACGTATGGGTTTTGGATTTATTGAAGATTTTTCCCATGAATCCTACGATCCGGAAAAAGATTTACAAAAACATGCAGGTAAATTAAATTTTGTTGATGTTGAAAAAAATCAGTTTGTAATTTTTTTTCCAGAGGATGTCCATATGCCCGGATTAATAATTGACGAACCAGAAGAGGTTATAAAGGTTGTAGTGAAAGTTGCCGTTTTTTAGTTTAAGTATCATTAAAGTTTATTATAAAAAGGGGTGTCCAAAAAGATATTTTTATTGATACAAAAGCACAAAAACACGAAATTTTACGAAATCTAACATACTATATATTAGTTTCTTACATTATTTAGTGTTTTGGTGCCTTAGTGGCGGTTTTTATATTTTAAGACTTTTTGGACGCTCTCTGTTTATTAAATGTTATGCCAGCTTAATTTTTGGTATAAATGGAATCAAATCATCAATTACTAATTTTTTATGAATAAAAGATTCGCCTACATAATTTCTGATATACTCTAAATATTTCATTTTATAATAATCTATCTTAAGCTCCATAACAACCTCCGATACTTTCTGTATTTTTTTTGCCATATAAGCTTTTGAGCCTGCAAAAGCAAAACCTTCGTCCATATTGCCTTTGGCTGCATTTAATAAGGCTTGTGCAATGCAATAGGGTACATTTTTAGAATCGCACGATTTTAAACACTTCCAGTAGCATTTAAAAGGTTTGGCATTTCCCGAATTTACCTGGTCGATAAAATTATTGCGAATAGCTCGCCCGGGTAGACCAACAGGGCTCTTTATAATAGTAATATCTTCTTCCTTACAGTTAATGTAGGTTTCTTTAAACTTTAACGATGCATCGCATTCGTGTGTTGTTACAAAACGGGTTCCCATTTTTACTCCTTTAGCACCGTGTTGCATAATTTTATACATGTCTTTGCCTGTATAAATTCCGCCCCCGGCAATAACGGGTATTTCTTTATCAAAATCGTTTTCAAACGTTTTTAATTCGTTTACCGTTTCCTCTACAATTTGCTCCAGCGATTCTGCTCCTGAGCTTAAATCATCTTTTTTAAACCCCAGATGCCCTCCTGCCATAGGACCTTCAACAACAACAGCATCTGGAACGTGATTGTAATTTTTGGCCCAATAAGAAAATATTAATCTGGCAGCTTTTGCCGATGATATTTTCGGGATAAATTTAGTATGTATGTTGTTAAATCCTTTATCTAATACATATTGTGGCATTTTTAAAGGTAAGCCTGCACCTAAAATCATTACGTCAATTTTTTCTTCCACTGCCACGGTTAATAAATCTTCATAATCGTTAACCGCAACCATTAAATTAACGCCTAATACACCTCTTGTAAGGCTTCTTGCTTTTTGTATTTCTCTTTTTAATGCCCGTTTATTGGCTTCGCGGTAGTTTTTCATATAATCGGGTTCGGTCATGCCTATGGCAACAGCCGAAATAACGCCAATTCCTCCTGCATTAGCAACAGCCGATGCAAGCCCCGATAACGATATAGCAACTCCCATTCCCCCTTGTATAACAGGTAAGTTAATAGTTAAATTTCCAATTTTAAGTGGTTTCATAATAATAATAATTGTTATTAAAGCACAAAACTATGTTGAAACCATAATTTTTAAAAATAATAGGTGCAATGGCCTACAAAAAGGGTTGAATTTTAATTTTTAGGGGCGAAAATTTAAAATACAGGGGCAAAGAGTGGTTGTTTTGGTGCTTAAATTAGATGAGTTCTTTTAGTTTGTACGCGAAATTTTTCGACACCGGAACAGTAAAATCCAGATTGTCAAAAAATATTTTGTTGCCCTGCACGCTGCCTTCAATTTTGTCTATGTAATTGATATTTATTAGAAAAGACCTGTGGCATTTAAAAATAAATTTGTGTTCTTTCAGCAAAACTTCTGCTTTGTGTAAGCTGCTTCGAATTAACTGGCTTTTTATTTTATTTCCTTCTTTCCAGAAAACTTCGATGTAGTTATTTGCTGCTCTTATTACAAGTATTAAGCTCACTTTTATGGTAAGGCTGTCTTTAGAATAATCCGAAATAAATTGTACCAGCTTTTCGTCGATGGATTTATTTTCTTTTAATTTCTTATTGATACCTTCGGCTAATCTCAGATTTGAGCGTAACATACGGTTGCGGTTTACAACAATTAGGCCTGTAATGGGAATAATAGCTATAATAATTAGCCCTAAAAACATTCTAAAGTCAACTTCGAAAATGCCTAAAAACTTATAATACAAATAGTAACCAACCGAAATAGTGGAGAGTATCCATAGGTCCCAAAGAATCTCTTTTTTTATATTCCAAATCCTTTTTATAAATATTGATGGCAATAAGCTGGGAAGTATGAGCAGGTTTAGGCTTAACGATAAAAACGTAATAACACCTAATCCTACAACAACGTAAAATTTTTCTTTGTTGTCCATTAATGCTACATCCAGTGGTTGAAATAAATACAGAAATGCAAGTACACCAATACTAATAAAGAATATAAGTTTACTGTTATATTTTAAATCGTCGTTAAACGGATAAGGTTTATTTAAAAATTCAAACATTCAAAATTTATTTAGGAGTTCAAAAGTATTCTTTTTAATCATGATATTGTAAACAAATCGCAATTAAAAATTATGAAAGGGTAGAAATAAAGTTGCTGATTCCATCAAACACGAGCTGTAAGCCTATGGTTGCTACAATTAAACCCGTAATTCGTATAAGTGCATTTAAAAGGTTTATCCGGTATAAGAATTTACCTATTTGCTTTGCATATAACATAATTAAGAGGTTTATACACAAGGCAATAAAAATTGAGATGATGGTAATTACCCGGCCGTAGTGTGCAGGAAAAGTTACCGCTGCGGTTATGGTTGCAGGGCCAGCTATCATGGGCATGGCAATAGGTACTGTCAATATATCATCCAGTTTAATATTTTTATGTATTTTAAGTAAAGCCCCTTTTTGAAGCCCTTCAATACCATTATAAAACAGAACCACTCCGCAGGTTACTTTAAAAGCGTATAGTTGTATATGGAACACATAGCTAAAAACCAGCTCTCCAAGAAAAAGGAAAAAGATTAAAATAATAAAAGCAGTAAACGATGATTTTAACGATAAGTACTTGAGCTGTTTGTCGTCAAACTGATTTTGTAATGAGGTAATTACAAGTATTTTATGTACAGGATTCACCAAGGCGAAAAAGGCAACCAAAACGCTGAGTAAAAGTTTAAGATTTAATTCCATAATCAATCTTTTACAATAGAGCTAAAGTAATCCCATAAGGCATCTTTGGGAGTTTTTGCAATAATAATTACTTTTTCTTTTTTAACCGGATGTATAAATTCGATTTTTCGCGAATGCAAACTTATGCCACCATCAGGATTTGAACGTGGGAAACCATATTTTAAATCTCCTTTTATGGGGCAACCAATTTTAGCAAGCTGACACCTTATTTGATGATGCCTGCCGGTATGCAAATCGATCTCTAATAAATAGTAATTCTCGCCTTTTGCAACTAATTTGTACGAAAGGCTTGCCAGTTTTGAGTTTTTAACTTCGTTGTCGAATGCAAACGATTTGTTTTTTTGCTGGTCTCTTACAATATAATGATTTAAAGTGGCTAATTCTTTTTTAGGTTTTTCTTTAACAATAGCCCAATACGTTTTTTGAACATCTTTATTCTTAAACATGTCGTTCAGTCGGGTTAAAGCTTTGCTTGTGCGCGCAAATACAACAGCTCCGCTAACAGGGCGGTCTATTCTGTGCACTACCCCTAAAAAAACATCGCCAGGTTTATTGTATTTTTCTTTAATGTATGATTTTATTTTTTCTTCAAGCGATAAATCACCTGTTTTATCAACCTGCACAATATCAGAGTTGGTTTTATTTATGGCAATTATATGATTGTCTTCGTATAGTATTTCCATCTTAAGCAACCAAAAGGGTATCGATTTATGGATTAATATTGTTCTTTTTCATTTGGGAAATCAAGAGTTTTAACGTCGCGTATATAAGATTTAACCGAACCTTTTATTTCTTCAAAAAGATTATGATAACGGCGTAAAAACCTTGGCGAGAATTCTTGTGTGATTCCTAACATGTCGTGCAATACAAGTACCTGTCCATCAACTCCGGGTCCTGCTCCAATTCCTATAATTGGTATGGTTAGTTGGCTTGCAACTTGTTTTGCTAATTTGGCAGGTATTTTTTCCAGCACAATGGCAAAGCATCCTGCTTCCTGCAATTTGTGAGCATCTTCAATAAGTTTTTTGGCTTCTTCCTCTTCTCTTGCCCTTACAACATAGGTCCCGAATTTATGAATTGATTGGGGTGTTAATCCCAAATGCCCCATAACAGGTATGCCTGCAGAAAGTATTCTCTCAACCGATTCGATAATTTCGCATCCGCCTTCAATTTTAACGGCATGCCCACCGGTTTCTTTCATAATACGAATGGCACTGGTTAGAGCTTCTTTCGAATTACCCTGGTACGAACCAAAGGGAAGGTCGACAACTACTAAGGCCCTGCTTACACCACGTACTACCGATTTCGCATGATAAATCATTTCATCCATAGTAATAGGTAAAGTTGTTTCGTTACCTGCCATTACATTCGAAGCCGAATCACCAACTAATATGATATCGATTTCTGCCTGATCGAGGATACGAGCCATTGAGTAATCATAAGCGGTTAACATAGCTATTTTTTCACCACGAAGCTTCATTTCGTAAAGTACGTGGGTGGTAACTCTTTTTACTTTCTGATGGACTGACATATCAATTTGTATTAAATTCAACAACAAAGCTACAAATTATAGTAATACGTTATACAATATTTAGATCATTCGTGTTCATTAATATAAAAATGAAACAGATGAAACTTGATTCTGACAGAATGTCTTTTTGTCACTCCCCGTAATGTCATAATACTTGTTTTGTAAAATATTAAAATGCCAGAATAGCATATAATTCACCACTTATTTTAATGGCATAATGATTGTTCAACTGAATAACGAGAATAAAAAAGAATTAATTATAACATAAAAATACATTATAAAATGGGTAAAATAATTGGAATAGACTTAGGAACAACAAACTCGTGTGTTGCTGTAATGGAAGGGAACGAACCTGTAGTTATTCCCAATAGCGAAGGTAAAAGAACTACTCCATCTATAGTAGCATTTATCGAAAATGGAGAACGTAAAGTAGGTGATCCTGCAAAACGTCAGGCAATTACCAACTCTACCAAAACCATATCATCTATCAAACGATTTATGGGTGAATCCTTCGATAAAGTTCAAAGAGAAATGGGGCGAGTTTCGTATAAAGTTGTAAAAGGTGATAACAACACTCCACGTGTGCAAATCGACGACAGGCAATATTCACCGCAGGAAATATCAGCAATGGTGCTTCAGAAAATGAAAAAAACAGCCGAAGATTACCTCGGGCAGGAAGTTACCGAAGCGGTTATTACTGTACCGGCATATTTTAACGATGCTCAGCGACAGGCTACTAAAGAAGCAGGCGAAATTGCAGGTTTGGTTGTTAAACGTATTATTAATGAACCTACAGCAGCATCGTTAGCTTATGGTTTAGATAAAAAAGATAAAGATATTACAGTTGCAGTATTCGACCTTGGAGGTGGTACTTTCGATATTTCTATCCTCGAATTAGGTGATGGTGTATTTGAAGTAAAATCAACGAATGGCGATACACACTTAGGTGGCGACGATTTTGACGAAGTAATTATAAATTGGTTAGCTGAAGAATTCTTAAAAGAAGAAGGAATTGATTTAAGAAAAGATCCAATGGCTCTTCAACGATTAAAAGAAGCTGCCGAAAAAGCTAAAATAGAACTTTCAAGTTCAACTTCAACCGAAATTAATTTGCCTTATATTATGCCTGTTGATGGTATTCCAAAACACCTTGTAAAAAATTTAAGCAGAGCTAAATTTGAACAATTAGCAGACCATCTTATTCAGGCAACATTAGAGCCATGTAAAAAAGCACTTAAAGATGCTAATATGACATCTGCCAATATTGATGAGGTAATTTTAGTGGGTGGTTCAACACGTATTCCGGCCATTCAGGATATTGTTGAGAAATTCTTCGGCAAAAAACCTTCAAAAGGTGTAAATCCTGATGAGGTTGTTGCAGTTGGTGCTGCTATTCAGGGTGGTGTATTAACAGGCGATGTTAAAGATGTTTTATTACTTGATGTTACTCCATTATCATTAGGTATTGAAACCATGGGTGGTGTATTTACTAAGCTAATTGAAGCAAATACAACTATCCCGACTAAAAAATCGGAAACGTTTACCACTGCTGCCGATAATCAACCTTCTGTAGAGATACATGTCTTACAGGGTGAGCGACCAATGGCAAGTGGTAACAAAACAATAGGCCGTTTCCATTTAGATGGCATTCCACCTGCCCCTCGTGGTGTACCTCAAATCGAAGTAAGCTTTGACATTGATGCCAATGGTATTATTCATGTTACAGCTAAAGATAAAGCAACAAATAAAGAGCAAAGTATCCGAATAGAATCTTCATCCGGATTAACCGACGAAGAAATAAAAAGGATGCGCGAAGAAGCAAAAGCTAATGAAGCTGCTGATAAAGAAATGAGAGAACGCGTAGATAAATTAAACACTGCCGATAGTTTAATTTTCTCTACAGAAAAGCAGTTAAAAGAGTTTGGTGATAAATTGACATCAGATAAAAAAGCAAATATCGAAAAAGCTTTGGCCGATTTAAAAGAAGCTCACAAAAACCAGGATATGTCAAGTCTGGAGGCTAAAACTGAAGCATTAAATAATGCATGGAAAGAAGCTTCTGAAGAAATGTACAAAGCCAGCCAACAGGCAGGAGCACAGCCAGGGCCTGATGCCGGGCAGCAAGGCGGGCAGTCATCGGAACAAAAAAATGATGGTGAAGTAACAGATGTAGATTTTGAAGAAGTAAAATAACATAACTCTAAATGTTTTAAAAGGGGCTGTTGATTATTCAATAGCCCTTTTTATTTTTATGTAAAAAATAATCCGGGGAAAACCCCGGACCATTTTCAGAAAAGCAAACTCTATTAATCAACTATTTAAAAAGAATTACCCTAAATTTACCATGAAGAAATGAATTACAATTTGATTTGCTCTCCTTTGTAAAAGTCTAATATCTTAGTTCTAAAAATATATTCATATTTTGATTGTGCTAAATCAGATTTCGCTTTGTTCAGGTTGTTTTTAGCTGTTTTATACTCAAGTACATCCACCATACCTACTTGGTATTTTTGCTCGGTATAACGGAACGCTTCTTCGGATGATTCTACCGATTGTAAATTCGCTTTATACCTGTCAAGCGAAGCAATTGCTGTTGTTCTTGCCTGTTGAATACTTTTATATAAGTTCTGTTGCTGGTATTCCAAATTTAATCTTGAATCAGATAAATTAATTTTTGCCTGGCTTATATTATTCATTACACGCCAGTTATTAAAAATTGGAATTCGAATAACAAAATAAACCGACTGCCCTGCATTATCTGATATTTGATCAAGGTATGGATACGTGTCAGCATAAGTGTTAAAGGAATAATAATTGTAAACATTATCTCCGCTTTCAGTTACACCTGTTGGTTGGGTCGATTGTATAGTTTGCATACCTGTAACTCTACGGGAAATTTCATTATAGCGTGAACTGTATTGATATCCTAATGATAAAGTAGGACTAATTGCTCCTTTAGAAATTGCTAAACTTTTACTTGAGCTTTCAACTTGTAATTCAGCACTTTTAATTTCTGGTAATATTCCCAGTGCGGTATTATAAACATCATTAAGATTGTCTATTTTGCTATCAGTTTGAAGTTCTGGTATTAGCGGAATTACAATCCTAAAACTATCGGTTTCCTGCAAATTTAATAATTGAGATAAATCTAAATAAGATAATTTTAAGTTGTTCTCAGCATCGGTCAGAGTCGCATTTTCGGCTGCCGCCTGGGCTTCAATTTGTAATAAGTCACCTTTGGCAGCATTTCCAATTTCCACTAATCTTTTTGTTTTTTCAATCTGCTCTAATGTAATATCTAACTGCTGTCTGGCATTATCTCTTATCTCTTTATTAAACAAAATTTGCAGGTAAGCAGTGGCTACATTTAATGTAATATCATTTTTGGCCTTGTCAACATTTTCTAGTTGTGCTAATAAATCTAATTTCGATTTTCTAATATTATTGAATGCTTGTAATCCGTTGAATAATGTTATTTCAGTGCTAATGCCAACTGAGCCTTGTTGGAATGCTTCGTTCACATATGAATATGTTTCATAGTTAATCGCCTTTCCCGAATTGTAATAATGAGTTCCGTTAGCATTAATGGAGGGTAATACTTCCATTTTTGATTGCAGGTAATTTCGGCCTGCAGCATCTGCCCTTAACTCCTGGCGTTTAACTGTGATATTATTTTCTATTGCGTAGTTTATGCACTCTTCAAGTGTCCATTCCTTTTGTGAAAAACCATTTATTGATAGTATAATAAATAATAAAATGATCGAAATTGATTTTAAATAACTCATTTTTCAGTTTTTTAGATTTTTAATTTTATTTCCATATTTTATGCCAAAAATTGTATAATGCAGTTATACAGTTTTTTATAAATTGAGTAGTATTCATTTTTGTTTTATAGGTGAACGATTATGAAACACCTCTTGTACGATAACGGACATATGTTTGATATTAAGGGTTAAAACGATAATTTATAAAATTACAACGATTATTTATAAAATCAATACGATAAAAAAGTCATTAATTTTTGTATTTCAAAACATTCTATTTTAGCCAAACATAATTAATCATCCGGGAAATAAAAAATGAAGAAAATATTATTTGCATTAAAAGGAAAAACCGGAAGTGCACACATCGATCTGGGTGTAATTATTCTTTTTTCGATGGTAAGTGTTATTTTCTTATTTGCTTTAATTAAATATTATTTATAAGTCTTAAATAAATATTACAGAACCTAAATATAATGCAATGAACACATTACATGTTGAGGTAAGGGTAAAAAACGAAGTTGATCCGATACGATTGGTTCTGTATCAAAAAATTTATTCAACACCAAATGGAATTGTAAACTGCTGGTCAACAAATAATACTTCAAAATTCAGATTACAAGTATTAATTGATGAAAGCGATTTATCTGTTAATCCATCTAAAGTTTCGAAGGATATGCAAATCTTAACCGACGAAGGAGATATAGCCGGGCAAATACTGGTTAAATTTCATGAGAAAAAAATTTTAGAGCTACAGAATAATTGATTTAATAACTAATTCATACTGCCATGTACAGAACTGTTTGGAAACAATGTCACAAATCCGTTTGTCAGCTATCTTTCTTTAGTTCAGATGGTATTAACCTAATCTCAATGACGGGATTTAAAGTTAATGGTCAGTTTTTAATTACCGATGATTATTTATTTAAGATTTATAAA
>Ga0116151_10003583_pt1 | contig 13859 bp, 8 predicted proteins | sample AD_UKC117_MetaG_FD_89893 | JGI IMG/M metagenome (GOLD analysis project Ga0116151, IMG submission 89893) | Active sludge microbial communities of municipal wastewater-treating anaerobic digesters from Hong Kong - AD_UKC117_MetaG | ecosystem: Engineered > Bioreactor > Anaerobic > Digestate...
GACGATCTCGGGCCTCGACGCCCCCCTGGGGAGGCTCGTCGAGGCCTGCGAGGCCAGAGGCGTCCTCCTCCTGATCACCGCCGACCACGGGATGTCCTTTCCCTCCGACCAGGGCAAAGGCGGCCACTCGTCCGCCAAGTACTCGACCGTGGCCGAGTCGGTGATGGTTCCCGCGGTCTTCGTTGGGCCCTGGGTCGACGAGATAGCGGTGACGGGGAACTGGTCGGAGGTGGACCTCGCCCCGACCCTCCTCGACCTGCTCGGCAAAAGCCCGGATCTGCCCCTCTCCGAGGGGCGGGTCATTCCGGTATCAAAACGATACGACCTGGTCGTCGGCACCGGGAAGGTGGCCGATGTCGAGGTTCGGCGGGACGGATCCCTGGTGGCTCGGGCCGCCGGCGATTCCCGCTACATCTTCAGGAGCCTGGACCGAGGGTCGTACTCGGTGGAGTCGGCCGGCCAGAAGGCTTCAGTGTACCTAGACTGTGACCGGGCCGTCGATCTTCTGGATGAATCCCCTCGGGGCTTCGGAGGAGTTCTCTACCCGATCCTCGATCGTGAGAACCGGAAGCTTGTCGCCGTCGGCGCGATCATCGCGATAAACGTCATCGGAGCCATAATGATCTTCAGGATCATGAGGAAGGGATGAGGATTCTTTTCTCATTATGATATCATTTCGGAGCTTGGCCTTTCGTTTTGATCCGCTCTTTCTTTTCAGTATTTTCGGTTTTCGGAGCTGTCCTCTCGTGCGCCGATTTTTCCGAACCGATTCAGCTGGAATCACCTCGATATCATCCCCAGACAGCATCCCGCGACAGCAAAACGCCTCTCTCCAGCAGGTTGGAAAGGAATCGAGCCCCGCCATTGGCATCTGTTTTAGTACAGTGAACGACGTTGCTTCCTTGCTTTCATCGTAATGTAAACTGCATGAGTCCTATCAATTTTGGAGAGAACTGCGGCTATTTTACCAGGAAATGGATAATATCCTGCCCCAATAAATTGCTCCACTTTTAATCCATTGTATTCGAAAAGCTCCTTCAGCGCTTCTGGAGCAAAGATCCTAATGTGAATAGTTCCCTTGCTTTCGTGCTTCAATCCCTGCTTTGGATCGAATGAGTTGCCCAAAATGACCTCGTTGCTGATATGGGCCGAAAATGGCTGTTTTCCCAAAAATAGAGAGAAGATATTGTGCAAGCTCGCCAGATTTGGGGTGGAGATGATGGAATACCCGTCAGGCTTCAGTATTCTATGAATTTCCCGTACAAAATTATCCGTATCAATCAAGTGCTCTATAACCTGATTGGCATGCACGACATCGAAACTTTCATTCTCAAACGGAAACTTTCCGTTTAGATCTGCACAGCATGCATTGACGCCTTTCTTCCTGGCTACCTGGCACATATTTTCTAGAAAATCTACTCCCCAGACATCCTTAGATCCAGCGCACTCAGCTACTTGTAATGCAAAGGAGCCATCACCGCACCCCAGATCGAGAATTCTTGCGGCTGGATTAGGCTCGATCAGATTAAAAATAGATCTGCGGTTTTCTTTATCCACCTTGTGAAATAGCGATAGCAGGTTCATTTATTCAGATAATGCCAATTGGGTTTAAGAGATATATACTTTTAGGCCAGCGAGGCTTTGCACGTAAAGTCAAACCCCTGTAAACTTCATCGAGTTGATTGTAACTTATGCTGCAACTACGAATGCATGGGTTCAGCTGAAAGTCGCCCGGAATCATATGATTTTAGCATTAACTACACTTTAGGTGCAAAGCCCATCCGGGACTACACAGGGCGAAAAATGATGATAAAATCGAAAAGGGTTTATCGCATTACATAATAAAAATTGGATGTAGGCATCGTAACTCAGCTAAAAGGCGGAAATCAAATGAACAGATCAAAATCACCAAATTCAAATAACGTCCTCGCCCTCTCGGCGGCCGTCCTCGTCTTTCTCGCCCTCGGCTCTGCAGGGGTCGCCTCGGCCGGCGGCTGGGAGAATATACCAGATCTGCCCCGCACCATCAACAGCCTCCTCGCGGACGCTGATAGCCCGGGGGTCGTCTACGCCGGTACCGGCCTCTCGGGGTCTGGAAGCGGGGTCTTCAAGAGCGAGGAATCGGGGACGAACTGGAGCCTCGCCTCCGAGGGGCTGGCCGGCGGGGACGTCAAGTCCCTGGCCATGGCGGGAGGCACCCTTTACGCCGCCGTCAGCAGCGGCTACATTTACGCCAGCTCCGACGGGGCCGCGAGCTGGGAGCAGCTCGGCTTCTTCGGGTACGCCGGCTTCAACCCCCGCCTGGCCATAGCCGGAAGCGATGAGAGCGTCATCTTCGTCGCCAACGACGTCCGGGGGGCCGCCTTCAGCACCGACGGCGGTTACACCTGGCTTTCTACAGAAGGAGGCCTCCCCAAGGACGAGAACGGCGGGACGAACGTCCAGTCCGTCGCCATCGATCCGAACGACTCCCAGGTCGTCTACCTGGGAACGGGATGGAGCGGGTTTGCCGGCAACGGGGTCTACAAGTCGATGGACGGCGGAGCGACCTGGAGCCCCGCGAACCGCGGGATGCTCGACTACTCCATAGCATCACTGGCGATCGATCCGTCAAACTCCCAGATCATATACGCCGGCGGGTACGAAGGAGACCTCTTCAAGAGCACCGACGGGGCAGCGACCTGGACCGACCTGACGGATGGGATACCCCTCGATGAGTATGATCGATCCAGCATCAAAGAGATCCTCCTGGACCCGGAAGATCACGAGACGGTGTATATCCTCTCCGAGCGGGCGGGGGTCTTAGCAAGCCAAGACGGCGGGTCGAGCTGGAACGTCCTGGGATCTCCGACGGAGGTCGAGTACGCCGCATTCACCGCCATGACTGTGATCTTCGAGCCGGATCCGGCGTTGGTGGTGGGGATCAGGGACGAAGGCGGGTGGTGGCGCGCCCTGGATCGACCATTCGCTCAGGGAGATGCCGGGGAGACCTCGACCGATTAATTGGACGGATGAGCGCCGGGCTTTCTCCGATCTCGACGACGTGATCATGGGGTCGGGAGGGGGGATGCACCGCACCGGCCCCTCGACCACTCCTTCACGTTTCGGCCAACTTTAAATACGACCTTCTCGGGACAAATTCGGTGTGATGGTTCATGGGACTTATTGAAGACGCCAGAGCCGGCCGGATAACAGCTGAGATGGAGATCGTGGCAAAAGACGAGGGTCTGACCCCTGAGTTCGTAAGGCGGGGGATCGCCAGCGGCACCATCGTTATACCGGTCAGCCCCTATCGAGAGGTTCGATTCTGCGGGATAGGAAAGGGGCTGCGGACGAAGGTTAACGCCACCGTCGGCACCAGCAGCGACATCGTCGACGTCGAGATGGAGGTCGAGAAGGCGAAGGCCGCCGAGGATGCGGGGGCCGACACCCTGATGGAGCTATCCACCGGGGGCGACTTCTTTGAGATCAGAAAGAGGGTGATCGAGAGCACGAGCCTATCGGTCGGGTCCGTCCCCCTCTACCAGGCCTTCATCGAGGCGATAAGAAAATACGGTTCCGGCGTCGATATGACCGAGGACGACCTATTCCGGATCACCGAGGAGCAGGCGAAGCTCGGGACGAACTTCATGGCGATCCACACCGGGATCAACAGGATCTGCATCGACCGGATCAGAAAGCAGGGCGGCCGGTTTGGAGGCCTCTGCAGCCGGGGCGGCGCCTTCATGGTCGCCTGGATGCTCCACAACGACAAGGAGAACCCCCTCTATAGCGATTTCGACTACCTTCTGGAGATCTTAAAAGAGCACCAGGTCACCCTCAGCATGGGCAACGGCTTTCGGGCAGGCGCCGTCCACGACGCCACCGACCGGGCCCAAATCCAGGAGCTGATCATAAACAGCGAGCTGGCGGACCAGGCCCACGACTTCGGGGTCCAGACGATCGTCGAGGGGCCGGGGCACATCCCCGTCGACGAGATCGAGGCGAACGTCAAGGTGATGAAGCGGCTCTCGGGGGAGAAGCCCTTCTACATGCTGGGACCTCTGGTCACCGACATCGCCCCGGGGTACGACCATCTGGTGGCGGCGATAGGAGCCAGCATCTCCAGCGCCAGCGGGGCCGACTTCATCTGCTACGTAACCCCTGCAGAGCATCTGGCCCTCCCCAACGTCCAGGACGTAAAGGAGGGTGTGATGGCCTCAAGGATCGCAGCTCACGTCGGCGACATGATCAAGAACGGGACCCGCGACCAGGACCTGGCCATGGGCAGGGCCCGGCGGGACATGCTCTGGCGAGAGCAGTTCGACCTCGCCATCGATCCTGAGACGGCGAAGATGATACGGTCCGAGAGGGCCCCGGCCGACGGCAAGGTCTGCACCATGTGTGGAGACTTCTGCGCCCACAAGATAGTGGCGGAGAATATAGACCTCCGCCGGTGATATACCTCACCGATGATAGATCTGCATCGGGTGATTCTCACTTTCCGAGGAGGCTGGCGAGGAAGCTGAGGACTGCGGTGCTGGAGAGGGCCGCCGCCACCTTCAGCCTGGCCGACCAGGTCGTGCCTTCGATGGAGATCTCGCCGTTGTCCTTCGCCTCCTCAAAGGCGGCGGCCGGGTCGTCCGACTCGATGACCTTGGTGATCGCATCCTCCGTGGCGTTCACGACGATCGTCGGGTCTTCGATCTCTCCAGCCGTCGTGTTCACAACCAGGCCGTCCTTCGTATCGAGGCCCGCCAATAAGACGGTCCCGTCCGACTTTGATACCTCTATCTGGACCCTTTCATCTCCGAGGAGGGCCTTCAATATGTCCGGGGCGTTTTCGGCGCCCTGGTTGTAGACGTCGACTCCGTGCTGAATGTCTTCAAAGGCGATGGCAAAGCCCGGAGCCGACGAGGCGAACGCCAAGCTCGCCGCCAGGATGAAGATCTTCATTATCATAATCGTCCATATTCCCCCTCAGCGATAATAGCCTTTTCAATCGAAAGAATCTCTCCGGGATCCGAAGCTCGGCGAATCTTTAAGTAGGTTCTTGTCCGATGGTATTTCCGGTATGGATATCCTGGTTCTCTGCATCGATAGAGACGACGACCTGGGCCGGAAGGCCAGGATCGAGAGCCCCGTCGTCGGGAGGGCCGCCAACATCGAGGCGACTTTGAAGCTTGGCCTCGCTGACCCCGAGGATTCGGACGTCAATACTATCCTCGGCGGAATCAAGGTCTACGACGACCTCGCCTCCCAGGGGAAGGCGGTCGAGATAGCCTCGGTGGCGGGAGACCCCAACGTCGGCCTGATCTCGGACGGCAAGATCGCCCACCAGATAGACGCCCTAATCGAGAGGTTCTCTCCCGAGGGGGTGGTGGTGGTATCCGACGGGGCGGAGGACGAGGCGATCCTGCCGATAATCCAGTCCCGGGTGAAGGTCGACGGTGTGAAAAGGGTTCTCGTAAAGCAGAGCCACAACCTTGAGAGCACCTACTACCTTTTGAAGCAGGTCTTCAGGGACCCGAAGATCAGCCACACCTTCTTCATACCCGTAGGCCTTGCCCTTCTCATATACTCGACCTTCAGCTTCCTCGGGCGGTCGGACTTCGCCGTCGTCGCCATCCTCGCCGCTGTCGGGGTCTACCTCCTCTTTCGAGGCCTCGGCCTCGACGACTTCATGGACAGCACCAAGCAGACCTTCAAGGGGAACCTCTATCGAGGAAAGGTGGCATTCATCACTTACGTCCTCGCCGCGGCCCTGGTCCTCATCGCCACCATCCAGGGGTCGGCGAAGTTCTGGGACTACTACACAGGCGAGATCTGGTACGGCTACATAGTTCTGATAATGGTATTCGTCAACCACAGCGTCTGGTGGTACGTCGCCGCGGGGATCTGCGTCAATCTCGGAAAGATCCTGGACCTCTACATCGAGGGGGTGGGAGACGAGAGGTCTTACTCGTACCCCTTCTTCATCTTCGCCACGGGGCTGATATTCTGGTCGGCATCCGTCTTCATCCTGGTGAACAGCGCAGACATGGACCTGCCTCTCATCTCGGGGTCGAGCACCGAGTATCTGGCCGTCTCCGCGGCTCTGGCCATAACCATCGCCCTCGTCGGGGTGAAGGTCTCCCGGAGGATGGTGGGCGGGAGATGAGGTCGATCTCGACCTCTCCGTCGCTCCTCTCCCCGTCGATTTTTCTGTTGATCTCTACGGAGATGTTCTTCTGATCGAGATCGAGACGAGCGGAGAAAGCTGCCTCTGCGACTTCACATTCGACTTCTACTGGCAGCACCAGGGCTCTCGACTGGATCCAGACCAGCCAGTATGCGATCCATATACCCATCGGCATCTGGTGGAGGCGCTGAGGCGGGGCGAAACGGTGCGTATCCGGGGGGACGTCGGCGGCCGGCTGGCTTCCAGCCTCGGTGTCGACCTCGCCAGCTTCGGCGGGGGCGGAGGCCCCATCGAAGAGGCGGGCTCCATCATCGTCGACGGAGACGTCGGCCCCCGGATGGGGATCAGCATGATCAGGGGCTCGATCTACGTCAGCGGAAGCGTCGCTGCGCCCCTGGGGAACGTCGTCGAGGTCGAGTCGGATCTGGCCGGATACCGGAAGTACCGATCGATAACCGAGGTCCTGGAGCAGGGCGGCCGGGTCGGCGATGTCGGCGAGCCGAACAGTCTCGACGACGAAAAGCTCGTCCTCAACGACGGCCTCCTCAGGGAGACCCTGGCGGCGCGGTCCCGAGCAAAGAGGGCGTTGAGGGTGGAGGGGGACGCCGGGATGAGCGCGGGGATCCTGATGAGGTCGGGCCTCCTGGAGATAAGGGGCGATGCCGGGAGGAACACCGGCGTTCTGATGAGAGGAGGGAGGCTCGTCGTATCCGGTCGGTGCGACGACTTCACCGCCGCCGAGATGAGGGGGGGCGAGATCTTCGTCGCCGGCGATGCCGGAGGCTTCATCTGCGCCAAGATGACCGGAGGCGCCGTCTACGCCCTCAGAGGAAAGCCGATCCCTCCGGCACGGGCCTCGGCGCTGAAGGGTGGGGAGGCCTCCCTGGTCTCAAAGGTCCTGGGCGTCAGCTCCTTTTCGGCGATGACGTACAAGAAGTTCGGGCTTTGACCCCTTGTGCTACCATCGCTATCGCTTCGTTCTTTTCATGTGAATGAATACAATTCCAGCATCGTACTCTCACATGGTATCTTAGTTGATATCTCACACACGTCACCGGATACGTCGCAGCCGCTGAGGACCTCTGCCTCGGTCACATTGAAGGAACCTGGTGGATCGCTCTTCAACATGTTCATTTCTAAAGATGAGGTGCAATTGGCCATGACCCAACTGTCACCATAACCGCCCATCACCTCAGCGAAGCTGATCAGTTCAGGGCAGTTGTTGTCGGTGACGTTGAGGCAGAAGGTGATGGTTGTTACGTCGCCTATCGAAAGGTGCGTAAGAGTCCATCTGGCGGAACCCTCTGTCAGATATGTAGGCCTGATCGACGAGCCAAAGAACTCGGATTCTGGCGGGAAGAAGTCTCTTACATAGATCGGGCCAAGGGCTGCATTCCCATCGTTCTCCAATGTGATCGAGTATTTAGCGATGGTCACCTCAGGGAGCTGGTATAATGTGGCAGTTTTATTAATCTTCAGATGAGGCCTATCGTATTTGGGTATCCCTTTGACGAGAATCGTCATCCCAAGGGAGTATTCGCCCTCATATTGCTCATCCATTTCTGCCAGATCCCCAACGACCGACCTATATCTGGCCACGCCCGAGAAGTTCGCCTCGGTCACCATCTCGTTAAGGCCCCTGGCCACCGTCTCCTTTTCGAGTCTGGTAGCGCCGGTGTACTCCTCGCCGATGAAGCTCAACCCTCTATTTCTTGAGTAAATGCCCTCTTTCCAGGCCGTCGATTGGTTGAGGACGAAATTGTCGGTCAGGCTCAAGTTTACTGGAGCATATGAGAAGCTCAGGTCTTTGGCGATGTAATTTGTGTGAGTTCTTATCAGCTCCTCCGATTCGTAGGTGCCGGTGCCGTATTCGTATGTTCTCTGAGAATCTCTGACCTTTTTATCTTCAGAGGCGAATCCAGATCCTGAAACCGATTTATCGGAGTCGACGCTGTAAAAATCGTTGATGTAGAGATATTCTCCATAGCAGCTGTACTCGTCGATCCTCTCTTGAACTCTGAAGCTTCCGACGTAATCTTCTCTGGACTCGAAGTTCTGAGAACTTTGAATTGCATCGGGTGAAGGAGACGTTCTGAGAAATCCGATGTGGCCCATCCCCTCGAACTCGGAATCGATCTCTATGACAGACCCATTAACGTCGAGCTCCATCCGAGATTCTCTATCGATAGAGGCGGCGTGCCGATAGGACTCGCTCATTGAAGCTCCAGTCACTCGATTCTTGGCGCAGGCCTCTCCAGTCCATCGCGAGCTGAAGCTCAACGTCCTGTTGTTGTAGAGGGCTATCGAAGTCGGTTCGAAGGTCGAAGATGCGTCTTTGTCCATTTTGATGGAGCTGTTATCCGATTTCAACGAAATCAGCTCTTCGCTCTCATATATTCCGCTTCCGTGTTCCTTGGTGGCGAGATCGGCATTCAGCCCCGCCACAACAGTCACGATTGCACAGTTTGAGATCGTCGGCGTCTCGTCGGAAGAGACGTAAACAAAATTCTCGATGACATAGGGCTCGAAGGTTGAGGAGTAATCGTTGTCGACTTTGACGAACCCCGACCCGGAAACTCCCTCGTCCATGCCGAACTCGAGTTCCTTCCTTACGGGGACCTTCACGACATAGGAGATATTCAGAGATCTGCCGCTGGCCAGCGAATCGAAGCACCAGGTATAGCCAGGCTCGGGTTCGGGATGAGCACATACGAACTCAACGCTACATTGATCACCATCTATCTGGAAGACGTCCCTCACCTGGACGTTGTGGACAGCGACTTCGCCGACGTTCTTAATCTCGATAATGTACTCGATTTCCTCTCCATCAGCGGTCAAATTCTTGGATGCGGTCTTTTTTACCGTCAAGTTGGCGGAGGGGCATTCCTCCACAGACGAAGGGGCCAAAGGCTGGCGATTCTGCGAATTTTCGTCGGAGCTTTGTGTGGCGTTATCAAATTCTGAAACGATTGAGGTCGTAGGGTCGAATTCGTGATCCTCTACAGAATCGTTTGTGGCCAGAGCAGACCCTAATCCTATGAGCAAAAAGCAAGCCAAGGCCAGCCCAGGCAGCAAATAGCTCTTGAGACGGAACCGATTGTGCAAGATCTCCCTCCAATACCGATTGACTTTTGACAGAATGCATCTCATAGATAATGTTTTGCTGATTACAACTCTGCCAAGATGAAATTATTCTTTAATCGATGAAAATTTAATCTAATTTAAAAATAAAATACTCGGCCAACAAATCTCCATAGCTGGTGATTCATGGGCGGATTCTGGATATAAGTGAGCGGCCCCGTAGCAGCAGTGGTTCTTTCAGTGGATCTCACCCCCCTCCCCCCACACACCAGCGCCTCAGTCTCTCAACCTCACCCCCGTGACGATGGCCTCATCAGCCTCGGAATCTCGCCCGAGAGCCCTGAGGGCGATCCCCTTGTTGATCCAGGCGTCCGACAGCTCCGGGTCCAGCTCCAGGGCTCGCTCATAAAGCTCCAGAGCCCCGGTGTAGTTGCCCGATAGGTAGAGCATCCATCCCTCGTCGTTCAGAGCCTCGGCGTCGGAAAGCCCCAGCTCCCTGGACTTGTTTAGGGCTTCTGACGCCTCCGAATGGCGGCCGAGCGCCTGAAGGGAGAAGTACTTGCAGTGCCATGCGTCTGGGTCCGACTGGTTCAGTTCGATGCATTCGTTGTAGGAGGCAAGAGCGTCATCATATTCTCCCAGAGCATAGAAGGCGTCGCCTTTATCTCTCCAAACATCTTCATCTTTTGGATCTTGGTCGATTGCGTTGTCATATGCATCGATAGATTCGCTGTAATTACCAGCGAGTAGGCTGGTAAGGCCTTTGTTGTTCCAGGCACGTCTATACTCGTGATCCAGCCTGATAGCTTCTTCGTAGGCATGGATGGCGGCGTAATAGTTTCCTTGATACTCAAGAGCGACGCCCTTGTTATTCCAGAAATCGGCATCCTCGGGATCCAGCCTGATGGCTTCGTTGAAGGCTTGGATCGCCTCGGTGAAGTTGCCACCATCTAATAGCGTACACCCTTTATTATACCAGATATCGGCGTTATCAGGATCCAGCTCGATGGCCTCATCGTAAGCCTGGATGGCCTCGGTGTAGTTGCCCAGATGACTGAGAGCATTCCCTTTGTTGGACCAGACATCGGCATCCTCGGCGTCCAATCGGATGGCTTCGTCGTAAGCCTTTGCGGCTTCGTCATACTTGCCAAGGTTCTTGAGAGCTAAGCCTTTGTTGTTCCAAGCCCACGTAAATTCGGGATCCAACCTAATAGCTTCGTCATAAGCCTGAATAGCTCCGGAATAATCTCCCTTATCAGCCAATACTAGACCTTTGCCATTCCATGGGTTTGCCCATACCGGATCTAATCTGATGGCCTCGTCGAAACATCTCATGGCTCCGGTGTTATTGCCCAACGAATAGAGACCCCAGCCTTTGTTGTTCCATGGAGCTGCCCAGTCCGGATCGATCCTGATAGCTTGGTCGTAGCATTGGATGGCTTCGGTGAAGTTCTCCAAATCGTAGAGCACATCGCCTTTGTTATTCCAAGGATTTGCCCAATCTGGATCTAGCCTGATGGCCTCGTCGTAAGCCTGGATGGCCTCGGTGTAGTTGCCCATACGAGACAGTGCTAAGCCTTTTCCGTTCCATGGAGTTGCCCACTCCGGATCTAATCTGATGGCTTCGTCGCAAGCTTCGATGGCTTCGGTATAATTGCCCAAATCCGCTAGTACAAATCCCTTATTATTCCATGGATTTGCCCACTCCGGATCTAGCCTGATGGCCTCATCGTAAGCTTTGATGGAGTCGGTGTAGTTGCCTATATGAGACAGTGCTAAGCCTTTCCCGTTCCATGGAGTTGCCCATTCTGGATCTAACCATATGGCTTGGTTGTAAGCTTCGATGGCTTCGGTATAATTGCCCAAATCCGCCAATGCGAAGCCCTTATTCTTCCATGGAGTCGCCCATTCCGGATCTAACCTGATGGCCTCATTGTAGCATTGGATGGCTTCGGTATAATTGCCCAGATCATCGAGAACATCTCCTTTGTTGTTCCAGGCAGTGGAATACTCGGGATCTAGCCTGAGGGACTCGTCGAAAGCCTGTATGGCCTCGGAATAGTTGCCTTGTTCATGGAGAGCAATGCCTTTGCTCATCCAGGCGTTGGCATATTCAGGATCGATGCGGATGGCCTCATCGTAAGCTCTGATGGCTTCGGTGTAGTTTTCTAGCGAGTATAGGGCCCAGCCTTTGCCCGTCCAGGCCATGGCAGACTCAGGATCTAGCCTGATGGCTTCGTCATAGGCCTGGATCGCTTCGTCGTACTTGCCTTGATTATAGAGAGCAATGCCTTTGTCATACCAGGCTATGACAAACTCAGGATCGAGCCTGATGGCTTCGTCAAACGCTTGGATCGCCTCGTCGTACTTGCCCTGCATTATGAGAGCGGCACCTTTGCCAAACCAGGGACTGGCATATTCAGGATCTAGGCGTATGGCTTCGTCACATGCCTGGATTGCTTCGTCGTACCTGCCCTGACCATAGAGAGCAAGGCCTTTGCGATTCCAGGCTTCGGCATACTCGGGATCGAGCCTGGTGGCTTCGTCAAACGCTTGGATCGCCTCGTCGTACTTGCCCTGCATTATGAGAGCTTTGCCTTTGTTATGCCAGACCTCGGCATCTTCGGGATCGATGCGGATGGCCTCATCGTAAGCCTTGATGGACTCGGTGTAGTTTTCCAACGAGTATAGAGCCAAGCCTTTGTTATTCCAAGCATTAACATATTCAGGATCCAGCTTGATGGCCACATCGTAGCATCTGATGGCTTCTGTGTAGTTGCCCAGGTAGTCGAGAGCACTTCCTTTCCCATTCCAGGCATGGGCGTACTCGGGATCGATCCTGATGGTCTCATTGTAACATGCGATGGCCTCAGAGTAGTTGCCCAAATTCCTGAGAGCCAGGCCTTTGTTGTTCCAAGGATGGACGAATTCAGGATCTAGCCTGATGGCCTCATCGTAGCATTCGATGGCTTCGGTGTAGTTTCCCAACGAGTATAGAGCCCTGCCTTTGTTATTCCATGCATCTACATATTCAGGATCCAGCTTGATGGCCTCATCATAGCACAGAATAGCCTCGTCGTAGTTGCCCAGGTTATAGAAAGCCAGGCCTTTGTTGTACCAGATCCACGCAAATTCGGGAGCAAGCTCGATGGCCACATCGTAGCATCTGATGGCTTCAGTGTAGTTGCCCAGGTCGTCGAGAGCACTTCCTTTCCCATTCCAGGCATAGGCGTACTCGGGATCGATCCCGATGGCCTCATCATAACATGCGATGGCCTCTGAGTAGTTACCCAGATCTGCCAGAGCCATGCCTTTGTTGTTCCACGGCCACGCGAATTCAGGATCTAGCCTGATGGCCTCGTCATATGCCTGTATCGCTTCGGTGTAGTTGCCCATATGAGACAGTGCTAATCCCTTCCCATTCCATGGAGTTGCCCATTCTGGATCTAATCTTATGGCTTCATCGTAAGCTTCGATAGCTTCAGTATAATTGCCCAAATCAGCAAGTGCAAAACCCTTGTTATTCCATGGAGCTGCCAACTCCGGATCTAGCCTGATGGCCTCATCGTAACATCTGATGGCTTCGGTGTAGTTTCCCAGATCTGCCAGAGCCATGCCTTTGTTGTTCCAGGGCCACGCGAATTCTGGAGCAAGCTCGATGGCCTCGTCGTAACATCTTATGGCCTCATCGTACTTTCCCTGGGTGTACAGCTCCCACCCCTTCTCGTTCCAATCCGCTGCCAGAACAAACTCGGGATTCTGTGAGGTGACTTCTCCGTAGGTCTTCATGACTTCAGCGAATTCGTTCATCTCATCAGGTGAAATTGCTTCAGCGAATTCGCTCATGTCATAGGGTGGAATGGTTTCGTAGAACAGCTCCTCTCCGGTCTGCTGACCATGCACTGATCCCATTATGATCAAAAGGACCGCAGGAACGAGAATCAGCTTCATAGATCTAAGAGCGTTCTATGAGGATAAAAATTTATGGATGATATGTGCAGGGCTGCGTATTCACCATCCTCGCCGATTGAAGATGATCACCCCTCATAATCTTGGCCCGCCGAATTGCAGCCTTTGTGATGTCGATCCGCCATTGGGCCTCCGCCAGCGACCTGGAGTTTATTCTGTTCTCGGGGATATCGTGAGCGAGAGCGTCTGATTGCAAGGTTGGAAAGTTAAGTATATACCCCTTCGGAGCTGAAAAGACCTGGGGAAGACTGAAGATGTTCAGGATGGTGGACGAATTATGACCGGCCTATTCGATCGCTTATTTGAGGCTCTCATGACCGCCGCCGAGCGGGCGGACAGCCTCTTCGGCAGGAGGCGGTCGAGGACTGGCTTGCTGGTGTTTCTGGCGCTCCTGGCGGCGTTGCTTCTGGTATACGCCCTTGCTCCGGGCCCCGGGGTACCACAGACCCCCTGCCCCCCGGACAACATCACCGGGATCGGGCTATCGCCTTCTCTCTGGTGGGTCGGCGGCGGCGCCCGAACGCCTCCCCTCTCAAAGGTGGGGCTCGACCCCAACTCGGAGATCAGCTACCAGGTTCTTCTGGGGGCAGCGGGCGAGGAGATGCAGGTGGTGGGGACGGTCCGCGGTGGCGGCGGAGGGGCCGAGAAC
>Ga0116151_10003584_pt1 | contig 13856 bp, 9 predicted proteins | sample AD_UKC117_MetaG_FD_89893 | JGI IMG/M metagenome (GOLD analysis project Ga0116151, IMG submission 89893) | Active sludge microbial communities of municipal wastewater-treating anaerobic digesters from Hong Kong - AD_UKC117_MetaG | ecosystem: Engineered > Bioreactor > Anaerobic > Digestate...
CGGCTCATCGCCGAGGGAGAGCCCGAGATCCTGTTCTGCGACAACGAGACCGACGCGGCGAGCCTGTGGGGCGGAGCCAACCGCACGGCATACCCGAAGAACGCGGTGGACCGTGCGATCGTGCACGGCGACCCCTCCTTGCTCAACCCGGCGCAGACCGGCACCAAGGCGGCGCTGCGCTATCGCTTCGACCGGGTCGAGCCGGGGGAGACGGTGACGGTGCGGCTGCGGCTGAGGTCGGGCTCGATGCCGGACCGCCCCTTCGGCAAGGCCTTCCGTGCCATCCTGCGTGACCGCAAGGCCGAGGCCGACCGGTTCTACGACGAGGTGATCCCGAGTGGGGTGAGCGAGGCCGACCGGCACGTGGCGCGGCGGGCCTTCGCCGGGCTGCTGTGGGGCAAACAGCTCTACCGCTACAACGTCGAGCAGTGGCTCGACGGCGACCCGGGACAGCCGCCGCCGCCGGTGCAGCGGCTGGCCCCGGAGCCGTGGGGGCGCAACACGAGCTGGCGCAACCTTGCGCTCGCGGACGTCATCTCGATGCCCGACGAGTGGGAGTACCCGTGGTTCGCGTCGTGGGACCTGGCCTTCCACTGCGTCGCGCTGGCGCACGTCGACCCGGCCTTCGCCAAGGACCAGCTGCGGCTCATCTGTCGCGAGTGGGCGCAACACCCGTCAGGTCAGCTGCCGGCCTACGAGTGGGCCTTCAGCGACGTCAACCCGCCGGTGCACGGCTGGGCGGCATGGCGGGTCTACGAGCTCGACGGGGCGTGGGACACCGACTTCCTCGTGCGGATCGCCACCAAGCTGCTGCTCAACTTCGGCTGGTGGGTCAACCGCAAGGACGCGGACGACTCCAACCTCTTCGAGGGCGGCTTCCTCGGCATGGACAACATCGGGGCCTTCGACCGCAGCCACGGAGTGCCCGCGGGGTGGCGGCTCGAGCAGTCCGACGCGACGAGCTGGGTGGCCTTCCACTGCCTCACCCTGCTGCGGATCTCGCTGGAGCTGGCCCGGCGCGACGACGCGTGGGACGACCTCGCGACGACCTTCATGGAGCGCTTCCTCGCGATCTCGACGGCGATCGAGACCTTCGGCACGACGAGTGTCTCGCTGTGGGACGAGCAGGACGGCTTCTACTACGACATCCTCCTGCCGGTGCCGGGCGAGGACCACTTCGGCCGCGGTGACGTCTACGGAAAGGCGCAGCTGCTCAAGGTGCGTTCGCTCGTCGGGCTGCTGCCGCTGCTGGCCGTCGCGGTCGCGCCGGAATGGGTCGTCAAGGAGCTGCCCGACTTCGTCGAGCGGCTGCGCTGGCTCGAGCGCAACCGGCCACAGGAGACCGACGCGATCCTGCTCAGCGGTCGTGAGGACCGCCGCCAGACGCTCATGCTCATCGACCCGGAGCGGCACCGTCGGCTGCTCGAGACGATGCTCGACGAGTCGGAGTTCTTGTCCCCCTACGGGATTCGCTCGCTGTCCGCGGCATACCGGGGTGGTGTCGAGGTCGCGGTGCCCGACGGTCAGGTCGACATCGAGTACGTCCCGGGGGAGTCGACCTCGCCGATGTTCGGGGGCAACTCGAACTGGCGAGGGCCGGTGTGGATGCCGGTCAACGTGCTGCTCGCCGACGCGCTTCGCGTGTATGCCGCCGGTGCCGGCGACCAGGTGCAGGTCGACTTCCCGACGGGCTCGGGGCAGCGGGTCGGGCTGGCCGAGGTGGCCGACCAGCTCGAGCAGCGACTCGTCGCGCTGTTCCGGCCCGGGCCGGACGGTCGGCGGCCGAGCACGCCGCGCGACCATCCCTCCGGTCCGCTGTGGGACCCCCACCCGGTGTTCTCCGAGTACTTCCACGGCGACACCGGCGTCGGGCTCGGCGCGAGCCACCAGACCGGCTGGACCGCCCTCGTCGCGCACCTCATCTGCGGCGCCGGTCGCGACACGACCGAGGACCTCCCCTGACCCGGAGTTGTCGGGAGTAACCGCCTCCCTGGGCATCTTTGCGGCACGCCTCGGCGTGTCGTGATCCCCGCCAGAGCCGGCCGGGCCTCCGACACGCCGGGGACAACGACAAAGGTGCCCGGGGAGGCGGTTAGTCCGGGGGGGAGGCGGTGAGTCCGGGGGGAGGGGCGGGCGGCATACAGTGGCGCGGTGGCCCACCCCGACCTCGACGCACTGCTGCACGCCGCGGTCGCCGGCATCGGGGGAGTGCAGCGGCCGGGTCAGGTCCAGATGGCGCACGCGGTCGCGGCGGCCGTCGAGAGCGGCGAGCATCTCCTCGTGCAGGCCGGCACCGGCACCGGCAAGTCGCTGGCCTACCTCGTGCCGGCGATCGACCACGCGATGCGCACCGGCCAGCCGGCCGTCGTCGCGACCGCCACCCTCGCCCTGCAGGCCCAGATCATCGACCGCGACCTGCCGCGGCTGGCGGACGCGCTCGCGCCGCTGCTGCGCCGCCGGCCGACCTACGCCATGGTCAAGGGGCGGGCCAACTACCTGTGCCTGCACAAGCTCGAGGGCGGCTTCCCGGACGAGGAGGACTCGCTCTTCAGCGTCGGAGCGGTCGACCAGGGCGCCGGCCGCCTCGGCCAGGAGGTCGTGCGGCTGCGCGACTGGGCCGACCGCACCGCCTCCGGCGACCGGGACGAGCTCGTCCCGGGGGTGACCGAGCGGGCCTGGCGGCAGGTCTCGGTCTCGGCCCACGAGTGTCTCGGCGGGAAGTGCCCGATGGTGGCCGAGTGCTTCGTCGAGCGGTCGCGGGCCGCCGCCAAGGACGTCGACGTCATCGTCACCAACCACTCGTTCATGGCGATCGACGCCTTCGAGGGCCGCCAGATGCTCCCCGAGCACGACCTGCTCGTCATCGACGAGGCGCACGAGCTCGTCGACCGGGTCACCTCGACGATCACCGACGAGCTGACCGCCGGCATGGTCACCACCGCGGCGCGCAAGGCCGGCAAGCGCACCGAGCAAGGCGACGAGATGACCGGCGCCGCCGACCTGCTCGACGAGGTGCTGCGGGGGCTGCCCGAGGGTCGCATCCTCGCCCTGCCCGACCCGCTCGTGCTCGCGCTGAGCCGGATCCGGGACCTGACCCGCACCATGCAGTCCGAGCTCAAGCCGGAGCCCGGCGCCGAGCCGAGCGGAGACCTGCAGGTCGCCCGGGCCGCCGTCGACGAGGTGAACGAGAATGCCGCGCGCATCCTCGAGGGTCGCGAGCTCGACGTCGCCTGGCTGTCCCACGAGCCGCGTCGGGGGGCGGTCCTGCGGGTCGCGCCGATGAGCGTCGCGATGCTCGTGCGCGACAAGGTCCTCGCCGACCGCACCGTCGTGCTCACGTCGGCCACCATCGAGCTCGGCGGCACCTTCGACGCGGTGGCCGGCACCCTCGGCATGCGTGGCGAGGGAGCGCCCGCCTGGCAGGGACTCGACGTCGGCAGTCCTTTCGACTACCCGCGCCAGGCGATCGCCTACGTCGCGGCCCATCTCGCGCCCCCGGGTCGGGACGGCGCGGCACCGGAGGCCACCGACGAGCTCGAGCGCCTCGTCCGGGCGGCCGGCGGCCGCACTCTCGGGCTCTTCTCGTCGATGCGGGCCGCGCAGGCGGCGACCGAGACACTGCGCGACCGCTTCGCTGCCGACGGCACCGACATCCCCATCCTGTGTCAGGGTGAGGACCAATTGGCCACGCTGGTAAGGCAATTCGCGCGTGAGCCACGCACCTGCCTCTTCGGCACCCTGTCGCTGTGGCAGGGCGTCGACGTGCCCGGCTCGGCCTGTCAGCTCGTCGTCATCGACCGAGTGCCCTTCCCGCGCCCCGACGACCCGCTCGCCTCGGCCCGCACCCAGGCGATCACCCGGATGGGCGGGAACGGCTTCATGGCGGTCTCGGCCACCCACGCGGCCTTGCGGTTGGCTCAGGGGGCGGGTCGCCTGGTCCGGCGCGCCGACGACCGTGGCGTCGTCGCCTTCCTCGACTCGCGGATGGTGACGGCACGGTATGCCGGCTTCCTGCAGCGCTCGCTGCCGCCGTTCTGGCCGACGACCGACGCCGCCAAGGTGTATGCCGCGCTGCGCCGCCTCGACGAGGTCGCCCCGCCACCACTGCCGGTCCTCGAGCCGAGCGCACGCTCCCTCGGCGGTGCCGCCGGCACTGCCGGGATGGGAGGCGCCGAGGGTGCAGGGCCGGCTTCGGCTGCCCCGGTTGGGCACCCGGCGCCAGAGCAGACTGCACCGGCCGAGCCTGCGCCGGCCGGCTCGGTGGCCTCGAGCGACTCCGGCTGGACGCGCGAGCAGGACGAGGAGCTGCGGGATGCCGCCGAGGCCGGCATCGACCTCGACGACCTCGTCGAGCACTTCGAGCGGCCGGCCGAGGCGATCACCACCCGGCTGCGGGACCTCGGCCTGGAGCTCGGACCGCCGCGCCTCGACCTCGCGTGAGCCGCCGGCGACGGGAGCAGCCCCGCGCCGAGCGAATGGATCGAGCAGACCACCCGTTCGGCTGAGGCGGTCGGGGTCGGTCCGGCGCCACGATTTCACCTAGCACCACCGAGCAGGACCGGCCACCCGCGCGCCGTCCCGGAGACCCACATCCGGCAAGGAAGGCGATGGCCGTTGTGGGAGCACCACCGCAGGTCAGCACCACAGCAGTTCAGCACCACGCAGCACCCGTCACCGGACGACGATCGGATACCCCCGAGCCGACCGTCATACGGAGCCGGTCTACACCAGCACCGCAATCGAAGGGCCGCGTCGACCTCCCCCGAAGTCGAGGCGGCCCTTCGCGGTGCTCCGGCCGCGGCATACGGTGTGAGGGTGAGCCTGCCCGAGGTGTTGCCGACCTTCCACATCCGCCCGACCCGCGGCTGGATCAACGACCCCAACGGGCTGACCCGAAGGGACGGCCGTTGGCACGTCTTCTTCCAGCACAACCCGCTCGGGCCGGCGCATCGCCGCATCCACTGGGGTCATGTCAGCAGCAGCGACCTCGTCGACTGGGCCGAGCATCCGGTCGCCTTCGGCCCGCAGGACGGCGGGCCGGACGAATTCGGTTGCTGGTCAGGGGTGTTCGTCGACGACGATGACACGCCGGCAGTCGTCTACTCAGGGGTCACCGACGAGAGCGGGCAGAGCACCGTGTGCCTGCGCACCGGCTCACCCGACCTGCTCACCTGGAGCGATCCGGTCGTCGTCGCGCGAACCCCCGAGGACGCCGGGGTCGACATCATGCGCGACCCCTTCGTCGTCGAGGTCGACGGGCGGCGCTGGGCGCTCGTCGGAGCCGGGCTCGTGGACGGCTCGGCGGCGATCCTGCTCTTCGACTGCGCCGACCTGCGCGAGTGGGAGTTCGTCGAGGTCTGGCTCACCTCGGCCGACCCGGTGCTCGGGGGTGCCGGCACGGCGCAGATCTGGGAGTGCCCCCAACTGGTGCGGGTCGGGTCGGATGCCGTGCTCATCGTGTCGCTCTGGTACGACGGCCGGCTCGGCGATGTCATCGCCGCGGTCGGCACGCTCGAATCCGATTCCGGCAGACCGCGGTTCACCCCCGGCACGGCACAGCGCGCCGACCTGGGCCGTGCCTTCTACGCCCCCCAGGCGGTCGCCGACGCGGGCGGCGACGAAGGCCCGCTCGTCTTCGGCTGGATCCGCCAGGACGACCAGGACCCGGCCACCCGCACCGTCGCCGGGTGCCTCACCCTGCCGCGCCGGCTCCGTGTCGAGGGCGGGCACGCCCACCTCATCGCGGACCCGGCCACCGAGCTCATCCCGGTGGCCGAGCCGGTGGCCTACGAGGCCGGCGAGCATGCGCTCCCCGCGCACGCCCGGATCGATGTCGTCGGGCCGGCCCGAGGCGGGTGGGTGCTGTCGGCGAACCGGCCGGCGGGCACGGCGAGCGAGGGACACACCCACGTCGCAGCGCCGCTCGGTGTGCTCGAGACCGGCGCCCGGATCTGGGTCGACGCGACGACGGCCGAGGTCTACCCCGGCGACGCCCGACCCCCCACGACGCTGCGCTCGGGTGGCGGCGCGTGGCGCCTGCACGTGCCCGGAGGCGCCCACGTCCTGGTCGCCGAGGTCCTCGGTGCGCGCGTCGAAGGCCTGGGGTGACACCGGGATTCGTCGAGATCGGCGACCGGGTCCTGGTCGCTCGCTACGGCGCCTGGGACGTCAACGTCGGTCTCGTCCTCGGTCGGCGCGGAGCGCTCGTCATCGACACCCGGGGCGGCGTCCGGCAGGCTGCCGAGATCGCCGCCGACCTCGAGCGGCTCCACCGTGGGCTGCGCGCGGCATACGTCGTCAACACCCACGTCCACTTCGACCACGCCCTGGGCAACGCCGGCTTCCCGCAGGCCCGGGTCCTCGCGCACGAGCAGGTGCACCGCCGGCTCGCCGCGGCGACCGAGGCGGTGCGGGCCGAGCTGGGGGCCGACCCCGGCGACTGTCCGGAGTGGGGCTACACCGCCGCCGATGCCCTCGACGTGCTCGAGACGCCGCTGCGCGGTCCCGACGTCGCGGTCGGATCCTGGGCCTGCCTCGATCTCGGCGACCGGGTCGTCGAGCTGCGGCACGAGGGGCGGGGCCACACCGACAGCGACCTCGCCATCGCCGTGCCGGACGCGGGGGTGTGCTTCCTCGGCGACCTCGTCGAGGAGTCCGGCCCGCCCTCGGTCGGCCCGGACAGCCACCTCGCCGAGTGGCCCGGCACGCTCGACCGGCTGCTCGCACACCTCCCGGTGGATGCGGTCGTCGTTCCCGGCCACGGCACGCCCGTGGACCGGGAGTTCGTCGTCGCCCAACGGGACGCGCTCGCCGCGCTGGCCGCCGACTGATCAGTTGTCGCGCGTCGGTGTCGGCGCCACATGGCAGGCTTGCCGGTATGCCGCCCACCCCGCCGCTCGTGCTCGTCACCGGGCCAGAGGCGCTGCTCGCCGAGCGCGCCGTGGCGAGCGTGCTCGCCGCCGTTCGCGAGCGCGACCCCGAGGTCGAGGTCGTCTCGGTGAGCTCGGTCGGCTACGAGCCCGGCACGCTCACCCTCCAGGCCAGCCCGTCGCTCTTCGGTGGGCTCAAGGCGATCGTCGTCGAGGCGCTCGACGAGGCACCTGACGAGCTGCAGGCCGAGGTGCTCGAGCTGGTGCAGGCGCCGCAGCACGAGCTCACCCTCGTGGTGCGGCACGCCGCCGGCCAGCGGGGCAAGAAGGTGCTCGACGCCCTCAAGGCGGCACGCGCGCATGTCATCGAGTGCCCCAGCATCAAGACCGACCGCGACAAGGGCGACTTCGTCGTCAACGAGTTCCGCCGGCAGGGGCGCAGGGTCACCGGCGAGGCCGTGCAGGCCCTCGTCGAGGCGGTCGGCAAGGACCTGCGCGAGCTCGCCGCCGCCTGCAGCCAGCTCGTCGCCGACACCGAGGGCACCGTCGACGACCGGATGGTCGAGGTCTATCACGGCGGCAAGGTCGAGGCGACCGGCTTCAAGGTGGCCGACGCCGCGATCGCCGGGCAGACCGGCGAGGCACTGCGGCTGCTGCGGCACGCCATCGCGACCGGGGTGGACCCGGTTCCGATCGTCGCCGTGCTCGCCAGCCAGCTGCGTCAGCTGGTCAAGGTCGGTGCCGCCGGGCGGGGCTCGTCGGCCGCGGTCGCCAAGGCCGCCGGGCTGGCACCCTGGCAGGTCGACAAGGCCCGACGGTCGCTGACGCACTGGGAGCCGGCAGGCCTCGGCACGGCGATCCAGGCGGTCGCCGCCGCCGACGTCGAGGTCAAGGGCGGTGGGCGTGACCCCGTGTATGCCGTGGAGCGCTGCATCCTGCAGCTCGCCGCCGCCCGGGCCGGCGCCGATCGGGGCTGAGCCTGGCCGACGAGCGCAGGGGAGAGCGCTCGAGCGGGGGTGGTCAGAGGGGTGTCGCGAGTATCGGATGCTCTACGCCCGGCCACATCCTGGAGCATCCACGGTTGCGTCACGATCGGCGTCGGCGTGGTGCAACCACGGTTGCGTCAGCATGCCGCGGTGCGTGGTGCATCCACGGTTGCTTCAGGATCGGCGTCGGCGTGGTGCAACCACGGTTGCGCCAGGATCCGGTGGGGTCTGGGGCAATCGTGGATGCACCAGGCATGGGGTAGTGCGGGAGCAGTCAACAGCTCCGCGCACACCCCTCCCACCTCCTGGGCCGCGCCCGCGAGGCTCGTGATCGCCGGCGGTTTGGGCGGCATCCTCGGCGCTGGTAGATTGGTGCGTTGCGTGCGCGCCTGGTCGTGCGCGCACGAGCATCACCCAGCGCGGACCAACCACGGGTGCCCCACGCCCGGTCCCGGACCGCGTCTGCCGCCCTCTACGGCATACCCGCACCGACCGAAAGACGAACCAGACCAGTGGCAAACATCAAGTCCCAGCTCAAGCGGATCAAGACCAACGCCAAGCGCACCGAGCGCAACAAGGCGGTCAAGAGCGAGCTGCGCACCTTCGTGCGCAAGTTCCGCGACGCGGCGGCGGCCGGCGACGCCGACGGCGCCCAGGAGGCTCTCAAGGCCGCCAGCGCGAAGCTCGACAAGGCCGTGACCAAGGGCGTCATCCACGCCAACCAGGCCGCGAACAAGAAGTCGGCGATGGCCAAGAAGGCCGCCTCGCTCTGACCTCACGGTCGCCTCGCCGAGGCGTTCCGACCGACGGCCGGCCCCTCAGGGGGCCGGCCGTCGTCGTCTGCGCGGGGTCGGCTCAGCGGCGGCGGTGCCGCTCGTGGTGGGCGTGCACGGCCTCGGCGACCTGCTGGAAGGCATCGCGGGGGAGGACGGCCCCCTCGCGTCGCACCATCGCCGGGTCGATCCGCACGACCCGGTCGACGCGGGCCTCGCTGGAGCGGCCGAGCCGGTCCCACGGCCCTGACCCGATGTCGACCCAGCTCCGACCGGCTCGGGTCTCCTGCTCGGCGTCCCGGTCGTGGTCCTGGCTGGTCAGCGGCAGGCCGAGCAGCCAGTCGCCGTCGGAGCCGATGAGCAGCACCGGCCGATCCTTTCCCTGGCTGACGTCGTCCTCGTAGGGCACCCAGGTCCACACGATCTCGCCGGGGTCGGGCTGGCCGTCTGGCTGCGGCGCCCAGTACATCGCCGGCACACCGGGGTAGTCGCCGGGATAGGAGCGGGACAGCCGCGGCCGCTCGTCCCGCGCCGGTGCCGGCACCGGCGGCGACTCGGGGATCGCCGGCCCACGCCGGTCGTCCTCGTCGGTGCCGAGTCCCATGGCCCGGCGGAAGGTCTCACGCCATCCCACGAGGGCTCACCCTAGCTCGCCGGCCGGCCCAGGTGCGCAGTCCGTGCCGGAGGGCCGATGATCGTCTCGTGCGCTGCCCACTCGGTCGAACCAGCCTCCCCTCCCGCTCTCGAGTGATCGGCTGGGGTCCTCGGAGCGTGGTCCTCCTCGTCGTCCTGTTGAGCGCCGCGTGCACGACCGGCTCCTCGCCGACCGACTCTTCCCACCCCGAGGCCCCGCCCTCGAGCTCGAGGGCAAGCAACGGCATACCGACACCGGTCGGCCCGTCGACACCTGCGCCCACCACGCCTGGCGGCGCAGGCGGGACCGTCTCGCCGACGGCGACGGCGACCGCGGTCGTGTTCGGTGATTCGATCGTGGCTGGGTCCTATCGCAGCAGTCCCCGCTCCACGGCACCGACCAAGCTTGGGCCAGGGTGGGCCGGAATGCTTGGCTCCTTGCGCCCCGGGGGCCTTCAGGTCGTCGATCGCAGCCGCGGCGGACAGTGGCTGGTGAGCACCAACCCGATCGGACCCATCCCCTCCGTGCGCGAGTTCCTGCTCAGCGAGCTGGCCACCGTGCCTGGGGCACGCTTCGCCCTCGTCGGCGCTGGGCGCAACGATCTCTATCACGTGAGCGACGAGCAGCTCAGGGCTGCCGTGGATCAGTTGCTGGCCCAGGCGCGAGCCTCCGGGGTGCGCATCGCCTTCCTCACCATCAACCCCGTGGCCCTGACCTACGAGAGCAGGTCGATCACCGAGAAGCAGCGGGTGCGCTTCAACACGTGGCTGCGCACCACCCACCCGGACGCGACGATCGACACCGACGCAGTTCTCGATGAGGACGGCAACGGTGCCCTGGACAATCCACTCGACTCAGGAGACGGCTTCCACCTCAACGCCGCGGGATCCACCCGCGTGGCTCAGGCGGCCGCCGCGTTCATCCTCCGGCAAGGATGGGGCGCGAGCGGAGCCGGCTGACCGCTGAGCGAGCCAGGGAGGCCGACCGAGGGCCTCGGGAGCCCGAACGGCATACCCGGCTGATGGTGGGCCACACGGCACGGACGTGGGAGACTGACACGAAGCCCCGCCCACCCCCGCACCCACGAGGTCCGCCGCACCGTGTCACCGATGGCCCGCACCGGGCTCCCGCCCCACGCGACCCCACCGGAGCGCATCCGCAACTTCTGCATCATCGCCCACATCGACCACGGCAAGTCGACGCTCGCGGACCGGATGCTGCAGCTCACCGGCATCGTCGACGCCCGCCAGATGCGGGCGCAGTACCTCGACCGGATGGACATCGAGCGCGAGCGCGGCATCACCATCAAGAGCCAGGCCGTCCGGATGCCGTGGGCGGTCAGCGCGACGGAGTCGCTTGCTGACCGCAACGGCGGGGACGGGCGAGCGCAGCGAGCTCCGAGCAGTAGCGGGGGCTCACGGGGGGCGGAGCCCACCGTGTACGCGCTCAACATGATCGACACGCCGGGCCACGTCGACTTCACCTACGAGGTGTCGCGCTCGCTCGCCGCCTGCGAGGGCGCGGTGCTGCTCGTCGACGCCGCCCAGGGCATCGAGGCGCAGACCCTCGCGAACCTCTACCTCGCGATGGAGAACGACCTCACCATCATCCCGGTGCTCAACAAGATCGACCTGCCCGCCGCGCAGCCGGAGAAGTATGCCGCGGAGCTGGCCGGCCTCATCGGCTGCGACCCGGAGGACTGCCTCAAGGTCTCCGGCAAGACCGGCGAGGGTGTCGAGGTGCTGCTCGACGAGATCGTCCGGCAGATCCCGCACCCGGTCGGCGACCCGACCGCCCCGGCCCGGGCGATGATCTTCGACTCGGTCTACGACGTCTACCGCGGTGTCGTCACCTATGTCCGGGTCGTCGACGGCGACCTCAACCCGCGCGAGCGGATCCTCATGATGTCGACCCGCGCCACGCACGAGCTGCTCGAGATCGGCGTCTCCAGCCCGGAGCCTGAGCCGAGCAAGGGCCTGGGCGTCGGCGAGGTCGGCTACCTGATCACCGGCGTCAAGGACGTCCGGCAGAGCCGGGTCGGCGACACCGTCACCAACGCCGCCAAGCCGGCGGCGGGCAGCCTCGGGGGCTATCGCGACCCCAAGCCGATGGTCTTCTCCGGGCTCTATCCGATCGACGGCTCGGAATACCCCGACCTGCGGGACGCCCTGGACAAGCTCAAGCTCAACGACGCCGCGCTCGCCTATGAGCCGGAGACCTCGGCCGCCCTCGGCTTCGGCTTCAGGTGCGGCTTCCTCGGCCTGCTGCACCTCGAGATCGTCCGCGAGCGGCTCGAGCGGGAGTTCGGGCTCGACCTCATCTCCACCCAGCCCAACGTCGTCTACGACGTGACCCTCGAGGACAAGAGCGTCGTCACGGTCACCAACCCGAGCGAGTTCCCCGTCGGCAAGATCGCCGAGGTGCGCGAGCCGGTGGTGCGGGCCACGATCCTCGCACCGAGCGAGTTCATCGGGGCGATCATGGAGCTGTGCCAGGGCAAGCGCGGGGCGCTGCGCGGGATGGACTACCTGTCCGAGGACCGGGTCGAGATGCGCTACACGCTGCCGCTCGCCGAGATCGTCTTCGACTTCTTCGACCAGCTCAAGTCCCGCACCCGGGGCTACGCCTCGCTCGACTACGAGCCCGATGGCGAGCAGGTGGCCGACCTGGTCAAGGTCGACATCCTGCTGCAGGGCGAGCAGGTCGACGCCTTCTCGGCGATCGTGCACAAGGACAAGGCCTATGGCTATGGCGTCGACATGGCCGGCAAGCTGCGCAAGCTCATCCCGCGGCAGCAGTTCGAGGTGCCGATCCAGGCCGCGATCGGCAGCCGGATCATCGCCCGCGAGACGATCCGGGCGATCCGCAAGGACGTGCTCGCCAAGTGCTACGGCGGTGACATCACCCGCAAGCGCAAGCTGCTAGAGAAGCAGAAAGAGGGCAAGAAGCGGATGAAGATGGTGGGGCGGGTCGAGGTCCCGCAAGAGGCGTTCATCGCTGCCCTGTCCAGTGAGCCGGTGGACGACAAGCGGAAGTAGCCTGCGCAGCAAGGGTTCTCGGGGGAGGAGGACGTCGATGGGTGGACAGATGGAGGCGGCGACCCACGCGATCGGGTGGCTCGAGCTCGACGGCGTCGTCAACATGCGCGACGTCGGCGGCATACCGACGCACGACGGTGGGGTGATCGCCGCCGGTCGGCTGATCCGCTCCGACAACCTGCAGACGCTGTCCGCGCGTGACGTGCGGCGGCTCGTCGACGACCTTGGCGTCACCGACGTCGTCGACCTGCGCTCGCTCGCCGAGCTCGGGCACGAGGGTCCCGGGCCGCTCGTCGGTCACCCCTGCGTGCGGATCAGCCACTTCAGCATGTATGCCGCGGACGCCGAGGAGTCCGGCGTGCCCGCGGGCGAGCGCGAGCTGCCCTGGGTGGAGCTGCAGCGGGCCGAGCGGGCCGACCCCGACTTCGTGCCGGTCACCGCCGACCACGACGCCCACTGGTCGCGGCACTACCTCGGCTACCTCGCCCAGCGGCCGGACTCGGTCCTCGGGGCCCTGCGGGCCATCGCGGCGGCCCCGGGTGCGGTGATCGTCCACTGCGCGGCCGGCAAGGACCGCACCGGCACGGTGACCAGCCTGGCGCTCAGTGTCGCCGGTGCGCGGCGGGAGGCGGTGCTGGCCGACTTCGCCGCCTCCTCCGAGCGGGTCGAGCAGATCCTCGCCCGGCTTCTCGACCGGCCGGCCTATGCGGCGGCCCTGCAAGGGCAGACGGCCGAGCAGCAGCGCACCCGCCCCGAGACGATGGCCCGGCTGCTCGACACCCTCGACCGCGAGCACGGTGGCGTGCTCGGCTGGCTGGCCGGGCACGGTTGGACCGGCTCCGACACCGAGCGGCTGGTCGCCAAGCTGCGCTAGGCGCGGGACGCCGCTGGCGGACCGGGCGGTGCGCTAGCCTGGGCAGGTGGCACGGAGCCAGCTGCTTACCGAGCCGCGCTGAGCGAGCACGGCGTGAGCCGGGTCAGCGCGGCATCCCCTCCTGCGTGAGGGGTTTTCTTTTGCCGTCAGGCACCATGCCCCGCAGAGCAGACAGGACGAGAGAGCAGATGAGCGACGACACGCCCCGACCCGAGAGCGACTCCGGCCGCGAGGCCGAGGTGCCGCACCGCTACACGGCCGATCTCGCCGGCCGGATCGAGACCGCCTGGCAGGACCGGTGGGAGCAGGACGGCGTCTTCCACGCCGACAACCCGGCGGGCCCGTGGGCCAGCCCGGACGCGGTCGCCGAGCGCGGCAGCAAGCTCATCGTGCTCGACATGTTCCCCTATCCGTCGGGGGCCGGCCTGCACATCGGACACCCGCTGGGCTACATCGCCACCGACGTCTACTCGCGCTATCACCGGATGCAGGGGCGCAACGTCCTGCACGCCCTGGGCTACGACGCCTTCGGGCTGCCGGCCGAGCAGTATGCCGTGCAGACCGGTCAGCACCCGCGCAAGACGACCGAGGACAACATCGCGATCATGCGCCGGCAGCTGCGCCGGCTGGGGCTCGGCTTCGACGCGCGGCGCGAGTTCGCGACGACCGACGAGGACTACTA
>Ga0116151_10003589_pt1 | contig 13850 bp, 17 predicted proteins | sample AD_UKC117_MetaG_FD_89893 | JGI IMG/M metagenome (GOLD analysis project Ga0116151, IMG submission 89893) | Active sludge microbial communities of municipal wastewater-treating anaerobic digesters from Hong Kong - AD_UKC117_MetaG | ecosystem: Engineered > Bioreactor > Anaerobic > Digestate...
TAATCCGGATCACTATAATAATAGGCCTGTTTGTTCTTATCAAATTCAATAGGTGCAAAATAGCCCAGTTGATTATCATAGCGCATTGAGCGGATATCCTCAGCAAATGTCCGTTCACTGATGGGGGAAATATCAAGTGCCTCTTCGCAAGCCCTGATCAGTGCTTCTTTGGAGACATAGGTTTTCGCCTTTAAACTTCGATTAATGACACGGTAACGAATGAGGGCATGTTTGTTTTTAGGCATGGGTGTTTTTTTGATAAAAATAAAAAAAATCACCAATGCAGATACAATGCATCCTTCCCAGGTAATATTGCAGCAAATTCGATGATTATGACTGAAACAAGCACCCAAGGAAATACAAGTTCAGAGAGGCTTACTTCTCAATTGGAACATATAGCAAAAATGGCAAGAAAAAGTAAGTTTGATCTTCCGAAGGATCTGGATGATGAATTCATTTTGAGAAAAGTAACCGACTTTTTAGGTTGTAGTCCTGTTCAATCTATCATTTTTGCTGTTATTTTTCAATTATCATTTAAAGATGAGGATGTTTCAGTAAATGATATTGCCAAGTATCTTCGTTGCAGTCCCATCAGAATTCTGGATTACACCCTGGATATTAATCAATTGAAAAGACTCAGACTTATTATAGTCCGAAGTGGTCACTCATTTTTCAGAGGGTTTAATTATCAGGAATATTTTATTCCCGCCAGTGTTAGTGAAGCTATAGGTAATATGGATAAATCCATGCTACCTGAAACTGAAAAGTTAAAACTACTACCCCTTCTCGACCGAATCTACCAATTTATTAATGAACGAGAAGAGGGAAATCTCATGTTTGATGATTTAATTATAGATGTTAGCAGTCTACTCGATTATAACAGTGACTTGAAGTTTGTAAAAATCCTGGATGGTTTCGACTTGTCAGAAAACGAGTTGATTTTGTATCTTTTAACTTGCAGGGAAATTCTAAATGATGGAGATGCCATGGATTTGGGCCGTGCTTGCAATAAAATTTTTCCAGACACTTCTTCACGTTTCGAAATGAAGCGTGACCTGGTAAAAGGTAAAAGCAAATTGATCAAACTCGACCTGGTAAAACTGCAGGATGGATTTTTCAGAAACGACCGGGAAGTTCTGTTGACCGACAAATCTCTTGACCTCTTATTGGAACAAGATGCAGATGTTATTCAGCTAAACGAGAAGAAAATCCTGGGATTGGTAAAACATGCAACGATTAAAAAACAAAAACTTTTTTATAATGAATATGAGCAGAATCACCTGAATGAGCTGACCAGCATCCTACAGCAAAAAAATTTCTTGAAAATTCAGAAACGAATGAAGCAAAAGAATATGCCTGCAGGGATATCCATTTTATTTCATGGTGCACCAGGCACTGGCAAAACTCAAAGCACTTATCAGATTGCTTCTCAAACCAGACGGGATATTCTAATGGTTGACATTAGCGACACAAAATCGATGTGGTTTGGCGAATCTGAAAAACGGATCAAAGCAGTTTTTACCGATTATAAAAAGCTTTTAGCTTCTGAAAAGAACTGTCCCATTATTCTATTTAATGAAGCTGATGCTATTTTCAGTAAAAGAAAGGATGTTGATCGCTCAGGCGTAGGACAAACCGAAAATGCGATACAGAATATTATTCTCCAGGAACTGGAAGATTTTGAAGGGATTTTGATCGCAACGACCAACCTCACTTTCAATTTCGATAAAGCTTTTGAGCGTCGCTTTTTGTACAAGATCGAGTTCCACAATCCGGATGTGGCAACCAGAACCCTGATTTGGAAGGATAAGATCCCTGGCCTGACCGTTGAGCAGGCCGGGATCTTAGCTGAGAAATTTGAGATGAGTGGCGGGGGTATTGAGAATGTGGTGAGGAAGGTGGAGATGACTTCAATACTCGGTAACCATAGGGCCAGTTTCAATTCAATTCAGGAATTCTGTATAATCGAAGCTCGAACAAAAGTTGATAGAAAATCTATCGGATTTATAAAATAATTTTTTTCAATTAAAAAGTTTTAACTATAATTCGCAAAGATTAAAAAAACACGATATGTTTCAAGATTTAGTAACAGCAACTCAAAAAATTCTTCAAAATAATTTCGCACCCTATGACCCGCAGCGTTTTGGGCGCAGTAGTCAATTTGAATTGTACATAAATGACCTATTATTAGATGTGTTAGGTTTTAGTAAAGGCTCTATCGAAAATTTTAATTCAAGAAAGTTTGATATAAAGAAGCATAATAAATCTGGTAATTACTGGGAGGTATGTGAAATTGGTCATGAAATATCAAATCGAGGATATCTCGCAAAACTTAATGGTAAACTAAATAATATGGGGCTAATAAATAAGCTATTCTTCGATTATATCAAAAATTATCAGTATAAACTATTAGTACCCAAATCATATGCATATTTATATTTTTCATTAGAAAATAACGTGAATTTGATGGAACTCAATAAATTAATATCAGCTATTATTAATATTTACCCTAATAGTCATGCTATAAAACAAATTGATGTTCTAAATAATCAACAAGTAGTGAAGGGGAAAATTTTAATTATTGATGGCTTAAACAGCATTAATGATGTGAGAAATTTATATCAAACAAATCCAAATATTCAACAATACGTTAAACCCATTGAACGGGGCTGGGATAAGCATGAAATTTTAATGGGATTAAAAAATCCATGGGATTAGATGTGAAATTAGCTATTACCCATATGAAACTACAATTTAAAACAACTTTAATTTTGATCCCTTAATCATGTCTAATAAATTGAAAATTTCTAAATCCTCATTCATTCGCGGCAAACAATGCCTTAAATCATTATATCTTTTAAAAAAACACCCCGAACTCCGTGATCAAATCACTGAAGCACAACAAGCTATTTTCTCACAAGGACATAGGGTCGGTGAACTGGCTCAACAGCTTTTTCCCGGAGGTATCCTTGCAGCTTTCGACCTTCCTGAAGGATTTATGAAGAGCATGAATTATACTCAGCAATTGCTAAAAGATGGAAAAGATGTTATCTATGAAGCAGGTTTCATTTACCAAAACACCCATTGTTTTGTAGATATTCTTATGAAAGAAAATGGTTCCTGGAAAATTTGTGAAGTAAAAAGCTCAACGGAAGTTAAGGAGGTCAATGTGCTGGATGCAGCTTTTCAATATTACATTCTCAACGGACTTGGAATGCAGGTTTCAGATGTTTCAATTATTCATATCAACAATCAATACGAGCGTCTTGGAGAAATTGAGGTTGAACAGCTATTTAAAATTGAATCTGTTTTTGACCAGGTAAAAGAATTGCAACCTGTTGTGATCAATTTGCTGAAACAAGAAAATGAGGTATTGCAATCACCCGAAGCCCCTGCGATAGAAATCGGACGTCACTGCTCTGATCCCTACGAATGTGATTTCATGGGACATTGTTGGAAACATATTCCAGACTATTCTATATTTAATATTTCCAGATTGAGATCTGACAAGAAATTTGAACTTTATGAGAATGGCATAATAGAAGTTGCTGATGTCCCAGATTCATGGCCATTAAATCCAAATCAATTGCTTCAGGTAAATTCGGACAAAACCGGAGAAGTTATCATTGACAAAGATGGAATAAAAGATTTCGTAGCTTCCTTGAATTATCCGTTGTATTTCCTCGATTTTGAAACCATCAATCCGACTATTCCTTTATATGATTATTCACGACCTTACCAACAAATCGTATTTCAATATTCCTTACACATCATTGATGAACCCAATGGAGCGTTAATGCACAAAGAATTTTTGGGCAATCCTCACACTGATCCTCGCCTTCCCATGATCGAACAACTTATTAATGAAATCGGACCGAAAGGTGATATTGTCGTTTACAACAAAGGGTTTGAAATGGCCAGGCTCAATGAAATTGCAACAAATTTCCCAAAATACCAGCCAATCATCCAAAACATGCTAGATAGGATCATCGATCTCATGACTCCTTTTCAGCAAAAATTATATTATACCCCAGAAATGCGCGGATCCTATTCTATCAAAAAAGTACTTCCAGCATTATGCCCAGGATTTAGTTATGCAAATCTTACAATCAATAATGGTGGTGATGCAAGTCAGGCATTTATTCAGTTAATTGAAGAAAAAGATCAGTTCACCATTGACGAAACCCGAAAAAATTTGCTTGAATATTGCAAGCTGGATACTTTGGCTATGGTTGAGATATTAGATGTATTAAAGAAGGTTTAATTTGGACGCCTATTTATCTGAATTAGAATTAAAAGTCTTTGAGGGCATTCGTAAAACCATCAACCGGTTTCGTGAAAAGCCCTTTCATTATTTTACTGAAGCTGATATTCATTCATCTTTATCAAATGATATAATGACTGGCGCGTCGGATATTTTCACGATCAGACCAAAAGGCAACCTGAAACATATTTCAGTTTCTATGATCCACCAGGAATATCCAACCAACTTTAGGTATAAAAAGAATATGCTTCTGAAAGGCTATTCTGGCGATGATTTGCAAAAAACTGCAACGGGATTTTTAGGAGAAAGAAATGTAACTTACGGAGAGAGAGGCAATTTTGATCTGGTCATTCTAAATAGACAATTTCTCATTGATATGATTCAAAGTCACAAACTGTCAGAGGCAATTAAAAAATATAATCAACAAGGATAATTCGAAAACAATTAACAGAAATGAAACATATGCTGGTTACAGGAAATAATTATTGTATGCAATTGAAGTAAAATTTATTCACCCTTCTAATGCGAGACAGATCAATATGGTTCACGAAGTGATAAAGGATGATCAAAAGCTCCGACTAGCTCATCACCATTCAAATGGATTTATAAAGCCTATCAATCTGGTATTTTGTTCAAGTCCTACTAAGGAATCACGTGGTGGTATTAAAGCAGTAATTGACCATATCAAGGAGTATATTATTGAAGGAATTACAACTGATAGGAATAATAAAATCTATCATCATCCAAAGGAAGTGGCAACAATATTCATTGAGTCATTTATTGACGAAGATGCAATTAAGAAAACTGTGTGTCCAATTGCAAATATACCCGGTGCTCACTGGGCTATGGACGCCATTAATATAATCAATTCAAATAAATCATAATATATTAAACTTAATCCAAAATAAAATGGCGAACCTTCACCTTAACCAATTTCAGTTTTTCAGCAATGATCCCGGCATAGAAAATAATTTAACCAGGGGATTGGCTATTTGCTTGAAGAATGATCCCGCTTTTTTGCTATTATTCCTAAAATCAATTATTGAATCAAATTCCTGGACAAAATTAAATCAAGCAATATATGATGATTCAATCAATATCGATATTCAGGTTGATTGCGATATATTTAGCGAAAATGAAATCAGTAAAATCTACGCAATTGCTTTAACAACAGAAAAACTAAACGAAAGTGAGTTTTTCAATAATAATGCTTCACCAACTGGAAAGAATATTACTGATATAGTTATACAATTTGGACAGGAGTTAATTCTGATAGAAGCTAAAAGAACTAGCGAAAATTGTTTAGATCAATTGAATCAGCAGGTGAAAAAGGTATTAAGAGATGAAAAAAAACTCACACAAGATCTATGTAATGTTCAGTCAAAAACCTGGGGAGATATTTTGGACCTGATTGATTTAGTTTCTGGCCTCAATAGATTTTCAGGCAAGGATAATATTATTCTATTAGATTATTTGGCTTTTGTAAGAAATACATACCCGTCATGGCTTCCAGCCAGGCCTTTCTCCGGGTTAAAAGAGCCATTTGACCGGGCAACGATTATGCAAATGAACTTGCGTCTTAACCAGGCTAAAAAATTAGAATTTACTGAAAAAGAACTTACTTCATATCAGGATAGACTTGTGATCGATGTTGCAGATTGGGATTGGGCATCAGAAATAAGTCCCTATGCCTATCTCAATGAAGAAACTAAATTACCAGAAGTACAAATATATATTTGGCCTGCAAACACAAAAAACCAGGGATACTATTTGGATTACAATGACCTCGAATGGACTCAAAAAGAGAGAATAACAATAGTCAATAAAACATATCCACTAAAGGTAATCCGGCAATTTAAATTTAGCCATATTATGGGTCGGTATATCACCCAAATTAATTTCGAAAAGAAAGACCTTAGGGATGGACTTGAGATTTATACAAGTGAAAATTTTATTAAATGGTGCGGAAAAATAAACAGATCGGAGGACAATTGGGCATCTCTGGAGAAGTTTTTCGATTTCTATTTCAAAAAGGATTTCAACTGGAGAAAACAATGCATTTGGGATGAGAACTTTATAAATTCTAACCGTCAATTTTTACAACTTTCTTTTGGATTTGAGGCAGTAATTACTATTGATTTTGACACCTTAAAATTTTTGGATAATGAAAAGGATCCAATTAAATTAGGGAAATTCTTAAGGTCAGTTAAAGTGGCTTTAAAAGAAAACCTCCGGGAAAATTAAAAAAACCTCTTCCAAGTATATGTTACACCAAACCTTTAATAGTTTAAATGGAAAATCTAATCACAAAATTTCAGAAGGAATGTTGGGCAAATTACAAAGACTGTTGTGGAATTCCACAAAGTTATGCCTATTTATGGGGAAATCCTGTAAAAGTGCATATTCCAATTGACACAGCTCAAAATGGAATAATGATTATCGGAGCCTATCCGACAGCACATTTCAATACAATCAAAGGTGTTAGAGATGTTCCGGTTGAGGATCATCTTTACCCATTTAGCAATGAACATTATTTTGATGGAAGCACTGTACGGTCGGTTAAGTCTGGAGAGGAATTAGATAAGTACTATTTAAAACCTCTTGATAGTAATAGAGATGAATGCTGGATTACCGACCTTGTTAAGGTATTTTTATTCAAAGAAGGTCACATTAAAAAGTACCATCAACTTGGCTTTAACGGATATTTGTTATCTCGGTCTAAGTTTAGAGAGATTGCTGTTAATAGTCTTAAATATATCCACGAAGAAATCAAATTGGCTCAACCAAAGATCATTTTAACACTGGGTAGTGAAGTTGCTGGTAGCCTGATGGGTATCTCTGAAAAGAAGGCTATAAAATTAATGACGAAATTCCCAGTGGATTATAAAGTTGGAAATAAAAATTATAAACTATTTGCCTTACCTCATCCCGGTATCATAATGAGAAATAGCAGGCGATCTGAAGTCTGGAAAAGAGTTTTACAAAAACAAATATCCCAAATAAAAAAAATACTACATGAATAATATTGCAAATTATCAGAATGAGCCTTTTCCTGATACAAATAATTTATTTAATCGAATTATCAAAATCGGAGAAGCATTAAAATTGGGTTTGAGTGATCCTCAAAAAAATATTTTAATAAAAGAGCTATTTGATATTGAAAAAAGAGGCAATCGGATATTGTATAAACTTAATGCCAAGGTTTATGATAGAAGTTTAGTGAAAATTGACGGAGTTAATAGCAACTTAATAAACACAAAGGGTTTATATCTTTTAAGTAAATTTGAAAAAAGCTCATTTGAACCCGTATATATTGGAATCTCAAGAAATATTCCTGAAAGATTGAAAGGACATTTATTCAGAACAGACAAAGGAACCTCAACTTTTGCCTGGAAGATGGTACTTGAAGATAAAAAGAGAAAGGAAATTCAAGGATCACCAGCTGAATTAATCAAACAAAAACAGCATACCTATATTAAGGATCTTAATTTGCAAGTTTGCCCACTCGATAATAATTACGAGTTACACATGGCAGAAGTTTTTCTGGCAGCCTATTTAAAAACTTACTGGAATTCATTTAAAACCACTTGATAATGACTTTTAAAAGAATAAAAATAATTGCGAAGGAACAAACTTCCAGTAATGCCAACAGTAAGCAGTTTGATACGATTTATGTAGCTGTAAAAAAAATTGAGAATAGTCTAAATCACTACTATGAGAATGACCTAGTTGTAAAAGTTGACTTAGCTGATAATGTTGCATTTAAACCTGAAAAACTTATTATATACGGGAAATACTCTAACCCCGTCTGGATCAATGATGACAATGATCCAGTGGATGAATTGGAAGATAGAATCAATAAGCTTCCAAATACTGAAAAAGATAAAATTGAATTATTATTTCAAAAATCACCATCAGTCCCGACGGATTTACAGGAGAAATTCCTGATACTTGCAATGATTGAAGGAAAAAAATATGATGAAATATCACAAGAATTAAACGTAGACAGAAAACATTTTTCAAATTGGTGGAATGAACTATCAGATGAACGATTGATTATTCGTAAAGCTTTAAATCTTTATAATAACAGAGTCGGGAACAATGATTTTAAACCTTTTCTAGATGCAGGAAAATACGCCTTCTATAAATGGTTCAAAAAACAACCCAGAAAATGCTTTTATTGCGAATCAGAAGAATATAAATTAGTTAGGCTTTTTGATAAAAAGGAAGGACTACTAAAAACGAAAAGATCACGGGGATCATCACTGGAATTGGAACGAAAAGATAGTACGACCAACCTCTACTCCCCGGAGAACTGTGTTTTGGCTTGCTACTTTTGCAACAACCACAAAAGTGACCTGATATCAGCCGATGAGCACGAACAATTCTTTGCTCGTCAGATGAAGGACTTTATTGATTACAAGTACAACCAACTAGATATCAAATATGATTTTTAAGTAATCAGTAATATCAACTACCGGTAAACAAAAGTCTTCCACCGGCTTATCCAGATCAATACAGCATTTTGAATTGGGTTAAAAGTTTCCCTATCGATTGAAAGCTTAGTAAAGTGCTTTTCCGCTATCTTTTCAATATTATTAATTCTCTCGTACAATTCATTAATAGCTGAAATAAAACTTTCTTCAAAAGTGTTTTTCTGATCTTTATTATGTGTTTTTAAAAAATACTTCAAAGATTCAATTTTTGATTCTAGCAAACTATAATCTGAATCGAGGTTTACCAAAACCATCAATTCAACCATTTTCATCTCTTTCAAAAAGGGTTTGATATCTGATTCTACTTCAAGCCTTCTAATCATTGAAATAATAGATTTAAAATCTTCTTTATTTACGGCTAGAAGAAATAAATTGATTAATCTGTTAAGCTCCAGCCGTAAATGAAAGTTTTCAATTTCGTTTGGTTTGAAAAAGTGAACTGGGTTAACAGGATCAAAGTTTGTGTTATTTAAATCATTATCGACTACTCGTTTCAATCCGATTTCAACCTGCGTATTAAACAATTCATTACCAAGAAACAAAATCATACCATACATAGCCGCACTGTTAAAATCCTTTGAATAAGTATAAATATCGGCATAGATGTCTCTAATGCAAGTTTCGCATTCAAAATAGTCTCCTGCCTTCAGCAACAAATAAAATTTCTGCATTTTCAGGAAAGTACTGATAAGCAAATTTATCTCATGTGGTTTATCAGTAAACCTGGGAAAGTTAACAATATATGGAGATGTATAGGTAATATGCTTGTTAAATTCCTGTAACTGTCGGTCAATGCTTCCAATAGAATACCTAAGCTCTTCTTTATCTCTGAAGTAGGAATTTATTGAATCAAAAAAAGAATAGATGATATGTGCAAAATAGCTTTCCTTGTTATCACTTATAGTAGACAATGCACCTCTTTTAAGAAAAAACTCCGAACCAATATTGTTAATGATTTTAAAGAGATTAAACTTTTCTTCCAACACCTTATTTGTGTGTAAATCTGGCTTTTGACCGCACCCTTGGTAATAGTAGTTCCAGTATATATATTTGGAAGTTGCATACCCGACTTCATATAAATTCGCCTCACCTATATTTTCTGCAATGATTTGGTGACACTTTGCAAAGTGAATTTCGGCCTGAAGCATTAATCCTTTTTGAAACAAAGCTTCTGACTCGTCAATAATTTTATATAATTCCCTGTGCCATGCCTTTATTCTCTCATATGCTGATATTTCAGCTACAAGTTCTATGAGTCTGGAATGAAAATTCTTTATAAGGGAATTAAAGTTCTTTGTTTTATAACTCAACCTGTTTTTTATGTATTCATCCTGTTCAAGCTCATGGATGGTTTTACCTTCGGACTGAAAAAGTACGAATTCTTTAATGATTGAAATGTAGTGACTATCCTTGCCATTTTTAGCAAGTAGGTTTTTCATTTGAGCTATCTCATCGGGATTGAGTGAACTAAATATTTCAAAACAATCCTGGGTTAAATTCCTGCTAGTTTTTGTTGTTTTCATGGTATTAAGTATTTCAATAACTGACCTTTAGATGCAGATCCATTCTTTTTTCATGCCATTATGATTTTTACTTTCATTTTTCCAGGATCACTTCCAGTTATAATTTTGGATCAAATTTAAAATTCTTTTGTATGAAAAAAATAATATCGCATCATCAGTCGGATATCAAAAACCCCAATAAAGGGAGTAATGGTACAAATAAGACGTACGACCAATCACACGGTAACCGGGGTAAACAATTAAACCCGAATTTTAAGAACAAGTAACCTATTGTTGAATTTAAATTAGAAATCATGAATTTTTTAAAAGAAGATTACGATTACAGCCAGGAAGACCTGGACAATCATTCGCGAAACATGAACCCGGAAGACGAACAATATTGGGGATCCCGGGGAGGTGCACGATAACATATTGAATTAATTTCTTTGTGTAGCCGAAGGATATCTGACGTTAGATAAGAATAAGGCTCCTGATTTTTAATAAGGGGCTTTATTTTTTGCCAATTAATTTATCCAAATTATTTTGTCAGTTTAAAGCGAGAACTAAATCAAAAAATAAGAGGCTTTATTTATTCTTTGTATCAATAAACTTTTATCCAATATCTGTCCATTATAACTTATATGCAAAAAGACTGCATTTCCGTGTTCTATCATTGTATCAAATTAATTAATAAACCTTTAAAACTTATAACAATGGATATAGAACAAGAATTCAATGATTTCATGGAACAATATGAAGAGGAGCAATATTTTGGCGAATATGGTTCAGCCCCATATCGTTACGAAAATGATGATCTTGAAAGAGATACATTTTATGCTCTAACTGATGGACAATATGGAGACTATGACGAATTTAAGGAAAATGGAGGAGATATGGACTATTTAAGAGATTGTCTCGGATTTTAAATTATTTGTATGTTACCAGGACCAATAAGAACATTTGAATGCCCAAATTGCAAGAGCTTAACTTATAAAAGAAGCATTGCTAGCGGCAATACCATTGGTGCTAAACTATATTCTGATGGAAAAAGGATTGCACCAATGCTACCTATTTTCCCTATCATTACTAAATGTCAAAAATGTAATAATATCTATTGGCTTGAGAATGAAAATCAAAGGCTAAATGTAAACCTCCCTGAAAATATAAAGGAAGCAAATTTTCTTTCAACTGATGAATATTTGTCGGTAATAGGAACGGATGTAATAAGAAATAAAGCAGATGAAAAATACATTCGAAGAGAAATTTGGTGGACTTTCAATGACAACATTAGAGATCAGGAAAATCCAAGAGAGAATTTAGCCTCAAATAGTGAGTACTGTGAAAATGCGAAATCTCTAATTGGTTTGCTTGATGAAAATATTCAAGATTTCATTATGAAAGCAGAATTGTACAGAAATATTGGGGAGTTTTGGGAATCAATCGTTTGTTTAAATCAGATTGAATCTAATGATCTTGATTTTATAATAGATTCTGTTCTTAAGATGTCTATCATTGGCCATACCAATACATTTAGATTATATTAGTCCATAGCATTTTTATCTTGATTGATTGGAAAGCAAATGAGTATTGCTTTGATTATAATTCCCCCCAAAATTAGGACAGTAAGTTAAATAATGAATAATGTTTAATTTTACTGTTATGAACAAAAGAAGAAAATTCACATCATCCTTCAAGACAAAGGTAGTTTTAGAAGCCTTGAGCGAGCGTTTCACGATTCAGGAACTGGCACACAAGCACGAGGTACATCCCAATCAGATCAGTCAGTGGAAAGCTCATTTTTTAGCTAATGCCGAGGGGATCTTTGAAAAGCCGAAGACAGAAAAGAGCGAAGAAGAACAGGAGCGGGAACGACTCTATAAGACCATTGGCCAGCAAAAGGTAGAGATAGATTTCCTGCCTACCGGCAGGCAGGTTTAAAAAAAGCCTTGTCATGAATCAAAGCCTTCAGCAACGAAGAGCACACATCGACAAGGCGCATACTTTATTAAGCGTCGCAAAACAATGTGATATGCTGGAGATACACCGCAGTGGTTTGTACTACAAGCCGACAGGTGAAAGCGAATTTAACCTGCACCTGATGCGTTTGATCGATGAAGAGCACATGCTGCATCCCTGGTTGGGTGTTCCCAGAATGACTACCTGGCTTAGGGAGGACATGGGATTACAAGTAAATCCTAAACGCATAGAACGTCTTTACAAGTTGATGGATATATCAGCCATTGGCCCAAAACCCAATACATCCAAGCCAGGCAAGGGTCATAAACGTTACCCCTATCTGTTGCGCAACCTCAAGATTGATCATCCCAATCAGGTATGGGCAATGGATATTACTTATGTTCCAGTGCAAGGAGGATATTTATATTTGGTAGCGGTTATTGACTTGTTCAGCCGTTATGTTTTGAACTGGTCCCTGAGCAACACGATGACCTCAAAATGGTGTCGTGATGTGCTTGAACAAGCCGTTGAAACTTATGGTAAACCAGAGATTGTCAATACAGACCAGGGAAGCCAGTTTACAGCTGATGAATTTGCAAACTATGTGGTAAAAGATATTGAGATCAAACTCAGTATGGACGGTAAAGGCCGGGCTATTGACAACATTTTTATTGAGCGATTGTGGCGTAGTGTTAAATATGAACAAGTGTATTTGTTCCCGGCAAGTGATGGAATAGACTGTTACAAGGGCTTAAAGGAATACTTCGAATACTACAATACCCAGCGAAGACATCAAGGCATTGGTAATCAATGTCCAAAAGCGGTTTATAAAAATCAATTAAGCAAGGTAGCATGAGGTCAGGTTTACAACAATTTCAACATTATACGGAAAAACCTTTTGAAGGAGGTTTTTCCTATATTGAAATGTTGAAAACCCTCAGGGGCTCCTGTAACCTTCCCTGAACTTCGGCCAATTAAAATTAGAGTTCGACAAGCCCGACAGGGCGCGTTCAGTATGAATTATTACTAATTTTAAACGGTCAAAAAGAACAATGAAAAAATCGAGATTTACAGAAACAAAGATTGTTTCAATCCTGAAAAAGCAAGAAGCAGGGATACCGACAGCAGACATTTGTCGGGAACATGGAATCAGCCAGGCAACCTTTTATAACTGGAAGGCAAAGTATGGTGGAATGGAAGTTCGTGAGGTTAAACGCCTGAAAGAGCTAGAGGCAGAAAACGCCAAATTAAAAAGGATGTATGCAGAGATGAGCATGGAGAACTACGCTTTAAAGGATCTGATAGAAAAAAAGTTGTAGGGCCTGATGAGCAAAGAGAAGCTGTGGATTTTTTAATACAAGAACACAACCTGAGTGAGCGTCAGGCTTGTCGGGCAATCAACCTGTCCCGGGCCACTCATCAATACAAGACCAGGATTAAGAATGATCACCTGATTATTGACCTTCTGGCAGCATTGGTTGATAAACATCCGTCCATTGGATTTTGGAAGTGCTATCACCGCTTGAGGAAACAAGGCTATGAATGGAACCATAAACGGGTTTACAGAGTGTACACGCAAATGAAACTGAACATCAGAAGAAGAGCTAAGAAACGGCTACCAGCAAGGGTAAA
>Ga0116151_10003591_pt1 | contig 13850 bp, 9 predicted proteins | sample AD_UKC117_MetaG_FD_89893 | JGI IMG/M metagenome (GOLD analysis project Ga0116151, IMG submission 89893) | Active sludge microbial communities of municipal wastewater-treating anaerobic digesters from Hong Kong - AD_UKC117_MetaG | ecosystem: Engineered > Bioreactor > Anaerobic > Digestate...
ACGGGGATCGGGGCGCGCTCGGCAAAACGTCGCAGCAGAGGGGACAGCGTCAGGGACATCGGGCGTGGCCTCAAAAAGCAGCCTGATTACCAGAATTTAGGTCCACCTTGAAAGCCTTGACGGGGATCTCTAAGCAGTAGATCTTGCGATCACTTGATGCATGGTGCCGGCCCGCCCAATACCTTGATTGGATCCAACTGTATTCGAGTTGTGCGTATTTCCAATAATCGGCATTATGCCAAAATTTGGTGTCCAATAAAACGAGCGTGTTAGCTAATGCTCTACCGTTCATTAGCTGACTAACGGTGCGCTTTTTTAATATAAACGTAACCTTTCTAGCGTATAAGAGCCGACACATCCATGTACGCCAATTTGATTGGGGAGGCTCGATGATTTTGCATCATTCATTATCAAAAACGGTGTTGGCGGTTTCAATTGGCTTGGCTTTTGGTATTGGAATACCCAGTATAGCTTTGACCGAAATTGCCGAGATGTCCAGTCAACAGAAAATTAATTATATTGACGGAACAATTCTGCCAACAGGCCAACGTATTACTCCAGAAGCAACACCCGGTTCCGTTTTTAAACCGTTAAATCCCGCCTTGTCCGCATTGCCAGATTTCCTGGCTGATCATGCTGTGGATGCAGTGATCAGTCCAGATGGGAAGACATTATTGATTCTTACCAGCGGCTATAATCGTAATAATGGACCGGATGGCAAGAGAATAGCGGCTGCATCCAATGAATATGTCTTCATTTTCGATATCAGCGGTCAATCCCCAGTTCAAAAGCAAGTCCTACAAGTACCGAATACATTCAACGGTATTGGCTGGAACCCGAATGGCAATGAATTTTATGTATCAGGGGGTGTGGACGATAATATTCATATCTTTAACCAGGTGAGCGGTCAATGGTCCGAATCAAGTTCACCGATCGCGCTTGGCCATAATGACCAAGGGGAAGGTATCAGTATTAAACCGCTTGCAGCTGGTTTGGCCATCAATGCCAGCGGCACACAACTTTTGGTTGCGAATTACGAGAACGATTCGATTAGCCTTATCGATTTGCAATCAAAGGTTGAAATAGCAGAGCTCGATCTACGTCCGGGAAAAATCGATCTATCTAAACAAGGCACTCCCGGTGGAACCTATCCACTAGCGATTGCTTTCGTAGGGGATTCCAAGGCGTATGTCACTTCCCAACGGGATCGCGAGTTGATTGTCGTGAGTGTTGTGGGTAATAGCCTGACCGTCGAGAAGCGGATTGAAACCAAGGGCCAACCTAATAAAATGACCCTCAACAAGGCCAAGGATCGTTTGTACGTGGCCTGCGATAACAGCGACACGGTTCTTGTCGTGGATGCAAAGGCGGATCAGGTTCTCGAAGAGATCTTGACCACGGCTCCCAAGGAGTTTTTCCCCAAGGCAAGCTTGTATAAGGGGGCTAATCCCAATAATGTTGCGCTTTCCCCCGATGAAGGCACCTTGTTTGTAACCAATGGTGGCACCAATTCCGTGGCAGTTATCGATCTTGGGCGAACGCTATCCCGCCAAGGGGATAAAGATGGCGATGAAGACGAGGATGAGGATGAGGATGATGGGGATTCCGAGCGTGCTGATACTAGTGGCGAGTCTATAAAGGGTCAAGTGGTCGGCTTGATCCCGACCGGCTGGTATCCCAACGCAGTTGCCGTCAAGCCGGATGGAAGTGCACTCTACGTCATCAATGGAAAGAGCAACGCCGGACCCAACCCCCAAGCGTGCCGGAACACGGTTTCAATTGCCTCGGGTTCCTTGAACCAATGTAACGCTGCGAACCAATATGTCTGGCAGTTGGAAAAAGCGGGCTTTTTAACCCTGCCTGCGCTTTCTGTAAAACAGCTTGTTCAAGCGACTTGGCAAGTGGCATACAATAATAATTTTCCTATTATTGAAAACAAACGGGATTGGGAATCTACCATGGCGTTCTTGCGGAAGCGCATCAAGCACGTCATTTATGTGGTCAAGGAAAACCGAACCTATGACCAGATACAAGGTGATCTTTCGCATGGAAATGGCGACCCTACCCTCGCCATTCTTTCTCCCTACAGTCCCAATCATAAAAAGATTGCCAATCAGTTCGTACTGCTGGACAACTTTTTCGACAGCGGTGAGACCTCTGGCGTGGGTTGGAACTGGACGACTGCGGCGCGTACCACGGATTTCACCGAAAAAACCCAGCCACCGAATTACGCGGGACGAGGTCTCAGCTATGACTGGGAAGGCACGAATCGGAACGTCCCGGTTTCGCTCACTCCCGAAGAACGTGAAGAGATTGGCATCACAGACCCAGATTTGCTTGCCGGGAGCGCCGATGTCGCAGCTCCTGATAGTCAAAAGGGGGAAGCCGGCACAGGCTATTTGTGGGACGCAGCGCTTCGCGCCGGGCTGACCATTCGCAACTACGGCTTCTTCGTGGGCAATCTGCCAAACGCGGATGTCGTCGCGCGGCCCTTCGAGCAAGGTATCAAGCAAGCCGTCGCGTTTAAACAGGCTTTAAAACCTTATACGGACGAATATTTCCGCGGTTACGATCAGAATAACGCGGATTTCTATCTGTTTAAGGAATGGGAACGAGAATTCGATGAGTTCGTGCAGAAAAAACAGTTGCCTAACCTGTCTTTTGTTCGGTTCCCGCACGATCATTTCGGAAATTTTAGCACGGCGAAGTTTGGCGTGAACACGGTCGAAACCCAAATGGCGGACAACGACTATGCCATGGGTCTTCTCGTGGAAAAAGTAGCTAACAGTCCGTTTAAGAATGACACGCTGATTTTTATCATTGAGGATGATGCCCAAAATGGCGGCGATCATGTCGATGCCCATCGCAGTATCGCCTATATCGTCGGACCTTACGTCAAACAAGGCGCGTTGGTCTCGACCCACTACACCACGGTCAGCATGGTTCGCACCATAGAGGAAGTTTTGGGCCTTCCTCCGCTCGGTATCCTCGACGGACTGACTGCACCCATGTCAGACATGTTTGATAAGAAGCAGTCGTCATGGAATTACCAAGCGGTCGTTCCCAATATTCTTTACACCACGCAGCTTGAATTGCCGCCGAAATCGCAAGCGAACGTAGCGAAGGCTCCGACGCCCTGTTTGGACGTACCGAAACAGGCAGCGGCTTATTGGACGGCTGTGATGAAGGGGCAGAACTTCAGCGTTGAGGATAAGCTGGATTCGGATGCCTTCAATCGAGCGGTTTGGAAAGGACTCAAGGGCGAGGAGCTCCCTTATCCGGAAGTCCGCCACGGCCAGGATCTGCGGGAAGGGCGCGATGTCTTGCTGAAAGCGTATTCCGAGCAAATTAATCGCGAGTGTGAGACCGGGATCAACACTGCTTCGGCGGAGTAATCGTTGCAGGCAAGCATATGAGGGGTCGGAGAAGCGAAGCGGTTTAATGCTTTCTCCGGACCCCTCTCGCGATCGCTGCCGCGCAGAATGGTCGATTGCATGGGTTTGCGCTGGCGAGATGACGTTTCGTTAACCTGTCGGATTCCGTGGGCAGTTCTTCATAAAACCATAACAGAGGCTTGGGATGATGCGGGTTTGAGACCCAGCCGCATTGCGAGCTTCCGATCATGAATCCACTCCGCGAGCCTTATCTCCTTACGCCCGGCCCCTTGACCACCTCGTTGGAAACCAAGTCTGCCATGCTGCACGACTGGGGTTCCTGGGACAGTGACTTCAACGAATTGACTGCCGGGGTTTGCCGTCGGCTGGTGGCGGTGGCCCACGCCGAGGACACCCATGTTTGCGTTCCTTTGCAGGGTAGCGGCACTTACGCGGTGGAAGCCGCCTTGGCCACTCTGCTGCCACGCGATGGGAAGGCACTGGTGTTGATGAACGGTGCCTACGGCCAGCGGATGGCGCGCATTCTCAGCTATCTGGGTCGCGATTTCGCAACACTGGACATGGGTGACTATTTACCGCCGCCACCGGGACAGGTCGAAGCCCTGCTGGTGGCCGATCCGGCGATCACCCATGTTGCCGTGGTCCATTGCGAGACTTCGTCTGGCATTCTCAATCCATTGCAAGCCATCGCCGAGGTGGTTCAGCGGCAGGGGCGGCGGCTGTTCGTGGATGCGATGAGTTCCTTCGGTGCCTTGCCGGTCGATGCCAATGAACTGGTGTTCGACGGGCTGGTATCGTCGGCCAACAAGTGTTTCGAGGGCGTGCCCGGCTTCGGTTTTGCCCTGCTGCGCCGGAAGGTGCTGGAAAACTGTGTCTGCAACGCACACTCCTTGAGCCTGGATCTCCAGGACCAATGGTCGTATCTGGAACGGACTGGTCAATGGCGCTTCACACCGCCCACTCATGTGGTGGCGGCATTTGCCAGTGCCTTGGAGCAGCACGCTGCCGAAGGTGGCACAGCCGGCCGGCTAGCGCGCTATACCCATAACAAGACCGTGCTGGTCGAAGGCATGCGGGCGATGGGTTTCCATACCTTGTTGGAGGATTGTTGGCTGTCACCGATCATCGTGACGTTCCACGCACCGGGTCATCCTCATTTCGATTTCAAGATCTTTTACCAATCGATAAAGCAGCGCGGTTTCATCATCTATCCCGGCAAATTGACCGAGATGGACAGCTTCCGCATCGGTTGCATCGGCCAGTTATTTGAGGAGCAGATGCATGGCGTGTTGGCCGCGATCCGCGCCACACTGGACGAGATGGGCATTCCAGACGGTTCGCCTCGGCCTGGAGACCTTGAAAAACCGGCTTTCTAAACTCCACACGCAGGACCGAACTCCATGTATTTCCACTATCAGCGTTCCTATCGCGGCCCGGTGCAAGCGGTGATCCTGGACTGGGCTGGCACCACGGTGGATTTTGGTTCGCTGGCCCCGGTGATGGCCTTCACGCGGTTGTTCGCCGCGCAGGGGATCGATCTCGGCCTAGACGAAGCGCGGGGTCCAATGGGTACCGAGAAACGCGAGCATATCCGATGCCTGTGCGCGCTACCCCGCATCACTGCCGCCTGGCGTGATCTTTACGGCGAATCCCCGGACGAGGCTACCATCGACCGGCTGTATCACGAGTTCATCCCCCTGCAAGTCGAGGGCATCCGCGACACTGCGCAATTGATTCCCGGTTGTCGGGAGACGGTAGTCACCTTGCGGGCGCGTGGCGTTCGCATCGGCGCGAATACTGGCTACAGCCAAGCGATGATGGAACCGCTGCTGCACGCTGCCGCCGAGCAAGGTTATGTACCGGACAGCACGGTCTGCGCCACCGAAGTCCCACGCGGACGACCCTACCCGTATATGAGCTTTAAGAACTTGATGGAGCTGGGAATCGAAACCGTGCAGTCCTGCGTTAAGGTGGACGATACGGTGCCCGGCATCGCAGAAGGGTTAAATGCCGGCATGTGGGCGATAGGGGTTGCGGTCAGCGGCAACGAAATCGGTTTGCCGCTGATGGGCTGGGAGGCGTTGCCGGTCGCTGACCAGCGCCAACGCCGCGAGCGTGCCTACCAGCGACTCCTAGCCAGTGGCGCCCATTACGTGATCGATTCCATCGCTGACTTGCCGCGCTGCCTGGACGCCATCGAGGCACGACTGGCGCGCGGCGAACGGCCGTGAGCCGGCAATTTTCGTCGATCGCACCGCCACCCGGCGAAAGTGAAACCAATAATACCTCCCGGCGAGCGGCGTGGCAGGCTGAGTATCTGGACGACAAAGGCCGGCAATTGCTGGCCGAGGATGCCAATTGTTTTTTGCATCAGTCCGTTTCGACGCCCTGTTTGGCCGCGATTCGCCGCGCCGAGGGGTGTTGGATCGAAGACACTGCCGGTCGTCGTTACCTGGATTTCCACGGCAATAACGTTCACCACATCGGTTATGGTCATCCTCGCTTGTTGGCTGCCATCAAAGCGCAGCTAGACGAGTTATCGTTTGCGCCGCGCCGTTTCACTTGCGAGCCGGCGATCGAATTGGCCCGACAATTGGCGGAAATCAGCCCGCCCGGCTTGAGTAAGGTGCTGTTTGCCACCGGCGGTTCGGATGCCGTCGAAATGGCTCTGAAAATCGCCCGTGCCGCCACCGGGCGTTTCAAAACCCTGTCATTCTGGGATGCGTTTCACGGCGCCGGCTTCGGCGCGGCCAGTGTCGGCGGCGAGGCATTGTTTCGCTCCGGACCGATCGGGCCGTTACTAAGCGGTGCCGAGCATTTGCCGCCCTTTGCCTGCTATCGCTGCCCTTACGGCTATCCGACCGACTCCGAAGGTCGCCCGCGACTGGATGTATGCCGACTGACTTGCGCTACCCTGGTCCGTTACGTCCTCGAACGGGAAGGCGACGTCGCTGCCGTCATTGCCGAACCTGCCCGTGCCGTGCCTTATATTCCGCCGCCCGGTTTCTGGCAAAGCGTGCGGGATGCTTGCGATGCAAGTGGTACGCTACTGATTTTCGATGAAATTCCCACCGGCCTCGGCAAGACCGGCCGACTGTTCGCCTGTACGCACGATGGCGTGATCCCCGACATCCTGGTGTTGGGCAAAGCGCTGGGCGGCGGCGTCTTACCGATCGCGGCGACGCTGTGCCGGCCGGAGCTGGACGTAGGCCACGCTTGGGCGTTCGGTCATTACACCCACGAGAAAAATCCGGTGTTGGCGCGCGCGGCTACGACCACGCTCCAGATTATCGAGGATGACGGTTTGGTCGAAAACGCGCGCCGACAGGGCGAACGGGCGCTGACTCGACTGCGCGAAATGCGGGATACTCATCCGTTGATCGGCGACGTACGCGGTCGCGGGCTATTGCTTGGGATCGAATTAGTGACGGATCGCATCGCCAAGACACCCGCCAACGATGCCGCCGAAGCAGTGCTGTATCGGGCGCTGGCGCGCGGTTTGAGCTTCAAGGTCAGCTTGGGCAATGTGTTGACCCTAACGCCGCCATTGATCGTCTCCGATCATGAAATGGATCTGGCGTTGGCTATCGTGGAGGAGGCCATCGCGGAAACCGAACGGGAGCTACAACACGGGTGAACGCGGCTTCCATCCCCTTCGACCGCGCCGATCTGGTCATCATCGGTGGTGGCATTCTCGGTTGCGCTATCGCCTGGCACTACGCACGATGGGGCACGGGCCGCGCGATCTTGTTGGAGCGCGACACCCTGGCATTTGCCGCGACCAGTCGCGCCGCCGCGCTGTTGACTCGGGCCCGCGCTAAAACCGCGCTGATGCCGCTGATCGCCCAGACCTACGCCGATGTCGCCGCGCTGGAAACCGAACTCGAAGAACCGCTGGACCTGCAGCGAGTCGGCAGCCTCCACGTCGCCGCCAGCGAGCCTCGACAACAGGAATTGCGGGAGCTGATTACCGTCGCCGAGGCCACCGGCCTGCAAGTGGAGTGGCTGACGGCGGACGAAGCGGTTCGGCGGGTGCCCTGGTTGAATCCCGAGGCGATAGCCGCCGCCGCGTTCATGCCGGACGACGCGTTTATCGATCCCTATCGACTGACAATGGCGTATGCCCGCGCCGCGAAACAGCGTGGCGTGAAGTTGTTGCAAGGTACGGCTGTTCATGGTTTTCGCTGTCCGGATAATCGCGTCACAGGCGTGATAACGGATCAGGGGATCATCTACAGTCGCTATGTCGTCGATGCCGCCGGCGCTTGGGCCAATTTGCTGGCGATGCCATTGGGCGTCGGACTGCCGATGGCGCCGGTGCGCAGCCAGTACTGGATTACCACGCCGGACCCGCTGTTTCCTCCCGATCATCCCATCGTCATCCTGCCGGATGCCCGCGCCTACAGCCGGCCGGAATTGGGCGGGCTGCTGTTCGGGTTGCGGGAGCGCCAGTCGGTCAGCTTCGACCCGCGCCGACTGCCGGACGAATCCAACGGATTTGCCTTGGGCGACGAGGACGGTTGGTCCTCGCTGGTGGAAGGCGCACCGGCCTTGCGGCAATTTTTGCCGATGCTGGACCGGTTGGAGATCGCCCACCATGTCGCTGGCCTGTCCACCTATACCCCGGACGGTTTATTCGTGCTTGGGCCGGTGCCGGAAACGCGCGGATTTCTCGCCGCGACGGGTTGCTCGGGTGCGGGCATCGCCGCCGCCGGCGGAGTAGGCGCAAGCATCGCGGCGCTCGCGATGGGAAAAACTCCACCCTTCGACCTGACGCCGTTCCGACCCGACCGTTTCGGCAGCGTCGATCCGTTCGATCCACAGTTTCGCCAGCGTTGCGAATGGGCACGGTCGAACAAAGTCTCGGGCTGATCACAATTTCGTAACGCGACCATCGCAAAATTCCCGTTTGCAACCATCGCTCTCGACCATCCTGGATCAGGGTCGTCCCGTTTTCCGCAACCCACGAGGATTTTCGATGAAATTCGCCACCGTATTCGGCGTATTGCTGGCCGGCATCGCTCTCACCGCGCAGGCCAAGACCGAATTGATCGTCTACACCGCCGTCGAGGCCGACGAACTGGCCAAGTTCAAACAGGCCATCGAGACCGATTACCCCGATCTGGACATTAAATGGGTGCGGGATTCCACCGGTATCATCACCGCCAAGCTGCTGGCTGAAAAAGCCAATCCGCAGGCCGATGTGGTGTGGGGTTTGGCGGTGACCAGCATCAAACTGCTCGCCGATCAAGGTTATTTCCAGCCTTACGCGCCTAAAGGGGTGGAGAAACTTGATCCGAAGTACGTCGATAGCGCCAAGCCGCCGGTGTGGGTCGGCACGCGTGCCTGGATTGCCTCGCTGTGCTACAACACCGTCGAAGCGGAAAAAAGCAAACTACCAAAGCCGGCCTCTTGGCAGGATCTGACCAAGCCGGAATACAAAGGCAAGGTGGTGATGCCGAATCCCAACTCCTCTGGCACCGGCTTCCTCGACGTGTCGGCCTGGCTGCAAATGTGGGGCGAGGACAAGGGCTGGAAGTTCATGGATGCGCTGCACGAGAACATCGCTCAGTACACCCACTCCGGCTCCAAGCCCTGTAAGATGGCCGCCGCTGGTGAAATTCCGGTTGGCGTTTCCTTCGCCTATCGGGGTGCTCAAGAGAAAACCAAAGGCGCGCCGGTCGAGGTGATCGCTCCTAGCGAAGGTGTGGGCTGGGATCTGGAATCTTTCGCCATCGTCAAGGGCACGAAGAAACTGGAAGCCGCCCAGCAATTGGCTGACTGGTCCGTGACCCGCAAAGCCAATGAGCTGTACAACGAAGGCTATGCGGTAGTCGCCATGCCCGGCGTTGCCAAGCCGGTGCCGAATTTCCCGGAAGGCATTGCGGCGAAAATGATCAAAAACGATTTTGCGTGGGCCGCCAAGCATCGCGAAACCATTCTGGCTGAGTGGGCCAAGCGCTACGACAACAAGTCGGAACCGAAGAAGTAGCTGAAACGCCCTCACCCCTGGCCCCTCTCCCACCAGGAGAGGGGAAATAAATCAGCAGATTGACCGCCCATGACCACGCCCTATCTTCGCATCCGCAACCTCACGAAGCGCTTCGGCGACTTCACCGCCCTCGACAACGTCAACATCGATATTTACAGGGGCGAGTTCGTCTGCTTCCTCGGCCCCTCCGGCTGCGGCAAGACCACGCTGCTGCGGGCGATTTCTGGGCTGGACATTCAGACACATGGCACGGTGGAGCAGGATGGTCGCGACATTTCCGCCCTGCCGCCGGCACAGCGCGATTTTGGCATCGTGTTCCAATCCTACGCGCTGTTTCAGAATCTCACCGTCGCCCGCAACATCGCCTACGGTCTGGAAAATCGCAAACAGCCCAAAGCGGCGATCCAGCAACGAGTTGAGAAATTGCTAGAACTGATCGGACTGCCCGATAGTGGTCACAAGTATCCGGCGCAACTGTCCGGTGGCCAGCAGCAGCGGGTGGCATTGGCGCGGGCGCTGGCGATTTCACCGGGCCTGCTGTTGCTCGACGAGCCGCTGTCGGCGCTGGACGCCAAAGTGCGGACTCATCTGCGCGAGGAGATCAAAAGCCTGCAACGCCGGCTGGGCATCACCACCATCATGATCACCCACGACCAGGAAGAAGCCATCAGTATGGCCGACCGGATCGTGGTGATGCGGGATGGCCGCATCGAGCAGACCGGCACGCCGCTGGAAATCTACCACCAGCCCGCCAGCCTGTTCGTGGCGGAATTCATCGGCGCGATGAATCTGTTGCCGGCAACGCGAGTCGGCCACGGCGAAATTCAACTCGGATCGGCGCGGCTGGCCTGCGCGGTCGAGGGGTACGAACCAGGCGCGGCGGTGCGGGCGGCGGTGCGACCGGAGGATATCGTTTGCACCGGAAAGACCAACGGCCACGCCAACAGCTTGCAGGCCGAAGTGCATGATCTGGAATTTATGGGGCCGTTTTTCTGGCTAAGTTTGGGCGGCGGCGAGTTGGGCGATTGTCGGCTGCGGGCGCAACTGCCCAGCCAGCAGGCGCGCGAGCTGGATTTGCGTCCGCGCGACGCGCTGCACCTGCATATTCCTGCCGAGCATATCCGCCTCTTCCCGAACAGCCACTCTCATGGCTGAACTGGCGACAGTCGCGCCGCGTATTCGCCTTCGCCTAGGCCGCGACGAATGGCTGATGGGCGGCAGTCTGCTGGTGTTGGCGCTGTATCTGGCCGTCACCCTACTGTTGCCGCTGGTGCTCATGCTGGCGAAGAGCGTGCAGAATCGCGAGGGTGCTTTCGTCGGCCTGGCCAACTTCGCCCAATACTTCACCCATCCGGCACTGTCGGGCGCGATCGGCAACAGTCTGTGGATTTCGGCGTTGGCCACGGCGATCACCATTGCGCTGGCCTTCGGTTATGCCTACGCTCTGAATCGCAGCTGTATCCCGTTCAAGGGTTTCTTTCGACTGGTGGCTATGCTGCCGCTGCTGGCGCCGTCGCTGTTGCCGGCCATCGCGCTGGTTTATCTGTTCGGCAATCAAGGCGCGCTGAAAAACTGGCTGTTGGGCGAGAGCATTTATGGGCCGATCGGCATCGTGATCGGCTCGGTGTTCTGGACCTTTCCCCACGCCCTGATCATCATCAGCACCGCTCTGTCTACCGCCGACGCCCGGCTGTATGAAGCCTCGGAGTCGCTGGGCGCCAGCCGTTGGCGGACCTTCACCATCGTCACCCTGTCCGGAGCGCGCTACGGCCTGATTAGCGCGCTGTTCGTAACATTCACCCTGGTCATTACGGATTTCGGCGTGCCCAAGGTGGTCGGCGGTCAATTCAACGTGCTGGCGACCGACATCTACAAGCAGGTGGTGGGGCAACAGAATTTCCAGATGGGTGCGGTGGTTTCGCTACTTTTATTATTGCCAGCGCTGGTGGCGTTCTTTGTCGAGCGGTGGGCGCAGCGACGGCAGATCTCCAGCCTGTCCAGCCGCGCCGTGCCCTATCGGCCCAAGCCCAGTCCGGTTCGCGATCTGGCGCTGCTCGGTTTCGTTGGTCTGGTGGCGCTGCTGATCCTGGGCATCCTGGGCATGGCCGCCTTCGCTTCGCTGGCCAAACTGTGGCCTTATGATCTCAGTCTGACCTTGCGCCATTACGACTTTAGCACCGCCGACGGTGGCAGTTGGGCCTCCTACAGCAACTCGATCCGGCTGGCGTTGTACACCGCCGTGTTCGGCAGCTTGGTGGTGTTCGTCGGCGCCTACTTGGTCGAGAAAACTCGCGTGGCGAAACCGCTGCGAACGGCGACGCATCTGCTGGCGCTGATCCCGATGGCGGTGCCGGGCATAGTGCTGGGGCTGGCCTACATCTTTTTCTTCAACGCGCCTGGCAACCCGTTGAATTTTCTGTACGGCACGATGGCGATTCTGGTGCTGGCCACCATCGCGCATTTCTATACCGTCAGCCACCTGACCGCGTTGACCGCGCTGAAACAGCTCGATCCGGAGTTCGAGTCGGTATCGGCCGCGCTCAAGACACCGTTCTACCGCACCTTTTGGCGGGTGACGACACCGATGTGCCTGCCGGCGATCCTGGATATCGCTATTTACTTCTTCATCAACGCCATGACCACCGTGTCGGCGGTGGTGTTCCTGTACGCACCGCACACGACCCTGGCTTCGGTGGCGGTGCTGAACATGGACGACGCCGGCGACACTGCGCCAGCGGCGGCGATGGCGATGCTGATCGTTTACACCTCCGCCGGGGTGCGCCTGCTGCACGCTGGCTTGAGCCGCTGGCTGCTCCAGCGCACGCAGGCGTGGCGGCAGCAAGGTCGATAGCGGCCGCGCTGGCTTCCACAGCTCTGCGAGAAGATCCCGTTCATGATCCGAAATCCCTGGGTCTGGTTGCTATTCGCCGGTTTGCTCGTCGCCTTGTTCACCTTCGACCTGGGTCGGTTTCTCAGTCTCGACTTTCTCAAATCCCACCATGTGGCACTGATCGCGTATCGCGTTGAACACCCTCGGGTCACCGGGTTACTGTACTTTTGCTTGTATGCAACAGTCACCGGGCTGTCGGTACCGGGAGTGATCATTCTGAGTCTAGCCGGTGGCGCGTTATTCGGCTTGCTGTGGGGCACGGTACTGGCCTCGTTCGCCTCGACCCTTGGCGGGACTTTGGCTTTTTTGACCGCGCGATACCTCCTGCGTGACGAGATACGACAACATTGGGGCGAGCGGTTGAAAACGGTCGAAGCAAGCCTGGCAGGTGACGGATCGTTTTATCTGTTCAGCCTGAGGCTGATTCCGGTAGTTCCGTATTTCCTGGTCAATTTGCTGATGGGTTTAACCCGAATTTCGCCGTGGACTTTTTGCTGGATAAGCCAACTCGGCATGCTGCCGCTGCTGGTGGTGTACGTGAATGCCGGTACTCAACTAGCCCGGTTGGACGCTTTGCAAGACGTATTATCGCCTAATTTGTTGATTTCGTTGGTATTGATTGCCGTTTTCCCGCTACTGGCCCGGGGGTTCGTCACGCTGCTCCGGGGCCAACGTCGGCCATCCTCATGAAAATTCTAATGCTCTCCGATGTCTATTTTCCGCGCGTGAACGGCGTTTCCACATCGATCCAGACCTTTCGCCGTGAGTTGCAAGGGTTGGGGCACGAGGTCTGGCTGGTGGCGCCGGAATACGGTCAGCCGGTGGTTCACGAACAGGGCATCGAGCGGGTTATTTCCCGCCAAGTCCTCTTCGATCCCGAGGATCGGATGATGCGTCCCCGGTTGTTGGCCCAACAATTAGCGATGCTGCGATCTTGCAAGTTCGATCTGATTCATGTGCAGACGCCTTTTGTCGCGCACTACGCGGGCCTACGGTTGGCGCGGCGATTGGGCGTACCGTGCGTCGAAACGTATCACACCTTTTTTGAGGAGTATCTGTTTCATTATCTGCCTTTCTTGCCAAAAGGGGTCTGGCGGGTGGTGGCTCGGCAGTTTTCCCGCCGACAGTGCAATCAGTTGGATGGCTTGGTGGTGCCTTCGCGCGCGATGCACGAGATATTGGTCCGATATGGGGTTCGGACCAGGATGCGGGTGATTCCGACCGGCATGCCAGGGGATGCTTTTCAGCAAGGAGACGGTGGCGCGTTTCGCGCGAGGCACGATATTCGTCCCGATCAAGCGGTGTTGGTATTCGTAGGGCGGGTGGCCTTCGAGAAGAATATCGAGTTCTTACTGCATGTCGCCCAGGAATTGCAGCGGACCACCCACCCCGACATCGTGCTGATCGTCGCTGGTGAAGGCCCGGCGCGGGATCGATTGCAGCGATTGGGGAGATCGCTGGGATTGACGGCGAATTTGCGTTTCGTTGGGTACTTGGCACGAGGTTCCGAGTTGAGCAGCTGCTATCAGGCAGGCGATATCTTCGTTTTCGCCTCGCGGACCGAAACGCAAGG
>Ga0116151_10003594_pt1 | contig 13846 bp, 14 predicted proteins | sample AD_UKC117_MetaG_FD_89893 | JGI IMG/M metagenome (GOLD analysis project Ga0116151, IMG submission 89893) | Active sludge microbial communities of municipal wastewater-treating anaerobic digesters from Hong Kong - AD_UKC117_MetaG | ecosystem: Engineered > Bioreactor > Anaerobic > Digestate...
AAGATCCTCAGTCCGACGCGATCGAAATCCGTTCAGACGGATGACCTGCAGAAGCTGCTGGATATCAGCCAGCGACAGGGGCTGATCGACGATCGAGAGAGCCACCTGCTGCATCAGCTGATGGATCTGTCGTCGCTGCGCGTCAGTTCCGTGATGACGCCGCGTGTGGATGTCGTTGCGTTCGATCTCAACCAGTCCGTGGAGACGCTGAAGGACCTGATTCGGAAGCATCGCCTCCTGCGAATCCCCGTGTATCGCGACGACGTCGACAACATCGTGGGCATCGTCTCGGCGAAGCAGTTGTTCCTGCACTCGGATCGACCCGTCGAGTCGATGATTCGCCCCGTCCGGTTCATTCCCGAACAGGCGTCGTGCGAGGCCGTGCTGCGTCACTTTCGTCAGACGAAAGCGCAGGTGGCGCTCGTTGTGGATGAATACGGTGGTCTCGCGGGGCTCGTCGCGATGGAAGACCTCGTCGAGACGATCGTGGGCGATCTCCGTTCACCGGACGAACGCTCCGAGCTGCCGACGCTCAGGCGAATTGACGAGAAGACCTTCCTGGCCGACGCCAACCTGGACGTTCACGACTTCTGCCGTGCGTTTGAACTGCCGGAAGTCGAGACGCGTATTCACACGCTGGGCGGACTCATCGCGCAGGAACTCGATCGTCTGCCGATGACGGGCGATCTGGTCCGCATTCTGCACGCCCGACTGACAGTCACGCACATGCGCAACCGGCGCATCATGCGCGTCCGAATCTCGCTGGACGAGCCGATCGCCGATACGCCCGATCTCAATGTTCTGCTCGCGCAGTCAGAATCGGCGCCCCCCAACGGCGCCGACGACGCCTCGGCGGGGAGGGCGTCCTCATGATGCTGGCGGACATGAGCTATCTGGGTCTGGCGGCGTGGATCGTCGGCTGCTTCGTCGCCATTGTTCTCTCCGGTCTCTACAGCGGCGCCGAGACGGGCGTTTACTCCCTGAATACGACGCGTCTCCGCATTAACGCCCACGAGGGGCACGGCGCCGCGATCCGGCTGCAGCGGCTGATGAACGATCGCGCGGGACTCCTGTTCACGTCGCTGGTCGGAACGAATATCGCCAACTACATGGCGCCGTTCTGCCTGACGGTGGTGTTTGCGGCGACGCTCGATTTGTCGGATCAGGCCGAGCGCGAACGCATGGCCGAACTCTACACGACGCTGATTCTCACACCGACCGTGTTCATCTTCGGGGAGATCGTTCCGAAGAACATCTTCCACCTGAACGCCGACGCCCTGATGCGGCGTATTTCGAGGATCGTCCAGTTCACCTACGGTCTCTGCCGTGTGACAGGCTTGCTGCTGATTCAGCGCAGCATCATCCACGTCGTCATGCGAGCGCTGCGCAAGGGAGATGAGGATGTCGGCGCGATGCCCGCCCGCGCCGAGGTGTACCACATGATTCGAGAGAGCGCCGCCGAGGGGACGCTGAGCCTCGCCCAAAGCTCCATGGTCGAGCGCATCCATCGGCTCAATACGATTCGCATACGCGATGTCATGGCGCCGCTCAAGGCTGTCGTCATGGCGGAACATGATCAGACGCGGGCCGATCTTGAGCCGCGGCTTGCCAGGACGCGGTTTTCACGGATGCCCGTCTACGAGGCGTCGCGGAAGAACGTCATTGGCGTTGTCCACATCCTGGACATCCTGAACGCCGAGCCGGCCGCGGAGTTGGGAAGCCTCGCGAGAGACACGTCACGCATTCACGGCGACGCCAGCGTGTTCGAGGCGCTGGGCACGCTTCAGCGGGAATACGGCCGCATGGCCATCGTGACGAACAACGCCGGCGACTGCATCGGTATCGCGACGATCAAGGACCTTGTCGAGGAAATCGTCGGCGAACTGACGGCCTTCTGACACGCGTCGAACCAGGCTGCTTCCGATCAGAAAATGAAAAAAGCCGAGACTTCACAACGGAAGCCTCGGCCTGGTGGGAAGACCGCTTTCAATCGCGTGGGCGAAGAAAGCGGGTTGTGGGTCCGAACCGGTGGACGCGGACGTCCGCCTTCGTACATCCTCCAAATCGGACCGCGCATGAACGGGATTAAACAGTTTTCGCCCGTTCCCATGGGGGACGCGTGGATATCGGAACAAGGGCGGAACGTGGCCTACGCCTTGCGGCTGGCGTTCGCGCGCGTGACTGCGCGCTGCGAGACGGAAACGATGCTGCGGCGGGCGTTCTCGAGCGTCAGCTCAACGCCCACGCGAGGGATGCACACGAGGTCATAGCCGTCAGGAAGTTCGTTTCCCTCCAGACGAAACGCCTCACGGATCAGGCGTTTGAGGCGGTTTCTCGCAACGGCATTGCCCTGGCGTCGCCCGACGGACATGCCCAGGCGGGGGTGGTCGAATTCGTTGGGCATCGCATAAACCACCAGAAAGCGATTTCCCGCCGAATGTCGGCCGCCGAAGACGCGCGCAAACGCCTTGCGCCCTGACAGCCGTCGTGATCGGGGAAATGGGTTTGTGCGAGTCAACGTTGTCGTTTCCTTGGTTTGCCCACGCGCAAAAACCGCCGGCCTCGATGCGCGTGGAGCCGGACGGTTAACATAACCGATGCGTCCCATATCGGCGCGTCGGCGTCGACTGAGGAGGATCTCGAGTTGCAGCGTGACCAGAACCCCGATCGACGGCCGCCCGCCTGCGCGCAGTCGATTTCCGTCGTCATACCGAGCTACCGATCGGCAAGTGTGCTCGGCGCGGCGCTGGAGAGCGTGTTCGCCCAGTCGCGGCCGGCCGACGAAGTCATCGTCGTCGACGACGGTGGCGACGACGATACCCAGGAAGTCTGCCGGCGTTTTGTCGGCGTGCGTTATCTCCGGCAGGCGAACGCCGGGGCGTCGACTGCACGCAATCGCGGCGCAGCGGCCGCCGGCGGCGACTGGCTGGCGTTTCTGGACGCCGATGACGAGTGGACGCCAAACAAGCTGGAAAGGCAGGTTCAGGCGATGTTGGCGCAGCCGACGGCCGACTTCTGCATTACGGCCTCGGAGGTCTGGTCCGAGGCGTCGCAGGAATGGATCACGTACGCGTGGCGCGGTTCGCGCGATCCGATCGCCTTGCGAAAGCGCCTGTTGATCCGCAATATCTTTACGGGGCTCTGCTCGTCGATCCTGATCCGGCGTGAAGCGTTCGAGGAAGTCGGTGGCTTCGCCGACGGCAAGTGCTGCGAAGATCGACGGATCGCAATCGATCTGCTGGAAAGGCGACATATTCTGATTCTCGATGAGGCGTTGATCCGGCAGCAGCCGGGCCCGGCGCACTTCTCGAATCCTGAGCGCCATCGCCGCGAGATGATCGCGCTGATCGAGGATTACGATTCCCTCTTCACGGCGCTCGATCCGACGGGTTTCCTGAAGCTCCGCGCCGTGTCTCGCATGCACGAGCGGTCGGGGATGCACTACCTGGAGAATGGTGATGTCGGCGCGGCCCTCTACGACCTGGCGCACGCCGCCGTTCGCTGGCCGCTCCAGCCCAATCCATGGAAGGCGCTTGCCAATACCCTGACGCGACGACGCACGGCGACCCATCGACGGATGGCGATGGCGAGATCGGAGTAGGGGTTCGGGGGGCGGAGGGGTTACCCAGCCGCGTCGTCCTGGGAATCCTGGCAAGAGCAGGCGGACAGAATGCGCATGATCTGCGATCGGATGATCGGTTTCGTGTGATAGTCATCGCATCCGGCGTCCATGCACTTGGCGCGATCCCCCTGCATGGCGTGCGCCGTCAGTGCGACGATCTTGCCGGCGTACCCCGCCTTTCGCAGCGCTCGCGTCGCGGTGTACCCATCCATGATGGGCATCTGCATGTCCATCAGGATGACGTGGAAGGGCAGTCCCACTTCCTCCGCTTCGATGGCCCGTTCTACCGCCGCCTTGCCGTTGTCAACGACGCATACTTCGGCGCCCGCCTTTCGCACCATGTGCACGATCAGGCGCTGATTGTCGTGACCATCCTCGGCCAGCAGCACGCGGCATTCCGCCGACGGCGTGATGTCGATTGGCAGCGCCATCGGTGTTTCGGGCAGGGGCGGCGCGCTGTGCGCTTCGGGGGAGACACCGGGGGGGCCGTTGACGGCGATCGTGAGCGTAAACCTGCTCCCGACACCTTCCGTGCTCTCGACAGTGATGTCGCCGCCGAGCTGGATCGCCAGTTGCTTGCTGATGGCGAGTCCAAGCCCCGAGCCGCCGTAAAGGCGCGTCGTTGACGAGTCGAGCTGTTCGAAGGGGGAAAACAGCTTGTGAATCTGGGAGCTGCTGATTCCGATGCCGCTGTCCGTGACGTCGAAGGCGAGCAGGGGATTCTCCGCGTCCGGCAGAAAGCGCGTCACGACGCGAATTTCCCCCGTGTGCGTGAACTTGATCGCGTTGTTGATCAGATTGATCAGAACCTGTCGAAGTCGCGTCGGATCGGTGCGAATCGTCCAGGGGATCTCTCCCTCTGTGGTCATCGTCAGCCGGAGACGCTTGGCGCCGGCGCGAACCTGCATCAGCGACTGCATTTCGCCGAGGATGTCGTGCGGGGAGCACGGGATGGACTCGACTTCCATCTTGCGCTCCTCGATCTTGGACAGGTCGAGGATGTCGTTGATCAGGCTGAGGAGATGTTCCCCGTTTCGCGTGATCGTCTGGATGGCGTCGCGTTGATCGTCGTCGATTTCGCTCTCCATCAGGATCTGCGCGAACCCCAGGATCGCCGTCATGGGCGTCCTGATCTCATGGCTCATGTTGGCGAGGAACTCGCTCTTCGCCTTTGTCGCCGCTCGAGCCTGACGATTCAGTTCCAGGAGTTCGTTGTTCTTAGTCTCCGTTTCCGCCGCGTAGTCGCGCAGCTTTGACTCCATCCGCTTCCGCTCACTGACATCCGTGTAGATGCCGAGGATGCCGATGACTTCGCCTTCCTTGTTACGGAGCGGGACCTTGCTCGTCTCCAGCGTGATCGTCGTGCCGTCCTTCTGTTGCTGCGTCTCCTCGAAGTGAAGGATCGGCTCGCCCCGGGCCATGGTCTCGACATCCACTTTGCGATAGTAGTCCGCTTCCTCGCGCGACCAGGGCATGTCGTAGTCGCTCTTCCCGATCAGTTCGTCCGGCGACGTGTACCCAGCGGATTCCGCGAGCGCCCGGTTGCAACCGAGGTACCGCGAATCGCGATCCTTCCAGAAGACGACGTACGGAATCGTCGAGAGAATGTCCTGCAGGATTGAGCGCTCCTGAACGAGGTTGCGCTCGATTTCGGCCTGCTTTGAGCCATCCCGGATGATCATGAACCCGTAGTCGACGCCTTGATATCCGAAGGTCGACTGGCACAGGTCCACCGGCGTCGCGTGGCCGTCGGGTCGCGTGATTTCCGTTTCCTGAATGTGCTCGCCCGACGCCGCCAGGGCTTCCCAGTGGGCCCGCCATTGCGCGTCGGACTTCGCCGACGTGAGTTCCCTGATCGAGGGCCTTTCCTGGCCCGTGAGCTGACGCGCCGCCTCGTTCGCGCTGAGGCAGTTTCCAACGGCGTCGAAGATCAGAATGGCGACGTTGGATCGCTCGATTGCATGGGCATACATCGCGATGTCGTGCGACGACGCCGAGGCGTCGTTCGTGGCTGAGCGATCACGGGTTGTTTCGCTGCTCGTTGACATTCAGCCCATCCGGTCGACTGGCTGCGGTAACGCCCAATCCGCTGGAAACGTGTCGCCGCGCCGCGTGTGACAACGTCCGTGTTGGAAGGCGCGGCGGCCAGAAATGCGTCCCCCATCCGATGTAGTTTCCTATCGGTTCTGTCGAAACGACGCCTAAGTGTCGTTTCTTCGCTGAACCGCCCGGTCGCCGCGTCGACTACGTAACACCCCCAATGAGATTTGCGCATGGCCTCTCCGTCAGGGGGGCGAAATCCGGAGTTTCAGGAGGGGGCTGGCGACAGCGCGGCCGGGCCGTCGCCGAGATATCAGACTTGCTGCGGCTCGATGGAGACGCGCAACGGCCGGGCGCCCAGGTGGGACATGTCCGGATCCGCCCCACAGGAACGGACCTGATCGGCCTTGAATTCCGCGTGCTCCTTCATGCCGCTCCAGAGGAGACTGCGACCTGTGTGATGCGCTTCGAGCATGAGCTCGATCGCCTTCCCCGTTTGAAAGCCGAAGACCTTCTGAATCGTCTCGATGACAAACTCGAAGCTGTTGACATTGTCGTTGTAGAGGACAACCGCGTAGGGTGGCTGACGCTTCGGCTTCGGCGACGGTCGTGACGTGGACGTCGACGCGCCAGGCTTGCTCTCGATCGCTGTCGACATGACTGTCATCTCCCGGAGTCGCCGCCCGGCGACGATCCTGTATCGGAACGCCGACGCGGCTCACTCGTTCAATAAATGCGCACGCCGCGCCGGAAATGCAAGGAATTTCTGAAGGACCCGTGACGGGACCGCGTCATCGGCGAGTGTCATAGGCCCGCCGCGCTTCGTTCATTCGGTCTCCGAACGCGAGCGTGATATAGGTTCCGCCCCCTTTGGAATCGTGACTTGAGACAGCCCTGCCCCATTCGAATTCCCACGTGACCGGCTGCGCCAGGATGGCTTCCGCCTTCGACTTGCCGAAGGCAAAGCGATGGTCTCGATGCGTTGGTTCGCCGAGCAGGCGGGTCAGCAACGCCTCGTGGAGCAGCTTCGTTCCTGCCTCGCTCTCGAAGGAATAGTCGTCCCACGTTGCGCCCTTCTCGTACACATCGATCGTTAGCGAGATCGACAGCAGCGTCTGCTCATAGAACGTGACTCTGGCGAGCAGGGGGCGATGGTCCAGCTCGCCCGCGTCGAAAGAGAGTGTCAGGTAGGGCGGCGCGCCACCCGCGTTACGCGCGCCTGCGAAGACGGGGTCAGACGCAAACGCGTCCCGAGTCGTGTCGGGACTGATGGACGCGCCGATGGGCAAGGCAAGCTCGCCGGTTGCTGGGTTGATGCTCAACATGATCGCTATTCGTCCTCGTTCGCCGGTCGCGAAACCCAGTGGACGGCCTGTTTGATGCGGGCGTTTCGCCAACACGCCCGCGAATACGCTGGGCAATTGTATCGCTGCGCGTCGCCGTGTTGTCGTATTCGTCGGCCAGTTCGTACACTAGCCGCCAACTGCCGGGCGGCAGCGCGGCCATTCGAATCGGGAGAGCGTCCATGCCCACGCGAACGAGAGTCTGGGAGATTGTCGAGGCGGCCCGCCAGGGGGATCGCGCGAGCCGCGTGTTCGACATCGGCATCCTGCTGCTGATTTTTCTGAACGTCCTGGCCGTCATTCTGGATTCCGTCGAGTCCATACGAGCCAGATGGGGGCCGCAGTTTGACGCGTTCGAGACGTTCTCCGTCCTGGTCTTCACGCTTGAGTACGCGGCGCGACTCTGGGCGTGTACCGCCGACTCGCGATTTCGACAACCGCTGACCGGTCGTCTGCGATTCGTCACGCAGCCCATGCCGATCATCGATCTGCTGGCGATCCTTCCGTTCTACCTGCCGTTCGTCGGCTTCGACCTTCGATCGCTTCGCGTGCTGCGACTGCTTCGAATCCTGCGCGTCGCGAAGATCGGCCGCTACTACAGCTCGCTCAGGCTGATCCGCCACGTGATGCGGTCGAAGAAGGAGGAACTCGTCCTCACGACCGTCCTCATGGGCCTGCTGCTCGTCGTGTCCGCGAGCCTACTGTATTACTGCGAGAACGCGGTGCAGCCGGAGGCCTTTTCCAGCATCCCGGCCACGATGTGGTGGGCCGTCGCGACTCTGACGACGGTCGGCTACGGCGACATGTACCCTGTCACGTTCATGGGCAAAACGTGCGCAAGCGTGATCGCCGTCCTTGGGATCGGCATGTTCGCGCTGCCGACGGGAATCATCGGGGCCGGGTTTGTCGAGGCCATTGAAAAGCGGAAACAGGGACCTGCGATGTGCCCGCACTGTGGGAAATCGCTTGACGGCGACGCGTGATGCGGCTGGCATATGCCGAAGGCCCGTGGCCGATGTCGGAACGGGGGACCGTCGAAAGGAATGACTGAATGGGTCTGGACATCTACGTCGGATCGTTGACGCGATATTACCTGGGGAATTGGGAGAACGTGGTTCAGCGGATATCCGCGGAAAACGAGATTCCCGTCGAGGTCATTCGACCGGAAGGGGACGACGACGACATCGTCACGGATCCGAAGGAAATCCAGGAAGCGGTCTCGATGTGGCGCGAGGCGATCAGCCTGAGCCTCGGAGAGAACCTCGAATCCCCATTGGAGTGGGACGAGCGCGCGGACGCGCCCTACTTCACGGACAAGCCGACATGGGAGTGCTACGCGTCGCTGCTGCTCTGGGCGGCCTATACGGAGCATCCGGACATGGAGCGGCCCGATCGACCCGCCGAGGAATGGTGGGAGGATCCGGCCTATCAGCGGAGCACGGACGAGGAGTTTGATTCAGACTTCGGGGCGCTGGTTCGTGGATCGACGCTCTGGTTTCCCTGCGACTTTGACTTCACCTTCCAGTGCGACGATCTGTCGGACGAGACAATTGTCGTCGGCTCCACGCGGCAGCTGTCGGCGCAGCTGTTCGATCTGAACGCCCGGACCTGGAAGGCCGACGAGGCGACCATCGCGGAGTGGCGGCGCGACTGCCCGTCGCCGGACGCGCCACTGGAGATGGGCGCCCGATACGCCTACTCGATCATGCTCGATCTGGCGCGCAAAGCGACGGAGCAGCGACTCGTCATGAAGCTGGACTACTGAGCCGTCCGGGCGACCTCATTCGGGGAGCGCATCGACGATGACAACCATGACGCCGGAAGAGTTCCGACAGCGGACATTCAGGACGCTTGCGAACGCCTGGAAACAGGGTTGCTTCTGCGACAGCCCGGGCTTCCAGAAACTCATGTCGTTCGACTTTCAAAAGTACGGAACGAACCCCGTCGGGCTGGCGGATACAGAGATCCTGATCGACGAGATCATTCGCAATCGCTTCAAGAAAGAGGGCGGCGACAAGGCGCCGGACCCCGCCGCCGGCTGGCCGACTTACACGTGCCCGCAATGCGGCGCGACCTGCGACGTCGGCTGGCAGGACTACAGCATCAGCATGAACTGCTCGACGGTGAAATTCCACGGTCGGCGCAAACGCGCCAAAGTCGGTCTCTATGTGATCGGCTTCTATGGGTTCAGTAAGAAGAGCTTCGAGAAGATCAGGGATTTCAAACGAGCGTCGAGCGCGAAGGCGTATCTGAAGCACGTGGCTGGGCGAGTGATTGCGGACGAGCGTTGACGGGAATACGGACCGGGAATCGGACAGAGATCGGAGTGCGCTGACACTGTGATGGCGCTGACGACATGATCCGGATTTGCCGGAACATGCTGCTCGGGATGGTCATCTGCGACTGGGGCGGAGCGCTTGGTTCGGTGTTTGGGCTCTCGGCCTACGGATCGACGTCGTTCGTTACGTTCTGCTTGCATGAGGGCGCTGTGTACGTCTCGCTGAAGAAGGAGATGGTGGAGATTTACCAGGCGATGACACCACGATTCGGTATGCGGGACGGTGGATACCGGATGGATTCGGCCCCTCCATGGCCGAATTACGACGGCGTCTTTTTCACGATCCGATACTGGTTCATCGCATTGATCGCCACGCCGTTGTGGTGGATCCTGCATCGAACATGGGCGAGGCAGCGGCAATGGGCTCGCGAAGGCCGCGGCTCCTCCTGCGGGTATGACCTGACGGGTAATACAGGCGGGGTTTGCTCCGAGTGTGGATGCGGCGTGCGACTCACGACAACACGTCTGCAAATAAGATGACATGCTGAAGCGGCTGCGCCATACCGTGTTCGTCTTGCTTTTGATATCGCTGTTGCTGGGCGTTGCGGGCGCTGCGCTGAGCTTCAGGAATCCACTTCACTACCAGATCGAAGCCTCATCTCAACGCGCAATCAATGTTGAGATTGCAGAGGGAAAGGTCTGTGTCTGGCACGTTTGGTGCTCTGATCCGATCGGAATCGATGATGAGCGTGAACTGTTCGATGGCCGCTCACACAACGTCGGCTTTGCCACGCAGTTCACGTTCAGGTTTCTGTGGCGAGATCGATCCGGGCCATATACTTCGCCACGCTTTGTGATCGTATCCCCTTGTGACAGGCTCGGGACGGCCGAAGACGAACCCCAAAAAAGCTATAACATGGAGTCGACCCATTTGGTGTTTCCACTTTGGGCGTCACAAGGGCTGATGTTTCTGGCGTTGGTCCCTTGCGCGATCCGGGGCTATTCGCGATTTCGTCGCACGCGAAACCGTGCGGTGTGCCCCAATTGTGCCTACAACCTGACTGGCAACGAATCCGGCGTCTGCCCCGAATGCGGCGGGGCCGTGGAGGCGGCGGCGTGAGGTGTCCGACGGGATGTTGTCAGAGGCGCGGGTATGATATGACGGGGAATGAGAGCGGAACCTGTCCGGAGTGCGGGTGGATCAAGATCGGCCGCGAGAGATGGATTGACCATGGCAATGCCTGACTTTGAACATTGGTGGTTCGCCGGCGCGCTGGGCCTGGCCCTGACGATGACCGTTGGTCTGTCGATCCGCTCGGGGCGGAAGCGCGAGCGACTTTCAAACGCCTACTTCGGTGTCCTCGCGCTTGCGCTGACCGGGTTGATCGCAGCAGCCGGACTCTTCGCGGATTCCTGGTTCACGTGGAAAAGTCGCGATGATGCGATCGCACGCGCCGTCTCTCGACACGATCCGCGGTTCGTCGAATCACACGACCACGGCTACTACGCGCTGTACGAATTTCGGAATCCCGACACTGGGCAATTGGCCATGTCCGTGGCAAGATACAAGTACGCCTTTCCTGACGTCACTCTGGTCGCCATCCCCTGCGCCGTCGCTGGTCTGATCGTTGCCTTCGCGGTCCGCGCACTCACGGTTCGAATAATGGGCCGTCGACTTCTGGTCGGCCATTGTGCGTCGTGCGGATATGACCTGCAGGGAAACGAGTCCGGCTTGTGCCCCGAATGCGGCCAGGTCGTCGTGGCGGCGACGTGAAGTGGGCGCGCAATAGTGTCGCGGTTATTGCGGTCATGCTGCTGATCACGTGGCTCGTGTCGTCGTTGTTTCTTGGCATCGTTTACGAAAGAGGTCGGTCTGGAATCGCCGTGGATGGGCGCGGATTTGTCTACAACGACAGCAGGACATTCAATCAATGGCCGGCCACGACCACGATTGAATCGACGCCGGTTTTTGGATTCAGATTCAATCTCCCAGCCTACGTCGATGATCCGCGTGTTTTGGCCATTATCCTTCCCCACTGGCTTGCCAACCTCATGGCGTGGACGGCGTTGTTCCTGCTGTGGCGACGGCGCCGGAAGCATCCGAAGGAATGTTGCCAGACCTGCGGATACAACCTGACCGGCAATGTCAGTGGCCGATGCCCGGAGTGTGATACGGCGGCGTCTGTGTTGCAGAGTCGTTGAAGGCGATGGCTTCGTCCCGGCGCGCCCGGTTCACAAGTCGCCACAGGTCCTGGCGCCTCAACCACTGAAACGCGGTGAGTGAGGACAAACCCCTTGAGCGCGGTTCGCGCGCTTCGATGGTTGGAACCTGACTGTCTTGGTGATGATTTCGGAAATGACGATCCGAGGATCGGAAAATCGGAGAGGGGGGGATTCGAACCCCCGGTACGGGTTTGACCCCGTACGACGGTTTAGCAAACCGTTGCTTTCAGCCACTCAGCCACGACGACACAAGGACTTACGACGATTCGCAGAGTTTCTTGGTGTCTGGCTTGGTGTCGATTGTCGAATCCGAGCCTGATTTGGTCCGCCTGATTCAATCCTGGCCTACGTTGCCCGAGCCAATCCGCAGGGCGATTCTAGCTCTTGTGGATTCCGTCAAACCGTCCGACACACGCGAGCCGTCCGTCTGAGCCATCGCGAACGCTGGGGCTATCTCGGCCCCTCCTCGTGTCTGATTCGGGGGGGCAACACAAGGCCTGTCGAGCAACACGCAACGCCCCGAACACATCGGGGGGCTGGCTCGCGTTCTTGCCTGTTTCGTCCTGTGAACTTGTGAACTTGGTGAACCGGATACCGATAGGGGCAGCGCCAAGGGACGCTGGCTCAACTCGGCCCGGTGTCACGTATTTGACGACCCCACCCGGCCCCCAGCAGGGGGGCATCGATGGAGTGGAAAGGCTACGCGGATTTTGGAATTCAATGCTGTATCGACGAATGCAAGGGCGAAATTGAATCCCATGGAGAAAGACCGTATCGTGTGCGCATTGCTCGGGCGTCAACTCACGAGGGCCCTAGAATGCGTCGTGCGGCAATTGGTGTAATTCTATCGACCTGTCTTGCAAATTACAGTGCCTTGGGCGGTATGCGCTTTGTCACTGTCAGGACTATTGACGAAGGTACATTGAGGCCCTTCTTTGGTGACTCAATTCACTTCTTTGAATCTCCACCTTCCATAGAACACGGGCTAGTTGTCGTGCATGTGCGTGAGGGCGGTGGCGCCGGTCCCGAGGGGATACTCGCCCTTGATGCGGGAAACTTGGTGACGATTCTCGGCGAGGCAGATTTTGATTTGGACTCGCCATCTACCTTTAGCCGAGTTACAGCCCCGACTGTTGATGGCAACCATGCACATTTTGCGGCGCTCTACGGAGAATACGTCGGGCTGGGGATTTATCCGAATGCGATCTTCCGATGGAATGGGAACTCTGTTGAACCCATCATGGGTGAGGCGACACCCGTCGCTGGTTACAGTGGGAGCATTATTGAGGTTCGCAATCCTAGTTGCCAGGATGATGGATGCGTGTTCATCGGAACGCTATTCCAGAACTGGGTCTCGACCAATGGCCTTTGGCGCTTGCGTGGTCAGAGTATTGAGCCAATCGTTGTTCAGGGCGACCCGATACCCAACTCTCCCAATTACTTCGAGGGTTTCTCTGTCTCAAGCGCTGACGGTGAGAACGTCGTTTTCATCGCTAGTGACGATAGTGGAGACCGAGCGATTTGCACAGCGATTGGCGACCAAGTATCAGTCGAATACTCACGTGGAACTGGTGTGGCGGGTAACCTAGCCACCTATCATACCTTCGGCGGTACCGCCATATCCGGCCAGGACATCGTCTTCCATGCTGCTGAACCCGGAACCGACCATCGAGCGATCTTTGCTCGTATTGCGGGGCAATTGCAGGTCGTTGCGGAGGGGGGAGACCTGTCCCCAACACCGGCAATAGAGAACGAGCGAGTTGTGTACGCTGCGGATGGTGGTCTGTATGTTTGGGAGGATGGTGTTCGACATGTTGCTATTGCTCCGGGGACGTTCTTGGATGGCGTCCGAGTGCTTGGCTTCGCAGTATCAAAGAACGGGTTTGACGGGGATCAGATAGCGGCTCAGGCCCTGTTTGATGGAGAACTTGACGCCCTGTACACGATCTCATTGTGTACGGACATCGTCGCAGGGGATGTTAACGGCGATGATGTCGTAACGATTGATGACGTCCCTGGGCTGGTCGCAGCGATACTGACTCCAGCGAGCATGACGTCGGCTGTGGCGTGCGGTGCAGACGCGAATTTGGACGGTCAACTCAACGGGGCAGATCTACAGGCGTTCGTCGAAATCCTCGGGTCATAGGACGTCAAGCCGCAATCAGGACGAGCGTTCTCAAATCTTGGCGACGGGGACTAGACTCAGGCGAGTTTTCAAAGATAAGCTAAATAGGGAATAGGAAACACTCGTCGCATCGATGGCGGCGGGGTGATCCGTCCTGCCGGTCACAAACGCGCCGACTCTAATGACGTTCACCAAGTTCACAAGTTCACCCTTGT